>Ga0335069_10013648_pt1 | contig 11401 bp, 8 predicted proteins | sample Lox_Sample_11_FD_206714 | JGI IMG/M metagenome (GOLD analysis project Ga0335069, IMG submission 206714) | Soil microbial communities from Loxahatchee National Wildlife Refuge, Florida, United States - Lox_Sample_1.1 | ecosystem: Environmental > Terrestrial > Soil > Wetlands | place: USA: Florida... | reverse complement strand
TGGCCGAGAGAATGTTGAGCCCCGCCACGCTGAACGCGCCCGCCAGCTTGAAGAAGAGGCCCGCGCGATCCCACGTCACCAGGTGGACCACACTGCATCCGCGGACAAAGTCGTCGTGCCACTCGATCACCGGCCGGAGCGAACCGAGCGAGTCGGCCGCGGAGATCGAGTGCAGCAGCCGGTTCACCATCGCGATGTGCAGGGCCACCTCGGAGTCGTCGGTCTGGACGAAATACCGCTCCGGCAGCAGGTTGAAATGCGCGTTGATTTCGTCGGCGTGGACGCCCGAAACGGTGGCGGCAATTCTCTGTTGGCGGCTCATGGCGGTGGAGGAGGGGACTGGCGCGAATTATGCCGGAAGCATGCCAGTACTGGCGCTATTTTCGATTTCCGGGCAACGGTTTATGGCAGGGTGACGGGGCGGATTCGAGCCGGAAGCGGGGGCAAAATACGGGTGACAAGATTCCAGTTGACGGCGGTTTGAGCCGCCCAATACTCCGACCTCTTCTTTGCGGGCGTAGCTCAGTTGGTAGAGCACCACCTTGCCAAGGTGGACGTCGCGCGTTCGAGTCGCGTCGCCCGCTCCATTTTCCCCCGGAGTCCGCCTCCGGGGTGCCTCCGCCGGGCCGGGCGCTCCGGCGGATCGCGAAAACCGCTGGTTTCCAGCGGTTTTTTCGTTATCAACGCCCTTGTGACCGCGTCCGAGTTTTTCTCCCTGCCGCCCTCACTGACCCGTTTTGCCCCGTTTTTCCGGGCGGACGAACCGCCCTGGGAATGGCTGAAGAAGATCGGCGCCGCCCTGGAGGCGGCGGAATTCGCCAGCGGGGACCGGCAACTGCCGCCGGGGGTCCACCTCGAGGGCCGGGTCTGGCTGCACCCGAGCGTGAAACTGCCGGCCTATGCCACGCTCATCGGCCCGGCCTACATCGGCGCTGACACCGAGATCCGGCCCGGGGCGTTCGTGCGCGGGAATGTGATCGTGGGTGAGCGCTGCGTCCTGGGCAACGCCTCCGAGTTCAAGAACTGCGTGCTGCTCGACCGGGTGCAGGCGCCGCACTTCAACTACGTGGGTGACTCGATCCTCGGCAACGGCGCCCATCTCGGCGCCGGCGCCATCTGCTCCAATCTCCGGCTGGACAAGGGTGAGGTGAAGGCCCGGGTGCCGTCGGGACTCGTGGCCACCGGCCTGCGCAAGTTCGGCGCCGTCCTCGGCGACGACGTCGAGGTGGGCTGCAACGCGGTGCTCAATCCGGGCAGCCTGCTCGGGCGGGGCTCGCGGGTCATGCCCGTGACCTCCTTCGGCGGCTACCTGCCCCCGGGCCATTTCGCCAAGACCGCCGGCGCGGTCCGGATCCTCCGGCCGCAGGCCTGACGCGGCCAATCCGCGAACCTCGATTGGTGATTTGCGATTTTCCGGCCGGTCACCGAAATTTCCCGCTTTTCTCCGCGGGCGCAATCAGTCCAGATGCCCGACCCTACTCGCCAATCGTCAATCGTAATTCGTAAATCGTAAATCCTCAATGCCCCGCGTCCTCACCGGCATCACGCCCTCCGGCACCCTCCACATCGGCAACTATTTCGGCGCCATGCGCCCGGCCATCGAGCTCCAGGCCGGCGGCGACGCCTACTATTTTATCGCCGACTACCATTCGCTGACGGCGGTGACCGATGCCGCCGAGCGGCGGGCGTACACGCGCGGCATCGCCCTCGACTGGCTGGCCTGCGGCCTCGACCCGGCGAAGTGCGTCTTCTGGCTCCAGAGCGACGTGCCCGAGGTCTGCGAGCTCACCTGGCTCCTCGGTTCGCTCACCCCGATGGGCCTGCTCGAACGCGCCCACAGCTACAAGGACAAGCTCGCCAAGGGCATCGCCCCCAACCTCGGCCTGTTCTCCTACCCGGTGCTCATGGCCGCGGACATCCTCCTGTACGATACCAACATCGTGCCGGTCGGCCGCGACCAGAAGCAGCACCTGGAGATGACGCGGGACATCGCCATCAAGTTCAACCTGACCTACGGCGAGACCTTTGTCGTGCCCGAGGAGATGATCCGCGACGACGTCGCCGTCGTCCCCGGCCTCGACGGACAGAAGATGTCCAAGAGCTACGGCAACACGATCGAGATCTTCGGCGACGAGAAGGTGCTGCGGAAAAAGGTCATGGGCATCGTCATGGACTCGCGCACGCCCCAGGAGCCGAAGCCGGACGCCGAGCGCAATCTGGCCATCCAGCTGCTCCGGCTTGTCGCGCCGAAGGACGTGGCGGCCGATTTCGAGAACCGGCTGCGCGCCGGCGGCCTGGGCTACGGCGACCTGAAGAAGGCGCTGTTCGAGCATTACTGGAATTTCTTCGCCCCGTACCGCGCCCGCCGGGCCGAGCTGGTGGCGAATCCCGACTACGTCGACCAGGTCCTGCGCGAAGGCGCCGAAAAGGCCCGCGCCGTTTCCGCGAAGACCATGGCGCGCGCGCGGACGGCCTGCGGCCTGCGGTAGCCGGAAGGTTTCCGGCCGGGACGGCGAAGACCGAACCGACGATGTCCCTTCGACGTCAGGCCGGGAACATCCGGGTGGACGCCGGCCTCCGGACGGCGTTGCCGGCAGATCGCGGCTGCGTCCGGTCTCCGCGGCCACGATCGGCACGCTTGGCACTGATCCGTGTCATGCCGCTGCTGGCGCTGCTCGCGGCCGCCCGCGCGCCGGCGCTGGACTGGCTCACCGTCCTGCCGTTGCACGACGGGGTCGCCACCGTGCCGCGTCCGCCCGACGGCGAGCTGCGGTTTCTTCGCTTTGGGCGTCACGCCTTCGCCCCGGCGCCGGCCGCCCCGGATTCGGCTGCGTCCGGCTCGATCCTGGTCGCGCCCTTCCAGCAGCTCTGGATCGACCGCTATGGACCGCCGGTCGGCGATGGTCCGCTGAAGCTGACGTTCGGTGGCGCCTCGGCCCGCGATGCCTTTTGGGACGAGCTGATTCTGGCCCATCCGGCGGCCGCCACGCCACTGCCGCGGTATGGGCTCGTGGAGGCGGGCGCCTTCGGCGAGGCGCTGCCGGCGGCCGTGCGGCGGCTGGATTTGGCGGACGACGAGGTCGCCCGACAGCAAGCGGGGCTGCTCGATCCGGTGATTCCACCGGAGCCCGGGGCGGAGATTCCGTGGACCGAACTCGAGGCGGCCTCCTATCCGCTCGATTTCCAGAAGGTGCTGCTCGCCGTGCCGAATGACCCGAGTCCCGGCTTTGCCTATCAAAACGGGCAGTGGTTCACCACCTGGCCCGCCGCGGACCTGGCCGCCGGGTGCCGGGAGGACCATTGGTTTGCTCCGGCCCTGCTCGTCGGCGACAAGCTGGTGCGGCCGGCGCCGCTGGCGGCGTGCACCGCGTTTGCCCAGGCGGCGGACGGGACCACCGTTCCCGTCTGGACGCTGGAATGGTCGTATCAGGGCATGGTGGTGCGGCAGCGGCTCTATTCCCACCGGCCGTCGGGTGCGGCGGAACCGCGGGTGCATGTCCAGCTGCAGTTGGAGCGCGCCCCGGAGGGCGTGCGGCTGGCGCTGGGCCTGGGCCGGCGGCCGAGTGCGCACTACTGGGACTGCACGCCGGGTCCGCGGACCCCGGTGCCGTATTTCTCGCTCGCGCCGGACTGCTCGCAGGAAGGGGCGCAGGTGCGCGACGCCCGCGGCCACGTGGTGCTGGCCGCGTCGGGGCCGTTCGAACTTTCGCCTCTGGGACCGCTGGAGATGCTGCTGGTGTTCGCGCGCGGGGCGGACGGCCCGGTGGAAATCGAGACTCCGCAGACGCCGCTCCCGGCCGGTGCTTTGCCGGCGGTGACGCCGGCGGCCGCGGAGGCCGAACTCATCCGGGATTGGGCCGCCCGCGAGACCGCCGGCGCCCGGGTGCGCGTGCCCGATCCGGAATGGCAGCGGCGGATTGATCTCTGGCGCAGCCAGGTGGAGTCGATCACGCGGGTAACCTACGATGGCCGGGAGCGGCTGAGCTACGGCGCGTATTTCTACCAGGCCTACTTCGGCATCGAGGAGGCCTGGCCGGTCGCGGCCCTGGCGTACTGGGGCCGCGGCGACGAGGCGCGCCGGCAGGCCGACATCATGCTGGAGCCGGAGAACCTCGACAAGAGCAACGTCCACCACCAGTCGCGCAACGGGGCCGGGCCGCTGGCGGCGGCCACCGTTGCCCGGTTGACCGGGGACCGCGCATGGCTCGAGCGGATTGCGCCGGCGTTGCGGGCTTGCGCGCAGTGGACGCTGGACGCCTGCCGGCGGGACGAACCCTTGCGGCCGGCGCTGACGCGCGGGCTGCTGCCGCCGCACATCTACGGCGGCGATGTCCGCGACGCGGCAACGAGCCTCTACGCGACCGCCGCCTGCTGGCGGGGCCTGGCGGCGTCGGCCGACGCCTTCCGGGAACTCGGCTCTCCGGCCCTGGCCGCCGAGGGCGGGCGGATGGCCGATACGGCCGCGGGCCTGCAGCGGCGGCTGGCCGAGGCGTTCCGGGCGGTGACGGTGCGCGACCGCACGCCGTCGTTCGTGCCCCTCGCGCTGGCGCTGCCTTCGCTGGGCGGGAAGAACGAGGGTCCGTACGCGCGGCTCACGGACTCGCGCTACGGCAACTATTGGAATCTCTTCGCCCCGTCCTTTCTGGAACTCGACTACCGCGATCCGGACGAGCCGCGCGAGCCGAACGGATCGATTTTCGGCTACGCGGAGCACCACGGCGGACTCTGGGCCGGGCTGCCGCGGTTCTACTCCGGCCTCGATGCGGCCTACGCCGTCGGCCACATCAGCTATCTGCTGGAGCGGACCACGCGCGAGCCCCGTCTGCGGCCGCAGGCGCTCGCGGCCGTCGAGTCGTTCATGCTCCACGCCGCGAGTCGCAACGGCTGCACCGTGCCCGAGGTGGCCGGGCTCTTCCCCGACCGGCTGCAGGCCGCGGCTTACGAGCGGGTCGTACGCGAGGCGCCGTGGAGCTTCGGGATGTACGATGCCGGCCAGTACCTCGCTGGGCACATCTCCTTCACCGAACCTCTCGGCGCCGGGGCGGGTGAGGGGCTGATCCTGCTCCGCCACGCGCTGCTCGCGGAAACCCATGACGCGCTCGGCCGGCTCGACGGCGGGCTGGTCATCCTGCCCGCGGTTCCGTCGGACTGGCTGGCGGAAGGCCAGGAAATTCGGCTGGAGGACATGCCGACATTCTACGGCCGGCTTTCGGCCACGATACGATCCAGCGTGGACAGCCGGCGCGAGATCAGGATGAGCTACCGCTTCAAGCCGCTCGTCGCCAACCAAAGCCTGCCCCTGAAATTCCGTCTCCGCCTCGCCGCTCCGGGTGTGCCGCTCCAGGAAGTCGAATTTGTGCCCCAGCCGAGCGGCGAGGTCCGCGCGAGTTTTTGAGCGGCGGAGGGCGCCGGCTGCCGACGTGCGGACTTGCCGCGCCGGCCCCGGGCGCCATGCTGCCGGCATGCCCCCGGACTTGTCGGACCACGGACGGCGTCGCCAACGCGAGATCTACGTCTCCGGCGTGGCCGGCCGGAAGCCGGCGGTGCCGGTCGCGTGGCCGGCGCTGGAGGCGGCGGCGAAGGGGGCCATGAATCCCGCCGCCTGGGCCTACATCGCGGGCGGTGCGGGGCGCGAGTCGACCATGGACGCCAATCGCGCAGCGTTCGAGCGCTGGCGGATTGTGCCGCGGGTGCTGCGCGATGTCAGCGAGCGCAACCTGTCGATCGAGCTCTTCGGCCGGCGGCTGGCGTCGCCGCTGCTGCTTTGTCCGATCGGCGTGCTGGAAATGGTGCATCCCGAGGCCGACCTCGCCGTCGCCCGCGCCGCCGCCGCGCTCGGCATCCCCTTCATCTTTTCCAACCAAGCCTCGGTGCCGATGGAAAGCTGCGCGGCGGTGATGGGCGAGGGCCCGCGGTGGCTCCAGCTCTACTGGAACCGTTCGAACGACGTCGTCGCGAGCCTGGTTCGCCGCGCCGAGGCCTGCGGCTGCGGGGCGATCGTGCTGACGCTCGACACCACCATGCTCGGCTGGCGACCGCGCGACCTCGACCTCGGCTCGCTTCCGTTCATGCAGGGGCAGGGGATCGCCCAGTACACCAGCGACCCGGTCTTCCGCGCCGAGGTGGCGGCGGCCGCCCGCGCGCCCGCCAGCCGCGCCGGCGCCGGGCCCCGTCCGCCGCTGAGCCTGCAGACGATCGCCACCGCCCTCGCGCAGAAGGTCCATCATCCCGGCGGGCTGTGGCGGAACCTGGCCTCACGCACGCCGCGCGCGGCGGTGGAGCGGTTCATGTCCACGTACTCGCGACCCTCCCTGGAGTGGAGCGAGCTGAAGTTCCTCCGCCAGCACACCCACCTGCCGCTGCTGCTCAAGGGCGTGCTGCATCCCGACGACGCGCGCCGGGCAGTCGAGCTCGGCGTCGATGGACTGGTGGTGTCCAACCACGGCGGGCGCCAGATCGATGGCGCGCTGGCCGCGCTGGACGCGCTGCCGCAGGTGGCCGAGGCCGTGAACGGCCGGATTCCGGTGCTGGTCGACAGCGGCGTGCGCGGCGGGGCGGATGTCTTCAAGGCGTTGGCGCTCGGCGCGACCGCGGTCTGCCTCGGTCGGCCGTATGTCTACGGCCTCGCGCTGGCCGGAGAGCGCGGCGCCGGGGAGGTCATGGCCAACGTGCTCGCCGAATTCGACCTCACCCTGGGCCTGGCTGGTTGCCGAAACGTGACCGAGATCACCCGGGATGCCGTGATGACGGTCTGAAGTCCGGGCCCGGTCGGCGAGTCGGCGAGCACCGAATCTCCGCATTCTGCATCAATCCGCGGCCGTGGCATTGGGCCGGGAGAGCGCATCTTTGGCGGGTGGTGGCACCCGCCCCACAAGTTTTCGTCCTGATACATGTAGGCGGGGTGCCCTCACCCCGCGAAGATTTCGATGAAACTGCCCCAAATCACCCCGTTCGCGAAACCACCACAGTATTTTCCCACAAGTTTTCGACCTGAGGGATGTGGGCGGGGTGCCCTCACCCCGCGTAAATTTCGATCAAACTGGCCCACATCCATCCGTTTGCGAAATCGATACAGTGTTTTCCCACAAGTTTTCGGCCTGAGAATTGTGGGCGGGGTGCCCTCACCCCGCGACTCAACTCCCAACCCTCAACCTTCAACTCCCTGCACCCATCTCCCCTCTCTCCGCCCCAACCTTCAACCCACTTCACACCACCGCATAATGCGGCAAGGGGAGGGCGGCGATCCGGTCGAAGATGCGCTGCGAGGCCAGCTGATAACGTTCCTTTCCGGCGCTGGGCTCGTCGTATTCACTGGCCTGCACGGGCGGTCCAAAGACGATTGTCACCGGCGTGCCGAAGCGCGGGATCGTCCGCCCCTTGCCAAACGCGGCGAACGAGCCGTACACGCGGCAAGGCACGACCGGGACGCCGGACTTGCACGCGAGCAGGCCAACACCCGCCTTGGGCTTTTGCAGGTGGCCGTCGGGAGACCGGGTGCCCTCGGGAAAGAGCACGACCCCGCGGTCCTCGTGCAGCGCCTGCAGCACCCGCCGGATGGCGGCGACATCGCCGGTGTCGCGGTCGACCGCGATCGTCTCGGCGCCGTCAAGCCACCAGCGGGAGATTCGGTTGGACCAGAGGGTCCGGCGGGCGAAAAACCGCATCTGCCGCCGGATCTGGCAACCGACCAGCGGCGGGTCCAGATGGCTGGCATGGTTGGAAGCGATGAGAAACGGGCCCTGCGCGGGAATATGCTCGAGCCCGACGACCTCGCCACGGAACCAGGCGTCGTAGAAGCCGCGCGCGAGATAGTGAAAGAAGCCGTAAAACGGCGTCATCTCCAGGGGATCGGGCGGGCGCAGCATGGCTGGATTCAGGCTGGGAGGGCGGCGCGACGGCGGAACGCGCTTCGCGGGTTCATGCGAGCCGGGCCGCGATGCTCGCGGCCATCTTCTCCACCACCTTTTCCAGCGGCAGATGGGTCGTGTCGATGTCGATCGCCCCGGGCGGGCAGGTGAGCGGTGCGGTCTTGCGGGAGGAGTCGATCCGGTCGCGCTCGGCCACCGAGTCCGCGCGCCCCTCGGCGGCGCGCCGCTTGGCCCGCTCCTGCGGGTCGGCGTGCAGGAAGAACCGCACCTCGGCATCGGGAAAAATCACCGAGCCGATGTCGCGCCCCTCCATCACCACGCCGCGGTAGCCGTGCCGGCGGGCCACGTCGGCCTGGCCGCGCTGGTAGGCGAGCAGCGCGGTGCGCACTTCGGGCACCGCCGCATAGTGCGACACCGCGGAATTCACCCGCAGCCCGCGGATCTCGTCGCCCGCCGGCTCGCCACCGATGAGCATCACCGCCGAACGTCCGTCGAGGCGGGTGTCAAAGCGCAATTCCGCCAGGGTCCGCCGCAGCGCCGGCAGGTCGGCGGCGGGCACGCCCCGTCGCAGCAGCTCGGCCGTCAGGTGCCGGTAAAAGGAGCCCGTGTCGACATGGAGCAGGTTGAACCGGTCCGCCAGCAGGCGCGACGATGACGATTTGCCCGAGGCCGCGCCGCCGTCGATGGCGACGATGACGAAACTCTTTTGGGCGGGGCCGGTCACGACGGGTTGGGGGGACGACGGAACCAAGGGCAAGGGCGGCGGTGGGCAATCATGAAATAGGTGAACTGCGGCGCAGTTCCTCCAGTACCGAGAAGAAGTCGGGAAAGGTCTTGCCGCAACACTGCGGATCTTTGATCGCGAGCCAGGGCCGCCCATCACCGTGCAGGTCGTGGGAGCCGAGGATGGCGAAGCTCATGGCGAACCGGTGATCGTGGTAGGTCTCGATCTCCATGCCGGATTTGAGCGGCTGCGGATGGATCTCGAGAGCGTCTTCCTCCTCGAGCACATGCTGGCCCAGCCGCGCGAGCTCGCGCGCCATGCCCGCCACGCGGTCGGTCTCCTGCCTGCGTGTGTGGGCGATGCCGGTGATCCGCGTCGGCCCGTCCAGCAGCGGCGCCAGCGCCGCCAAGGTGAGAAACGTGTCCGAAAATGCGTTGAAATCTGCGCTGACCCCGCGCGGACGCGCCCTCCCGCCCCGGCGGGATGCGGCGCCGGTCTCGCCGGCCAGCGGGGCGAGGGCGAGTCCGACGTTGGCGAGGACCTCCGCGAAGCGCGCGTCGCCCTGCAGGCCGTCGGCGGCGCGGAGGCCCGGCAGCTGGACGACGGCGTCGGCCGCGATCGGCAGCGCCAGGAAATAGCTGGCGGCGGTGGCATCGGGCTCGATGGCGTACTCGGCCGGCCCCGCGGCGAACTGCGCAAGCATCCGGTCGGTCATCTCAACAAACGGGCGCGACACCGTGGCGCCCTTCAGCCGGACCTCCAGCCGGCGGCGGGCCCGTGGCGCGACCAGCCGCAGGGCCGAGAGCATCTGGCTGCTCTCCGAGGCGTCGAGCTCCACCGTTCCGCCGGGGAGGCCGGACGTGCGCAGCGTGAAGGGAAAGCTCCGGGAATCGGCGCGGGCCCCCTGGGTCTCCAGCGCCTCGAGCAGCGCGCCGATGGGGCGCCGGCGCATTGCCTCATCGCCGTCAAATTGGTACACGCCGTCCGGCCGCAGGCACACCAGCGCCGTGAGAAACCGGGCGGCGGTGCCGGCGTTGCCGACCTCGATTCGGGCCTCGCGCGAGGGAATCTCACCGCCGCGGCCCTCCACCGCAATGGTCCGCGCCGCCTCATCCGTCGTCACCCGGAAGCCGAGCGCCCGCAGGGCCGCGACCATGATCTGCGTGTCGCGGCTGAACAGCGCGTCCCGCAGCGTGACTGTCCGGTCGGCCAGCGCCGCCAGCACCAGCGCGCGGTTCGTGATGCTCTTCGAGCCGGGCAGCCGCACCCGCCCGCGCACCGGCTGGGTGAACGGAATGATGGGCAGCGATGGCGGCAGGCGGGCAGACATCGTTCAATGGCCGTTGTTCATCGTTCCATGCTCATGGGCTCGGGGTCGACATGAAGCACGTTGCGCGAACCCCAGACCCTGAGCCCGGGACCACAAAGGGCGAACCGCGGCCCAAGAACCGTGAACCCAGAACCGTGAACATTGAACCATAAACCATGAACCTTGAACTTTGAGCATTGCACGATGAACGATGGAAAATCCCTACGGAATCGGCCGGAACTGGTCCCGATACGCCCGCCCGCGTTCGAGGACGGCCTGCACCTCGAACCAGTCGCGGTTGGCCAGCGCCCGTTCGAAGGCGTGCAGCTCGTCCTGATAGCCGCGCAGCGCGCGCAGCACCTCGTCGCGGTTCTGCTCGAGGATGGTCTTCCACAGCCGCGGGTCGCTGCCGGCGATGCGGGTGGTGTCGCGCAGTCCGCCGCCGGCGTAGTTGCGCCAACGGTGGTCGTGCTTCGCCAGGGCGGCGCAGAGCACGGACGCCACCGCCTGCGGCAGGTGGCTGATATGGGCCACGATCTCGTCGTGGGCGTCCGGCGGGACCGTGGCGACGTCGGCCTCGAGCGCGGCCCAGAAGCCGATGATGCGGCCGGTGGCCTGGGTGGGGGTTTCGGGCAGTGGCGTGACGAACACCGTGCGGCGGGAAAACAGATCGGCCCGGGCGTTTTCCCAGCCGGTCTTTTCCGAGCCGGCCATCGGGTGGGAGCCGACGAATTGGCCCCGGCCCTGCATCGCCGCCGCCGCCTGCCGGCAGATCTCGCCCTTCACGCTGCCGACGTCGGTCACAACCGCCTCGGGCGACAGCGCCGGTGCCAGCTGCCGGACCAGCGGGATGATCTGGTCGACGGGCGAACACACCACAACGATCCCGGCGCCCTGCACCGCCTCCTCGGGCGTGGTGGCGACGGCATCGCACCACGGCTGGCCGCGCAGCTTCAGCAGCACCTCGTGACGTCGGGCCCAGATGGTGATCCGGCCGGCGGCGCCGAATCGCCGCGCAGCCATGGCGACGGAGCCGCCGAGCAGGCCGGGGGCGATGATGGCAAGGGAATCGGGCATGAAAGGGGAGTCGGCTGCTGAAGGTGAAGGGTGAAGCATTGACGGGGAAATTCCCGCCGGCAACAACTTCGCAAACAGCCCGACGCGCCTGCAGGCCGCTTCAACGTCCAGCTAACGGACGCCGCCGAGCTCCAGCAGCCGCGCGAACTCCGCCGGCCGCAGCGGCATGACCGAAAGCCGCGTCTGCCGGACCAGTTCGATGGCCTTGAACGCCGCATCGGCCTTGATCGCAACCAGCGTCACGGGTGTGCGGAACGGACGGTCGGGCGCGAGGTCGACCGCCACCCAGCCTTCCGCGGCGGCGGCGGTCGGGTCGGGATAGGCCGCGCGGGCGACCCGGGCCAGGCCGACCACCTCTTTCTCCTCGCCGCTGTGATAGAAGAGCACGGGATCGCCCGGCTGCATCGCCCGCAGGTGAAGGCG
>Ga0335069_10013647_pt1 | contig 11401 bp, 7 predicted proteins | sample Lox_Sample_11_FD_206714 | JGI IMG/M metagenome (GOLD analysis project Ga0335069, IMG submission 206714) | Soil microbial communities from Loxahatchee National Wildlife Refuge, Florida, United States - Lox_Sample_1.1 | ecosystem: Environmental > Terrestrial > Soil > Wetlands | place: USA: Florida... | reverse complement strand
TGCTGCCGCCCGACGGACGAGCATTCCATGTCGACAAACGACTGCACACCGAGGCTGACGCGATTCACACCGCATCGCAGCAGCGCCTGGAGCACTGCGTCGGTGATGGTTCCCGGCGCGCACTCCACAGTGATCTCAGCCGCGCGCTCGACATCGAACGTATCTCGGACCGTCTGGAATATGCGTTCAAGCTGGTCCGGCGCCAGCACCGAGGGCGTGCCCCCGCCGAGATAAATGGAATCGACTCTCGACTCCAGCAGACCGCCAACCTCACGCGCGATTACCTGCGACGCCTCGATCTCCGAGCAGACCTGCGCCACGTAACGATCAAAGACGCCGCGCGAGAACACACCAGAAGCGAAGTTGCAGAAGCTGCACTTGGTGCGACAGAACGGAACAGAGATGTAGATTCCCAGCGACAAAAGCAGCACTCAGCAATTAGCAATTTAGCAATTAGAGCAGAGCGCAGCGCTTTCGGATTCGGCTTTACAGCTTCTGGAGTGCTCCATCGCAGGCGACCCAGATGTTCGCCCCGTCGAAGGCCACTCCAAACGGACGCACCCCGACCTTAAACGTGCCGAGCAGCGCTCCATCGCTGGCCCGCAGCTTGGTTATCGTTTGGGATGTGTGGCCAACAGCCCAGATATTGCTGCCGTCGAACGCAATGCCCATCGGACCCTTGCTGACCGGGTAGGAGCTCATTCTGGTGCCGTCCAGCGCGATCTTATACGCCTTCGACGAAGAGGTAGACGTCACCCACATGGAAGTACCGTCGAAAGCCAGGGAGCTCGCCCCGGGAATGTTCGAGATGGTGAGCAAGGTCTGGCCATTCGGCGCCAGCTTGGTCACGCTGTTGCCGCGAAAATTCGCCACCCAGATATTGGCGCCGTCAAAGGCAATGCCGTCAGGACCATTGCCCACGTCGAAGTTACCCAGGACCACTCCGTCACTGGCACGTATTTTCGTGACGCTATTGCTGGTGAGGTTCGTCACCCAGATATTCACCCCATCGAAGGCGACGCCCTGGGGCCCGATGCCCGCGTTGAAGGTACCGAGATTCATACCATCGCTGGCGCGCAATTTGGTCACGGTATTGTCTCCGAAATTGGCGGCCCAGATGTTGGCGCCGTCGAAAGCCAGGCCAAAAGGCGTCTGTCCCACCTGAAATGCGCCCAGGACCTGGCCGGTAGCCGGGTCCACTTTTGTTACGGTCCTGACCTGATCGCTGACCCAGATACTGGAGCCGTCGAACGCCACACCCACCAGAGACCCGTCCACAGCGACGGATGTCGTCTGATTCGCCCCATACCACTTCAGAATCGCTATCTGGGCAGAGTTTTGCGCCAATGCGTGCGGTGCCAGCAATGCAGGTAAGACCAATATCGCGACAGTGTTCAGTACGGCCAGAAATCCTTTCGCTCTCATCCTCTCTCCTCTGTGCTAAAGCATTCTTTTCGAGCGGCAGCACTATACCACTGAAGCGAATTCGCTCCAGCGCTTTTTGACTACGCGCGAGTAAAAACATCGTTACCGCGGCCGTCAATGGCTACCACCGCCCGGTGTCGCCCATCACAGACACGCGTGCTTCCCCGCGCTAGCTTGAAGGGTTGACACGGAGGTGTGTATGGCAGCGCCCTGGGCCCATCGCTACGCACAGCGCACCAAGACGGCCAAGAGTTCCATCATCCGCGAGTTACTCAAGCTCACACAGCGTCCTGAGGTCATCTCCTTTGCCGGTGGTTTACCTGCCCCTGAGGTGTTTCCGGTGGCGCGCTTCCAGGAGGCGTGCCACCGGGTTTTGCAGACCCAGGCGTCCACCGCGCTGCAATACGGACCAACCGAGGGCTACCGCCCGCTGCGCGAACTCATCGTCGCGCACATGGCGCGCTACGGCATTCTCGCCAGCGTGGATAACGTGCTCGTCACCTCGGGGTCGCAACAGGCGCTGGACCTCATCGCCAAGCTGCTGATCAATCGCGGCGACCGCATCCTGGTGGAGTGCCCCACCTACGTCGGCGCCCTGCAGGCCTTCGATCTGATGGGCGCCGAATACGTCACCGTGCCCATCGACGACAAAGGCCTGCAAACCTGCGAGATGGAGCAGGCGCTGCGCTCCGGGCCGAAGTTCATGTACATCCTGCCCAACTTCCAGAATCCCGGCGGCGTGACCCTATCGCGCGAGCGGCGCGACCAGTTGGTCTCACTCAGCGACAAGTACGGCATTCCGATCGTCGAAGACGATCCCTACGGGCAGCTTCGTTATGAAGGCGAGCATGTTTCCCCGCTGGTGGTCCTGGACCGCACCAATCTGGCGCGCGACGACGGCTACAAGCTCGGCAATGTCATCTACCTGAGCACCTTCTCCAAGGTGCTGGCCCCCGGACTGCGCGTGGCGTGGATCGTCGCGCCGCCGGACGTCATTGTCCGCCTCTCGCAACTCAAGCAGAGCACCGATCTGCACACCAGCACGTTCACCCAGATGGTGGTCTACGAGGCGGCACGCGACGGGTTCATCGACGAGCACGTAAAGCTCATCCGCAAGGTGTACAAGGAGCGGCGCGACGCCATGCTCGAAGCGCTGCACGACTTCTTCCCGCCCGAGGTGTCGTGGACGCGCCCGCAAGGCGGCCTGTTCCTCTGGGTCACCATGCCTCCGGGCATCGACACCCGACGGCTGCTGGATGTGGCGTTGCGGCAGGATGTGGCGTTTGTTCCCGGCGACGCTTTTTATCCCGCCTCAGGAGATCCCGGCTCACACATGCGGCTGAACTTCTCCAATGCACAGCCGGAGATGATCCGCGAAGGCATCCGCCGGCTCTCGATCGCCGTGGCCCACGAACTGGAGCACCGCGCGGCGGCAGTGATGGTGTGATGAAGTCCATGCCGCACAAGGACTCAGAGCGGCGGCAGCAACATCCCGGACGCCGGCGTTCCCGCTCCAGCTTGAATAGCGGGCCCAAGCCACGCGCCGTTTCGCGACGCAGCGATGCGCAGCACTCCCATTCTGTTATTCTTACTCTCTGTGGTCATCCGAGTTTTCTTTGCGGTTCTGGTGCTCTGCACCCTGGCCGTAGTCGCAGTCATTCTGGCGGTGCATTTCCGGGTCAAGCGGCACCTTCGGGAACGGACAACAGCAGCTCCGGTAGCCGGAGCAGACACTTCCGCCGAAGTTGCGGTACCTTCTGCGGTTGCGAGCGCCGCGCCGGAAGGCGCCGGGGAAACCAGTTCCACACCGTCTTCTTAATTGGCGAGGTACGGACATGTCGAAAGCCATTCATATCGATACACGTGTTACACCGCAGTCGTTAAGCCTGCTCAAGCAGGCGGGAATTGTTATTTGCGCCAGCGCGGTCATCGCCGTTTGCGCTCGCCTGATCGTGCCCCTTCCATTTACGCCCGTGCCGCTGACACTGGCCAACTTCGGAGTGCTGCTGGTTGGGCTCACGCTGGGCAGCCGCCGCGGATTCGCCGCTGCCGCCCTCTATCTGAGCTGGGGCGCGATGGGCTTGCCGGTGTTCGCCTCATCCGGCCCGGGAAGCATTGCGCAGATGCTGGGGCCGACCGGCGGATATCTGTGGGCGTATCCGGTGATTGCATTTCTGGCGGGCTGGATTGCGGAGCGCGGGCAGCCGAGCTTCACCCGCAATCTGCTGGCTTCCGTCGTGGCTGAGGTGGTGCTCTTCGCCGCCGGCATCAGCTGGCTGGCCATCATGACGCATAGCTGGCGGCAGGCTGCGATGTTTGGGCTGTATCCGTTCTTCTTCGCTGAAATCTCGAAGGTCATGGCTGCCGCGGCAGCCGCACTTCGTTTGCGCCGCACCTTTTAGGCGCCGCTCGATAGTCGATCGTGATGAGCCATTGGCGGACGTTAGACTCCGCTGGCCGGGAGTGTCGTTGGTATGACTCGCACGGGCAACAACACAGGTATCCGCGAAATCAAGGTCGCGCATAGTCCCGATTCGGACGATGCCTTCATGTTTTACGGCATGGCGACCAACAAGATTCGCGTGCCCGGGGTGAAGTTCACGCATACCCTGTGCGACATCGAAACCCTCAACCGCAAGGCGCTGGAGGGCTTCTACGACATCACCGCCATCTCGTTTCACGCCTATCCCTACATTCAGGACAAATACGCGCTGATGCCCAGCGGCGGCAGTGTGGGCGAAGGCTACGGGCCCATGATCGTGGCCTCGCACCATATTCCGCTCGACGAGATCGCGCACCATCGCATTGCGGTGCCGGGCACGATGACCACCGCTTACCTGGTGCTCAAACTGTTCGCCCCCCAGATCGCAACCGAAGTCGTGCCCTTCGACGAGATCATTCCCAAGGTCCTCGAAGGCAAGTATGAAGCGGGCTTGATCATCCACGAAGGCCAACTCACCTTCAACAAGTCGGGCCTTCACAAGATCGTCGACATGGGCAAGTGGTGGCGCGACCAGACCGGGCTGCCCCTTCCGCTCGGCGGCAACGCCATTCGCCGCGAGCTCGGCCCGCAGCTCATGGCTGACTGCTGCACCGCGTTGCGCGACAGCATCCAGTATGCGCTCGACAATCGCGAGGAGGCGCTGCAGTATGCCATGCAGTTCGCCCGCGATCTCGATCCGCAGCTCGCCGACAAGTTCGTCGGCATGTACGTCAACGAGCGCACGCTCGACTACGGCAAAGACGGCCGCGAGGCGATCGTGAAGTTGCTGGAGATGGGCTACGACGCGGGCATCATCCCGCACAAGCCGGCTATCGAGTTCGTGGGAGACGCCGCCGGCGTTTCCGCCAGCTAGAGAGCGTACGGCGGCTTTGGCGTACGAACCGCGTCAGGCAAGCCGCGCAGCGGCGGGATGAAGTTAGGCGGGGCGCAAGAGACTGTGTCGCGAGTCGGAATCGAATTTTGCGGTGGGAATTACCGCCTGAATTGCGACAAGAGAAGCCGCGCAGCGGCGGGATGAAGTTAGGCGGGGGCGTAAGCCCCCGCTCCAGCAGGAAAACATGCAAGCCGCGGCAGCGGCGGCACTCCTCGCTACCTAATTTTTTGGCCGTGACACAGCCGCGTGAACCTGGCGAATCGCGGGTGCCGCCGGCTAGAAGCCGGCTCAAGTCAAGCAAAGGTAGCTGATCGGCACGACTGAAATCGTGCCCTTACTCATATCGTTCCTGAGAAATATGAGCTGTGAAATTGCATCCCTCATATAACGGTATTCAGATACGTTTAATGTGCACGCAATAAACTTACCGTCATGACCTTCGACGAATTCAACCAGTCTCTGCAACGCGACGAGCCCGGCCGCGAACTGAGCATCGCCCTGCAAGCTTTGTGGTGGGACGCCAAAGGCAACTGGAAGCAGGCCCACGAGGTCGCCGGGCAGGATGAAGGTCCCGCCGCAGCTTGGGTCCACGCCTATCTCCATCGCAAAGAGGGCGACCTCTCCAACGCCGGATACTGGTACAAGCGCGCCGACAAGACCCCCGCCGCGGTCCCGCTCGAGCAGGAGTGGCGCGCCATCGCTGAAGCGTTGCTCGCCGGCACCGGGCCTTCCTTCAACCGGCCCCTTCCTGAGGATTAGGCCGGCCTTCCAAAGCCTCGACAATCGCATCATGCACCCGCGGACGCACTTCGCGAATCAGCTGTGCCGCGCGGTCCGGCCACGTGCGATTGGTCAGCAGCGTCACCGACAATTTCCGCCCGGGATCGATCCACAAGGACGTGCCCGTAAATCCCAGATGCCCGAACGAAAGCTGCGAGAAGTATCGTCCGGAGGACGAATCCGGCCGCGAAGGCGTGTCCCATCCCAACGCGCGTGACGTTCCCGGCGGCGATGGCTCGCAGCGCGTGAACAGCTTCACGGTTTCGGGGCGCAGCAGCGGAGCCCCGCCGCGCAACATGCACTCGGCAAAGCGCGCGATGTCGGTCGCAGGAGCGAACAGCCCGGCATGTCCCGCGACTCCACCCATCACGTAGGCGTTCTCGTCGTTCACTTCGCCCTGGATGACGCGCTTGCGAAATCGCTGGTCATCTTCTGTCGGCGGGATTTCCGTTTTCAACTGCAGCGCGGGATTAAAGCCGGTGTGCGTCATGTCCAAGGGCGCGAAGATCTCCTGCCGAGCAAAAGGTTCGAGCGGCAGGCCGGCCTTCGCCGACAGCGCTTCACCAAGCAGGATGAACCCGATGTCGCTGTACTCGGCATGCGTTCCCGGAGCAGCGCGCAGCGGTGTCGTGAGCGCCGCGCGGATCAAGTCGTCGCGCGTAGTGGCGAACTCGAACAGCTTCTCGTACGCCGGCAAGCCGCTGGAGTGCGCGAGCAACATCCGAAGCGTGACCGCCTCGCGCGCTGCCTGCTGATGTTTGGGAGCGAGCGTCACGAACTCCGGCAGCGTTCGCGCCAGCGGTTCGTCAAACACGAACCGCCCGCGCTCGTAGAGAATCATGGCGAGCGTGGTCGTCGCGACCGCCTTAGTCACTGACGCAAGATCAAAGATGGTGTCGGCCTGCACCTCGGCCGAATCCGCGTCATAGGTGAATCGTCCAAAACCTTGCGATGCCATAAGCGCGCCGTGGTGGGTGACGGCCAGCGCCGCGCCCGGAAAAGCGTGCTGCGCGATCGCCTCGCGAAGGATCGCAAACGCCCGCGCGAACTTCTTCTCCTGCTGGTCAAAAGCAGAGCGCAGCGGAGCGGGTTGTGGCGGTAATGGGGTCAGGGGGATTCCAAAACCTCCGTGGCCTCCGTGCCTCCGTGGTGAAACGATTCTCGACTCGGAGGGCGCACGGAATGCGCAACCTGCAATCGCACTTTATAATAGCCTGCTCGCATCCGTGCGGGCTTAATCCAACAACGGACTTCTTCTCTTGAGCCTGTGTTCTCGCCGGACGGGCATCGCGCCGGTCTGGTTTTTCCTGATCTTCCTTAGCGCCGCACCCCTGCTCGCGCAGACTGCTGCAACCAAACCGGCTACTCCCGCAAAGCCCGACCCCACGCCCGCTCCCGCAATGGCCACCGAGCAGGCACAGCTGACCGCGCTCGATGCGATCATGAACAACGCCATTAAGGACGGCAATACTCCTGGCGCCGTCCTGCTCGTCGGCCATCACGGCGAGGTGGTCTATCGCAAAGCCTTCGGCCACATGACGACCGCCGCCAACGCCGAACCCATGATGCCGGACACCATCTTCGACCTCGGCGCGCTCACCGAAGTCGTCGCCACCACTACCTGCGTCATGCGTCTCGAGCAGCTGGGCAAGATTAAGCTCAATGACCCGGTGGCGAAATACATTCCCGACTTTGCGCAAAATGGCAAAGAAGACATCACCATCCGCATGCTGCTCACGCATTATTCCGGGCTGCCTGCGGACCTCGACTTGAAAGAAGCGTGGAACGGTACCGACGAAGGCTACAACCGCGTCAACGCCGTCAAGCTGGCCAATGCGCCGGGCTCAACCTTCTTATATAGCGATATCGGATTCGTGGTGCTGGGCGAGCTGGTGCAGAAGGTCAGCGGGATGCCCGTCGATCAATGCGCCCAAACTTACATCTTCGCGCCGCTGGGGATGAACAACACGCGCTTCAACCCGCCGCAGGCGTGGAGCTCGCGTATCGCTCCCACGCAGCGCGACGAGCACACCGGCATTACACTGCGCGGCACCGTACACGACCCCACCGCGCGCCAGATGAACGGCGTGGCCGGCAACGCCGGACTGTTTTCCAACGCGGATGACCTGTCCAAATTCGCGCAAGCGATGCTGAACGGTGGCGCGGGCATCGTGTCGCCGCTGATTGTCGAGAAGATGACCACGCCGCAGCAGCCCGCCAACCTGCCCAGCGTGCGCGGCCTCGGCTGGGACATCGATTCGCCGTTCTCGTCCAATCGCGGCGAGCTCTTACCTGTCGGTTCGTTCGGTCATACCGGATACACCGGCACCTCGCTGTGGATCGATCCCACGACCAACACCTACATCATTTTGCTGACCAACTCGATTCAGCTGAAGACCGGCAGCGCGCTCGCGCTGCGCACCGAGGTCGCCACCGCTGTCGCCGCCGCGCTCCAGCTCACGCCCAGCCAGGAGCAGAAGGTCCGCCTGGCGCGCATCACCGGCTACAACGAAGCGCAGGTGGCGGCGCGCCGCATCGTTGTCCGCAACGGCAAGGTGCTGAATGGTATCGACGTGCTGGAGGAGCGCAGGTTCGAGCCGTTGAAAGTTCCTAACGTCACCACCGCACACATCGGACTTGTGACCAATCAGACCGGACTCGACGCCCGAGGCAGGCGGACCATCGACGTACTTGCGGGCGCGCCCGGCTTTCAGTTGACCGCCATCTTCGCTCCCGAGCACGGATTGCAGGGCACGGGAACGCTCTCAACCGCTCTCTCCAAAGATGGAGCGACCGGCGTTCCCGTCTACAGCGTCTGGGGCGACACCGACGCCAAGCGCCGGCCGCCGCTCGACGTGCTTCGCAAAGTCGATGTGCTGGTGTTTGATCTTCAGGACACCGGCACGCGCTACTCCAGCTATGAAGCCACCCTGGGCTATTTCCTGGAAGCCGCGGCACAACTGAAAAAGCCGATTGTCGTGCTCGACCGCCCCAACCCGCTGAACGGTGCATACATTCAGGGATCGGTGGCCGACGCCGGGCAGACGAGCCCCCTCGCCTATTACCCACTACCCGTCCGGCACGGCATGACGATTGGTGAACTAGCGAAGCTCTTCAACGAAGAGAAGCACGTCAACGCCGACCTCACCGTCATCCCCATGCGCGGCTGGCTGCGCGGCGACTGGTTCGATTCCACCGGAGACATGTGGACGAACCCGGCGCCCGAGATTCACAACCTCGATCAAGCGGCGCTTTATCCGGCAATGGCGCTGGTCGAGAATACGAACATTTCCGTGGGTCGCGGAACCGACATGCCGCTGGAGTTGATCGGCTCGCCGTACCTGATTCCCAAGGAACTTGCCGGCTATCTCAACTCGCGCAACATCGGTGGAGTGCGCTTCGTGCCCGTATCCTTTACGCCGGCCTCGGGCCCGTTCGCGCGGCGCGAGTGTTTCGGCGTCAACATTCTGATCACCAACCGCGAGCAACTGGATGCGCCCGGGCTGGGCTTTGAACTGGCTGCCGCGCTGCACAAGCTTTACCCCATGGGCTACGACATCGAGCGCGTGAGCCCGCTGCTGGCCAACAAGGCCGATGTCTCCGCGCTGCAAGCCGGCGAGGACCCCAACCGCATCATTGAAAACAACCGCGACAAGCTGGACCAGTTCATGGAGGTTCGGACGAAGTACCTGATGTACTGATCCCACTGGGCCACTAGAATGGCGTCGCAAATCGAAATCGAATTTCGAGTGGTGGCTCACTTGCGTTTTCGGGAAGAGCATGAGTAAGGGCACGACCGCGGTCGTGCCGATAGCGCTCCTATGCTTGGATTCCGAGCCGCCTTCAGTCGGCGGCACATTTTTTGCAGACCGGAGCTCACCCGTCCACGCACCCGTCCCGCCCTGCGGGACAGCTCAGTTCAGCCCAGGACGGAGCGCAGCGGAGTCCTGGGTACGAGTTTTTTGTGAGGCTCGGGTCCCGGCAGGGACGACCCCGGGGCGCATAGCTGGGCCCACGTTAGCCCAAAAGATGGGCGAACGTGGGGCACCGTTTTCGTCGGCGGGTTTATACTGGCGCGCTCGGCATCTTCTCTCTTCGAGGGCGCATGAAATCCATCTTCGGCATTTGTCTGCTCCTCTCATTCGCATCTATCGTAAGCACGGCGCAAAAGATGAAATCCAACCCCCAGGCGAACTTAAAGTTCGCGCAGCTGACCGACCAGTTCATCAAAGACTCGCTGGCGCTCTCGCCGGTGAATGCCTCGCAGGCCGGCTATCACAAACACAAAGATCCCAAGACCGGCAAAACCATCGACCTCGACGCGCAACTCGACGACGTCAGCGCGCAATCCATCGCGATGCAGGAGAAGTTCTATCGCGACTGGCGCGAGCGTTTTCAGAAGGAGACGCCCATCGCATCGCTGAATGCCGAGGACGCCGCCGACTTCCGCCTCATCGACGATCAGATCGCGCTCAACCTGCTGGAGTTCGACAAGATCCAGAGCTACAAGCACAACCCGACGGTTTACGTGGAACTGCTCGGCAACGGGCTCTTCCTGCCGCTGTCGCAAAACTACGACACGCAGGAAGTCCGCATCGGCGACGTGATCTCGCGCATCGGGCAGATCCCGCGCTTCCTCGATCAGGCGAAATCGCAGCTGACCGACGCCGATCCCATCTTCATCTCGACGGCCGTCGAGGAAAACGAGGGCAACCTCAACCTGCTCGACACGGTTGCGGAGCAGATCCCCGCGGGCTCGCCGCTGAAGGCGAAGTACGACAAGGTCGCTCCCGCGGCGAAGAAGGCGCTCGACGATTTCAATACGTGGCTGCAAAACGATCTCGCCAAGCGGCCAACCAACGGTCGCACCTGGCGCCTCGGCGCCGACCTGTACGCGCAGAAGTTTCACTACGTGATGGAGACGTCGATCCAGCCCGACAAACTGCTGGCCGACGCCGAAGCCGAGCTGAAGAACCTGCGCGCGCAGATGCTGATGATCGCGCTGCCGCTGTATAAGCAGATGTATCCCGGGCAGAGCGACTACGCCGACCTGCCGCAAGAAGAGCGCGAAAATCGCGTGATCAGCGCGGTGCTCAGCAAAATTAGCGACGAGCATCCGCAGCCCGATCAGCTCTTCGATGTGATCAAGGGTGACGTGGTCACGATCCGGCAGTTCATCATCGACAAGAAGATTGTCACGCTCAGCAATCGCGACAACCTGAAAGTGATTCCCACGCCGGAATTCCAGCGCGGCATCTATTCGGTCGCGGGATTTCACGGGCCGCCGCCGCTGGAGCCCAACGCCGAGGCTCAATACTGGGTGACGCCCATCGATCCCAAGATGCCGCCGGCGATGGTGGAGAGCAAGCTGCGCGAGTACAACAACTACGCGCTACAGTGGCTCACCATCCACGAGGCGCTCCCCGGCCACTACGTGCAATATGAGCACGCCGACGACGTTCAGCCGGCGACACGGCGCGTGCTGCGCAGCCTCTTCGGCAACGGGGCCTATGTCGAAGGCTGGGCCGAATACGGCGCCGATGTCATGACCCAGGCCGGCTTCGACGACTACAGTCCGAAGTTCAAGCTGGTGCGGACGAAGGTCTGGATGCGCGCGGTGGTGAATACCATCCTCGACATTCGCATGCAGACGATGAACATGACCGATCAGGAGGCGCTCGACCTGATGATGAAGGAGGCCTTCCAGACGGAGGCCGAAGCCAGGGGCAAGCTGAAACGCGCGAAACTCAGCTCGACGCAGCTGCCGACCTACTTCTTCGGCACGCGCCAGTGGTGGGCGCTGCGCAACAAGTACGAAG
>Ga0335069_10013645_pt1 | contig 11402 bp, 10 predicted proteins | sample Lox_Sample_11_FD_206714 | JGI IMG/M metagenome (GOLD analysis project Ga0335069, IMG submission 206714) | Soil microbial communities from Loxahatchee National Wildlife Refuge, Florida, United States - Lox_Sample_1.1 | ecosystem: Environmental > Terrestrial > Soil > Wetlands | place: USA... | reverse complement strand
TTGCTACAGCTTGGCCGCTGCCTGTTCCTCTCCCCCCCTCGAGAGGTTCAATCCGGTAAAGGGCGACTGCGGCGCACGATCGCCGTGGCAGAAGCGAAACTTCTTTCCGCTCCCGCAAGTACAGGGGGCATAGGGCCCGCCTTTCACATCCTCGGCGGCGGTCAACGCCATAATGTCCGCTGGTGCGTCGCCACGTTGCAGAAGCTGAGCCATCGTCCGCATCGCCGGACGCGTGTGCTTGAAGAACAACTCCAAGCCGGCACAGAGGTAGTTGTGGCCTGATTCGCCGTCGCGCGAAATCCCGAACCGGTCCTTCGGACAGCCGCCGTTGCAAAGCGGTTTAACCTCGCAACCGCGGCACTGGGTTGTTAGTAAGTCGCGTTTGTCGTCTCCGAACTTCCGCTGCTCGGCGGAGGCTACGAGTTGCACAAGAGGCGTCTGGTGGATGTTGCCCAGCTTGTAGCGCGGTTCAACGAAATGATCGCAAGAGTAAACGTCGCCGTTATATTCCAGCGCTGGGCCATATCCGCATGTGGGAGCGTGAATGCATAACAGGTGCCGACCGAAATACGCTTCCAGGGTCACATCAAACAGCTGGACGTAAACCCGGCCCACATCGTGGCGCACCCATTCCTCGAACACATCCACCAGAAAGCGGCCGTATTGCTCGCCACCGACCGAGCGCTTAGTCACGAGGTTCCCGTCCTGCGTGTACAGCAAGCGCTTACGGTTAGGCTGCTCACTCCATCCCAGGTTGGCGATATCGATCGTCTCCGCACTGGCGCGCTCGACGATCGGAATGAACTGCACCCACTTCGCGTCCATCTCGTCGCGAAAAAAGCGATAGACCGTGCGGCCGTGTTTTTCATTCGCGGCGTTGACCGTGCAGATAACGTTAAATTCGACTCCGTGCTTTTGGAGGAAACTCCAGCCCCTCATCACCTTGTCAAAGGTGCCCTTTTTGCTGCGATCGACACGGTACTCGTCGTGGAGTTCGCGGGGTCCGTCGACGCTCAGGCCGACGAGGAAATTGTGTTCCTTGAAGAAGGCGCACCACTCGTCATCGAGCAGTATTCCGTTCGTCTGGAAGGTGTGCTGCACGATCTGCTCAGGGCGACGGTACTTTTCGACAAGTTCAATCGAGCGCCGGAAGAATTCAACCTTCATCAGCGTCGGCTCGCCACCCTGCCACGCCACAGTCACGTTCGGGTCGCGGTGGGACTCCAGCAATTGGCGGATGTACGCTTCGAGCGTCGCATCCGACATCCGGCTTTTCTCGTTCGGATACAACGCTTCCTTGGACAGGAAGAAGCAGTAAGTGCAATCGATATTGCAAGTGGATCCGCTCGGCTTCGCTAGCAGGTGGAAGCGCGGTGGTGCCTGGGGAGGCAGACTATCGTTGGTCATTACAGACATATGCGCTGCGCTCGGGCCGGACGATTCTCGACGCGCTCAGGTGCTATCCGCTGCTCGGAATCCGACAGAAGAACGGTAGGCTCTTGCGCCAGTCGCGGTAACTGTCAAAACGAACAGGCTTAAGGAAAGGGCAGATAGGAGACCCGGCGGAAAAAGGTCCGTTGGGCCGAAGTTACATTTCCCGGTAGTTCAGCAGCCCCGCTCCCATGATCACGAAACAGAACGGCCAAATCCACGACAGGATCGATTGTTCCTTGCCTTGCGGCAAGCGCAGTTCGAGCCAGCGTGACCATCCCGCGAACACGGCAACAATTCCCAAAGGAACGTGACTCAACTCCACGAGCAGATTCTCTTTGATGCTGGTGATAGCGTGGGAATGCGTTAGCAACACCGCACCACCGATCGCGCACATCAGCGGAAACACCAGCGCCAAGCGGGTGTCGTTGCGCGGTCCTCTCCGCACCTGCAGCTCAAATATTGCAAAGCCGACGCACACCAGTGCCGCCAGTCGATGCTGAAACACCTCTGGATCGGCCATGCACGCACCGACGCTCTTATGACCAACCGGCCAACACTCTGAGTCGGCCTGAATCACGATAAAGATCGCAATTCCGATCAGCAGCAGCGGCCAGTACGCCGCCCATTGAGCTTTTCCGGTTCGCGCCACCAGCGCCAGAATCCCCATCGCTAGCACTAGAATTCCCATCCAGTGGTGGTTCGACTCCGACTCGATCGCGTCATTGATGGATTTCCTGGTCAGCGGCTCACCATCTAGGTTGTAAGCCAGCGCCTTCGCCGGTGCGCCGTTCGCATCGCCTGAATCGGCCGGCAGGTAGTCATACCATAGCCGTGGTACCGTCGGGCGGAAGCGCTGGTAAATCTGCTGTGCGTTTACCGTCTCGCTGACCAGGTCGATTGCCGGAGGCTGCGAAGTCAGCGATGCTGCCGTGAGAATGACGGTAATTCCAATCCCAATTTCGGCTTCAATCAGCTTGCGCAAGCGGGGAAGCGCTTCCTCTTTGGTCGAGTTTCGCAGGAGCAGGAAGTTCACTCCGCCCAGTAGCAGTAGGGCTCCCAGCATGAGCGCTTTCGCGCTTACCATCACCCCGTAGGCTGTACCCACGATCGCAGCCCACGAATTGATGTAGAGCTTGCTCATCACCAAACCGCTTACCGTCAGCAGCATCACGCTAACCAGCGCGACCTTGGAGAATCGTTGTGTTATGTGCCATTGCGCACTGAGATCTCCGGCACGGTATAGCGCCAGCACCAGGAAAGGCAGCCCGCCGATCCAGAAGCCCGCCGCCAACTCGTGCATACCAGACAACAACACCAACAGCGGACGCCCCTCAATTCGTGACACCGCGTGATTGGTCATGAGCGATGCGCCCAGGATCAGGCCGGCCAGCACTGGCAACACCCATTTGGCGAGCCGGTTGTTCTCGTGGGCCACGATCATCGTCAACACCGCTGCCGTGAGCACAATGCAGCCCGAGACAAAGAAGTTCGCGCCCACTACGGCGTCGAGGCCGATTTCCGCCGTCACCATCAACGTGGAAGAATTGACGAACAGGTACAGCGCCTGCATGACACACAGGCCAATGGCGCTGATGCGCAACAACAGCCACGATGAACGATGAACGCGCAGATTATTGTCCGCCGGGAGCGCTAATGATGGCCTTACTGTCCAGAGGACAAACAGCACCCCTCCCAGCACGAGAGATTGGAATACCAGCGTCCCGGCCCGCAGCACCACAGAGAGGAACGCGAAGAGGTCAACAACTTTCAGCAGCATGCCGACTAACTCACCAGGAACGGAATCTCACCACGGCTTAAGTGACCATCGGACGCCAATACCTGCCAAATCAGCTTGTACGCTCCCGGTTTCAAGCCTGAGGCGTGAGTACGGAGAACTTCAGGGCTGCTTTGGTTTTCCAGTGTGAGGGTCGCGACGGTCCCATCCGGCGATGATAAGCGCACGTGAGAGCGGCCGGCATCAATGCGCACGTTGAACTTCAGAACCACGTTAAGCTCCGGCCCCTTGATCGTCGCGTTGGCTTTGGGATTCGACTCCATCAGGATGGCGTGCGCCCAGCAGGGTTGCGAGATTCCCGCTACCAGCAAGGACACAAGCAGAACGAACATTCGGTGGTGCATCTTACGGCCCAAAACTATCCTCCAAGAACGTCGAGTCACTCTCCAGTTTAATTGCCCGAGCGGGCTAAGGTTCTGATCGAATTGTGACTCTGAGCTGCTGACAGATCAGGACAAACAGCTTAGACACTTGCGTCAGAGCGAGTAACTGTCAAAAAGAGCAGAGGTGAAGGAAGCAGAAGAATTTCGGCAGACATGGAAGCGTTTTAGGTCTGACATTGGGGAGACGTTCTTAGCCGTGCTTGGCAAACAGGAGAGTGACTTGCAGCGTCAACTGCCACTTTGGCGAGAATTGGCTGACTGGACGGACGACGTTTCTGTAGAGCGTGAGGTTGGCATCAACTGGCTGCCGTCCGACTTTGAAGGTTCTTCCCGGCCCTCCTCCGATCGGCACGAGCCAGTGGTCACCCGCGTGTTGTGTCCAGTCACCGGAAATCGTTGGATTCGTCGTCAGGTACCACTCGTGCGGCAGGTTGTAAGAGAACATCGGCTGGATTTGCATCTGGTTGACCGGGCCACGTTTGGTGGAAGCGGAAGGCGACAAGATGTTTTGAACCAGAACTCCGACGGAACCCCATTCGGGTTGTGAAAGCACGGCGAACGAAGGCCCCAGACCCCAACGTCCGGCGCCGAGTTGACTGTTTGTTGCGGTCGGGATCAGCAGCGCGGGCCCAAAACCCCAAATGATCCGCCTCACGTGGGCTGGCGTGAAAAAGAAGGTAGAAACCATGTCACCGGTTCCAACCGTTCCTCCGCTCGCTTGCGTCAGATCCGGAACGTAGTTGATCGCAGTCGCCACGATGCGGGGAATAAATAGCCAGCCCTGAGATATCCGGAAAGGAAAAAATGGCTGCACCTGAAGATCGGCAGCCGTCCGATGATATGGTCCCGCGTCGAAGTAAATATCAGGGGAGAACGGGACCTTAATAATGTCCGCGAAAGGATTTCGCGCCATCTTCTGCAGGTCTTTCGGTGATGGTTCTTGGGCGCAAAGCGTCAGCGGCACCCAAAAAACGCACAAAATCAGGGCAAAACGAATGACCGCCGTTCGATCCCTTGTTTTCAGGTGTGGACTCTCTGCCGATATGGCGCGACTGCATCCCATTCAGCGCTTTGTGATTTCTGGGAACCTTCGAAAATTGTCCACCGCGACCGAAGCGCTCACGTTAGGCTCTTCTTGCAGTCGAGATAACTGTCAAAACAGCCAGTGTCGGCCTGAGAACTCCGTTGGATTTGGCAATCAAAAACATCCCGCCCATTTTGGGAATTTCTTCTTCACCGATAGTTCCCAAAAATCGCGATTTCCCTTGCCTGTTGTTTCAAATAAACGCTAGCGTTGAGCGTGGGGATGGGTCAGCGTAGGTCCTAAGTAATTGATTCGCGGAATTTTACCCGCAACCCATTGATTCCAGGAATTTTACGGGCGGAAGCGCTGTAAGTTCATGATTCTAAAGATCGACCCCCGGGGGGTACCTGAAAGCTGAAATCGCGCCCGCCAAGGTGCAGGACAATAATAAGGGGTGTGGTTACGAATCGACGGTTAGGCGTGCGGCGTCGCAGGTCGTGCGTGCTCCTCGCAGACCATGGCCATCAGGCGGAGTTCCACGATGCAACCGAGCATTTCTGTAGCGACGTTGGGGCAGCCCGGGTGATCGCAGAAGTACTCCGCGAGTTTTTCTTCGCTGCCGTCTGGCGCCGTCAGTCCCGTCTTAACGGTAACCCAAGGCATGGTGAACCTCCCGGCCTGACACTACCTTCTGTTCTGGAAAGAGAGATTTGGCGTCAGTGGAGTTGCCCAACGAGCCTTACCGGGCGAACACATTGTAATAGACCGCGTGATCGATCAGACAACTTCAGGGCGAGCATTTGGCTGCAAAGCCGTGACCGCTGCTTCAATTGTCGGATACAGATTATCTTCCCCAATTTTCTTACTCAGGCCAATACGTTCCAGCATGCCGCGAACCGGCCGTTTTGCCTGCGCTATAGCGAACGTGATGCCCGACTCGGAAAATTCTTCCACCAATTCTTCAATGGTCGCGGCGCCGGTTGTGTCCAGCAAAATCATCGTCTCGGCAACGAGTAGAAAGTGGCGCGGTTTCGGCGTGGCGTTCATTACCAGGGCTTTAACTCGAGATTTAAAGAAATCGGAGTTAAAGAAAAGCAAAGATGAATCAAAACGATAGATCATCAGGCCTTCGATCGCTTCCGCTTCTGGGTGGATTTCCATATCGCGGAACCCAGCGCCGGCCATTCTTCCCAGCACCGCATCGTGCGGTTTCGAAGCTCTGATCAAGATCAGCAACATTGCCATGGCGACCGCAATTGCGACTCCGGGCAGTACGCCAAGCGTGATGACTCCCAAGGTTGACAAGATCGAGAGTCGAAATTCCGGTCGGCTGACTTTCCGCAGTGTAACCAGGCTCTCGAGGTCGAATAGTCCGAGTGCTGCATTCACCAGTACCGCCGCAAGTACAGTAATCGGCAACAGCGCGAGCGGAGCAGTTAGAAAGAGAAGCACCAGCACGATGAGACCAGACGCTATCAGGCCAGTTACTTGCGTCTTTCCGCCCACGGAATCGTTGACTGCCGTGCGAGAGTCTGCTCCACTCACGGCGAAGCCCTGCATCAGGCCAGCGCCCAGGTCCGCAACACCGAGCGCAACAAACTCCTGGTTCGAATCGATATCGTAATGATTCTTCACCGCGAAACCGCGCGCGGTGACCATGGCGCTGTTAAAGCTGATCAATGCCAGCCCAGCCGCGCCGATCACCAGCGGACCCCATTCTTGAGCCCCGATATTCGGGATCAGCAGCGCGGGCAATCCTGCTGGAATCAAGCCCAACATCGCGACCCCGTGTTCACTTAGTCGGAAGAAAGAAGAGGCTGCGATTCCGAGCACCATGGCAACCAGCGGTCCCGGAACCTTCGGGCCTAGATGTTTGAGGATGCGAAGCAAAGCGAATGTAGCGACGCCTACCACGAGCGTAAGGACATGCGTCCTGCCAATTTGCGAGAAGAAGCGCACAAGCAGGCGAAAGAACCCCGCGGAATCCAGATGGAAGCCGAATAGTCGGCCGAGCTGTCCGCTGATGATGCTCAGAGCGATTCCGTTAAGGTAGCCCGTGAGAATGGGCCGCGCGAGGAAGTTGGTGAGGAAGCCCATTCGTGCGAGACCGCCCGCGATACAGAAGACGCCGGTGATCAACGTAAGCATCATGGTGAGCGGCACGATGCGATCGGAGTTGCCAGCGGCAATCGGAGCTACGATCGTCGCAACCATGGCGCAGGTGGCGGCATCAGGAGCCACGATCAATTGGCGGGAAGTGCCCATGAATGCGTAGGCGACCAGCGGCAGAATACTGGCGTAAAGCCCGTAAACCGGCGGAACACCAGCGAGCTGGGCGTAGGCAATGGCGACTGGCACGGCGACCGCGGCGACCGAAACTCCGGCAACCAGGTCGCTGCGAAGCCACGTCCGGTCATAGTGAGCCATCGACGCCACGCCCGGCAGAAATCTCTTAAGCCAAGTTGCTTCTTGTTGATCCATGCGAGCAACCAGACTACGCAGACAAGCGACGGCGTTGCGACTGGCAACTTTGACAGGTAGGCTGGGTTTGAATGGGGATTGGGTGCAGTCTCATTGAAGTTCAGATCGACCCGGAAACTTGACCGCAGATGCGTCAACTTGTGCCGACGCCATTGCTTTGTCGAAAGGTAAGAACCTCAGAGGATTGACAACGCTTGCGTTAAGACCAAGAATGAAGTGGGGATGTGGCTGATTTTATTGCATTGTACGACAACGAGATCCCGCAGTGAATAAGGAGTATGGGCTGGTCGGATCGTCCAAAGTTCGCGTCCTGGTGGTGGAGGATTTTGCCTCGTTTCGAGAGTTTGTCTGTTCGACAATAGCAGGAAACCTCGAATTGCTGGTAGTCGGTGAATCGTCCGATGGGATGGACGCAGTTCAAAAAGCGAAAGAACTGAAACCGGATCTGATTCTGCTGGATATAGGATTACCCACGCAGAATGGAATCGAAGCCGCTCGACAGATTCGGGAGCTTTCTCCAGAATCAAGAATAATCTTCGTGACGCAGGAATCTTCTAGCGACGTTGTGCAAGAAGCTCTTAATCTGGGCGCGCAAGGCTATGTCTTGAAGACGCACGCTGCGCAAGATCTGTTGGCTGCCGTGGAAGCTGTTTCTCTCGGAAATCAGTTTGTTAGCGATCCATTAAGGCGTATTTCGGCACCCGATTAGGGTGCCATCAGCCGTTCTGGTAGTGGCCCGCCGCCTGCAATCCACCCCAACTCATTTTTGCGGTCACTCAAGAATATTTTTTCGTCGAATACTCCTAAGAGACAACCCACCCAGACTGAAAAGCCCTGTCATTTCTGACAGTTCACCAGCGACTTGTCCACAAATATAAGAGGATCTGGACGTAAGCCTCAGTCTGCAAGGCTGCGAGGAGTCTGTTTATCGCCTCAGCAGATCTCAACAAGGAGAACTTATGAAGAGAGTCTATGTGGGCATTTGTCTTTTAGGCGGCTTACTCGCAGTGGCCTCGCACATTCCCTGCTTCGGCCAGACATCTGATGCGGCGAATCCCGTCAAGGCTCAATACGCGGCGACCGCTATCGGACAGGCAGGTGTCGCTGCGGGAAAAATGTTCAGCCTCAATATCTATGTCGATGGAGTGACCAGCGACGGAGAGATTGAAGAATTGGCCTCGATCCTCAAGCATAAAGGTCCCGACGGATTGCTCAGTGCGCTCGAGGATATGAAGGACAAAGGCCGAGTGGCTCCCGTCGGCTCTGTGGGTACCGGTGTACGCGTGGTTCGAATCCACTCGACGAAAGGTGGCGGAAAACGCATTGTGCTGGTAACCAATCGGCCGATCTCGTTTCCCGAGCTTTACAACAGCGGCCGTTCCACTGACTACAAGTTTGGAATCGTGGTGCTCAAAGTCGACAAGGATGGAAAGGGCACTGGCACGTTCGCGCCGCTGTGCAAGATCAAGTTCAACAAGAAGAATGAACTGGAGATTGAGAACTACGGCCAGAAGCCGTTCCGGCTCGCGAATGTCTATCTGCAAAAGTAAAGCAGCGACAAGCAAAGCAACGAGCAGGTTACGCCAACCGAATTAGCCACGGTTGAGTCTAGCTGCGCTGAGGGATCCAGATTGAAGACGCAAAGCCTGCCTGGTCGCCACCGCGTTTTTAGCCGGCATTTATTCTGCCTGGTATGCCTCGTATGGGGACTCACTACGGTCAGTGCAGCACGAGCGAAGAAAGACGTTATTCAATTCACTAACGGTGATCGCATCACCTGCGAGATCATCAACCTTGACAAGGGATATCTCTATGTCAAGCTCGATTACGCCGACGGAACCGTTTCGATCGACTGGTCGAAGATCGCTCGCATCGAGAGCTCCCAGGGCTTCGTGGTTGCCGATAAGCACGGACTTCGTTATTCCGGCACCCTGAGGACTGCGAATGGGGACACGACCAAACAGCAGTCAGAACTCGAGGTGATAGGAGAATCCAGTTCCAAGACCCTCCCAAGCAGCGAAATAGTTGAAATCGAGCGAACCGACACCAGCATTCGCCAGAACCTGCACGGCGGAATTGACGTCGGACTCAATTACTCCAAACAGCAAAACCGCACGCAATATAACTTTGACTCAAACGTAGGGTACAAGAGGACTAAGTGGTCCATGGCCGCGGAGTACGAGTCCAGTTTCAGCGGTGGTGGGGATGTATCCAATCTTCGTAACAATATTCAACTAAGCGGTTCGCGACAGTTATGGAAAGCGCGCAATTTCTATTCTGGGCTTGCAAACTTTCTGCAGAACGACGAGCAACAACTCGATCTACGGACGACCGTCGGCGGGGCCTTCGGGCATTATTTCGCCGACACTAACAACACCTTGATCGCTGCCTATGCCGGGGCGGTTTGGAATCACGAGAGATACTCTCAGACGAACTACGGGCGGACGGGAAACAGCGCCGAGGCCATCCTGGGAACCCAGATAAATTTCTTTCGCTTCAAGACGACAAATATCTTTGCTGACGTCAAAGTGTTCCCGAGCCTGACAGACTTGGGACGCATACGCACGGATCTCAACACTTCTCTAAAGCTCAGGATCGCCAAGGACCTGTACTGGAAGTTCAGCTACTATCTCAATTACGACAGCAATCCACCCCAGAGCCTTCCTAAAACCGACTACGGTTCGACTTCCAGCTTAGGATGGACATTTTAAAGCGATGAGATATCGATCATCGCCCTCTAACTGGCAAATCTGACAGTTCAATTTCCCGGAGTTGAAGCCCATACATGTTCTCAGACTGCTTTACGTCCGCAGCAGGCATTTTAGCCGTCCGGAACAAAGGGGTAATTCAATGAAGCAAAGGATTCGGCAAGGGTGGCTCGTGTTACTGACGGCGCTTATGCTGAGCGCTCGCGTTGCAGGACAACCACCTCAGGAGATGGCTCCGGTCGATCCCTTGCGGGGCTTTAACGCATCTCTGGAACAATTGGCCACGAAAATCTCGCCGGCAGTTGTCCACATAGAAGTAGCGGGCTATGGACCATTAGAAGATGAGGATGGTGAGGCCAAGAATCAACCGCTATCGAAAGAGCACGGCACCGGTTCCGGCGCAATTGTTGATTCCGATGGTTACATCGTCACTGCTTATCACGTCATTGAGGGAGCACGAAGGGTACGCGTTGAACTCGACAGCCGCATCCCGACCCTCTCCGCAGGCGATCAAAACGACGAATACCGACCAAGATCACTCGACGCCAAGGTCGTCGGAGTTTTCAAAGACGCTGATGTAGCGGTCTTGAAGATCGATAGGAAGAATCTGCCGACGATATCATTCTCTCCGGATAACGGCCTCAAACAAGGACAATTAGTGGCGGCTTTGGGGAGCCCCGAGGGGCTGCGAAATTCTGTATCGATGGGAGTCGTGAGTGCAGTAGAGCGTCAGGTTGAGCCCGATGATTTCATGACGTACCTGCAGACCGACGCATCACAAGCGCCTGGAAGCAGCGGTGGCCCATTAGTCAACATACAGGGGGAAATGGTCGGTATCGTCGTGTTCAGCCTGACCGACCGAGGGAAGCACGAAGGTCTAGGTTTTGCTGTTCCGAGCGCGATGGCGAGATTGATTTATGAGCAGATTAGGAAATTTGGATTTGTACCGCGGGCGTATCTCGGCACAGAGATCCAGGGGATTACCCCGATACTTGCGGCGGCACTTCGATTACCCATGGATTCAGGAATCATCGTCACGGGTACGGATCCAGAGACTGACACGAAAAACCCTGTCCTGCAAACAGGGGATGCCCTGATCAGCTTCGACGGCCTTCGCGTTCGGAGTGTGCCGCAATTGAACTGGATGTTGCTCCACAAGAAGCCCGGTGATCGGGTTGCGGTCGAGGTCTGGCGGAAATCGAAAAGAGTAGCTTTGGAACTGTCTCTTGTGGGGCCTCCACCCGATTCCGCGGACTCACTGGCGGCCATCAAAATTGACGATAACCTGGTGTCCAAGTTGGGGATCGTAGGTTCACCATCGGGAAGTTCCAGTTCAGGAGTGGAAGTGGTGGCGCGGCTCCGCGGAGCCGATACTCAGGCGGAACTTGTTGTCGGTGATGTAATCCGTTCGATCAACAGCGTCCCCGTTACCTCGGTAGCTCAATTGCGCGGGATACTTGAAGGTTTTAAGCAGGGCGATGCTGTTGCGCTGCGAGTGGAACGCAAGGGCAAGCCGATGTATGTTGCGTTCGAAATGGACTGACGGTGTCGCGAATCGCCATCAGCGATTACGAGTT
>Ga0335069_10013644_pt1 | contig 11402 bp, 8 predicted proteins | sample Lox_Sample_11_FD_206714 | JGI IMG/M metagenome (GOLD analysis project Ga0335069, IMG submission 206714) | Soil microbial communities from Loxahatchee National Wildlife Refuge, Florida, United States - Lox_Sample_1.1 | ecosystem: Environmental > Terrestrial > Soil > Wetlands | place: USA: Florida... | reverse complement strand
AGCTGCAGCCTGGATTTGAGCTGCGCGGGCGTTTGCGGATCGGCGATCAGCTTCTTGATCTGCCGTTCGCTGGCGACGATCTGGTACTGCCCTTTGATCGCCTGCCCGTAAAACGCAAAGGTATGACAGCCGGAGACGACGATCACGACAAGGAGAAGGCACGGCAGGAGGAGCCATTGGCGGCGGCGCCGCACCGATTCGGAACACTGCTTCATCAAATACTATGGGTCGCTATTATAAGCGGGAGGCGCGGTGGTTGGCAAATGCGGAGGAGGCGTTCACTTACAGCCCGATTTCTGGCTCTCCATCTCGCTCTTGCCCGGGAGAGTGCCCCCACGGTAGGTTTGCATACATGCCGCACGCGGAATTCGTTCACCTTCACCTGCACACCGAGTACTCGCTGCTCGACGGGGCCTGCAGGTTGGACCGGCTCATGGAGAGGGCGCACGAGCTGCGGTTCCCGGCGTTGGCGATCACCGATCACGGCGTGCTCTACGGCGCGATTGATTTCTACGGAGCGGCCACCGAGCACGGCATCAAGCCTATCATTGGCTGCGAGGTCTATGTGGCGCCCGGCAAGCGGACCGAGCGTAAGACCAGCACGGGTGGGCGGGATGCGTATCATCACCTGGTCCTGCTCGCGAAGGACGAGACCGGCTACAAGAACCTGATCCAGCTCACGACCAGGGCGCACCTGGAGGGCTATTACTACAAGCCCCGGATAGACAAGGAGCTGCTGGCGCAGCATAAGGAGGGGATCATCGCGCTCTCGGGCTGCCTGGCGAGCGAAATCCCCGAATGGATACAAAAGGACCAACTCGCGAAGGCGCGGGAAACCATTGACTGGTTCAAGCAGACGCTGGGGGCGGAGAACTTCTATCTCGAACTGCAAAACCACGGCTTGCCCGAGCAGGCGAAGGTCAATCGGCACTTGATCGCCTGGGCCAAAGACTTCGGGCTGAAGCTCGTGGCCACAAACGACGTGCACTACATCGAGAAGAGCCACTCGCACGCGCACGATGTGCTGATCTGCATCGGCACCCAGACGCAGTTGACCGACACCAAGCGGCTCAAGTACGCCGACGAGCAGTTCTACCTCCGCTCGGCACAGGAGATGCAGGCACGCTTCGCCGAAGCGCCGGAAGCGGTGAAGAACACCCTGGAAGTCGCCGAGAAGTGCAACCTGGAGATTCGGTTCAACCAGCACCACTTCCCCGGGTTCCATCCGCCGGAGCACTTCACCGGCGAGGGCTATCTCCGCCACCTCCTGGCCGAAGGCTTGCGCAAGCGCTACGGCATTCAGGCGCGGGCGGAAGCTGGCCGATTCGTGGTCGAGGGCGTCGCCGACGCGCGCAAGCTGCCGACGTACCGGGAAGTCTCAGGTCTTGAGCCTGAAGTCTCAAGTCAGGAGGGTCAGCCAGGCGCAGCCGATGATTCAGGCACGCAACACGCAACACGCAGCACGGATCAGCCCGCCTGCGATCTCAATGACCCTGCCGTCGCAGGCGCCGTCAAAGGGATCATGGACCGCGTGGAGCACGAACTCCATGTGATCGAGGACACGAAGTTCGTCAGCTACTTCCTGATCGTGGGCGACTTCGTGCGCTACGGCCACGAGCGGGGCATCGCCTGCGTCGCGCGCGGGTCCGCCGCCGGCTCCATCGTGACTTACCTGCTGGAGATTTCCAACGTGGACCCGATCCGCTACGGCCTGATTTTCGAGCGGTTCCTCAACCCCGAGCGCGTCAACCCGCCGGACATAGACATTGATTTTGCCGACGACCGCCGCGCGGACGTCATCGAGTACGTGCGGCAGAAGTATGGCCGGGATGCCGTGGCGCAAATCATCACCTTCGGCACCATGGGCGCGAAGTCGGTGGTGCGGGACGTGGGGCGGGTGATGGGCCTGACCTTCGGCGAGTGCGACCGGCTCGCCAAGATGATTCCCTTCGACCTGAAGATGACACTGGAGAAGGCGCTCAAGCAGTCACCCGACCTGAAGGAGGCTTACGAGAACGAGGAGGTCACCCACGAGCTGATTGACACGGCCTTCATCCTCGAAGACCTCACGCGCAACGCCTCGGTGCACGCGGCGGGGGTCGTCATCGGCGACCAACCGCTGGTCAACCTGCTGCCGCTCAAGCAGGACGAGGACGGGGTCATCGTGACCCAGTACGCGATGGGGCCGGTCGGGAACCTGGGCCTGCTGAAGATGGACTTCCTGGGCCTCAAGACGCTGACGGTCATCCGCAATACCTGCGAGATGATCAAGCAGGGGCACGGGGTGGACGTGCCGATTGACGGCCTGCCGCTGGACGATGCGAAGACATATGACCTGCTGAACAAGGCCAACACGCTGGGCGTGTTCCAGCTTGAATCGGGCGGGATGCGCGACCTGTGCCGCAAGTTTCAGATCAGCTCCATCGAGCACATCACGGCGTTGATTGCACTGTACCGGCCCGGGCCGATGGAGCTCATCCCGGAGTACATCAAGCGCCGGCAGGGCGAGGTGAAGATTGAATACGAGCACGAGCTGCTGGAGCCGATCTGCCGCGAGACCTACGGCATCATGGTTTACCAGGAGCAGGTGATGCAGGCCACGCAGGTGCTGGCGGGCTACTCGCTCGGCTCGGCGGACCTGCTGCGGCGCGCCATGGGCAAGAAGAAGGCTGAGGAGATGGCCAAACAGCGCGAGCATTTCGTCAAGGGCTGCGCCAAGGTGAACGCCATCCCCGCGGGCAAGGCGAACCAGATATTCGACCTGCTGGAGAAGTTCGCCGGCTACGGGTTCAACAAGTCCCACGCCGCCGCCTACGCCGTGGTCGCCTACCAAACGGCCTACCTGAAGGCCAATTATCCCGTCGAGTTCTTCTGCGCCATGATGACCAACGACATGGCGGACACGGAGAAGCTCAGCCAGTATATCAACGAGGCGCGGGGAATGGGCATCGAGGTGCTGCCGCCGGACGTCAACGAGAGCGTGGTGCATTTCGCGCCGGCGGAGAGCAAGGCTGGCGTCACGCCGGCCCCGGGCCGGCCAGACGCCGGGCCGGCGCTGGCCATCCGTTTCGGCCTGGCGGCCGTCAAAGGCGTTGGAGAGATCGCGGTTGAGGCCATCCTGAAGGCGCGCCAGCAGGGCGGGGAATTCCGTTCGCTGGCCGATCTGTGTGAGCGGGTTGACGGGCACAGCGTCAACCGGAAGGTGCTGGAGGCCCTGATCAAGTGCGGCGCCTGTGACTGCCTGGGGCAGACCCGGGCCACGCTGGCCGCGCAGGTGGAACGCACCCTGGCGCGGGCGGCCAGCGTCATTGCGGACCGGCAGCGAGGCCAGGCTTCCCTGTTTGGCGCGCTGGAGGATCGCTCGGCACAGGAGCCCGAGCCGAGCGAGGCCCTGCCTGAATGGCCGGACCACGAATTGCTGGCCTTCGAGAAAGAGCTGCTCGGCTTCTACGTCACCGGGCACCCGCTGACGCCCTACGCGCAAATCCTGGAGAAGTATGCGCTGTCGAATACCACCACGCTCTCGCAGTTAGCCCCACGGAGCCTGACGCGCCTCGGGGGGCTGATCGCGGCGGTGCAAAACGGCGTCTCGAAGAGGAGCGGCAAGCCCTACTGCATTGTCACGCTGGAAGACCTGGAGGGCTCGGTGCAGGTGCTTTGCCTCAACGAGAATTACGACAAGTACCGCGAGCTGCTGGCGCCGGGCAAAGCCATCCTGGTCGTGGGTGAGGTCAACAAGGGCGACGACCGCCCCAAGATTTTCCCGCAGGAGATCATGCCCCTGGACGAGGCGCCGCTGCGGTTCACCAGGCAAGTGCACCTGCGCCTGCACACCGCGCACTTCAAGCCGGAGAACCTGCAGGCCGTGCAGGACCTCGTCCGGGCGCACCCGGGCAAGTGCCCGCTGTTCCTCTGCTTTCTCCGGCCCACGGGGCAGGTCATCTTCATAGAGACGCACGACCAGTTCTTTGTCGCCCCGTCGCGCGCCTTGCAGCAGGAAGCCGACGACCGCTTCGGCGAGGAGACTTATTATGCCAAGGCCGACACCAGCCTGCCGGAGCGCGCGCCGCGCCGGTGGGAGCGGCGCGCCGAAGGAAATGGCTCTGACGCGGGCGCCGGTTAAGCTTGCGGGGCGCCGGAATCAGCCCTCAGGGCCTCCTTCACCCTGAGCAGCAATTCCTGGCTGGTGAAAGGCTTCTGGAGGTAGGTGTCGTGGTTTTCCTGGCCGACCGGCCATACGTAGCCGCTGGTGCAGATGATCCGTATGCCGGGCGCGGTCTGCCGGATATGGTCGATCAGTTCGCGCCCGCTCATGGCGGGCATGACAAGGTCGGTGATGACCAGGTCCACCGCCGGCTCCTTTTGCGCCAGGATATCGAGCGCCTTCTGGCCGCCGTTGGCCGTCAGCACCCGGTAGCCGTAGGCCGAGAGGATCGTCTGCCCCATCGTCAGGAGCAGGTCTTCGTCATCCACGATCAGCACCGTCTGATTGCCGGTCAGGTCGCCGGGCGCAAGGCTTTGGTCGCGCACGATGCGATTCTCAGCCGGCAGGTAAACCCGGACGGAGGTGCCGACGCCCGGCTGGCTGGAGATGGCCACGCCGCCGCCGTGGTTCGTGACGATGCCATAGACCCAGGCCAGGCCCAGGCCGCGATGGTTGCCGCCGCGTTTCGTGGTGAAGAACGGCTCGAAGACGCGCGGCAGGACGTCCGGTTCGATGCCGCAGCCGTTGTCGCTGATCTCTACGCAGACATAAGCGCCGGCAGCCAAATGGACATTGCGGTCCTGCGTCGGTTGCGCCAGCTCAATGTTGCGCGTTTGCACGGTAATGTGGCCGCGGTCGCGCAAGGCCTGCATCGCATTCTCCAGGATTTTCATGAAGGCCTGCTGCAGCTTGGCTTCGTCAAACTTCGCGGCAAACAGCTTCCGATCCAGTTGCAGCGTCCACGCCACGCTCTCATGCGCGGCGTTCTGCTGGAAGAATTCGACGCTGCGCTGCAGGAGCAGGTTCAGGTTGCCGGCGGCCTGGCCGCGGGTCTCTTTCTCCTGCCGGCTGAAGGTGCCCAGGTCGCTGGCGATTTCCGCCGCCTTGGCCGCCGACTTCTCGACCTGGATCAGCGACGCACGCCAGGGATGCGTTGGCTCCATCTTGCTCAGGATCAGAGAGGTGTGGCCGAGAATGCTGGTCAGCGCGTTGTTAAAGTCCAGCGCCACGGTGCGCGCGAGTTGCAGGGCGCAGTCCAGCTTCTGCTTGTGCGCGGCCCCGGCGTCGCCGCCCGGGTCCTTCGGCGCCGTCGGCGCTTCCGGCAACGCCTGGAGGACGAAATACCTCTGACCCTCCCGCGTGATGCAGGAGACCGAGACGAGGTATGCCGTGGAGGCGCCTTCCTTGCCCCTGAACCTGACCGCTACATGGGGGGCGGGCGATTGGGGCCAATGGGCCAGGAACTGTTCGGCGGTGCGGCTGTTCTCGGGCGACCAGATGGTGGAAAGCCCTGGCGGCTGGGGTTCGAGCGACAAGCCGAAGGCTTTGAGGGAGGCGGGATTCGCGCCGCAGATGATGCCGGCGCCATCCACCAGGAGCGCCGGCCAGCCGGCATTGTCCAACCCCAGAGCGAGTTCAGGCTTCATCCGCAGAGGCTACCAGGCAGCAGCTTAACACCTTGCCGCCCTGCCTCAATCCGAATCGGCAGTGACATCGAGGAACGCACCCGGGAGCAACTCGCGCACGGTGAATTCCTTTACCGAGCGCAACGCCCGGCTATCCGCGACCAGCACCGTGGCCTCGGGCGCGTACTCCGCCAGAAGCTGCCGGCACGCGCCGCAGGGCATCGGCCCGCCCGGCGCGCGGGCGACGACGGCGATAGCCGTGAAGCCTTTCCTGCCTTCGGTCAGCGCTTTGAACAGCGCGACGCGCTCCGCGCAGCACGTGAGGCCGTAGCTCGCGCTCTCCACGTTGGCGCCCGTGATGATCTCTCCGGCACGGGTGAGGAGCGCGGCGCCTACCTTGAACTTTGAAAACCGGGCTGCCGCCTTTTGTCGCGCCTTGGCGGCGGCCCGAACCAGGGCCTGTTTACTTACGCTTGCCATAGAGCCGGGCAAATTTGCTAAGCAACCGCGCTCCCTGGTGTTTGACGCGCTCGGCGGTCTCCAGCACTTCCGTGTGTGACAGGGCCTGCCGGCTGAGTCCCGCGGCGAGGTTCGTGATGCAGGAGACCCCGGCCACTTTCAGGCCGCATTGCCGGGCCACGATGGCCTCCGGCACGGTGCTCATTCCGACGGCGTCGGCGCCCAGGCGAGAGAAGGCGCGAATCTCAGCGGGCGTCTCGTAGCTTGGCCCGGACACCGCCAGGTAAACTCCCTGACGGAGCCGCATCTTGCACTGCCAGGCGGCTCGCCGGACCAGGTCGCGCAAGCCTTCGTCATAGACGCAGCTCAGGTCCACGAACCGCGGCAGACCGGGCAACGGCGCGCCGCGCAGGGGGTTCGTCCCCATCAGGTTGATGTGGTCCGTCAGCAGCATGAAATCGCCTGGACGGAAGGCGTGGTTGACGCCGCCGGCGGCGTTGGTGAGCACCAGGTCGCGGATGCCGTAGGCGGCCAAGGCCCGCACCGCGAAGGTCACGCGCGACATCTCGTGGCCTTCGTAGAAGTGTGAGCGCCCGCTCAGCACCAGCACCGGCGCGCCCCCCAACCGGCCGATGAGCAACTGCCCGGCATGCCCGCTCACGCCGACCGGCGGAAAGCCGGGGAGCCGAGCGTAAGGGATCTCCGCGTCCACCTTCAACTCACTCAGCACATGGTGGAACCCGCTGCCCAGGATGATCGCCAGCGTCGGCTGGAGCCGCGAAAGCTTCGTGATCCGCGCCGCGGCAGCCTTGGGGGCATCCGGCCCCGGCACGGACTGCCTGCTGAGGCGTCTATCGCCCGGGCTGAGACGTTCCGGCGGAAGGCCCCGGCCGGCACTGCGGCCGGGTTGTTGTCGGCTCATTTGTGTTCTATCCTGCAATTGCACCGGAGCGCGGGGATTCTCGTCCGCCATTCTGGTTTGCGCGTGCCGGCGGACAGGAATGTCCGCGCTCCGGGCGTGGTTATGGAATTAGACAACGACGCACTACGCCGCTACTCGCGGCACTTGATTCTGCCCGAAGTCGGGCTGGAGGGGCAAAAGAAAATTTGCTCCACGCGCGTGCTCTGCATCGGCGCGGGCGGCCTGGGCTCGCCCTTGGCCATGTACCTGGCGGCCGCGGGCATCGGGCAGTTGGGCATCGTGGATTTCGACACCGTTGAGCTTTCCAACTTGCAGCGCCAGCTCCTCCACGGCACGCCGGACATAGGCCGGGCCAAGACCCGGTCCGCCGAGGCAACGATCCGGCGCCTCAACCCGAACGTCCAGGTGGTGCTGCACGAGACGCGGCTCACGAGCCAGAACGCGCTCGATATCATCCGGCCCTACGACATTGTCGTGGATGGCACGGACAATTTCCCCACGCGCTATCTTACCAACGACGCCTGCGTGCTGCTCAGGAAGCCCAATGTGTATGGCTCGATCTTCCGCTTCGAGGGGCAGGCCAGCGTGTTCGCGCCGCACCTGGGCGCGCCCTGCTACCGCTGCCTTTACCCGGAGCCGCCGCCGCCCGGCATGGTGCCAAGCTGCGCCGAGGGCGGCGTGCTGGGCGTGCTGCCCGGCCTCATCGGCATCGTGCAGGCCACCGAGGTGCTGAAGCTCGCGGTGGGCATCGGCAGCCCCCTGCTCAACCGGCTGCTGCTCTTCAACGCGCTCGATATGAAGTTCCGCGAGGTCAAGCTCCGCCGCGACCCGGAATGCCCGGTCTGCGGTGAGCGCCCAACCATTACGGAGTTGATAGACTACGCGGCCTTCTGCGGCAGCGCCCCGGAGACCAGCACGGCTGCCCTCGACCTGGACGAGGTCACGGTGCAGGACCTGAAAGAGGCCCTGGACAACCCGCAGCTCGGCATCAAGGTCCTCGACGTCCGCGAGCTGGCCGAGCAGGCCATCGCCCGGATTGACGGCGTGCCCTTGCTGCCCATGAGCACGCTGCCGCAGCGCCTGGGCGAGCTGGACCCCAACGCTCGCTATTACCTGCATTGCCACTCAGGCGTGCGGTCGTTGCGCGCCGCGCGCTACCTGCGCGAGCATGGCTTCCGGCACGTCAAGAGTGTGAAGGGCGGCATCTCGGCGTGGTCCAACGAGATTGACCGGAGTGTGCCAAAGTACTGAGTGCGTCGCGGGTAGGTGAAAACCCTATAGCCGGGCGCAGGCTTTGCATGCATGGTGAAGCTGACTGAGGGGAAAACGCCGAGTATCCGCATAGCAATGGGGGGGTTGGGATAGGGGGGCGGCGGCCTGAAAACCGCCGCCCTCATTATTTTTTGCATTCTTGACACAGGCGGCCCGCGGCTGACTAAGTTAAGGTGAGATGCCGAAGCTCGAGCCGCCAGACACGCACCGTCTTTCCGCCGCCGTGGGCTGGCTGGAGCTGGGGCTGCCCGTCGAAGCCAAGGCCGAGCTGGCGCAAGTAAGCTCCGCGATGCAACAGCACCCCGACGTGCTGGAGGTGCAATGGCTGGTCGCGGCGGAGGAGAAAAGGTGGGAGGAAGGTCTGCGGGTCGCCCAGGCCCTTGTGCAGCAGGCGCCGAAGCGGGCTTCCGGGTGGCTGCACCAGGCCTACGCCCTACGCCGTGTGCCTGGCGGCAGCGTGGCCAAGGCTTGGGAAGCGCTGCTGCCCGCCTCCGAGCGGTTCTCCAAGGAAGCCCTCATCCCTTACAACCTCTCCTGCTACGCCTGCCAAATGCAGGAGCTGGACACCGCCCGCGTTTGGCTCAAGCGCGCCGCGGCTATCGCCGGCAAGGAGAAAATCAGGAATATGGCGCTCCAGGATGAGGACCTGGAACCGCTCTGGGATGAAATCAGGGCACTCTGAGGGTTCCGCAGGAGATTCCGCTCCAACGCGGCTCACCGGAACAATTCCTGCTGCTCCCGCGCAGCCTCATCCTATGGCCTCAACAGGTATCCAGCTCGTAACGCGGGCTCTCGGCGCGGCAATCCTTGCTGTCCTGCTGGTTTTGACACTCCCTCCCCGGACACACGCCTCCTGCCTGCTGCCTATAAGCACGGCACGCCATGTCCAAATTTCAGCCGCTGTCTTCCGAGGCACCGTGGTGGACTCCCGATCTTACGAAGACGGCGCGGACGGCCACATCTACACCCGCACGGTTCTCCGGGTCGAGGAGGTGTTCAAGGGCAAGCTGCCGCCGTTGGTCGCGCTGGTTCATCGCGGCGGCACGCTGGCGGACCGCGGGGAGATCGAGGGGCTGACGCCGCAGTTCACAGCCGGCGAGGAGCGGTTGATGTTCGTCTCGCGGCGGGCCGACGGCACATTGTTCGCCTTGCGCGGGCGGGCGGGCGCCTTGAGGCTGCCATCCGCCCCGGCGAAATCCGCCAGCGCGCAGTATGCCGGCGGCCAGGATGTTCTGGACGACTTGCGCAGCCAAACCAGCGGCGGTCCGCTGCCGGGAGCGGACCTCACCGACCAGGCCACTGGCGCGGAAACGCCTGTGCCTGAAGGGAGTTCCGGCCCCACCCCGATGGTCACTCCCTCCTCATCAGCCACCAACCTGCTTGTCGGCAGCGACGGGATCGCCGGGCGCTTCCTCCTGCCGGACCAGGCTAACCCGATCCCTTACTACATTGATGCGGACTATCTCCCGGCGGGAATCACGCAGACCCAGGCCATCACGGCGGTGCAGACGGCGCTGGCTGCATGGACCAACGCCACCAGCCTGCGCTACCGCTTCGCGGGCCTCCAGAGCTTCGGGCAGGCGGCGCCTAACGTCACCAATACCGACGGCGCGCTTCGCATCCAGCTCCACGATCATTATAATTACCTCGCCGGCGGCGGTCTCAACGGCGACGTGCTGGGCGCGGGAGGCCGCGCGTGGAGCATCCTGAACCTCTCCGCCGGCTGGACGCTGGGCGGCAACGTGGCCGGCAACGATTTCCACAAGGCCGTCCGGGGCTACGTCGTTCTCCAACACACCAATGTGATGATGCAGACGCTGAGCACGTTCACGGAAGTGCTCTGTCACGAAATCGGCCATACGATTGGCCTGGCCCACTCCAGCGAGAGCGCGAACGAGAGCAACCCGACCCTGAGCCAGGCCATCATGTATTGCATGGCCCATGCCGATGGACGTGGCGCACAGTTGAACAGCTTCGACACCAACACGTCTCGCCAGGTCCATCCCCCGACCAACATCCCGCCCTTCTGTTTCGACCGCTGCATGGACATCGTCACCAGCCCGACGCGCCCGCTCAACGTGCCCGGCGTCAACACCGTGCAGGTGCGCGGCTACAGCCTCCAGAACAGCGCCCTCACCCTGGCCACCACCGGCGCCACAGCCAACAACGGCGCCTTCTCGGTCTCCCACAGCAACCTCACCTACGTGCCGAGCGGATTCTATTCCGACAGCCAGCGGCTCGATCCCGCCGGCAACCAGTACTACGACATGGTCTATGCCCGCTACTCCGATGGCCGCAATGCCTCACCTTTCGCATCCATCCGGGTCATCTCATTCTACGCTGATTCCTACAACGAAGGCATCCCCGACTCGTGGCGCCTGTCGTATTTCGGGAACGTCAACCCCGCTGTCGGCTCGAAACACCATGCCTCCGACGACGCCGACGGCGATGGCTACTCGAACCTCGAGGAATACCGGCTTGGCTCCAACCCGACGAACAGGACTTCGAACCTGCGCGTCACCTCGTTCCAGCCGTCCTGCCTCCAATGGCAGGCCAAGGGCTACGAGGTCTATGAAATCCTGTCTTCGACCAACTGCCGGTCATGGACTCGCACCATCAGCCCGGTGGTGCCGACCAATGCCACCGGCACGGTGGCAGGTCTCAGCAACGGGTCGGCTTTTCAGCTCTTCCGAGTAGAGAAGGTGCCTTAAGGGAAGCGGGAACGCCCGGGCGGGCGCTCAGTTAGTGGAATCGCCTTTGACCAACTGCGCGGCGTTTTTGCGGAGGTAGTTCTCCATGGCCTCGATGCCGCTGATCTGGGCGCTGACGCCCTTTCCTCCTAATTGTGTGGTGATGCGGTAATGGATAAGCTGCTTGCCCAGCGCTACAATCTCAATATCAGCAGCTCTGGTTTTCCAGACTTGTCCGCTGGCCAGCGGTCGCCTGCCGTGGGGTGGCAATTTCATTTCCATAAGAGACTGCAATTAGCGCACCTTTGTTCATTTTTTTGCACTCGCCCGTGTGTGCCCACAGGACACGCGCCGGCCCCTTTCCGCTATCCAGGCCCGTTCTCTGTGTCTCCCCGGGGGCCGTCCGGTAATTCCCCCGTGTGTCTCCCATGTGGTCCGGACCACGTGGG
>Ga0335069_10013642_pt1 | contig 11403 bp, 7 predicted proteins | sample Lox_Sample_11_FD_206714 | JGI IMG/M metagenome (GOLD analysis project Ga0335069, IMG submission 206714) | Soil microbial communities from Loxahatchee National Wildlife Refuge, Florida, United States - Lox_Sample_1.1 | ecosystem: Environmental > Terrestrial > Soil > Wetlands | place: USA: Florida... | reverse complement strand
CGATCATCAGGTTACGATCGGCATAGAAGAATCCGAGATGCGGCTTGCCGATGGTGTACCGCTTCGGCACGCGGCAACGATCGAACGCCAACCACCCAGTCGGCGATGATCGCGCGCCGAGCTTCTTGAATACTTGCTTCACTCGAAACCCCGGCGTCGCGGTCGGGACGATGATCAGAGACAGGCTCGTCGTGGTACGAACCTCTCGTGTCCGCGCGAGGACAATGACGAAGTCGGCAATCGGACCGTTGGTAATGAACTTCTTTTCACCCGATATTTCCCACTCGTCCCCGTGGTCGACCGCAACGCATTCGATCATCCGAATGAGATCGGATCCTCCCGAGGGTTCCGTGAGCGCAAAGGCACCAACCTTTTCGCCACGGACCGCCGGCGCGAGAAACTCCTTCTTCTGGTCTTCGGTACCCACCATCGCCAACACCGGCGTGCAAATGTTCGTTTGTGCCAGGATGCTGAGAGTCAGACCCATCATGCCGGATCGGGGCAACTCTTCCGCCAGGACGACGTTGTACCCAAAGTCCAACCCTCCACCGCCCAACTCGCGCGCATAGGTCAGGCCCAAGTAGCCCCTCTCGCCCAATTCGTGGAAGACGGAACGTGGGAAGGCCTCCGCGGCTTCCCACTCCTCGGCAAACGGCGCGAGGCGCGACTGGACAAATTCGCGGACTTCGGCGCGGAAGGCCTTGTGCTCCGACCCCAGGATCATGAACCGAGCCTAACCTTGTCGGCGATCAACTCCGCAACACCCGCAAAGGTGTTCCGCTCGATAACTTCAACTGGATCAAGCTCGATTCCGAAGGTTTCTTCGACCGCGACTTGCAGCTCGACGAAGGCGATTGAAGGAAGCGGGATGTCCTGGTCCAGCGTTGACGAGTCGGTAATCGTCTCAGGGTCGATCTTCGAAACCTCACCGATGAGCTTCCGAAGGATGGCTTTCACCGCGTCGACTGCAACGAGGTCTGGTTGTCTTCTAGCGTTCTGATCCAACGTCTTGTTCCTCTATCAACAGAAAAACACCCTCCAGAGTATTGCCATGGGGCTCCTTGAAGTCAATTGTCCTGCATAATACGATTTTGCTGGATGAGACGTGGTGGATTTCGCTTCGTGCTGGGCGGTGTGGATCAATGTGATGTGATCGTTGCACTGCGCGCGACGGTGTACGGTGGAGAGCTTGGCTACGGGGCGGAGGCGTTTGATTGGGGGCCAATGGACGATCGGGCTTTTCACCTGCTCGCTCTGGATGAAAAGGAAAGTGCCGTGGCCGCTATGAGACTCCTCGGCCCGGAAGCACGACCGTTTGAACTTGAGACCAGCGTTGCCTTGGAGCCCCACCTGCGTACGGGCCATCGCCCAGGGGAAATCACTCGCTTCTGCATCGCGCAGGAGTTTCGCCCGATCACTCGCGGATTGCCGGTGCATACCGGAATGATTCGGCTACTCCACGACACGTGCCGTCAGCATCGAATAGACGACGTGTTCATTTGTGCGAAACGCGGAGCGCAAAGGCTGTACGAATTCGCCCTCTATGAAACCCTCGCGGCCCCGGAAATTCCATACGCACCCCTCGGGGGTGAGGCGCACGTCCTAATGCGACTGCATATCCCAACCCTGGTGACACGGTATCGGGCAGTCAACCATCCTCTGCGGAGAGCGTTCGAGCCGCAAGCCGTCGATGCACAGCGAGGCGACTCGTGAAGTATCATTGGCTGCTTCCGCTTCTCTCTGCGGTCTTGAATCTCCTGCTCGGAATCATCGTCATCGCCCGCGATCGGCGTGCGCGCCTCAACCGTGTTTTCTTAGGCATGAGCATCACGCTTTCACTCTGGAACCTCAACAACTTTGTCTTTTATGTCTTCTCCGATCCGGCGAAAGCCATGACATGGGGCACGTTCTTTCGAGTCGGCACCGTGTTGATGCCGTCGACGGTACTGCACCTGGTGCTTTCACTGGTCGCGATTCGCCCGGTGTTCGCACGGTGGATGCTCGTGGGGAGCTACGGCATCTCGACGCTACTCGTCATCGCCAACTTCAGCGGGATGTTGGTGTCATCGGTGCGTCAACATCCCTGGGGGCTGTACCCCGCAGGGACCGCACTCTACGGCTTCTACCTGATCTCCGCGGTTGTCCACTGCATCATCGCGTTCGCCTTGCTCGTGCTCGAGTACCGAACGTCGACCTCGCCGTGGCGGAAGCTCCAAGCGCGTTTCTGGTTGCTCGGTGCGGCAATCGCGATCCCCGCCGGGTTAGTGAACTTTCTTCCGATGTACGGCGTACCGGTGTATCCGATCGGTCACCTCGGCAATGCGATCTACGCGGCAATCATTGCTTATGCGATCGCCCGTCATCGCCTCATGGACGTCGATCTCGTCATCACGAAGGGAATGGCATATGCGGCGGTTTCAATCGCCCTGGTGGCCCCCACTTTTGCCTCGAGCCTTTGGCTTCAGCAGGCCTCCTTCGGTCAGGTGCACCCCGATTTCTCGTTTGCACTCCTGGTGATGCTCATTGCGGTCGGCGTGTTGTTCCCGACGCTGAGGGTCCGTGCCGAATCACGGATCGAGCGATCGCTATTTCGCGAGAAGCATCAGTATCGCACTGCCCTCGCTGACTTCACTCGATCGATCGTGCGTATCCTCGATCGCGACAAACTGTTGCGCGAGGTGGCCGAGACCCTCATGGAGACCCTGCGCGTCGACCGTCTCGGCATCGTGTTGTTTGACGAGGCCACGCGCTCCTACCAAGTGACACACACCGCCGGCATCCCGGCTGCCACCGGCGAGTTCGGCGAGCAGGATGAATTTGTCGTTGCCTTGCGGCGCCATGATGAACTTGTCCTACGCGATGAATTCGAAGCCAGCGCCGATCCAATGGAGCGGACCGTCGTCGCCGACGTCTGTCGCCGCAACGGCTGGGACGTCTGCATTCCGTTGACGATCAGCGGCCGCCTGATGGGCTTCATCAGCCTCGGTCGCAAGCGCAATCTCGATGCGTTCTCGGTTGAAGATCTTCAACTCCTCAGCACGCTGGCCGCTGAAGTTTCGATCGCCCTCGAAAACGCGCGACTGTACGGCGAGCTGAAACGTTCGCGCGACATCATCGAGCGCACCGGCCGGCTGTCCGCCCTCGGCACGCTCGCCGCCGGCATCGCACACGAAGTGCGCAATCCGTTGGTGTCGATTCAGACGTTCTTTCAACTGGCCCCACAGCGTATCCATGACGAGGAATTCTTCACCACCTTTCTCAACCTCACCGCCGGTGAGGTGCAGCGCATCAGCAACCTCATCACCGAGCTACTGACGTTCGCCCGCTCGTCCACGCATGCCGTGAGCGACGTCGACGTCAACGAGCTCATCGAGCGCACGACGCTCTTGCTGGAGCCCGAGGCGCGCAAGCACCGCGTGACTCTGACTCGGACCCTCGCCGAGTCGCTGCCGAACATTCGCGCCGATGCCGACCAGATCAAGCAGGTGGTGATCAACCTCGTGCTGAATGCGATTCAGGCAACCGCCGTCGGCGGCAGCGTCGTGGTCCAAACCCGTCAGCGCCGGCACACCGACGGACTCTTCTGCGAAATCGAAGTCCGCGATAGCGGCGCCGGTATTCCCAGCCAAATCATCGACGAGATCTTCAATCCGTTCTTCACAACCAAGGACAGCGGCACCGGTCTCGGGCTGTCTATCGCGCATCAGATTGCCGCCGAACACGGCGGCTTCATCAGCGTCCGCAGCGAGGAAGGTCGCGGCAGCTCGTTCTGCGTGAATCTTCCCTACCCCGGGGATTCGGAGACGGCGGGTCGTCAGGACGAGGAAGACGAGCCGCTGCGCTACGGCCGTCTCGCGAAGGGCTGAGCGTCGCCCACTTCCTTGCGCCGCTTCGGATCGTGGTTATTTTTCGGCGCACGGAGGGTGGATGAACCTAAATCGCTTCACCGAAAAGGCCCAGGATGCGGTGCGCAGCGCGCACGATCTGGCCACGCGACGCAGCCATCAGGGGATCGACGTCGAGCACCTGCTACACGCCCTGATCGAGCAAAGCGACGGCCTGGCCGTCCCGATCTTGCAGAACGCCGGAGTCCCCGTTGCACAGTTGAAGGATCGTCTCGCCGCCGAGCTTGATCGCATTCCGAGTGTCACCGGCCCGAGCGGCGCGCCGGAGCAAATCTACGTGACGCCGCGGCTCAATCGGTTGCTGACAAACGCCGAGGCCGAAGCAACCAAGTTGAAGGACGACTTCGTTAGTGTCGAGCACCTCCTCCTGGCCATCGTCGACGAACGCACCGGAGCCGGCCAAGCGCTACGCGACCTCGGACTCACCCGCGAACAGCTGATGGCGGCACTCAAACACGTCCGCGGCAGTCAGCGCGTCACCAGCCAGAATCCCGAATCCACCTATCAGGCCCTCGAACGGTATGGCCGCGATCTCACCAAGCTGGCCGCGCAAGGCAAATTGGATCCCGTCATCGGCCGTGACGACGAAATCCGGCGCGTCATCCAAGTCCTGTCGCGCCGCACCAAGAACAATCCGGTGCTGATCGGTGAGCCGGGTGTCGGCAAGACCGCCATCGTCGAAGGCCTCGCCCAGCGCATCGTTCGCAAGGATGTTCCCGAAGGATTGAAGGACAGGCGCGTCATCACCTTGGACATGGGTGCGCTCATCGCCGGCGCCAAATTTCGTGGTGAGTTCGAAGAGCGTCTCAAGGCGGTGCTGAAAGAAGTGCAGGAGTCGGCCGGCGACATCATTCTGTTTATCGACGAACTGCACACGGTCGTCGGAGCCGGCGCCGCCGAGGGCGCGATGGATGCCAGCAATCTCCTGAAGCCGATGCTCGCGCGCGGCGAGCTGCATTGCATCGGCGCCACGACGCTCGATGAATACCGCAAACACGTCGAGAAGGATGCGGCGCTCGAACGGCGATTCCAGCCGGTATTGGTCGATCAGCCGAGCGTCGAAGATACGATTTCGATTCTGCGCGGCTTGCGCGAGCGCTACGAAGTGCACCACAAGGTGCGGATCAAGGACGCCGCGCTGGTGACGGCCGCCGTGCTGTCGCATCGCTACATCAGCGATCGCTTCTTACCCGACAAGGCCATCGATCTGGTCGACGAAGCCGCGGCCAAATTGCGCACCGAGATCGACTCGATGCCGGCGGAGCTCGATGAGGTGACCCGCCGGGTCATGCAACTCGAGATCGAGCGCGAAGCCCTGAAAAAGGAAACCGACAAGGCCTCGCGCGACCGGCTGCAGCGACTCGAAAAGGAACTCGCCGATCAGAAGGAAACCGAGCGCCGCTTCCGCGCGCAGTGGGAACAGGAAAAGGGCGCGATCGGCGGCGTCACCGAGCTGCAGAAGAAACTCGAGGAAGCCCGCCTCGAATTGGCGCACGCCAAGCGCGAGTATAACTGGACGCGCGCGGCCGAACTCGAACGGGGCATCATCCCCGCGCTGGAGAAACAGATCGCCGCGCCCGAAGAGTCGGCCGCCGCCTCGCGCTTGATCAAGGATCACGTCGACGCGGACGACATCGCCGAAGTCGTGGCGCGCTGGACCGGTATTCCTGTCACACGGCTGATGGAAGGCGAGACTCAGAAACTCCTGCGCCTCGAAGAGCATCTGCACACGCGCGTGGTCGGACAAGACGAGGCGGTCACCGCCGTCGCCGACGCGGTCATCCGCGCGCGCTCCGGCTTGAAGGACCCGCAGCGGCCGATCGGCTCGTTCATCTTCTTGGGTCCGACCGGCGTCGGAAAGACCGAATTAGCGCGCGCGCTCGCGGAGCTTCTCTTCGATGACGAGGCGGCGATGATCCGCGTCGATATGTCCGAGTACATGGAGAAACACACCGTCGCGCGTCTAATCGGCGCACCGCCGGGCTACGTCGGCTTCGAGGAAGGTGGGCAACTGACCGAAGCCGTTCGCCGGCGGCCGTACTCGGTCATCCTGTTCGATGAAATCGAGAAGGCGCAGCATGACGTGTTCAACGTCATGCTGCAGATCTTGGACGACGGCCATCTGACCGATGGCCACGGCCGGCGGGTGGATTTCAAGAACACCGTGGTGATCATGACCTCCAACGTCGGCAGCCAATTGATCCTCGGTTACCGCGGCGGCGACGACTCACAGGCCTACGAACGCATGAAGGCCGACGTCCTCGAAGCACTGCGCCAGCAGTTTCGGCCGGAGTTTCTCAATCGAGTCGACGAGATCGTGGTGTTCCATTCGCTCACCCGCGATCAACTCAAACAGATCGTCGACATCCTCCTTGGACGTCTCCGCACGCGGCTGAGCGAACGCAAGATCGTGTTGGAGCTGACCGACGCAGCGCGCGACTATCTCGCACGAGTCGGCTACGACCCGACCTACGGTGCGCGGCCGCTCAAACGGCTGCTGCAGCGCGAAGTGGAGACGGCGTTGGGTCGCCGCATCCTGCAAGGCGAGGTGCGCGACAACAGCCGGGTGGTCGTGGACTGCGTCGGCGATCAGTTGCGGTTTGAAAGTCAGCCGCTGGCCGAAGCGGCCTGAACGGGATCGGGGAGCGGATCGTCGGCGTCGCCGTCCTCGTCGCCTTCGTCGAGGTCCGCCGCTCGCGTCCCAAATCGCCCGCGATACTCATCGTAACGCTGCAGGATGCGGCGAACATACGCGACCGTGTCGCGGCCGCGCGCGCACCCCTTCGGCAACCGCTCGCACAACGGCGCGTGTTGCAAGAGCGGCAACACCAACGCCATCGATTCGTGCCAAATGTTCGGCTCGTAGCCGACCCGCCGTGCGAGCATCTGCGCGTCATGCACGTGCGACGGCCCCATATTGTACGCCGCCAGCACGAGGCCGAGGCGATCGCGTCCCGTCGACTCGCGAAACTCCTCGCTGAGGTGGCGCAGATAGCGAGCGCCGGTCCGAATGTTGTCGTTGGGCGCGGCGAAGGCGCGCGAGCCGACGGCCGCCGCCGCAATCGGTCGGACTTGCATGAGACCCACGGCCCCGGCGTCGCTGACCGCGTCGGCCGCAAAGCGCGATTCCTCAAAGATCACCGCGGCGATCAGCCGCCAATCGAGCCCCTCGGCTTCGGCGTGGTAGGCGATCAGTTGATCGTACGGTGACAACGGCTGCGGCCCACGCGGCCGCATCACCGGCCGCGTCTGCTGGCCGAGAGATGGCAACTCAACCTCGGCGCCGTCGACTCGAATCACCCAGCCACCGCCGCGCAACGACCAGGTTCGGCTGCTCGCACTCGGTGCACCGTCGGCCGCGGGCCCTGGAGTATCCGGGGCGACGTGGTTGGTCGATTGGTGAAAGATCGCCGCGATCGACAGCCCGGCGATCAGCAACCCAACGGTGTTGCACCGGCGACGGCGTGGAGACGGCATCGGCGCTATGCTGCCGAAGCCCTTGGCAATCCGCAAGCCGCGGAGCGAAATTCGCGTTGACTGATGCCGCGGTCTTTCCTAGTGTGCCGCCCAGTCGGATCAGCAATGGGTAACCCCGAATCCGGTGACGCCGTCGAGGCGCGCGAGAAGATTCTCGAAACCGCTGCGCGTCTGTTCGCGGAGCACGGCTACGAAAACACCTCGATTTCACAGGTGGCGCGCGCCGCCCAGGTGAGCAAGGCGCTGATCTTTTGGTACTTCGACACCAAGGAAAAACTGTACCGGAGCGCACTGCGGAAGACGCTCGAACCGTACATCATCGCCATCGACGACCTCGACGGGCGCGACGAGCAAGGCCAGATCGAGCGCCTGATCGAGTTGTTCGCCGAGTTCGTCAACGAGAACGTCTATTCCGTGCGCTTCTTCCTCAGCATGGTGCTGCAGGGCGAGCACCAACCCGACGATGTGATTCGCCGCGTGAGTGAACTCTATCGCGTATTCCGCAATCTGATCGCCGACATCATCGCCGGCGGCCAAAGCCGCGGCGTGTTCGGCCAGCACTGCAATCCGCAACTCGACGCGGCCATGATCATGGCCGCGCTCGATGGCGTACTCGTCCAGAATTTCCTCAGCACGGAATTCGTTCACGATGCCGGTGAGATGATCGCCCACCTCAAGGCCAGCCTACTGCCGCGGCTGCTGCGCGCCGATCACTGACGCACAATTGCTCGTTGCACCCCACGCGGGGTGCCCGAAGGCACCCCGCCCGAGACGACTCGGCCACCGCCCCCCAACCGCCGGGGAGTCATCCGCCCCTCCGCTACAACCACCGCACTCCCCATGCTTTGCCCGTCAACGACTCCCACGAGTCCGTTGGCGGCAAACTCCAACCCCATCGCGTCACGAGCAGCCGCTGGTGGCCCCACAATTGAGGCACTTGTAGCAACTGCCATTGCGCACCATGATCGCCCCGCAATCGGTGCAACTCGGCGCATCGGCTTGCGGGCTGAATCCCAACGACGTCACGACCGTTGCCTGATCGCCGGCGCCGATCTCAGCGGGCGCCGCGTCATTCACCGTCGTCACGCTCAATCCCATGCCGGTCCGCTGCTCGGCGTTGAGAAAGCGCGTGCCGAGGAAGCGGAAGATGTAATCGGTCAACGACTTGGCCATCGGGATTTCCGGGTTCTTGGTGAATCCCGACGGCTCGAAGCGGACGTGGCTGAATTTGCCGACCAGCGCTTCGAGCGGCACGCCGTATTGCAGGGCGAGCGACGTGAGCGTCGCGATCGTGTCCATCAGCCCGGAGATCGTGCTGCCCTCCTTGGCCATCTTGATGAAGATCTCGCCCGGCGTCCCGTCTTCGTAGAAGCCGACGTGGATGTAGCCTTCGTGGCCCGCGATCTCGAACTTGTGCCGCACCGAGTGACAGTCTTGCGGCAAACGCCGCCGCACCGGACGAAATTCCGGCCGGCCGGCAACTTCCACTGCCGTCGCGGCGCGCTTGTCGTCGCGCGCGGTATTGAGCGGCTGCGTTCGTTTGCAACCGTCACGATAGATCGCGACCGCCTTCACGCCCAACCGCCAGCCTTCGAGATAGGCCTCGGCGATGTCGTCGACGGTGGCGTCGTTCGGCATGTTGATGGTCTTCGAGATCGCGCCCGAGATGAACGGTTGCACCGCGCCCATCATCTTGAGGTGACCCATGTGATGAATGGCGCGGGTGCCCTTGGCGGCCTTGAAGGCGCAATCGAAGACCGGCAGATCGTCATCTTTCAAATTCGGCGCGCCTTCGATGGTGTCGTGCTCATCGATAAATTCGATGATTTCCTGGATCGCCTTCGATTCGTAGCCGAGCCGCTTGAGCGCGCGCGCCACGGTCTGATTGACGATCTTCAGCATGCCGCCGCCGACCAGTTTCTTGTACTTCACCAGCGCGATGTCGGGTTCGACACCGGTGGTATCGCAATCCATCATGAAGGCGATCGTACCGGTCGGCGCCAGCACCGTCACTTGCGAGTTGCGCACCCCCGCGGCCTTTCCCAAGGCGTGGGCGTCGTCCCACACTTGGCGGGCGGCCGACAGCAGATCGAGCGGTACGTACGCCGAATCGATCTTGTGCGAGCACGATCGATGCTTGGCGATGACCTCGATCTGTGGTTCACGGTTCGGCGCGAATCCCGCGTAGGGGCCGAGTTGCTCGGAGATGCGTGCCGATTGCAGGTATGCCTCGCCACACATCAACGACGTGACCGCCGCGGCGTAGTGGCGGCCGGCGTCGGAATCGTAGGGCAAGCCCAGCGACATCAGCAAGGCGCCCAGATTGGCGTAGCCCAGACCGAGTTCGCGATACGCCTTGGCGTTCGCGGTGATTTCAGGGGTCGGGTAGCTCGAATTGTCGACGACGATGTCTTGCGCAGTGATCAACACGTCGACGGCGTGGCGAAACGCGTCGACGTCGAAGTCGCCGTTGTCGCTGACAAACTTCATGAGGTTGAGCGACGCCAGATTGCACGCCGAGTTGTCGAGGTGCATGTACTCGGAGCAGGGGTTCGACGCGTTGATGCGGCCGCTCGCCGGGCAGGTGTGCCAGGCGTTGATCGTGGTGTCGAATTGCATGCCGGGATCGCCGCAGACGTGCGTCGCCGACGCGATCATGCGGAGGAGGTCGCGCGCCTTGTAGGTGTCCATCACCTCGCCGGTGAGGACGGAGTGCGTCTGCCAAATCCCGTCGGCTTCCACTGCACGCATGAATTCGTCGGTGACCCGCACCGAATTGTTGGCGTTCTGGAAGAAGACGGAGCCGTAGGCCGGGCCGTCGAGCGAGCCATCATAGCCGGCATCGATCAACGCCCACGCTTTCTTCTCCTCCTCTTCCTTGCACTTGATGAAATCGACGATATCGGGATGGTCGGCGTTGAGGACGACCATCTTGGCCGCCCGGCGCGTCTTGCCCCCTGATTTGATTACGCCGGCCGAGGCATCGGCGGCCTTCATGAACGACACCGGACCCGACGCCGTCCCGCCGCCGGCGAGCTTCTCGCGGCTGGCGCGGATTGGGGACAGGTTGACCCCTGAACCGGACCCACCTTTGAAGATGATCCCCTCGTTGCGGTACCAACCGAGGATCGACTCCATCGTATCGTTGACCGACAGAATGAAGCAGGCCGAGCACTGCGGCCGCGGCTCGATGCCAACGTTGAACCACACCGGACTGTTGAACGACGCTTTCTGCGTCAGCAGCAGATGTGTGAGCTCGTCGCTGAACGTCTGCGCATCTTCCGGTGTCGCGAAGTACGCTTGCCGCTCACCCCAGCCGCGAATGGTGTCGACCACGCGGCTGATGAGCTGGCGCACGCTGCGTTCACGTTGCGGGCTGCCGAGGTGGCCGCGAAAGTACTTCGAAACCACCACGTTGGTGGCGAGCTGCGACCAGGTCTTGGGGAACTCGACGTCGTGCTGCTCGAAGACCACCTCCCCGCCTTCACCCTGGATCACGGCGCTGCGGCGTTCCCACTCGACCTCGCTGTAGGGATCGACGCCCGCGTCGGTGAAGAAGCGCGGAACATGCAACCCGGTGGCCGCCGGTGCATGCGATTCATTGCCGGGCTTCCACCCCTCATCTTCCCGCCGCCGTGCCCGCTCCGCCATGGCCCCCTCCGTTTGCTTCCGGCCTTTATCTTGTGTCTGTGAGGCGAAGCTCATACAAGATATTGTGCTTGGGTGTCAAGAAAAAACAAGCGTGATCGGACGAAAAAAACTGCGACAACGGGCTCCGTTGATGTCGGCAAACTCATAGTGGCATTCCTCGCGATGGAACTCACGTCGCTGCGAGCGGTGGCCTTGAGCCGGCGAAATCACTAGCATCTCGTCATGGCCGATCGCATCGCGCGTCCCGATCCACTCGCCGGCATCTTGCCGACCGTGTTGCAGCGTGTCGATCCGGACCGCCAATTGCGCGCCTACGCGATCTGGAGCTTCTGGAACGAAGAAGTGGGTGACGCGATCGCGCAGCGAGCGC
>Ga0335069_10013641_pt1 | contig 11404 bp, 14 predicted proteins | sample Lox_Sample_11_FD_206714 | JGI IMG/M metagenome (GOLD analysis project Ga0335069, IMG submission 206714) | Soil microbial communities from Loxahatchee National Wildlife Refuge, Florida, United States - Lox_Sample_1.1 | ecosystem: Environmental > Terrestrial > Soil > Wetlands | place: USA... | reverse complement strand
ACCGCGGCGAGCATCGCGTTCTTCGTCGCACCGACGCTCGACATTCGAAATTCGACGTCGGCGCCGCGCAGTCGCGCGTTGCGCGATCGCGCGATCAAATAGCCGTGCGCGTTGTGCACGTCGCAACCGAGCGCGACGAACGCCTCTTCGTGCATGTCGGTCGCGCGCGTGCCCAGCACGCAGCCGCCCGGCAGCGGCACCTCGGCGCGTCCGAAGCGTCCGAGCAGCGCGCCGACGACGTCGAACGATGCCGCCAGCTTGCGCACGAGCGCGTAGGGCGCGCGGTACGACGCGACGTTGCTCGCGTCGATCGTAATCGTGTTGTCGCCTTCGTAGCGCAGTCGAGCGCCTAACGCCTCGAGGAGCGACCACATCACCGAGACGTCGGTGATGCGCGGCACCCTGTGCAGCGTTACCGTCCCTTTCGCCAGCAGCGAGGCGGCCATGATCGGCAACGCGGCGTTCTTCGCGCCGTGCGTCGAGACCGAGCCCTCCAAGCGCGCGCCGCCCCGAATTCGGAGCGTGGTTTCAAGGCGATCGAGCATTCTTCTCTCCGGTTCGCGCAGCCGGGCGCCGCGCCTACCGATGGCCGGTCAGCCGCAGCTTTGCGTTGGCAAACTCGATGACGGCCTCGTCGTGCCGCGCGGTGGCCTCCTCCAACTCGCGGCGGGCCTCGGCCACGACGACCTGCTCGAACCGCAGGGCCTCGTCGACGACGACGGTGACGCGATCGGGGAGCGCTTGCATGAATCCGCTGCTGGTCGCGAGCTCGAGGCGCGTCGTCGCGCCCCCGTCGGCTCGGACGTTCGCCCGCAGCACGCCGGGTCGCAGGGCCGCCAGAAACGGCGCGTGCTTCGGAAGAATGCCTTCCTCGCCTTCGGTCGTGACGGCGATGACGAGCTCGGCGTCGCCGTCGAAGACGACCTCGGCGGGCGTCACGAGCTTGAACGGGACCGTGCTAGGCATGCGCCATCCGCTGCGCGTTCTCGCGAACTTCGTCGATCGTGCCGGCGTAGAAGAACGCGCCCTCGGGCAAATCGTCGACCTTCCCCTCGAGGATCTCCTTGAACGAGGCGACGGTCTCCGAGAGCTTGACGTACTTGCCGGCGCGGCCCGTGAACTGCTCGGCCACGAAGAACGGCTGCGAGAAGAATCGCTGAATGCGGCGCGCGCGCGCGACCGCGATCTTGTCGTCCTCGGAGAGCTCCTCGACGCCGAGAATCGCGATGATGTCCTGCAAGTCTCGGTAGCGCTGCAGCACCTCTTGCACGCCGCGCGCGACCTCGTAGTGCTCTTCGCCGATGATTGCGGGATCCAAGATGCGCGAGGTCGAGGCGAGCGGATCGACGGCCGGATAGATACCCAACTCCGAGATCGGCCGCGAGAGCGCCGTCGTCGCGTCGAGGTGCGCGAACGTCGTCGCGACGGCCGGGTCGGTATAGTCGTCGGCCGGCACGTAGACCGCCTGCACCGAGGTGATCGAACCCTTGCGCGTCGAGGTGATGCGCTCTTCGAGCACGCCCATGTCGGTGCCGAGCGTCGGCTGATAGCCGACCGCCGACGGCATGCGTCCCATGAGCGCCGAGACTTCGGAGCCCGCCTGCATGTAGCGGAAGATGTTGTCTATGAAAAGCAAGACGTCGGCCCCGAGTTCGTCGCGGAAGTACTCGGCCATCGTCACGCCGGTCTGCGCGACGCGGAAACGCACCCCCGGCGGCTCGTCCATCTGACCGAAGACGAGCGTCGTTTGCGCGAGCACGCCCGACTCTTTCATCTCGAGCCAGAGGTCGTTGCCTTCGCGCGTGCGTTCGCCGACGCCGGTGAAGACCGAGAAGCCCTTGTGGACGTACGCGATGTTGCGAATCAACTCTTGGATCAGCACCGTCTTGCCGACGCCCGCGCCGCCGAAGAGACCGACCTTTCCGCCGCGCGTGTAGGGCGCCATCAGGTCGACGACTTTGATCCCCGTCTCGAAGACGCGCGCCGTCGGTTCCTGATGCTTGAGCGCCGGCGCGGGCCGGTGAATCGGCCACATGGCGGCGGCCTTGACCGGCTCGTCGCTGTCGATCGCCTCGCCGAGCACGTTGAAGATGCGTCCGAGCGTGCCTTCGCCGACCGGAACTTGAATCGGTCCGCCGGTGCTGCGCACCGCCGCGCCGCGAACGAGACCGTCGGTCGAGCCGAGCGCGAGGCAGCGCACTTGATTGTCGCCGAGTTCGTCCTGCACTTCGAGCGTCAACTCGCGCGGCGCCATCGCCGTGCCGCCGAGATCGACGCCCTGCGCGGCGCCAGCGGCGTGCGTATCCTCGTTGACCCCGACGCGCAGCGCGTCGTTGATGTGCGGCAGCGTCTGCGGCGTAAACTCGACGTCGACGACGTTGCCGAGCACTTGAACGACTTTACCGGTATCAGCAGGCATTCTCTCCGTTTTCCTTACTCAGATGCGTGTGGTTCGTTGCGGTGCGTCTACTCGACGCCCAAGGCTTCGGCGCCGGCGACGATCTCGAGCAGTTCCTTAGTGATCGCCGCCTGACGGGCGTTGTTCATCGCGATCGTCAGCTCGTCGATCAGCTTCGACGCGTTGTCGGTCGCGTTGGTCATCGCGACGAGCTGCGCGGCGAAGAACGCGGCGTCGGTCTCGAGCATCGCCGAGTAGATCGTGAACTCGAGGTACTTCGGGAGCAGCCGCGAGAGCACGAACTCCGGCGACGGCGCAAACTCGATGGCTCCCTTCGACCCCCCCTTCGGCTCCGCTGCGCTGCGCTCAGGACTGCGCTCAGGACTGGGCTCGCTACGCTCGCTTGCCGATACGGTCGTTTGAATGGGAACCAGTTTGGTCGTCGCGGGGCGTTGCGACATCATCGAGAGCAGGCGCTGCGAGACGAGCACGATCTCGGAGATCGTCCCGGCGTTAAAATCGGCTTCCGCTCGCCGTGCGACTTCGCGCGCCGTTTCGACCTTCGAATCCGAGGCGAGGAGCCACGACGGCGCGTCGGCGACGCCGAGCCGCCGCACGGCGTTGCGCGCCTTCGAGCCGATCGTGTAGAAGCGCGCGCCTCCGCGGCTGCGCGCGAACGCTTCGCCCGCGGCGATGACGTTCGAGTTGAAGGCGCCGGCGAGCCCTTTGTCGGCGCTGATGAGAATCACGCCCGGAGGCGCGCCTCCCTTGCCGGGTTTCATGAAGGGATGGTCGACCGACGAGACCGCCGCCATGAGATCGGCGAGCATCTCGGCCAGCGCGTCGGCGTACGGACGCGCGCGCTTCCGCGCCGCTTCCGCGCGACGAATCTTCGCCGCGGCGACTTGCTTCATCGCCTTCGTGATCTGTTGGGTATTCTTGAGCGACCGGATGCGGTCGCGCAGATCCTTGACGGTCGCCATTCTTCGACTACGGCCTCCCGCCTTCGCTCAGAATGACACGGCGCATCCGTGCGCCTTCCAGCCACTCACAACGACGTTCCAAACGACCGTAACGTTCGCTCATTAGAAGCTCTGGTTGAACTCCGTCAGCGCCGCGTCGAGTTGTTTCTGCGTCTCCTCCGGAAGCTGGCCGCTCTGTGCGATCGCCGCCGCAATCTCCGGATGCTTCGCGTGGAGAAAGTCGATCATGCCGGCCGCCCAGCTCTGCAGGCGCACCGTCGGCACGTCGTTGACGAAGCCGTGCGTCGCGGCGTAGATGATCGCCACTTGGTCCTCGGTCGCCTGCGGCTGATACTGCGGCTGCTTGAGAAGTTCGGTGAGCTTCTCTCCGCGCATCAACTGCATCTGCGTCGCTTTGTCGAGATCGCTCGAAAGCTTCGCGAACGCGGCGAGATCGCGATACTGCGCGAGCTCGAGTTTGAGCTGACCCGCGACCGATTTCATCGCCTTCGTCTGCGCGGCGCCGCCGACGCGCGAGACCGAGAGGCCGACGTCGACGGCCGGCCGGATCCCTTGGAAGAAGAGTTGCGGGGTCAGGTAGATCTGACCGTCGGTGATCGAGATGACGTTCGTCGGAATGTATGCCGAGAAGTCTCCCGCTTGCGTCTCGATGACCGGCAGCGCCGTCAGCGAGCCGCCGCCCATCTCGTCGGAGAGTTTCGCGGCGCGCTCGAGCAGGCGCGAGTGCAGGTAGAAGACGTCGCCCGGATAGGCTTCGCGGCCCGGCGGACGGCGTAGCAGCAGCGACATCTCGCGATACGACTGGGCATGCTTCGTGAGATCGTCGTAGACGATGAGCACGTCTTTGCCGGAGTACATCAACTCTTCGGCCATCGCGCATCCGGCAAACGGCGCGAGCCAGCGCAGCGCGGCCGCCTCCGATGGGCTAACCGCGACGATCGTCGTGTAGGCCATCGCGCCCTTCTGCTCGAGGGTCTGCGCGAGCGCGGCTACCGTCGAGTTCTTCTGACCAATCGCGACGTAGACGCAGAAGACGTTGCGCCCGCGCTGGTTGATGATCGTGTCGATCGCTATCGCCGTCTTGCCCGTCGAACGGTCGCCGATGATCAGTTCGCGCTGGCCGCGTCCGATCGGGATCAGCGCGTCGATCGCGCGGATTCCCGTCTGCAGCGGCTGTTTGACCGGTTGGCGCTGCACGACCGTCGGCGCGATGTTCTCGATCGTCCGATAGCGCGTCGTCTCGATCTCGCCTTTACCGTCGATCGCCTGCCCGAGCGGATTGACGACGCGGCCGAGCAGCGCTTCGCCGACCGGAACCGAAGCGATGCGCCCGGTCCTCCGCACGCGATCGCCCTCTTTGATCTCGACGTCCGGTCCCATGATGACGACGCCGACGTTGTCCTCTTCGAGGTTGAGCGCGACGCCTTGCAGCCCGTTTGAGAACTCGACGAGCTCCGACGAGCGCACGCCGCGCAATCCGTAGATGCGCGCGAGGTTCGCTCCGACCTCGATGACGGTGCCGACCTCGTCCTCTTGGACCTCGGTCGTGAACTGCTCGATCTGCTGTTTGAGAATGCCGGCGATTTCGTCAGCGTTTATCATTCGTCAACTTTCTTTACGTGCGTTCTTTACGATGTTTGCGCGAGCTCGCGCGAGAGCGCTTCGAGGCGCCCTTCGATCGAAGCGTCGATGCGGCGGTCGCCCATCATGATGCGCAGACCGCCGATCAACTCGGGATCGACGACCTCCGTCACCTCGTACTTCTTTCCGTAGACGCTTTCGAGCCGCGCGACGAGGCTCGTCACCTCGGAGCGTTCGAGCGGACGCGCCGATTCGACGGTCAGCAACTCGACGCCGCGCGCCGCTCGTTCGAGCGCCAGATACTCGGCCACGATCGCCGCCAGCAGGTTCTCGCGCCGTTTGCGAACGAGCAGCAATACGGAGTGCAGCGCGACCTCGTGAAGCTTTCCCGCGAAGACCTTTGCGAGCAGACGTTCTTTCGAGGGGCGATCGATCACCGGCGATTCGAAGAAGTCGCGTACGATGCCGGGGGCTCCGATGGCGGCCGCGACGGCTCGCAGGTCGGCGCTCACGCGCTCGACGGCGTTGCGCTCTCGCGCTACCGCGGCGATCGCGATCGCATAGCGTCGCGCGAGCGTCTGGTTAACCATGCGCGGCCCGCTCGAGGGAACCGACGCAGCGCTCGACGAGCCGCGCGTCGAGCGCGCGGTCGACGGTGCGCGCGGCGTCGGCGCGGGCGAGTGCCAGCGCGCGCTCGAACAATTCGTCGCGCAGGAGCGTTCGCGCTGCGGCGCGCCCCCGTTCCAGCTCGCGCCCGGCGTCTTGCAGCGCGCGCTCGCCCGCGGCCGTCGCCTCGTCGATCAGCGCCTGCCGTTCGTGATCGCCCCGTTCTTCCGCGCGCGCCTCGATCAGCTTTGCGTCGTGGTGCGCCCCTTCGATCTCGCGCCGCAGCGTCTCGAGCGCGCCTTTGACCTCGTCGCGGCGGCGTTCGGCTTCCGCTATCTGCCGATTGCTGCGTTCCTGCGCGGCCATGACGACCGGAACGATCCAACGGAACCAGACGTAGAGGAGCGCGGCGATGAAGACGGCCGACGAGACGACCTGGCTCCAGAGCGCGAGCTTGATGTAGAACTGCGCGTCGCTCATCGAGCGGCCTCCGGCACGACCCGATCGAGCATGACGTTTGCGAGCCGGCGCACGACCTCTCCCTCACCGACGCGCGCTTTCTCGAGCTCGGCTGCGACAATGCTCTGCGCGGCCTCGACGGTGCTCTTCGTCTCTTGCGCGTACCGCCTCGATATCTCGGCGGCTTCGTTCGACGCCTCGGCCCGCGCCGCGGCGATGCCGTGCTCGGCCTTACGACGAGCGGCGGAACGAACCGCTTCGGCCTCTTCCCGCAGCTTCCGCGCTTCCTCTTGATACCGGTCGTAGTCGGCGACGAGGCCGTCGATGTAGGCGCGGCGTTTCACGATCGCGCGGCTGACGGGGCGCAGAAAGACGACGTTCAACAACGCGAAGAAGATCGCGAAGTTGATCAGCTGAACGACGAGCGTTCCGTCGAGAGATAGGAACATCGAGTCTTAGTGGCCCGTCACCTTCGCCATGAGCGCCGCCAGCGGCGCCAAGCCAAAGATCATGTAGAATGCGAGACCCAACGCGATGATCGGGAACGCTTCCAGCACGCCGACGCCGAGAAACATGAACGTCATGATGTTCGGACGCGCTTCGGGTTGACGGGCGATCGCCTCGACCGCCTTGCTGGCGACGATGCCGTCGCCGATGGCCGAACCGAACGCGACGCCGGCGACGATGATGCCGAACGCCAGCAGGGTAAACGCGGCTACTAACGCTTCAGGACTCAAGGACGTAACCTTTCTTAATGACTTTCGCCGATCGCCAGCGAGAAATAGACGATCGCCAAGAGGGTAAAAACGAACGCTTGGACGGTGCCGACGAAAAAGTTAAAGAACTGAATGAAGAACGGGGCGACGGTTACCGCAAGCGAGAGATTGAGCGCGCCGATCGTGATGTGCGCTTGGATGATCGACGAGACGATCAGGAAGAGCAACTCGCCGACGAAGATGTTGAAGAAGAGACGGGCCGCGAGCGTCAGCGGCCGCGAAAACTCTTCGATGAGGTTGATCGGCAGAAGCCAAGCAAACGGCTGGACCAAATGTTTTGCGTGCGACGTTGGGAACAAGAGCCACGTCGCCAGCCATACGGTGAGAGCCAGCGGAACCGTCGTGTTGAGGTCGGCGGTCGGAGAGCCGCCGACCGGAAGCCCCAGCGCCCGCAACGGCAGCATGCCGAACTGATTGAGCAAAAAGATGAAGACGAAGAGGGCGATGAAAAACGGAACGAACGGCTCGCCGCGCTTCCCGAGCGTGCTCGTCGCAAGATCGGCGACGTAGTTGACGACGCCTTCGACTACGACCTGACGTTTGGTCTGGCTGGGATGACGATAGCTCGCGCCTACCCACGCGAAGAAGGCGAGTGCGAGCGCCATGACGATCCACGTCGTAACGATCGTATCCGCATGCACGGGCCCCAGCACCGGCACGTGCCAGAGGAGATGCTCGCCTAGGTTCTCTTGCACGAAGGTTTTCTCGTTCTACTTTCGCTCGAATGCGCGGAGCGCGCCAACCGCAAATAACGCTAACGGGAGAAAAAAACCGGCGAAATACCACGCCATCGACCACCACGGACCGTGCACGGCGAACGCCACCGGGACTATACCGAAGACCCCGATTCGCAGGAAACTACTTAAGACGAAGAGCCCCACGGTCCGGTTCTTCAAAAGCAACTCGCCGCTGCTTCCGGTTAGCTGGGCGTTGATCACCCCACACAGCCCTCCCGTCGCGAGTGCCAACGCCGGGAACGGGAGCCAGCGAACCACCAGGAGTGTCACGACGGCGACGCTCGCCAGGGACCAGACCGAGACCGCCCGTTTGAGCCTGAAGTAAGCAGCGAGATCGGCCGCCGCGTCGGCGTCGCTGTACCTACGCCTGCCGACCCCTTCCTCCTGCATTCCGATTACAGCGACCGCAGGAGAAGCCGGTAGGCGGTGTAGCCTCCAATCGCCAGGCCGGCGAAGAGGCCGACGGCGGCCAAGACCGGCGCCCTCGCCCGGTCGGCCAGCCATATTCCGGCGAGCAGCCCGGCCACCGTCGTAACCGCGAACGTGCCGCCCGCACCCAGGACCGGCAGGACCGATTTCACGGACTGAACGGCTGCGGGTACGCACCCCCGCGCAACCGCGCCCAGAGCCACTGCGCGATTCGCTAGGCGGAGCGTCCGTCGCCGTACGGGTTCACGGCGTGGGCCATCTTCCCGTAGACGCGCGGATCGTGGAGAAGGCGCTGCGCGGCCGCGACGATGCGCCCGCGATCGGGCCCGACCAGTTCGAGCGTTCCGGCGAGCAGACCCTCGGGGCGCTCCGTCTCCTCGCGCATCACGAGCACGGGTTTGCCGAGACACGGAGCCTCTTCTTGCAGACCGCCCGAGTCGGTGAGCACGAACGCGCAGCCTTTGACCGCCGCGACCATCTCCGCATAATCGATCGGCTCGACCAAGACGACGCCGGCGACGCCGTCGAGGATCTCGTGCGCGACCGGTGCGACGCGCGGCGACGGATGCACCGGCCAGTAGAGTTGCGGCTGCGATGCGTCCGCGGCGATCTCGCGCAACGCGTCGCAGATCTCGCGCATGTGCGGGTGATTCTCGCGACGGTGCGCGGTCACGACGATCGTCGGCCGCTGCGGATCGAGCGCGCCCCATCCGGGCGGCTGCGGAAGATCGGCGCGCGCGGCCGTTTCGAGGAAGGCATCGATCACCGTGTTTCCCGTGACGACGATGTCTGCCGCGTCGACGTTCTCGGCGAGCAAGTGCTCGCGCGCGAGCGGCGTCGGCGCGAAATGGTACGACGCGATCGTCGCGGTGAGGCGCCGGTTCATCTCCTCGGGATAGGGCAGCCAACGGTTCTTCGTGCGCAAGCCGGCCTCGACGTGCCCGACCGCGATTCGCCGATAGAACGCCGCGAGCGCCGCCGCGGTGCTCGTCGTCGTGTCGCCGTGAACGAGCACGACGTCGGGCGCGGCTTCGCGCAAGACGCCCTCCATGCCGGAGAGCACGCGCGTCGTCACGTCGGTCAGCGTCTGATCTTCGGTCATGACGTCGAGATCGAAGTCGGGCGTTATCCCGAAGAGCCTCAGGAGATCGTCGAGCATCCGGCGGTGCTGCGCCGTCACGCAGACGAGATCGTCGATCTCCGGGTGCGCGCGGAGCGCGCGCACTACCGGCGCCATCTTAATGGTGTCGGGGCGCGTCCCGAAGACGCTCATCACCTTCAGCCGGTCGGTCACAGTGCGGCCGTCGCTACGCGCGATGGAAGACGTGCGTGAACTCGCCGGAGAAGGCGAGCGCGACCGCGCCCAGCACGAAGCAGACGGCGTAGAGGAGCAGCACGGCCTGCCGCACGTTGAGCCCGAAACGGAAGATCAACTGATGATGAAAGTGGCCGCGATCCGCTTCGGTGATCCGCTTGCCGCTGCGGGCTCGCCGCACGATCGCCGCCGCGGTGTCGAGCACCGGCAACGCGAGCACCAAGAGCGGCACGACGACGCTGATCGCGATCGCCGTCTTGCTTGCGCCGATGATCGAGACGGTCGCGAAGACGTAGCCGATGAAGAGCGAGCCGGCGTCGCCAAGGATGATGCGCGCCGGATTGAAGTTATACGGAAGGAAGCCGAGCGCCGCACCGGTGAGCGCGGCAACGACGAGCGCGACGACCGGATTGCCGTGCAGCACGGCGATCACGAAGAGGAAGAGGCTCGAGATGGCGGCGACGCCCGCCAAGAGCCCGTCGAGGCCGTCGAGAAAGTTGATCGCGTTCATCATCCCGACGTACCAGAGCAGCGTCAGCGGCACGCCGAGCCAGAGCGGGAAGTCGATCCAGTTCGTTCCCGGATTGTGATCGAACGGATTGTTGATCCCCGGAATGACGAAGCCGTAGAGCATCGAGATCAACGCGACGACGACCTGCGCGACGAGCTTGTTGCGCGGGCGCATCTGCATCACGTCGTCCCAGATGCCGACGCCGAGGATCAGAAGGCTGCCGAAGAGCAGCCCGACGAGCCGGTGGACCGCGTCGAACTGATCGGCCGCGGGCAAGAGCCCGAGCGGCGATGCGAACGAGACGCCGAGCACGGCGAAGAGCGCGAACGCGAAACCGAAGAAGACCGCGATGCCGCCGACGCGCGGCTTGGGCTGATCGTGCATGCGGCGATCGGCGCCATCGTTGTCGACGATTCCCAAGCGCAGCGCGAGCCGCACGACGAGCGGCGTTGCCAGGAGACTGACGATCGCGGCGATAGCGAACGCCGCGGCGTAGAGTATGCCGGCGCTCGGGTGATGCTCGCTCATCCGCGCGCGCCCTCGAGCGCGGCGTAGGCGACGAGCGCGACGCCGGCCTCGGCGAGCAGCTGGCTCGCGACTGCGTCCGGATACGGCTCGCCGTAGACGATCCGCACGACGCCCGCGCTGATCAGGAGCTTCGAACAGTTGACGCAGGGTTGGTGCGTGCAGTACGCGGTCGCGTGCTGCAGGCTGACGCCGTGCAGCGCGCCCTGAACGACGGCGTTCGCCTCGGCGTGCGTGGCGCGCAAGCAGTGATCGTTGACGAGCGCGCAGCCTACCTCGGTGCAGTGCGCGACGCCGCGCGGCGCGCCGTTGTAGCCCGTCGTCAGAATGCGATGCTCGCGCATGAGCACGCAGCCGACCGAGGCGCGCGGACAGGTCGCCCGCGTCGCCACCGTCTGTGCGATCTGCATGAAATACTCGTCCCAGCCTGGACGCATCTCGCTCTCTTTAGTAGCGCGCGCTCTTATGCCTCTGCAAGTAGGCCGTCACTCGGCGGCGAACGACGGGGCATGGATCGGCGCGGCGCGTGCGTCTGCTTCGCGGCAGCGGTTCTCACGGGATGCGGTGGGTCGCAGTCGCCGAGCGGCGCCCCAGGCCTCGGCCCGATCACGAGCGAGACGGTCATCTATTCGTTCGCCGGAGGTAACGACGGCGCGGTTCCGGCCGCCGCTCCGATCGTCGTCAACGGCGCGTTCTACGGCACGACCGTTCTTGGCGGCAACGGCGGATGCGTCGTCGTGCACGGCTGCGGCACCGTTTACGCCGTGAACTCGTCTGCGCAAGAGCGCGTTCTCCACGTCTTCACCTCGGTGCCCGACGGCGAAGCGCCCGGCTCGCTCATCGAATCCGGCGGCAATCTGCTCGGCACGACGACGTACGGCGGAGACGCGGCGTGCAAATCCACCAATACGACCGGCTGCGGAACGATCTTCGAAGCATCGCCGTCGGGATCGGAGAGCGTGCTCTACAGCTTTGCCGGCAACGCGGGCGGAGCGGCGCCAAATTCCCTCACGCCGTTCAACGGGACAATCTATGGTGAGGCCGCCGCCGGCGGCACCGGTCAGTGCTATTACGCCGATCTTCC
>Ga0335069_10013639_pt1 | contig 11405 bp, 10 predicted proteins | sample Lox_Sample_11_FD_206714 | JGI IMG/M metagenome (GOLD analysis project Ga0335069, IMG submission 206714) | Soil microbial communities from Loxahatchee National Wildlife Refuge, Florida, United States - Lox_Sample_1.1 | ecosystem: Environmental > Terrestrial > Soil > Wetlands | place: USA... | reverse complement strand
GCCCCGAGCCCACTGTCGTCCCACTTTTCTATCGGGACATTCTGCACTGCCACCGCGCCGAACGTGTCGAGCGATCCGCTTGGCGCCTTCACGCGCGCGGGAATATATTCGAACCATGCCTGGTTGGCGGCGACCTTGACCGTCTGGCCCGGTTGTGGCTTGCCGCCCGGCTGGACGATGCTCTGCCGGCCCTGCCAGGAGAATTCGTGATTGTCCCACATGGAGACGAACGGCCAACGCGCTCGCGCCTCTTGCAGGTCGGGATCGGCCAGGTAGCCCTTGTAGACGGCACGGTAGCCGTCCACCGTTAGCGGGTAATGTAATGTGCCGTTCTTGCCGCCATCGGGAATCCGGCAGACTTCGTAGATCGTGCGGTCGTACCGCGTCTGCACCTCGTCGGGATATTCGACGACCTCATAAATGAAATCACCGAGGTGGAGAACGAAACCGAGTCGATCGGCGGGCGCTGCGCGCTCATCCTCAAAGATCATCCGGCGATAGGCGTTGAGCCTGCCTTCATTAACGTCCTGGCAACTGACAAAGGCGAAATTGACCGGCCGTGGATCGTTCGCCGGAGGCGCGGTGATCGTCCGGCCAACGCGGCTACCATTCCCCTCTCCATCGGTGAAGCGGTACCAGTAGACGCGCGCTGGCTTGAGATGACTGACCAGGACGCGGGTCGTCCAATCCGATTCGGCTGAGACCGGCGCGGACGCCTTTGCGACGACCCGCCGGAACCCATCATCCTCGGCAACCTCCACCGTGAGCACACGTCGGCCGCCCGACTCGAACGGCCGCCGAGTCCAGAGGAGAACGCTGCTCGGATCGGGATCGCCGGACGCGACGCCCTCCGGATAAAGGTCGCGCCGCTCATGCCAACCGGTGGTTGACGGTCGAGCCGATCCACCCCACGCCGGCGAGGCTCCCATAGCCGCGGCCAATTGAACAAACTCGCGTCGATTGAGCGTCATCGTCTATCCCCTTCGCAATCTCTCCGCATCCCGAGCAACGTGATCGGGCATGAACTTCGAGATGAAACAACATAATAGACGTGGTCGTAGCGGGCTGGTCACGAAATGGGCGCGATACCCGCCGGGGCGCACGGGGCTTCCCGCAATTCGGGCCGCAACTCCTTTCGACGAACCGATCGGAGTCGCCGATATCCACAGGGGAAAGCGCTATTGGCTGTCGAAGGTAGACTGAGTGCTTGTTATCCGACCTGGATCGTGCCAATCACTCCCCATAAACGCCACGGTTGTTTAGCAACCGCTTCGAGTGGATCGTCGACTCGGAGAAGGCTCGACCCCACTCCCGCGAATGTCCGTCTGTACTGGCCTCAGAATACGCGCTACTCGCGTCGATGGACATCTTTTGAAGTGTCCCTCATTGGCCGGTCTTAAGAACGTGCACCAAGGGATGAGCGCTGCTCGGCATCCGCATCGAGCCGAAAACACTCTGCTAACGTAAGGTTTCCGGATGATCTCCTTCTCGAATATTCAAAAGCAGTAGGGCAGGCAGCTGATCTTCGTCGATGTTGAATCTGGTGAAAAAGTCGGCTTGGGCGGACCCAACGGCGCCGGTAAGACGACGCTGTTCCGCATCCTGGTTGGCGAGGAAGCTCCCGACGACGGCGAGGTTTCGGTGGCGAAAAGGCTTACGATCGGCTATTTCCGGCAAGGACGAAGAGGAGATGAGCGGCCGGTCCGTGCTGGATTAGTCGATCGCCGGCAGCGGCCGGGCCGGCGATCTGCACCACGAACTGGAAGCCCCCACCAGGCCTTGGAAGATCCGTTCTCGCGCGCTTCGGCGAGGTCCAAGAGGAATAGGAACATCTGGGCGGCTATTCGCTCGAGGCGCAAGCCCGCGAGGTGTTGCATGGCCTCGGATTTAGGGATACCCAAATTGACCAACCGCCAGGTGTCCGCGGGGGCGGTGGTCAATCGTTCGGCATCGGCCAGACTGTCCCCGCTTGATGTCTTCCATTTTCGTCACCGTTTCTTTCCCCCGAAAAAAGGGTTCGCGGCTGCCTGCTTCATCCACGAGGCCACTTGGTGCTCGTCGAGATCGTCCACGGATCCCAACTCGACGCCTCGTGTGGACTTGCCCATCCCAATCGGCGTCACAGGGGGCTCGGGCTTGATCTCCGTGCCCCGTATAAACATCAGTTTCAAGTGACCGATGAAAGCACCGGACGAGAAGCACCAGCCTCCGCCCACACCGTAGTAAGCCATCCCCCACTTCACTGCACGTTGGAGGTCCGGCAACGTGATGGCGGCCAGAGCATCGACACGCTCGGCGATACTGCGCTGCGGCTGCGGCAAGGTGGCGATATAGGCGAACACGGGCGCGTCGCCTTCCGCGGTCTTCGCAGCGCTTGCCTTGCCGGTCATGGCGGCCAGCAGCTTCGTGCCGGGTAGGCCTTGGGCATCTGGCTTGACGAGGGGCTTTCTCATGACCTCACCAGGGTGGCGAGAAGAGTGTCCAACTCTTCGAACTGCTCGCCTGCCCCGCTCGTGCCTGTGCTTCCAGAGGCGATGGCGTCGTCGAGAGCTTGCTTTGAGGGATAGAGTTCGTGCAGGACCAGTAGCGTCTTGCCGTCCTTTTCTTCGAAGGTCACCGTGGTAACGGCGCCATCGGAACTTTCCTCATTCGTCCAGACGATGCGCGAGGGGGGCGTTACTTCGATATACCTACCGAAGAACGCCATAGGCTGCTCAGAGGCAGGGTGGCTGAATAAGAAACGGTACGTGCCTCCCGTACGAACATCGGCCTCGCACGAAATGAAAGATATTCCAAACGACTTCGGCGTCCACCACCGCTGGATCAACTCAGGCTTGGTCCAGGCCTCGAACACGATGTGCGCAGGGGCGTTGAAGGTTCGCGTGACGACTAGCTCACGCTCAGACTTTCGTTCTACCGTCGTGGGGTTCTTCATGGGTGTGGGCTCACTTTCTCTTTTTTCGTCCATCTACTCTTTTCTCCTTTTTCAATTCCTCAACGATCTTGTCCAGCTCGTCGAAGCGTTCGGCCCAGAGCTGGCGGTACCTTTCAATCCATGCCGCCTCTTCCTCTAGCCTGCATTGGCCGAGCTTGCAGGTACGCACGCGCCCGACCTTTTTTGTGGTAACAAGCCCCGCCTGTTCCAAGACGCCGACGTGCTTTTTCATGCCCGTGAGGGTCATATGAAACTTTCCGGCAAGGTCCGTTATCGAAGCGTCCGCACGCCCCAGCTGCTCCAGAATGCCGCGTCGCGTGAGGTCCGAGAGCGCGGCGAATGAAGCATCCAGGTGGGCTCCTTGATACTGAACCATTCGGTTCAGTATATAACACGGATAGGGCGGCATGCAAGGGGAGGCCGAACGCGAGCTGCATCGGTCCGACCTTCACTCCTGGGCGCTCCGTTTATCACGTCTCCGCTCTGTCTGCATCGTCGCTTAGCTGCGAATGCTAACGTAAGGCTGATGCATGTGCCGAAGCAAGTGGAAGGGATCCTCTGCTCAAACCAATGGGGAAGCTATTGTGTGCCACTGTCTAGCAGACATCGTCCCGCCGCCCAGGCCATTTTGGCTGGTGACGTTTGGGAGCCAGAGACCATCGAGTTTATGACGGGCAACTGCAGCGGGAGAGATATCGTTCACGCGGGGGCTTACTTTGGTGACTTTCTGCCTGGCCTCTCTGCTGCATGTGGGACGAGCAGAATCTGGGCATTCGAGCCAAATGCTGAGAATCACTCGTGTGCGGCATGGACGATACGTTTGAATTCGCTTACCAATGTCGTTCTTTCTAATGCCGCCCTCGGGCATCGGAAGACGGGAGCCACGCTGCGCGTCAAAGACAAAAACGGATTGCCGCTCGGCGGAGCGAGTCACATGGTAAACGATCCTGGTAGTTCGGAAGAGCTCGCACGCTGCGAACCCACTGAAGTCGTCACAATCGATGACCAGATAGGTGCGGAGAGGTCGGTCGGCATCATCCAATTAGATATTGAGGGGTACGAGACCGAAGCTTTATTTGGGGCCCGCCGCACGATCGCACGCTGTAGGCCCGTGCTGATTCTCGAGACTGAGCCGCGCCTTGAAGCTCTGGAATGGTTAACGTGCCTCCGGTATCAGAAGATGACTGCGCTGAATGGCAACACCGTCTGGATCGCGAATCATTAGAAGACTCAGTCTTTGGGCAGAGTCCGGAGGAAAGCCTCGCGGCGACGACGGCGAGGTTTCGGTCGCGAAAAGGCTTACGATCGGCTATTTCCGGACAGGACGAAGAGGAGACGCACGGCCGGTCCGTGCCGGATGAGGCGATCGCCGGCAGCGGCCGGGCAGGGATCTGCACCACGAACTGGAAGCCCTGCACCAGGCCATGGAAGATCCCGAGCGCGCCGCGGAGCTGGACCGGATTCTCGCGCGCTTCGGCGAGGTCCAGGAGGAATACGAACATCTGGCGGCTATTCGCTCGAGGCGCAAGCCCGCGAGGTCCTGCATGGCCTCGGATTTAAAGATGAACGCTTGGCCGTTATGGGAAGGAACGCCGATCACGACTTCCCGAGCTTGCCGTTGCCTTCTCGCGCTTGCTCCAGGTATAAGAGCGAGCGGTAGGCATCGGTCAGGCCAGCGCTGTTCCTAAATCGGACCAGCTCGACTTCGCCAGTGCGATCGGCGCGCGCGACCGAACTGCTTGTGGTGCCGAAATCGCTTCCGGCGGCTGCTTCGTCCATTCTTCAGGATCGCCGCAAGCACGCCAACGAATCCATGGGCAGTACTTATGAGCGCTCGGCTCGGGCATCCGTGAGCGAGTCGGTTAGACGTGACTACTCCAATGTCAAAATAACAGCATGCGTCCGCTCCGCGGCTCTTTCTGGGTTCTGGTCCAATACGATGCTGCCGAAGAGATCGCGTTGGACCGGTTGCGGAACATCCTCGGCGCTCAACCGACTCCGCCTCAACCTAGTTTCAAACATCCCGCGCCGGAGTATGTCCGTTTCGAGCGTCCGCCCGTCATCGAATATGCCGAACCCATCGTGATCGAGACAGGCGAGCAGTTCGCGGTGCGCCTGAAGTACTTCGATTATGGAGTAGTCAGCGTCGAACTGGAGCTGCAGTTCGAAGCCGATTGGGACGAACTCGTGCGGCTGTCGAGCCGCTGGATCCAGGCGCCGGAAGTTGAAAAGCGCACGGCCGAGTTGCTGCGGCCGCGCTTGGAGCGCGCTGCGCCAGCTCTGAAGTTACCTTACACGGCGCGACTCAGCGAAGACTACTACATTATTCATTTGCGCGAAGCCTTCGATGAGAACGGGACGCCGTTGAGCGCCGCGGATCTGGTGACCGCGCAAGGCCCGTTGATTTCACAGATCGTACGCGGCGAGTCGGTGCCGCTATCCGTCGAAGAATGCAAAGAGGTGTTGGAGTCACGCTTATCTTATTATCCAAAGGACCTCCTGGTCGTCGGCTGGGTTGCGGCGCTAGTCTACGATACCGCGGCGGGCGCGGCGGCGACCATCGAACTGCTTGAATACGCCAACACGCAACTGTTAGAGTTCCGCCACTACGATGAAGTGCTGACGCGCGTTCTTGCAGGCGTCTACAAGCTCATGGAGCATCGTGGAGGCTTTCTGCGCCGCTGGAGGATGGCTCGGGAGGCCGATCGCCTCAATACATTGCTATTGGACGTCATTGAACTCACCGAACGGACCGACAACTCAATCAAGTTCTTAAGCGACATGTTCTACGCGCGCGCCTATCGCATGGCGGCGTGGCGCGTGGGTGTGAACGACTACCGCAACCTGGTAGACCGAAAGCTGCGAACCGCCCGTGAGCTGTACGACTTCATGATGAACGCGTTTCACCAGGCTCGAGCGTTTGTGCTGGAAGCGATGGTGGTCGCGATCCTGGCAATCGAGCTGTTCCACCTGTTCCGTAGTTGGTAAAAAGCGCCTACAGTTTTTTGGAAAATCGGTCGATGTTTTCACTGTGGGCGAGCTGTATCTCGAAGAACGCCTGGAATTTCTACGCCACTCGCAAAACGCTGACGGCGGCTGGGGCTATTTTCCAGGCAAGGGTTCCTGGTTCGAACCGACTGCTTATGCCATGCTCGCCTTGCATGGCACCCCCGATTCCCAAGGACGCCTGGATCGAGCCTGGAAGTTACTTCGCTCGTGGCAGACGCCGGACGGAAGCTGGCGGCCCTGTGGGCAAGTGCAAGGGGGAACCTGGGTCACCGCGCAGGCCGTGACGCTTGCTTGCGTGCGGGGCGTCGATGATGACAGCGTTCATACTTCGGTGGATTGGCTGCTGCGAGTGGTCGGTGCCGAGCATAGCCTCGGCATGCGCGCCGCGTCGCATCTCCATCTGCTCAAGACCAAGCTCGACGTCTCGCATGAGGGTTGGCCCTGGCGCGATGGCAATGCAGCTTGGATCGAGCCTACGTCACACACGCTCGTTGCCTTGAAGAAATTCAGAAGCAATTATCGGCGACCGGAGAAGAATTATCGTATCGGCGAGGGCGAAGCTCTATTGTTCGGCCGGCGGTGCAGCGACGGCGGCTGGAATTGCGGAAATCCAAACGTTCTGAATTTCGACCTGCCGTCGTATCCCGAGACAACAGCACTGGCGCTGCTTGGTTTGCAGGGCCGAAGCCAGCAGGAACTGGCCTCGCCGCTTGCCGTGGCGCGCCGTTTGCGCCTGGATACAAAATCCTCTCTAGCGAAAGCGTGGCTGTCGATCGCACTGCGCTGCCACAACGAGAATCTCAAGCAGCCTGAATCTTCGCCGGTGTCGAACGACGTGATGCTGACTGCGCTGGAAGCGCTCGGTCATCCGGACGGCAATTTCGCTCTTTTGCGGACCGGAGCAAACGCATGACTCGCAGAAAATTCCTTCCGCTCGCTGGAATCGCCGCGACCGCTGGCTATGCAAGCCTCAAGCTACAGAAACCGCCAAGACTAGCGGACGGCCCGCCGGGCACGTCACCTGTGGCGATTCTGCGCGCCGGTTCTTACTCGGAAGACCTGGTCAGCCGGATGATGGAGGGTGCACGGCTCTGTGGCCTCGACGCGCGCGGCAAGCGAGTGCTCTTGAAACCGAACCTCGTGGAATTCTCGTCATCGACGGTGATCAACACGGATGCTTCGGTCACTGCCGCGGCTGTGGAGTTGTTCCATCGCCTCGGTGCGGCGGAAGTCCGGATCGGCGAAGGCCCGGGCCACCGGCGCGATACGCTGGACCTGGCCGACGACGCAAAGTATCGCGCTATCGTTCCGAAGTTCGAGACCATCTTCACGGATCTGAATCGCGATGACGTTTCGCCGGTAAAAGGCTTCGCCAACGAACCGGAGTTCTACTTCCCGAATACTGTCTTGGGCGCGGATCTGATTGTCTCGCTGGCCAAAATGAAGACGCATCACTGGGCGGGCGTCACGCTCGCCATGAAGAATTTCTTTGGACTTGTGCCAGGCGCGGTTTACGGCTGGCCTAAGAACAAGCTGCACTACATCGGAATTCCTGAATCGGTCTTCGAACTGAACCGAACTTTCCGCAACACATTTGCGATTGTCGATGGCGTCGTCGGCATGGAGGGCAACGGGCCGATCCAGGGCACTCCGAAGGCGGCGGGGGTCCTGGTCATGGGGCGCGATCTGGTCGCGGTCGATTCCACCTGCTGCCGCATCATGGGCATTGATCCGGAAAAGGTCAACTACCTGGGACTGGCTGCCAAGCTGGGCCATGTGCATGCCGAACGGATCGAGCAGCGCGGCGAGGCTATCGCCTCTGTGCGCACGAACTTCGCGCTCATCGACGAGTTTAGCGATCTCCGGCTGGCGTAATGACTCGCGGTATCGCAGACGTGGCCAGTGTCGAAGCCACGTTGGCAAGCACTCCGCCTCTTTCAAAGCCGCTGAGGGTCGAGCAGCGAATCGCCCGTTTCAGTGAACGGAAGCTTCTGGTGATTGTGCTCGCCGGCGTGCTTTCTCTGGCGGGGCGAGCACTACTTCTCCCCTTCGTGCCGGTTCCAAGGCCTGCTATTCAAGACGAATTCAGCTATCTGCTGGGTAGCGACACGTTCGCATCAGGCCGGCTGACCAACCCGACGCCTCTAGGTTCGGAACACTTCGAGAGCCCCCAGGTCAACATGCATCCGAGTTATGCATCCCGGTATCCGCCCTTCTCCGCAATGGCGATGGCGCTCGGCCAGAGACTCACGGGTCAGCCTTGGGTCGGAGTCTGGCTGGCGATGGCAGTTCTATGCACGACGCTCTGCTGGGCCTTGCAGGGTTGGCTTCCTCCCATATGGGCAATGGTTGGAACGCTGATCGCGCTGCTGCGGATCGGTGTAATCAGCTACTGGACCGAGAGCTATTGGGGTGGAACGTGTGCCGGGATCGGCGGCGCGCTGCTGATCGGAGCCCTGCCCAGGCTCGCGCGACGGCCGAGCGCAGGCTCCGCGACCGCATTTGCCGCCGGGCTTGTCATCCTGGCGAATACCCGGCCGTATGAGGGCTTGGTGATGGCCGTGGTCGCGATCGGCTATCTTTTTATCCGGCTCGTGAGCGCAGGCCGGTTGGCTCGGGCAGTGAGAATGGCCGTGGTCCCCATGTCGCTGGTCCTTCTGCCGTCGTTCGTCTGGCTCGGCTATTACAATTATCGCGTCTCCGGCGATCCGTTTAAGCTACCTTATGTCGCGCACGAGCAGCAGTACGTCGTGGCGTCACCGTTCCTATGGGATCGCACTGTCAAGCCAGAGCCGAACTACACCAGCGCGTCGCTGCGTGATTTTTGGGTCCTGGGTGACGCGGGGGCGAAGCTCGATTATCGCGAACACATGTTCAGAGACCACGCGTCCGATTTCTTACGAATCGGCCGGTTTTTTCTCGGATGGCCGCTCATCCTCTGTGCCTTGGCATCGGCGCGCGCGTTATGGCGGGACCGTATCGCCAGAACCGCGCTGCTGCTGGGTGGCGCGTTTTGCGTTGGCGTTGCGTTTGAGGTCCGGATGTTCCCGCATTATGCGGCTCCGGCCGTGGCGCTAGCCTATATCGCCGGTGCGTCTACGTTGCGCGCAGTGCGAAAGAGTTGGCCCGGTGGATCGCTTGAGCGGCTCTACGTCGCCTTGGGACTCCTCGCCGTCGTCGCGCTCACGAGTACACTGAGCTGGCTTACGCCAAAGAATCTTTACCTCTTCGGCGACATCGATTATCACGTCCCAGCCAAGCACGCTACGGTCGCGGATCGGATCGCCCAACAGCCGGGCGATCACTTGATCCTCGTCTCCTATGGCCCACATCACGACCTATATGAAGAGCTGGTCTACAACCAGGCCGATATCGCCCATTCGAGAATTATTTGGGCCCGCTCGCTCAGCGAGCTTCAGGATCAACTACTGATTCGGCAGTATCCCGGCCGTAAGATCTGGTGGCTCGAAGAAGATGGTACTGTCAAACTAAGCGCCTATTCAGACCAGTACAAAAGGTACTATTACCAACCACTTACGGGCATTAGCCACTAGGCATTTTTAGAGGGCTTCTAGGTTCTACCCCTGATTTTACGTACCGTGTTCCAGTGATAACTTACCAATAGCGACGGAGACAAAATTCGTCACTAGGGAGAGGAGATACCATGACACGGATCACCAATTTGGTTTGGAAGCTGAGAATCTGGAAGGACACCAAAGGGCAGGACCTCATCGAGTATGCCTTGATGGCGGGCTTCGTGGCCGTTGCCGCGGGCGCGATTATGCCGGGTGTTGCGACCAGCATCAGCACGATCTTCAGCAAGATCGCCAGCACCATGACCGCTGCTGCATCGCAGAGCTAATTTTTCTAACCCTTCGTGGATGGGTAGACGAGGAGATGATCCTCTCTCTCGTCTATCCTCCCTGAGGCCTTCCACAGGAACCGCAGTACAACTTTAGTGAGATAGCACTTCCGCCTTTTCCTCCTGCAGCAGCCCCTTCAGGTTCCCCGCCTGGTCGAAGTCAAACGGTTCAGCCGGTCCCACAACTTCCAGCATCGGATTTTTCTGGATCTGATCCCGCAGATTCTCGCTCAGTCTCAGGAAGCCGAGTTCGAGGGAATTCCTGATCCAGCCGTACGTAACCTCGTTCAGGTCGACCTTGCCGACGGTCGGCGCCAGACGCTCGATGCATTCCCGATCGGTCGGGAAGTGAATGGGGGTACGGATTGCGGCAGGGGTCGAAGCAGTCAGCGAGTTGATTCGAGTCGGGTTCCAGTCTATTTTTTCCAGCAAGCGGTCGTGCACGACATCGGCCATGCCCAAGCCGACGCCATTGCCGTAGCTCAAATTGCTCAGATCGCGAATAATGATGCGCTCGATTCGAGGCTCGCCCGGCCAGGGATTGTAGTCGCCGTAGACGCTGCGATTGACGACTTTCGTGTCCATTCCGGCGCCGCTGATGTTCTTGCCGATCTCGTCGAGGATCAGGATGTCGAGCGGCATAGGGACGCGGCCCATCCAGGTCTTCACCAATGCGAGTAGCTCTTCTTCCTTGCGCTCCATGTCTTCCACCGGGACGGCCGTCAACTGGCCGGTGTTGTGGTTCGCGTCCTCCAGGATCGCCAAGCCTCCTAGGACCTTGCCGGATTTCAGTACTTGCCGGCCGACGCTGCGAATCACATGCTCCAGGCCCAACTTGTACGCGTAGGTGTGATAGCGTTGCGCGCCTGCGAACTTGCCGAGTCCGATGGCCATCATCTTGAACAGGCCGCTCTCGATCTTACCGGCGAAATCGGTGTGCCACTTCACGCGGCCGATCAACATTACGCCGTCGCTGTCGGAGGCATTGCGATCCATGAAGGCTTCGATGCCGTCGGCGGTCTTGCCTAATGAAACGACATCAAGGGCACTGATCACCGGGCATCCCATAGTGGCCTCGTGGATCCCGTAGTGCGCCAGAACATCGGCTTGGCCTTCGGCCGTGGCTGCCCCGTGACTGCCCATGGCCGGAAAAATGAACGGCTGACAGCCTTGCGATTTCCAGTAGTCGACTGCGGCGCGTACGATGGTCGCGATGTTGGCGATACCGCGACTACCGACGCCCAGAGCAACCCGAGCGCCGGGCTTCAGGCGCGACGCGAATCCTGAGGCGGATAGCTGCCGAAGCACCTCGGCAGGTACGTCGCGAATCGCATGGTCCGGGAAATTTTGACGAACGGGGAGCAAACGGGGAGCTTGCATAGCTTCAGGATACCGTCAGTGTGCTACGCTTTGCCCGAAGCCTTGTTCATACTCGAGTTCCTTCTGTTTCTCATAGGCGGGATCGCCTACGGGTTCTATTTCGATCTAAATCCGCTCGAAACTGTGCTGGTAGGAATCGTGCTGTTGTGCGCGTTTCGAGGTTGGCTGCCTCAGTTCCCGATCACAAAGGCCTGGCAGTTGTGGAATCGATTCGCGCGG
>Ga0335069_10013638_pt1 | contig 11405 bp, 12 predicted proteins | sample Lox_Sample_11_FD_206714 | JGI IMG/M metagenome (GOLD analysis project Ga0335069, IMG submission 206714) | Soil microbial communities from Loxahatchee National Wildlife Refuge, Florida, United States - Lox_Sample_1.1 | ecosystem: Environmental > Terrestrial > Soil > Wetlands | place: USA... | reverse complement strand
CGCGCCGCCGTCGGGGCGGCCGCTCTCGGGCTGCGCGTCCGCGAACAGGCGGCGATTCCGCAGCGCGCCGCTGTCCGGGTCGTAGTCGTAGCAGTAGATCGCCGGGGCGCGCGAATCCGCGTGGAACATCGTGCGGCCATCGGGGCTCCACGCGAGACCGTTCGAGACGCGGATGCCGCTCGCCATGCGCGTGCAGCGATGGTCGGCGTCGAGGCGATACAGGTGCCCGGTCGGTTCGCGCTGCGGCCGGTCATCCATCGACCCGGCCCAAAAACGCCCCTCGGGCGATACCTTGCCGTCGTTGAGGCGGTTCGTCGGCACGTCCGCCTCCGGGTTCGCCAGGAACGTCAGCGCGCCGGTCGTCGTATCGAACAGGTGGAAGCCGCTGCGCAGCGCAAGCACGAGCCCGCCCTGCTCGCGCAGCCCCAGGCTTCCGACCGCCGCCGGCAACTGCCATCGACGGCGCGAGCCATCGGCCGGGTCGAGCCCGTGGACCGTCGCCGCGACGATATCGGCCCAGTAAAGGATCGATTCGCGTTCCGACCAGACCGGCGATTCGCCGAGCACGCATGTCGTGTCGGCGAGTGCCGTGACGGGAACGTCGAGCTTTCGTGCCATGGCCGGCCTTCGCCCGCGGAGCAGGGAGCGGGAACAGGGAGTGGAAAGCTAGCACGAAGCTCCGGCGCCCCGGGGGCAAGGCGGGAACATGGCGCACGGCGAGGCGACGCTCGCGCGGCAGAGTCGTTCGGTCGCCCGCGAGCCCGGCCGACGAACTTCCCTCGCCCGCTAAGAGGCGAGCTCGACCTTCTTGGCGGCCTTGGCCTGCCGCTGCCTCGCCTCGCGCGACAGCAGGTCCCGCATTGCCACCGCGTCGCACATGCCGACGAGCGGTCCGCGGAACTCCGCCTTGTCATCGAAGCGTTTCCGTTCGACCTCGGGCGGCCAGCTCACCACGTAGTAGCCCGGCTGCAGCGCGGCGCCCGGAGGCCGCCAGTAGGCACGCTGGTACGACTCGGCGTCGATCAGCCATGTCGCATTCAGGACTCGAACGATCTCGAAGTCTTCGTAATAGTCTTCCATCGTTGCCGTCCGTCGTGAGTCGATTAACGCTACGCGTCGGCGACGTCGGGAAAATTGATTCAAGTCACATGAGACTGCGACTCGAAGCGAATGGTTCATGCAGGACGGAATCGCGGGATCTTTCTTAATTCCGGAGCGCTGAAGCGAATGCGCGCGAGCGACGGGGCGCCGCTTGCGACGCGCCGGCGAGTGCCGCGCTCGGCGTTTGCTACCATCGCAGGTTTGCGAGCGTGACGGGCCGGCGACGTGTCGCGGCCCGGCCCAAGACGACGGGATCTTTCGATGTCGACACCGATTGCCGACGACGCGTTGCGCCTCGAGGTGGCCACCCTGATGGTCGAAGCGCTCAATCTCGACGTGGCGCCGAAGGACATCGATCCGCAGGCGCCCCTGTTCGGCGAGGGGCTCGGCCTGGATTCCATCGACATCCTCGAGGTTGCCCTGGAGGTGTCCAAGCGCTACGGTTTTCAACTCCGCTCCGGCGACGAGCAGAACCAGCGCATTTTCGCGAGCCTTGCCAGCCTCAGCGATCACATCGCGAGCCATCGCACGCGCTGACGCGATGCGTGCGGTGATGCGGGCATTGCGGTGGCCCGCCGGCCTGCGCGCGGCGCTGGGCGTCGGCGCGCTGATCGCCTACATGGCGCTGTCGACCCGGTTGATGGCGGCGCAGGCCTCGGCTCCCTGGACGCTCGCTCTCGTGCTCGGTCCGCTCGCCCTCGCGATCGTCGGCGGCGTCTGGCGCGCCGGACTGCACCGGCTTGCGGGGGTTGTCGCGGTCGTGATCGTCGCGACGGCCGCGGCGATCTCCGCGCGAACGGCGTCCTCGGCGCAACTGCTGTACCTGGCGCAGCATGCCGGCGTGCATGCGGCGTTGGCGGCCTGGTTTGCGTCGACATTGCGGCCCGGCCATGTCCCCCTCATCGCGCAGTTCGCGGCGCGCGTGCACGGACTGACGGAACTGCCGCCGGCGATGGCCGCCTATACGCGGGCGACCACCGTGGCTTGGGTGGCCTATTTCATGGCGATGGCGGCCGCCTCGATCGCGCTGTACGCCTGGGCGCCTTACCGGGCGTGGATCGTGTTCGCGAATTTCTTCACGCCCATCGGCGTCGCCCTCGTGATGCTGGGCGAGCACCTGCTGCGCTATCGCCTGCATCCGGAATTCGAGCGGATCGCCATCGCCGATGCCTGGCGTGCGTGGCAACAACATCCCGCGCCTCGCTCGCCGCGAAATCCGGACCCGGACTCGTTACGGAGGACTCGGCACCATGGTTGAGTCGATCCCGCTGCTGTCGGGCGCCGACCTCGATGCGCCGATCGCCTGGCGCGGCGGATTGCCGCTGTCGCGGCGGCGCTACCTGGCGGACGTCGCCGCGCTTGCTGCTCGCCTGCCGCCTGCCGGACCGGTGCTGGCGATGACATCCGATCGCTACCGCTTCGCGCTGTCGCTCGGCGCGGCGCTTGCGCGGGGCCAGTTCAACCTGCTGCCGCCGAACCACGCACCGGACACGATGCGGAGGCTGCGCGACGAATTCCGCACCGCGTACCTGCTCGCGGAGCGCCCGGTGCCCGATGCACGCGTGGCCGCCGCCGGCATCGTGCCCGGCGCCGGCGATCTCGCGGATCCGGTCCATGCGGCCCAGGCCGTCTTCGGGCCTTCGGTGATCCTCTTCGCGCCGGACGACAGCGCGCCGGTCGCGTCGAATCTTCCCGTGCCCGGCATCGCGCCCGACCAGGTCGTGGCCCATGTCCTCACGTCCGGATCGACCGGAACGTCGGTACCGCACCCGAAAGCCTGGGAACTGCTCGTCGTCAATGCGCGCGCCGAGGCCCGCCGAATGGCCGATTTCCTCGCTCGTCGCAGCATCGCCGGCTTGAACCTCGTTGGAACGGTGCCGGCGCACCACATGTACGGCTTCGAATCGACCGTCCTGGTCGCGATGCTGGCGGGGGCGGCTTTCGCCGCCGAGCGGCCTTTCTTCCCGGCCGAGATCGTCGACAGCCTGCGGCGCCTGCCGTCGCCGCGCGCGCTCGTGACCACGCCGTTCCACTTGAAGACGCTGCTCGACAGCGGCCTGCCGGTGCCGCGCGTCGACCTGATCGTTTGCGCGACGGCGCCGTTGTCGCCGCAACTCGCGTTGCGGGCCGAGGAGGCGCTGGGCGGGCCGCTGATGGAAATCTACGGCTGCACCGAGGCGGGGCAGGTGGCGACGCGGCGCACGACGTCCGGGTCGGGCTGGCGGACCTACGACGGGCTGACGGTCGAGGCAAGCGGTGCGCAGGCGATCGTCCGAGGTGGCCACGTGCCGCAGCCGACCCCGCTCGCCGACGTGATCGAGGTGCTGGACGCCACGCATTTCGAACTGTTGGGCCGGTCCAACGACCTGATCAACGTGGCCGGCAAGCGCGGCTCGTTGTCGCACTTGAATTTCCATCTAAACAGCATCGAGGGGGTTCGCGACGGCGCGTTCTGGCTGCCCGACGTGGGCCCGGTGCGTCACGGCGAGGTCGAGGATGTGGTTCGGCTCGTCGCATTCGTCGTCGGGTCCGACGTGACGCGCGAGCGGCTCCACGCCGAATTGCGCACGCGTATCGACCCGGCGTTCCTGCCCCGGCGCGTGGTCCACGTCGAGAGCCTGCCGCGCGACCCGACGGGCAAGCTACCGGCGGGCCGGCTCGAGGAGCTGGGCCGGCAGTGGCTCGCGGCCACCCGAGCGACCGCGAGCCGCGCGGATGACGACGCCGGTCGTTGAGGCGCGGGGCGACGAGCATGCCGACGTCAGTTCGATCGATTCCTGCGAGCCATCCGGCGTTCGAGGGGCATTTCCCCGGCGCGCCGCTGTTGCCCGGCGTCGGCATCCTGGCGGAAGTGTGCGAAGCGCTGTTCGGCGACGGCGCGTTGCGTCCCGACGCGAGCGGCGTCAAGCTGTCGGTCGCCAAGTTCCTGGCGCCGGTGAGGCCCGGGGCGTGCCTGCAGATCGACTGGACCGAGGCGGGCGGGCGACTGCGCTTCGAGGTGCGCCTGGACGACGCGTCGCGGACGCTGGCGGCGACCGGCCAGTTCGAACGCTGCCGGGAATCGTCGCCGTGACGACGCGGCACGACTGGACCGAACTGCGCGAACGCAGCAACGTGGTCGCGCTGAGGCTGATGCGATGGGTCGCCACCACGCTCGGTCGCCGAGCCGCGCGGCTCGTGCTGCATCCGGTCACGTTCTATTTCATGCTCGTCGGTGGCACGTCGAAACGGGCCTCGGCGATGTACCTGCGGCAACTCTGGAACCGCCGGCCGCGGTGGATCGAGCGCTATCGCCACCTCCACTGCTTCGCCTCGACCGTCCTGGATCGGGTCTACCTGCTCCAGGGGCGGTACGACGAATTCGATGTCCAGGCGATCGGCGGCGAGCACTTCGAGGCGGTCGCACGCGGCGGCGGCGGGGTCCTCTTCGTCGGCGCGCACGTCGGCAGCTTCGAGGCGCTTCGCGCGCTCGGCAAGTACCGTCGCAGCCTCCGCGTGGCGATGGTCATGTACGACGAGAACGCGCGATTGATCAACGCCGCGCTGAAGGCCGTGGCGCCGGAGGCGGAACTGAATGTCATCTCGCTCGGGCGCGTCGACGCGATGCTGGCATTGAAGGACTGGCTCGACGGCGGCGGCGTCGCCGGACTTCTGGCGGACCGCTCGCTGCCGCGGCCGCGCCCGAGCGCGGCCGTGCAGGGCGAGGGTGCCCGCGAGCCGCCGCGCGGCGATGCGATCGTCCTGCCCTTTCTCGGCAGGCACGCCGTGTTCCATGACGGCGTATTCCGGCTCGCGGCGGTGTTGCGGCGCCCGATGGTCTTCATGGCCGGCCTCTATCGCGGCGGCAATCGCTATGAGCTGCGATTCATGCCGGTCGCCGATTTCACGCGGCGCGAACGCGGCCCGGGCGCGGCGGCCGCGCAGGACCGCGCGATCCGCGAGGCGATGGAACGTTATGTCGCGATCCTGGAGGCGGTATGCCACGAGGCGCCGTACAACTGGTTCAACTTCTATGACTTCTGGGACGGCGGCTCGCACGATGCGGATGCCGCGGGGACCGCGGTGCCGGGGACCGCGGGCACGTCGAGCCATGCGGCATCGATCCCGGCGCGGCGCGAACGCGATGCGCACGTCTGAGCCGCGCCGCCCACGCAGCGGCGGGCGTGCCGCGCGGCTGCGGCGCGCGGCGTGGCGCGCGCTGCTCGTCGCGGCAGCCACGGTCCCGGTCGCGGTCGCGCACGCGTTCGACCTCGACGAATTGATGCGGATCCTGGCCGACGTCAGGTCGGCGGACGCCACGTTCATCGAGCGGCGCACCGTGAACCAGATCGGCCGCACGCTCGAATCCGCCGGCCGACTGTCGTATCGCGCGCCCGACACGTTTACCCGCGAGACCCTGCGCCCGCACCGGGACAAGCTTGCCGTGAGCGGCAACATCGTGACGATGAGCCAGGGCGATCGCAGCCGAACGATGGAACTCGACGCGGCGCCGGAGGCGCAGGTCATGATCGAGGCCATCCGCGGGACGCTGACGGGAAACCGTTCGCTGCTCGAGCGCCACTTCGAGGTGCGGCTGGAGGGGCCGGCCGAGAGCTGGCTGCTTGAGCTCGTACCGCGCGACGTTCGCCTGCGCGGCCAGGTGGCGCAGCTGCGCGTCTCAGGTCGCCAGGCGAGGATCCGGGAAGTGGACGTCCGGATGGCCGACGGCGACCATTCCGAGATGCTGATCGAGCCCGCGATCTCGCCCGCGCCGTGAGCGCAGCGCCCGACCCGATGCCCGTCGCGGTCGCGGCGGCGCGCCGGCCCGAGGCCTGGCTCTGGGTGCTCGCCATGGTCGCCGCGCTGGTCGTCGCGGTACGCGCGAACTACGTGGCCGACCTTTCCGCTTTCCTTCCGGCCGCGCCGACGGCCGAACAGCGGGTCCTCCTGGAGCAACTTCGAAGCGGCGTGACCTCCCGCATCCTTCTTGTCGGAATCCGCGGCGGTCGCAGCGAGAAGCGCGTCGCCGCATCGCAGGCGATGGCCGCCGCATTGCGCAGCAGCGGCGAATTCCGCAGCGTCGACAACGGCGACACGTCGGCCTACGGGGAGGCCGGGCAATTCCTGTTCGACCACCGCTACCTTCTCAGTCCGGCGATCGACGCTCGCCGCTTCACCGTCGACGGCCTTCGCGAAGGCATCGACGATACCGTGGCGCTGCTGGGTACCCCGGCGGGGACGCTGATGAAGCCGGTCCTGTGGCGCGATCCGACAGGCGAGACGATCCGGCTGGCAGAAGCGATGCTTCCTGCGCAGGCGCCGCGCAGCGAGGGGGGCGTCTGGGTATCGCGCAGCGAACCGCGCGCGCTGCTCGTCCTCACGATGCGCGCCGAGGGCGACGATCTGGACGGGCAGGCGCGGGCGATCGAGGCGGTCCGGCGTGCCTTCGCCGCCGCCGCGGGTTCGGACGGGATGCAGCTCGAAATCTCCGGCCTGGGCGTCTTCGCGGTCCAGGCACGGGCGCAGATACGCGGCGAGATCGAGCGGCTCGCCACGGCGGGAACCGCCGCGATCATCGCCCTCCTGTTCGTCGTCTTCGGCTCCTGGCGGGCGCTGCTCGTCGGGACGCTGCCGGTCGCCAGCGGCGTCCTTGCCGGTATCGCCGCCGTCAGCCTGGGCTTCGGTCGCGTCCACGGCGTCACGCTCGGCTTCGGCACGACGCTGATCGGCGAGGCCGTCGACTACGCGATCTATTTCCTCATCCAGTCGCGGCCCGCGGCGGGCCTGTCGACAGGTCGCGGCCGCGGTTACGAAGCCTGGGTGGCGGGCAAATGGCCGACCGTCCGTCTGGGTTTGTGGACCTCGCTGGCCGGCTTCTCCGCGCTGGTCTTCTCCGGTTTTCCGGGGCTCGCGCAGCTCGGCGTGTTTTCGCTGGCGGGCCTGGTCGCCGCGGCGTTGACGACCCGTTACGTCCTTCCGCTGCTGGCGCCCGATGGCGCTGCGGCCCTCGGCCTGCGCGGCAGCCTCGGGCGCGCGACGAGCCGCGCGGCGGCGTGGCTGCCGCGTCGGCGGGTCCTGGTGGTCGCCGTCGTCGCCGCCGCGGTCGCGGCCCTCGCGCACGAGCCTGCCGCGTGGCGTGGAAACCTCGCGGCCCTCAGTCCGGTGCCGCCGGATGCGCTGAAGCTGGACGCGTCGCTGCGCGCGGACCTCGCAGCGGCCGAGGCGGGCATCCTCGTCGCGGTCGAGGGCGCCGACGAGGGGCAGGTCCTGCAGCGTGCGGAGGCCGCCGGCGCCCGCCTGGATGCGCTCGTCAGGGACGGGGCGCTGCTCGGCTACAGCTCCCCGGCAAACCTGCTGCCAAGTCCGGCGACGCAACGGGCACGCGCAGCCGCACTTCCTTCGCGCGAGGTCCTGACGGCGAACCTGGTGCAGGCCACGCAGGACGGACCGCTGCCGTTCGAGAGGCTCGGCCCGTTCATCGACGACGTCGAATCGGAGCGCGGGTTGCCCGCGATCACCCGGCGGGACCTGGCCTCGACGCCGCTTGCCGCCGCGCTCGATGCACAACTCGTTTCCCCGCGGGGTCGGGGTCCGTGGACGGCGCTGATCAATCTTCAGCTGCCGCCTTCGGCGCCGGGTGCCCAGGCCGGCGACAGCGAACCGGGCCTATCGGACGGCAACCGGCTTCGCGCAGCCCTCGCCGGGCTGCCGGACACGCGGATCGTCGAAGTCCAGCGGGAACTCGACGCGCTGTACGCGCGCTACTTGCGCGAGGCGCAATGGCAGGCCGCGGTCGGCGCCCTCGTGATCGTGATCCTGCTCGGCGCCTACCTGCGGTCCGCGACGCGGCTGCTGCGCGTTCTCGTTCCGCTGGCCGCAAGTGAAATCCTGGTCCTGGCCGGTTTCGCGGTCGCGCATGCAGCCCTCGGCGTGCTCCACCTCGTCGGGCTATTGCTCGTCGTTGCCGTCGGTTCGAACTATGCGCTGTTCTTCGATCACCTGCGCGAGCGGGGCGACGCCGACGCCGATACGCTCGCCTCGCTGTTCGTCGCCAATTTGACGACGGTCATTTCGTTCGGGCTGCTCGCCACCTCCGACGTGCCGGCGCTTTCGGCCGTGGGGATGGTCGTCGCGCCCGGCGCGGCGCTGGCGCTCGTGCTGTCGGCGGCGCTGATCGGCGTGAAGCCGCGGGCGGAGAGTGCCGCGCATGGCTGAGCCCGCCGCCGTCGATCGGCCCGCCGGCCGCTGGCGATGGCCGCCGCTGCTGCAGGCGAGCGTCGCCGGCCACGGCGGTGCGGCGCTGCTTGCGGCCTGGGAACCGCGGGCGTGGCCATGGATCCTCGCCGCCGTCGTCGCCGACCACGCGTTGATATCGGCCGCGGGCCTGTGGCCGCGCTCGAACTGGCTGGGCGCGAACCTGACCCGACTGCCGGCGGCCTCCGCGCGCCGCGGCGAGGTCGCGCTGACGATCGACGACGGTCCGGATCCCGAGGTGACGCCGCGCGTCCTCGAGCTGCTGCGGGCCGCAGGGGTCCGCGCGACGTTCTTCTGCATCGCCGCTCGGGCACGCGCTCACCCGGACGTCGTGCGCGAGATCGTGCGCCAGGGTCACAGCGTGCAGAACCACAGCGAGAGCCATCGGCACGATTTTTCGCTGCTGGGGCCCGCCGCGATGGCTCGGGAGATCGCGGCTGCGCAGTCGTCGCTGCAGGAACTCGCGGGCGAGGCGCCGCGTTTCTTCCGCGCACCGGCCGGCCTGCGCAATCCGTTCCTGGATCCGGTCCTCCACCGGATGCGGCTGCGGCTTGCGAGCTGGACGCGGCGAGGCTTCGATACGCGCGCGAGCGATCCACGGCGCGTCCTCGCGCGATTGACGCGCGGCCTGGCGGCGGGCGATATCCTCCTGCTGCACGATGGCCATGCCGCGAGGTGCGCGGACGGCGGGCCGGTGATCCTGGCGGTGCTGCCACCGCTGATCGAGGCCTGCCGCGCCGCGCGGCTGGTCCCGGTCACGCTTCCGCACGCGATGGACGACGGCGCGGCTGACATGCCATGAAGGACAGGATGGACGACCCGCTGACTCCCCGGCCGCGCGCCGCGGACGTGAACGTCGCGACGAAGTTCCCGAGCGCCGACGACGCGTGGCGCGCGCTGCGCGCGGCCGCCTGCGCACCGTATCGCAGCGCCGGGCACTTCGCGTGGCATTTCGCGCGCGGAAAATTGCGCATCGACCCGGTCTTTCGCCACCTGCTGCGCGAGGGCCTCATCCCGCCCGACAGTCGGGTGCTCGACATCGGCTGCGGCCAGGGACTCCTCGCGAGCCTCCTCGCCGAAAGCGAACGCCTGGCGCGCGAGGGCGCGTGGCCGGCGGCGTGGGGTTCGCCGCCGCGCGGCGTTCGCGTCACCGGGATCGAGCGGATGCCGCGCGACGTCGAGCGGGCGCGGCGCGCGCTCGGCAATCGCGCGACATTCGTCTGCGGCGACATGCGGGAGCTTCCTTTTCCGGCCGCCGACGTCGTCGTCCTGCTCGACGTCCTGCACTACATACCGATCGCCGAACAGGATCGCGTCCTGGGCCGGATACGCGCGCTGCTGCCGGAGCGAGGCCGCCTGTTGCTGCGTGTCGGCGACGCGGCCGCTCGCGTCGGATTTGCGACCAGCCAGTGGGTCGACCGCATCGTGACGCGGGTCAGGGGTCACCGCGTCTCGCCGACGTTCTGCCGTCCGCTGCCGATCTGGGTGCGGCGGCTGAAGGATTTCGGCTTCGACGTCGAAGCACGACCGATGAGCAGCGGGACGCCGTTCGCGAACGTACTGCTCGTCGCCCGCGCCACGGCCGCCGGGGGCCCCCGATGAACGATGCGCCGGGCGCGAAGCGATGGCTACCGGACCGCGAGCGGCTGGAGGAACTGATTCCGCATCGTTTCCGGATGTGCCTGCTCGATCGGGTCGTCGATTGGGATGACGCCGGCATCCGTTGCGAAGCCGTCAGCCACCGCGAGCCCGACAACCCATTGCGCACGGCGTCCGGCCTGTTGTCGGTCGCCGGCATCGAATACGCCGCGCAAGCGATGGCCCTTCACGGCGGGCTGCTCGCGGACCGCGACGGCACCAGTGCCTCGCCCGGCTATCTGGCCAGCGCGCGCGCCGTCGAACTGCACCGGATGCGGCTCGACGACCTCGATGGGCCGCTCGTCGTGACCGCGCAGCGGGAGGCCGGCGACGAGCGACAGATCCTTTACTCCTTCCGCCTTGCGCACGGTGACGCGGTTGTCGTCGAGGGGCGCGCGGCGGTCGTGCTCGATGCGTTGCCGGTCGCGCCTGGCGTCGGCGCCGCGAGACGATGACGTCCATGGAACAGCGCGACGCAGCCACCGCGGCTTCCGCGCTCGACGGCCGTCGCGCGCTCGTGACGGGAGCCAGCGGCGACCTCGGCCAGGCGATCGCGCGACGCCTCGCGCGCGAGGGCGCCCACGTGATCGTCCATGCGAACCGGCGGCTGGCGTCGGCGCAGGACGTCGCGAGACGGATCGCCGACGACGGCGGCCGCGCGGAGGCGGTCGCGTTCGATGTCACCGACCGCGAAGCGACGCGGCGGGAACTGGAGCGGCTGCTGGCGGCGGGTCCGGTGCACATCGTCGTCAACAATGCCGGCCTTCACGACGACGCGGTGTTTCCGGGCATGCAGCCGGCGCAATGGGACCGGGTCATCGACGTCTCGCTCAACGGCTTCTACAACGTCACGCAGCCGCTGGCGTTGCCGATGATCCGCGCGCGCTGGGGGAGGATCATCAGCATCAGCTCGATCGCGGGTCTCGTCGGCAACCGCGGCCAGGTCAATTACGCCGCGGCGAAGGCGGCGCTGCATGGTGCGACGCGGGCCCTGTCGCTCGAAGTCGCGAGCCGCGGCGTGACGGTCAATGCGGTGGCCCCCGGGATCATCGCTTCGGCGATGGCGGACGCGGCATTCGACGCGAAACGCATCGCCGAACTCGTTCCGGCAAAGCGCGCCGGGACGCCGGACGAAGTCGCCGCCCTGGTCGCCTTTCTCGCCGGGCCGGAAGCGGGCTACATCAGCGGGCAGGTCATCTCGATAAACGGCGGCCTCGCAGGCTGATGCCGTAGATCCCCGGCCTTCAGGCGCCGAGTTCGCCGCGAAAATAGGCTTCGAGCGCCGCGAGCTGGCCGCGATGGTCGGGGTCCGGCGCGAAGCGTCGGCCGAGTCGCAGGTGGAAGACGATCGGGAAGCGGGCCGCCTTCCAGATCGGCCACCCCTTGCACAGGTACGGCGAGCGCGCATCGATGATCACGGCCTGGATCGGCGC
>Ga0335069_10013636_pt1 | contig 11406 bp, 5 predicted proteins | sample Lox_Sample_11_FD_206714 | JGI IMG/M metagenome (GOLD analysis project Ga0335069, IMG submission 206714) | Soil microbial communities from Loxahatchee National Wildlife Refuge, Florida, United States - Lox_Sample_1.1 | ecosystem: Environmental > Terrestrial > Soil > Wetlands | place: USA: Florida... | reverse complement strand
CCCCTGACTGCAAGCTTCCAACCTCAACGGAGGGGTCAATCACGACGGTTTGGCCGGCTTCCACCGTGAAAGTGCCTTCCCACTTTTTGAAGCCCTGCGCCTCAACCGAAAGGGAGTAGGTGCCGATTTGCACCGCGCCGAAGTAGTAAATGCCATCGGCGTTGGTCTGAGTTTCATGGGCCACACCGGTGGAGGTGTTGGTCAGGGTGACTTTAGCGTTAGGAATGATGGCTTTACTGGCATCTTGCGCAGTGCCGCGCACCACGCCGAGACCGGTCTGTGCAGCAATCGGCAGCGCGAACAGGACGGAAGCCAATATCAAGTTTCTTGCATTATGTAAGAAAGTGCCAAAACGCATCTACGCCCCCTCCAGGAACAACTGATTTTGGAAAAGGGTATCCGAGAATCGCAGCCAAGTCAAGGCAAATCTTTATGGCGTTTCTTCTTCGCCTATGTCACATTCTCTCCGGGCACCGAGAGTGTCGACTGCTGCCGCCTACAAACTCAAAGACCAAGGGCTCTGGTACGGTCGTTGGAGCAACGGCCGCGCTTCCGGTTGCCGTAAGGTTCCGCTCTGCTCCTCCCAGTCCAGCCGCATACTTGCGCGTAGTGATAAATTGCCTAGGATGCACGCGGCAGACGACCGGTAACACGTCTCGATTTCGCTATTTGGCTTTTGGCGCGAGCGCACGCAAGAAAGAAAATTCACCCAGTGGAGAGGGTGCGGATCGGTGACACGCTTCATCTCGGACGGTTCCAGATCTGAGCCCTTCTCCGGCACCACACGGTATAACTCGCGGTCCACATAAAGGGTGCCGCGAGTTCCGTGAAAGGTTGCCCCCATCAGCCGGCTCGCGTGTTCGTAGGTGTTATTTGACCGATGTTCCCATGAGGCCAGGAATCCTGGATACGCGTAAGTAACCTGCAAGGTGTCAGGCGTTTCGGTGTCGTCCGTAAACCAGTACTTCCCGCCCAGGGCAGCGGCCGAGAGCGGCATCGGATCGCCAAACGCCATATGCACGATGTCAATCATGTGCACACCGGAGTCGGTAAGTTGCCCGCCGGCGTAATCCCAGAAGTAGCGGAAGTAGGAGTACGCATCAGGGTACACGCCGAACCGGTTGGGGTTGAACGGGCGCGATGGCGCCGGACCCAGCCACATCTCCCAATCGAGCCCGCGTGGCGGCGTGGCGTCGGCGGGATTGCCAATCCCGGCCTGCGGCTGATTGCTGTAGATCCAAGTTCTGGCCACGGTGACTTTGCCGAGGCTGCCATTCCTGACCAACTCGCAAGCTTTCTGAAAGTGTGCGCCCGAGCGTTGCCATGTCCCCGCTTGCACGATCCGGTTATATTTGCGCGCCGCCGCCACCATCGTCTGACCATCTCCGATCACCACGCAGGCGGGTTTTTCGACATAGACATCCTTACCGGCTTTACAGGCTTCGACTGTCATGTATGGGTGCCAGTGGTCGGGGGTGGAGATGCATACTGCGTCAATCGAACGGTCCGAGATCACTTGACGGAAATCGGCAGTCTCTTTGGGTTGATGGCCCGCCCGCCGCGCCATTGCACCCGCGCGCTCAAGGTGCGGCTGATAAACATCGCACACCGCGGAAACAGCCACGCCAGGCTGTTCCATCGCAGCGCGCAAATTTTCGGTGCCCATTACGCCGATACCAATGAATCCGATTGAAATACGATCATTGGCGCCCCGGATACCCCGGTTGAGCGCACTGTCCAAAGAGGCCACACCGGCTGCACGCAGAAAATCACGACGTCCTAGATTCTTCATAGCGTCACTGTATCATTGCGAGATCTCGCGGCGAAAAATTTGACTGCCGCCTCGAAAACGTTATAACGTACACTCGGCTCGTCACTCCAAATTATGCCCACTACTGACCAAAGTTTCGAGCAGAGAATTGCCGATTTCGTTGATCGGCGTCAAAGCCGGCTTATCGAACTCACTCGCAGCCTGATCCGTATTCCGTCCGAGAATACTCCACCGAGCGGCGCGGAGCGCGCCTGCCAGGAGCACATTGCGGAGATTCTGTGCGCAAGCGGATGGGACCCGGAGCTGTACGAGATCACTAGTGTCAAGGGATTATCCGGGCATCCGCTATTTCAGCCCGGGCGCGATTATGGCGAACGGCCCAACCTCGGTGCTCGGCGGAAAGGCAAGGGCGGTGGACGCTCATTGATACTCTCGGGTCACATCGATACGGTGCCACGCGGAACCCAACCGTGGACGCGCGACGCTTTCGGCGGTGAAGTGGACGGAAATCGCATCTACGGCCGGGGATCGAATGATATGAAGGCGGGGGTCGCGATGAACCTATTCATCGCGGAATCTCTGCAACAGCTCGGCCTTCTTCTTGACGGTGACTTGATTTTCGAGACCGTGATCGATGAGGAATTCGGTGGTGTGAACGGCACGCTGGCCGGCCGGCTCCGCGGCTTTAATGCGGACGCCGCGGTGATCGCCGAGCCGTCATTCCTGCGTATTTGTCCGGCGCAACGCGGCGGGCGCACGGCCCACATTACGTTTCGTGCACCGGGAGGCGTGCTAAGCGAGAGCGGCTTTCCAGGCCAGGTGGTTCAGCAGTTGACGCAGTTTTTGACGAAGGTGCCGGAGTTTTCCGCTGCGCGCCGTCAAAAAGCCCAGATTCACGAGTTGTACGCGCGGCACGAAGATCCAGTTCCGGTCTCGATTACGAAAATCTTCACGTCACCTTGGGGGACGAAGGAACCGATCACCATCCCCGAAGAGTGTAAGGTCGAATTCTTCTGGCAATTGATGCCGGGCGAGTCACAAGAAGCCGTCGAGCGCGAGTTTCACGAATGGTTGGACGGTGTGGTGCAATCCGCGCCCGGACTTTTTGCGCAGCCGCCTGATGTGACATTTCCGATCCGATGGATGCCCGGCTCGGCAATTCTGAAATCGGAGCCGCTGGTTCGTGAGTTGGCCGCATGCGCGCAAGAGGTGTTGGGTGCCGAACCTCCCATCGTGGGAATTGAGGGGCCTTGCGACATGTTCGTGTTTCACCAGGCATTTTCGATTCCGGCAGTTTTGTGGGGGCCGCGCGGTGGAAACACGCATGCCGCCGATGAGTACGTGGAAATCGATACTCTGGTCGCCGCCGCCAAAACTTTGATGCTCTTTGTGTGCCGGTGGTGCGGTGTACAGTCGCTCGATTAAAAAATCTCGAAGGCAGCGCTCTGCGTTCGGCCCGTGAGCAGATCTTTCACTTCGACGGTCCACTTACCGGTCGGATCATTGTACGCGACAGGAATCGCCCAGGCTGCCCGGCCGGAGGGCGCCCGAAGATTGCCGGAGTAAAAAGGCAGCGGATGGCCGCTGGGATCTGTTACCTCTACGTGCAGAATGTGAGTTGTCGCCGGAGTGTGGCCGTCGAATGAGACGCCGACGGACGCTGTTGTACCGCGCGCAATCCGGTCGGGCGGATGCAACACAATGTCCGGCATCTTCCGATGCGACAAAGCGTAAATCACTGGCTCATACGGATCCAGTTGAACACTCAACTCTCGCTTAGGTCCAGCGAAGCTGCTTGTCCGGACGTCGTACACAAACATCTGTTCCGGCATCGTCACTTTCAGGGAACGCGCCCGGGCGAAGTGTTCGTTCGAGCGAAAATCCGGCGGACCGAGTTCATCCACTCGCAAATCCGGGTTGCTGAGCAGGCCCAGGATTGTCACATCACCATTCCGAAATTGGTGCAATTCCACACCTGACGCAGGTTTTCCGTCTTCGCCAGCAACGGAAAATGCCGGGGCGACGCCTGCTCTTTTGAGCATGCGCGCGACAAGATCTCGCGTTTCGATTCCTTTGCCGAGCACGCGATCGCGATGATAATCGAGCAGGTTTGTCACAACGTGAAACGCCATGCCTTGTCCAAAAGCATGTTCGGTTGTCTCGCTTTCGCTGGTCTTGCCGAAAACGTCGATGAGTTGCCCTTCCTGCAGCTTGCGTCCGTGTTCGTCATACGCACCCGGGTCGCCGTCGGCAATCACCACGCCGCCCTGCGCGACGAACGCCCGAATCTGTTGGGCTTCGGAAGCTGACAAGGCGCTCGAATGGGGCAGAACCAAAACGCGATACCCGCGGCGCAACAATTCGCCTTCTTCCACCTGGCCATAAGAAACAAAGTTGTACTGTAATCCCGCGTCCTCAATGGAGCGGCACCAGGATTCGCGCAGCCGAAGGAAGTTGTTGTCGGTGCGCTCCGCCATTGCGCTCCGCGTCGCCCAGGCGGCGCCTCTGGGTCTCGATTCCAACATCCACTCCACGCGCAGGCTGGGTTGTGAATAGTGAATGGCAATGGGATCCGACTGTCTCTGGCTATTGATCAGAAGCGCGCCAATACCGTTCCGCAATTCGTTGTAATACGCGGCTGTCTCACGCCCGCGCTCGCCCACTGAGCCGTCCCGATTCAGATACTCGCTTTTTTCGTCCCAAAGAATCAACCCGCAATTGCCATGCAAGAGCTCAAACCACACGCGATGTTTTTCCCATGGGCCATGTGCGAACGCTGTGGTCAGCACAGCCATCTCAGGATTGAGCGAGCGAATAATTTCGATATTGTTGCCGATATCATACGGTTCGATGGCCGTCAGCGATTTCACCATGCGCGAGTAATCGTAGCCGCCCCACCCTGGCATTTGTCCACCGCCGATGCCGACGTATGCTTCGGGATCCACCGAATGAATGGCGTCGGTGCCCATTTTCAGTGCGTTCGCATAACAGACGTCCATCCACTCTTTGAAGTCCGCCCAGGCAGAAAAATTGTCATCGCTACGTTTCATGGCCTCGTCAGTGGTCATGGGCATCACTTGATTCCAGGTAGCGAAATTCGATCCCCACTGCCGGTTGAGCGCCGCCAAGGTGCCGTATTGTTGTCGTAGCCATTCACGCATGGGAACTAAGGATTCGTCGGAAAAATCGAAATCCCACGCCGCTTCCAATTCCGCAATGCCGGTTTCATCGCCGAGGCTGTAAAAGAACGGGCGATAAGGCGAGAAGTAAGCCGCAGATTCAACTAACCGGTCATGAATTTTCTTGAGCCACGCTGCGTCGGTCAAGCTCGGGTGGCGCTTGAATGGTTCCAGGCTATGAGGATCCTGCTGATGCGCCGCTCTGGCCTGCTTGAACTCCCAGCCGTTATCGCGATCAGGGTAGTAGTGATGGTAGGCGGAGTAAAAATCGGTGGCGATATTCTCCGCGTACCACCGCAAGTCATTCTTCACAAGGAAGTCGGGTATACTGCGATTTCTGCCCACATACTGGCTTCCGTTGATTCCCAGTGCCTTCAGTTTGGCGACGTGCTCCGGACTGTAGTTCTGCCACATGATGATCGCGTAATCCCACCAACTATGAACCGGCGGTTTAGCGACGAATGAGAGTTCGGCATTCTGGTCGCGGTGGTCGGGGGCGCCTTTCTTGTTGTGGCCGTCGAAAACGAAATGCGCCCTGATCTCGTTCTGCATGGCTTCAGCCCGGCGCAGATCAATGTCAAACCCGATGTCGGTCTCATCATTCATCTCCACGGGGATCACGCGCTGGTCCACAACGCGTCCGTAAACGTCGGTCCACGCTATGGACAGTTGACCCGTGCCCGTGGCGAACGGAGGCGTACGGAAAATGGCGTGGACCGGGCCGGTTCGTTCGAGCGCCGTCGAGGGAAGGATTAATTCGGCGCCGAAGGCAGCCGTCGCGCCGTACACGGCCAGCACCAAAAACACAGTACGCATTTGGGTGCGATTATAACGATTCGCGGGTACCCGGCGGGGGCTTACTTGTCCAAAGATAAAAAGTTTTCGGACAACGGCCGTGCCGCGTGATACATTCGCTCGCATGAACCGAAGCTTCTGGTGTTTGGGAGTGTCTGTTTTGTGGACCATCGTGGCGTGGGCTGGCGACGAGGCGCAGCTCACCATACCATCGGCGTCCGGCGCGGTCATCATCGACGGGAAACTCGACGACCCTGGATGGCAGACCGCCGCAGTTATCGATCTCCCTTCGTTCGAATCCTTCGGCGCGGGCGGAGAGCTTCGCCTCGCTGTCTGCGGAAGTTACCTCTGCATGAGCGCCCGTCTCCCGGAGCCTGATCGCGTGGTGGCACATGCGAGCGGACGGAATCCTAACTGGTGGTCCGAAGACCTCGTTCGGTGGAATATTCGCGTTTACGATCGCGGCTTGCGACGGAATCTCAATCTGTCCCTCAGTGTCAACGGATGGGGCGCATTCCGTCTCGACGGCGCGGCAGGCGTGCAATCGCTGGATGGCGACGGAAGGGTCTTGGCGGCATCGCGCGTCGGGCCCGGAGAGTGGACCGTTGAAGCGGCGGTCCTGATCGAGGGCTTTGAACAGATCGGATTTGTTGACGTCCAACGCGTTCGTGCTCAGAGACCGGAAGCTTCGGAACTTCGATGGTACTGGCCGGCACCCAACGAGCGCGCCACGGTTCGATTCGCCCAGCGAACGAACGCCGCTACTCCGGCATTCGCGCCCCCGCAGCTCCCAACGGCTGTTTCATCGCCGCACTCGAGCGAACTGGCTCAAGTACCGGGGAATGCCTGGACAGACCAGCAGCGGGAGAAGTTGGGGCTTTCCCACATGCTTTCCGATTCGCTTCACCGTCGCATGGCGGCCATCGCTGAACAAGAGAAGCAGGCCTGGACGGGCGTGAGCTCGCGTGAGACATGGGAACGTTTTCGCGATCAGCGCTTAGCTCGTTTGCGTGACTGGATCGGTCCGATGCCCGCGCGGACTCCACTTCGCACGTTAGTAACACGCCGGCTAAATCTGGGTAAGGGATTCGTCATCGAGAATCTTGTGTACGAAAGCCGCCCTGGATTGCTGGTAACAGCGAATCTTTACCGGCCGGAAACTTTCTCCGCTCCGATCCCCGCGATCATAGTGGTTCACAGCCATCATGCGCCCAAAACGCAATCGGAGCTGCAAGATCTCGGTATGACATGGGCACGCGCTGGAGCGGCGGTGCTGATTCCCGACCAGCTATGCGCCGGCGAGCGAATACAATCGCAGCCGTGGCCTCGCGAAAGTTATTACGCGAGATACGCGCTCGGCAGTCAACTCCTTCTGGCGGGCGAAAGTCTTATGAAATGGATGGTCTGGGATCTGATGCGCGGTGTGGACCTGCTGATGGATCGTCCTGAAATTGATCCGCATCGCATCGTCATGCTGGGTGCGGTCGCTGGTGGCGGCGATCCCGCGGCGGTCACGGCCGCGCTCGATCCGCGGATTGCCGCTGCCGTCCCATTCAACTTCGGCGAAGCCAGTCCCGAGGATCATTACACCGAGGGGCCGCGTCCATACGATTTTGCGACCGCGTCGCCCGGCTGGGGAGAGTGGGAAACCACCCGGAGTCTGCCGCGCAGCGCCGCGGATCAGTTCTTTCCATGGTTCCTGTGTGTCTCTACGGCGCCAAGGCCTTTCCTGTATTCGTTCGAAATCGGCTGGCCCGTCGACGTGGAGCATGAACCAGTCTGGGCGCGTTACAAAAAAGTCTTTGAGTTTTATGGCGCGCGCGATCATCTGGATGAGGTGCACGGGTTCGGACCTTTTCCCGGCCCGGGAGAGTCTACGAACGTTGGTGTTTTCCTCAGAAAGCGAATCTACCAGGTGCTGCATCGTTGGCTCAACGTCTCGGTTCCGGCAAACGAATATCACGATCCACTTCCCGACGCCGCACTCACTTGCCTAACGCCCGCCGCGGTTGCGGCGTTCCAGCCCAAACCGGCGGCGTCCATCGCACTCGAATTAGCCAAGGAACGCCTGGCCGCGTCGCGATCGAGAGAACTCAACCGTTCGGCATTGAGAGTCGCTTTTCAGGCGAGGCTGGGTGACATTGATCCGCGGCCGAACCCTTCAATAACTCGACTGTGGGAAAAAGTGTTTCCGCCACTAACGGTCGAAGCTATGGCGATCGAGACGGAGCCAGGCATCAACATACCGGTGTATGTTCTGAAGCCGGAGCATCCTTCTTCTAGCCCCACTCCTGCGGTGCTCGCCGTCTCGCAGGGAGGAAAAGCGCAGTTCCTGGCGCAAAGGGCGGACGAAATCCTGAGCCTGGTACGAAACGGTGTCGCGGTCTGTCTGCCCGATGTCCGCGGCACCGGCGAGGTCGCGGCCACAACGTCGCGGACGCCGGGCGCGATGGAGTTCGCCATCACGGAACTCATGCTCGGCAAGACCTTGCCCGGCGCGCAATTGCGAGACCTTCGCACGGTGTTTCATTACCTGAAGTCGCGTCCGGATATTCGTCCGGACCGTGTCGCGCTGTGGGGCGATTCGTTCGCACCTCCAAATTCGGCCGACTTCACTTTCGATCAAAGTGAGATGCAGGAGCCGGGCCCCTTTCCGCAGCACCAGGCCGAACCGCTGGGGCCGCTGCTCGTCCTGTTAGCCGGGCTGTACGAAGACTCCGCGACGGCGGTCGCTGCGCGCGGAGGGCTGGTTTCCTTTCTCTCAGTGCTCGAAGACCGCTTCGCCCACATTCCTGAAGACGTAGTTGTACCCGGTATCCTCGAGGTGGCGGACGTCGCCGACATCGTCGATGCGCAAACTCCACGCCCCGTGCGGTTGGAGCGTTCCGTAGATGGACGCAACCGGGTCGTTCGAGAGTCGAATCCGCGCCTGTCCGCGAAATCGGATTTGGCCACCTGGTTGGCCACTCAATGTTTGCGACCAGATAGCAAGGGTTTATAGTCCGGAATCGTTTGGAGACTTTATGAATCATCTTCGCGCTGTGACAGTGATGGTTTTTCTGACTTCGGCAGTCGCCTCCGCGGCGAAACTTCCCGCAGCCTATTACAGCCTGATGGAAGCTGGCTGCGCCGCAGTCGAAAAACACCTGGACGAGCAGCCGCATGACGACCTCAACGCCATAGAGCACACGCAAGAGCGGCATACGGGCTCATCGCTCGAGATCAACTGGGCCCACTTCGGCTACGCGATCCTTCCTCCGGCCGTGCTTTACGCCAAACAGCACCCGGCGAACCGAAGATTTCACGACCCACACATGCTGACGTTGGCCCTGCGTGTTGGTGATTTGCTTGCGAATGCCGATGAAAAAGGGATCTTCGAGCCGCGCCTCGACAGCGATTGGGATACCTACATGTGGCTGGAAGCTTATCGCCTGCTGGCGCCCGAGTTGGGTGAAAGTCGCCGTGAGAGATGGAAACGACAGATTATTCGCAACGTTGCTTTGCTGGTACCCGATGCGATGGATCGCTTGGACACGGCCTGGTATCAATCGCCATTCATTGGTACGTCGCCAAATCATTACGCGCAGTGGGCATCGTTGTTGCTGTTGAGCGGCCAGGTGTTTGGGAACACGGAATGGGAAAAATTGGGCTCACAAATTCTCAAACGCTTCGCCACCAGCGAACAGTCTCCTGACGGCTATTGGGGTGAGCACAATGGTTCGGGTCCCACAACCGGTTACAACCATCTGACTCTTGCCAGCGTTGGCCTGTACTGGGAACTGACGCATGACCCGGACGCTGTCCCTGCGCTGCGGCGCGCCACCACGTTCCATGAGAACTTCACATTTCTTGACGGCACACCGGTGGACGTGATCAACGATCGCAATCGTCACTGGGGCACGCGATCCTGGGCGCACTTTGTGTTTTCTAATTTTCCCGACGGCCGCGGCTACGCGGAGTTTCTTGCCGGTTTCTTTGATCCGGAACACCCGAACATGGACGTGCTGGGGAGAGTTGCGCAGGACGCCTTGTACTACCACGAAGGCCCTTCCGAGCCTGCGCCACCAACGCTGCCGGCTTATTCCTACCGGATGAGCGTGCCGGCGGGCATCCGGAAATCCGGCCCGTGGCAAGTGGTGCTTTCGGGTCTCATGAGCACGCAGGCCATTCGCAACCAGTTTTATCTGGATCGGCAAGGGCACGTGAGTGTGTTTCACCAAAAACTCGGACTGATCGTTACCGGTGCCGGTTCCAAGCGGCAGCCCGAATTAGCGACGTTCTCCGAAACTCTCATGGGCCAGACCGTGAACATGCCGATGAGTACCCGCCTACAGATGAGTGACAGAGAAGACCGTCTGTCGCTGGCCTACAACACATTCTTCAGCGACTTATTCGTGCCGACGCCAACGACGAATGATTTGACCCTGCATTTTCGCATCGGGGCGCGAGGGAGCCCCGCCGATAGTGCACGGCTGACCCTGCAACTGGCTTTGAAAGCCGGAGAGACGCTGGAAACCGGCGGCGGTCAGAAGATCACCTTGGGAGCCGATCGAATCGAACTCGGTCCCGCGGAACTCGGCGGTGCGATTCATCACCATGGCTGGTCGATGAAAGTGGATCCCACGGCACACCTGGTCTGGCCCGTGTACCCGTTCAATCCCTATGCAAACAGCTCAGAGACCAGCCTCACATGGGCGGTGGGCGCACTCTCTGTCGACATTGCCCCTAGCAAGGCAAGTCCCACGAGCACACACAAGGAGCAGCAGATCGATTTTGTGATCAAAGTTGAATAAGCGTTCCGCGCTGATTTGACGATATCCGGGCGGGGGCGGTAGACTTACTTTCGTTCAGAAACAAACTCCGTGGAACGAACCCCCAGTGCAAGAAAGCGAGTGCTGCGGCCCAAACAGGTGCGGGGTGCCAACCGGGTGGCCATGTTGCAGCTGCTACGCCACAACGAGCACATGTCGCGCGCCGACCTGGCCCGCCAAAGCGGACTTTCCGAAGGCACGGTCTCACGCATGATGACCGATCTCATCTCGGATGCGCTGGTTTGTGAGGATGGCGCGGAAAACTCCACCGGTGGCCGTCCAGGACGCCGCCTGCAACTGGAACCGAAGCGTGTCGCCATCGGTGCCGAGATTCAGAATTGGGAGACACGGGTGGCCGCGTGTACCATGCGGGGCCGCGTCGTGGAGAGCCGGCGCTTTCGTACACCAGCCTCAGCCGAAGAGACCCTGGAGCTGATTGCCGATACCTTCAAGGACTGTCGGCGGCGGCTCGGAGCCGATCGTGTTCCTGGAATCGGCATTTCGGCGCGAGGCATCGTCAATAGCGACCGCGGTCTGCTGGTGCACGGCAACCGTCCGGGATGGGTGCAGGTGCCGATCCGCAAGATTCTGGAGACGAAGATTCAGGAACCGGTTTACGTGGAGAACAACGTACGCGCGGCGGCACTGGCCGAGTACAACTATGGCTCGGCGGAAGTGTACGCGAGCCGGGTGTTTCTGCTGGTGAAGGTGGACGAGGGGATCGGCATGGCGATCATCCTGGAAGGGCAACTGCACTATGGACCCCGCATGGCGGCGGGGGAATTTGGAGAGATGGTGATTGCGATGTCGGGCAGTGCGGGGCGGCGCGACCGATCCGGATGTCTGGAAG
>Ga0335069_10013635_pt1 | contig 11406 bp, 10 predicted proteins | sample Lox_Sample_11_FD_206714 | JGI IMG/M metagenome (GOLD analysis project Ga0335069, IMG submission 206714) | Soil microbial communities from Loxahatchee National Wildlife Refuge, Florida, United States - Lox_Sample_1.1 | ecosystem: Environmental > Terrestrial > Soil > Wetlands | place: USA... | reverse complement strand
ACGAGCGGTCCGCACATTGCGGCGCAGTGGCCGAACCCGAGGAAGAGCCCCGAGGCGAGCGCTCCCGCCAGCGCGGCGAGTCCGGTCGTGCCCACCCCTCACTCCTTCAGGTGCAGCCGGAAGTCGGCGCGCCGGTCCTCCCCCACCTGCCGGACCTCGGCCTTCACGATCCAGTCGCGGCGGCCGCTCGCGCAACGGACGAGCACCGCCTTGCCCTCATAGCGCCCGCTTCCCTTCGCGGCGAGCTGCACCGCGTTCTCGCCCATGTCCATGCCCACCATGGCGAACGAGAGACGCACCTCGGCATCGCTCAGGGGAGAGCCCCCGCGCACGAGCCGGGCGCTCACCTCGAGCTCGCGCAGGGCCGCGATCGGCCGGGGGGCGAGCTCGATCGAAAGCTCGCCGTCGCCCAAAGAGCGGGTACAGGGGCCGTCGCCGAGGTCGCAGGCCGCCGGGTCCGCGGAAGAGGCGGCGTGGGAGCCGTGGTCGTGGCCCACGGCCGTGAGCGCGCGCCGCTGTTCGTCGTAGGTGAGCCCCTCCTCGTAGGGGTGGGCCACCACCGTCTCCTCCCGCACCCGCGATCCGAGAAAGACGGTGCCGAGGGTGAGGAGCAGCACGGAAGCGGCCAGGGCCGCGAGGAGGAGCTTCATGGGCCCTCCGGGACCAAGAGCGACAGCTCCGCGGTGGCGCGGCCCAAGACGCGCTCCCCCTCGCGGGCCTCCCCCACGAGGCGCGCCAGCGTCCGACCGGGGGAGAGGTCGCGGGAGCTCGCCAGGATGCGGAGTCGGCGCCGCTCGCCAGGCCCGAGCGGCACGCGCTCCGGGTGGACCACGAGCTCCTCCGCCCCCGCCCCCTCGAGGCGGAGGGCCACCGACACCCCGGCCCGAGTGCGGTTCTCGAGCTCCACGAGGAAAGCATTCACCGACCGGCCGTCGTCCCCGCGCCGCGCGGCGAACGCGCTCTCCGGGTGCACCGCGAGCTCCAGGACGGAGCGGGTGAGGACCGCCCTCGCGAAGAACCCCGCCGCGAGGAGGCAGGCGCCCGAGAGGAGGAGCACCGCCGGGCGGAGAAGACGGCGAGCCCGGGAGCCCGTCCCCCGGGGATCGCCGAGGAAGTACCCCACGAGGTCCTTCGCGCGAAGGAGCCTCTCCATCACCGGCCGGCAGGCGTCGATGCAGGCGGCGCAGGCGATGCACTCCATCTGCAGGCCCTCGCGGATGTCGATCCCGGTGGGACACACCCTCACGCAGGCGCCGCAGTCCACGCAGTCCTCTGCCCGAGAGCGATCGTAGGCGACGACGAGGCTCGAGCGGTCGAGCAGGACGCCCTGGAGCCGGGCGTAGGGACAGACCGTTGCGCAGAACACCTGGCGCAGGAAGGTGAGGTCGGCGAAGAGGAGGCCGAAGAGCACTAGCCAGCTCGACCTCAGCACCGGGCCGAGCCGCCCCGCCGCGAGGCGGGCCAAGAACTCGCCCGGGGGGACGAAGTACCAGAGGAAGGCCGCCGAGAAGAGCGCCGAGACGAGCGCCACCGCAAGAAACCCGAGCGGCCGCCGCCAGCGCCTCGGGCGGGCCCTCTTCTCGGGGACGACGAGGGAGGTGAGGTCGGAGAGGACCGTCTGGGGGCAGGACCAGCCGCACCAGGCCCTCCCCAGGATGAGGGTCGAGAGGAGGAAGACGAAGGTCAGGAGGAGCACCGCCAAGAGGACGATGAACGCCTCGTCGATGGCGAAGCTCGCCCAAAGGGCGTTGAGCCGGCCAGAGGGGACGTCGAGGCGCAGGGCGCTCTCGCCGTTCACCCGGACGAAGGGCAAAGAGAGGAACAGCCCGGCCTGGCCGATCCCCGCCGCCCTCCGCCACCTCCCGTACGTCTTAGCGATCCTCATCCTCGAGCATCTTGTACTTCGCGACCTCGACGCGGTCCCTGCGCCGTCGGGAGTAGTAGAAGACGGCGATCGCCGCCAGGGCCACGCACAGGGTGATGCCGAAGACGAGGTAGGCGGTCTCGGGCGACAACGGGCTACCCCTTTTTCCGGGAGAGGGCGAACAGGATCGAGCCGGCCGCGACCGCCGCCAGCGCGGTGAAGACGATGGTGGCGAAGATGTTCACCCCGCCGCCCCCCACCCCGCCCTCGAGGTCGCTCACCTGGGTCCAGCCGGAGAAGGCCGGCGAGTAGGCCCACAGGTAGTAGACCCCGAACACGATGAGCCCCCAGAAGAGGACCCGCCAGCCCAAAGGGACCGGCTTTCCCCCCTCCACCGGGGTGAAGTCGAGTTCCTCGTTCTCTTTCTCGGCCATGGCGCGCTCCTACTTCCCGCCCGTCGGGTGTGCCTTCCTCTCCCTGAGCCAGGCGATGATCGACCAGATTTCCTCGTCGGAGAGCTGGCCGCTGAAGGCCGGCATCCCGCCCTCCTTGAAGCCCGGCCTGCCCAGGGCCTTCTTCGCGTCGCTCCCCCCCTTCACCACGGTGATGTAGGCGGCGTCGGGCATGTCGCCCTTCACCTCCAGGAAGACGTCGTCCACGAGGCTCGGGGCAACCTCGGGCGTGCCCTCGGCGGCGTCGCCGTGACAGGCGGCGCAGTTGTCGGCGTAGAGCGTCTTCCCCTTGGCCACCGCGGCGGCGTTTCCGGCCACCGGGTTTTGGAGGTCGAGCCGCGCCTCCACAACCGCCCGGGTGCCGCGATCGACCGCCTTGCCGAGGGAGATGACGTAGGCCACGAGGCCGTCCATCTCGGTCTTGCCAAGGAGCGCGGCGGGGGCTTTGGCGATGTCCTCGTCGGCGTAGGGGACGCCCACCACCCGCAAGGCACGCATGTGGGCCTGCATCTCGGCCCCGTCGAGGAGCCGCCCCTCGAGGAAGGCGTAGGCGGGCATGTTCGAGCGCGGGACCACCGCCTGAGGGTTCTTGAAGTGGGCCGCGTGCCAGGCGGCGGGCTTGAGCCATCCCTCGAAGGCGAGGTCGGGGCCGGTGCGCTTCGATCCCCAGAGGAAGGGGTGGTCGTAGGCGAACTCGCCGGCGATGGAGTACCGCCCGGCCGGCTCGGGGGAGCGCATCCCGCCGTAGCGCACTACCTCGCTCCGGAGCGGCCGGACCATCTGGGTGTGGCACCCCATGCAGCCCTCGCGCTGGTAGATGTCGCGCCCGGCCAGCTCCAGCGGGGAGAGGGGTTTAAGGCCCTCGACCTTCGGGTGCATGTCGGCCCGCAGCATGGGGTAGGCCATGGTGGCGACGGAGCCGACGAGGACCGCCACCAAAGCCGCCACCGCGAACGTCATGGGCTTCCGGTAGATCGTGCCAGCCATGAGAGCTCCCTCCTAGGCCGTCGATGCGGCGGCGGGCCCCACCGGCGCCGCCCGTCCCGCCTCGAACGCCCTCCCCTTCCGGATGGTCATGAGGACGTTGTAGACGAAGAACAGCATCCCGACGGTGAAGACCACGCCGGCCACGGTCCGAACCTGCCAGAAGGGATAGTTGCCCACCAGAGAGTCCATGAAGTTCTGGTAGACGAGCTTCCCGTCCTGGTCGGTGGCCTTCCACATCCAGCCCTGGCGGACCCCGGTGATCCACATGGTGAGGGAGAAGAGCAGCTGTCCCACGAGCACCAGCCAGAAGTGCACGTTGGCGATTCTCTCCGAGTGGATCTGGACCCCGTAGATCTTGGGGATGACGTAGTAGACCGAGGCGGTGACGATCATGGCCACCCAGCCCATGGTGCCCATGTGCACGTGGCCGGGCACCCAGTCGGTGAAGTGGATGAGCTGCGAGACCACCCGCAGGGCCTGGGTGGGCCCCTGCACCGTCTGCAGCCCGTAGAAGGTGATCCCGAGCACGAAGAACTTGGTGAGGTAGTTGGACCGCATCTTGGACCAGTCTTGACCGACCGTGTAGTAGCCGTTCACCACCGACCCCCAGCTCGGGGCGATGAGGAAGAGGGTGAACACGATCCCCAGGGTCTGGAGCCAGTCGGGCAAGGGGGAGTAGACGAGGTGGTGCGCCCCGGTCCACAGGTAGGCGAACACGAGGGACCAGAAGGCGACGATGGAGAGGCGGTGGCTGTAGATGGGGAGCCCGGTCGCCTTGGGGAGGAAGTAGTAGAACATGGCGAGGATGGGGGTGGTGAAGACGAACCCCACCGCGTTGTGCCCGTACCACCACTGGACGTTGGCGGAGTTCACCCCCGCGAAGACGTGGTAGCTCTTCATCGGGCCGGCGGGGATGGCCAGGTTGTTCACGATGTAGAGAACCGCCACCGCCACCACCGTGGCGACGATGTACCAGAGCGACACGTACATCTGCTCCTCGCGCCGCTTGAGGATCGTTCCCAGGATGTTCACGGCGAACATCACCCACAGGACCACGATGGCGATGTCGAGCGGCCACTCCAGCTCGGCATACTCGTTCGACTGGGTGTACCCGGCGAGGAGCGCGACGGCCGCGGCGGCGATCCCGACGTTGAAGAGCCACAGCTGCACGCGGGCGAGCCGGGGGAAGAGGAGCGGCCGCTTCGCGAGCCGCATCACCATCCAGAAGCTGAGCCCGAAGATGGCCCCCACCCCGAGGCCGAAGGCGAGCCCGTTGGTGTGGACCGGCCGGAGCCGGCCGTAGGTCAGGTAGGGCGGAAAGTTGGCCGCCGGATACCAGAGCTGCACGCTGATGAGGAGGCCTACCAGGATCCCGACGACGCCCCAGAAGATCGCCGACAGGATGAAGCCCTGCACGGTCCGGTGGTCGTACCGATAGTCATTCATGTGCCCGTCCCCTCGCGCCTGGCGGAAGCCTCGCGACGATGGCGCCGGGCGTGATCCCCGTCAAGGGGTGCGAACTTGATCCCTGTCGCTTTTCGCGCCGGAGAAGAGAGGGGCCGGCCTTCCGGCGAGACTCGGTCCCAGCAAGGCGAGCGGAGAGCGGGAGGGATCGCCCCTCAGGGCCGGCGCGCAGAATCTGCGGTTCCCTCGCGCCCCGGCTCCCCCGCTCCCCTCACCTCGACCCGGTTGTCGTAGAAGGTCGAACCCCCCGCCTCGTCGGTGAGCCGCTGGGCGGTGAGCGCGTTCACGTTCCGTGACCCGGGCACGTGGGCCAGCCAGAACACGCCCTCGGCCACCGCCACCCCGGGGGGAACGCCCTCCGCGACCGAGAGCTCGAAGGTCGCCTCGCCCCGCTCGTTGTAGGCGACGACGAGCTCTCCGTCCTTGAGCCCGCGGGCGGCCGCCTCCGAGGGGCCGAGCTTGAGCCGCATCCCGCCCGCCCGCCTCCTTAGCTCGGGCCGCTCCTGGAAGGTCGAGTTGAGCGTGTGCAGAGCCGGGGCGGTGACGAGCCTGAGCGGTGGCCCCTCCTCGGCGTGGGTGGGGAGAAAGCGTGGCAACACCTCACGCTCACGGGGGTTCTTGAGCTCGATCTTCCCCGAGGGCGTTCCCCAGCGCGGACCGGGCGGCGGCCTCAGCAAAACCGGATCGCCCTCGAGGAGGCGGGCCCGGTCGCCCTCCAGGAGCCAACCGTCCTTCATCCGGGACAACACGAGGTCGATGACCTCGTCCTGGGCCATCCGGAAGATGGGCTCCCCGTACCCCATGGCCTCGGCCAGGGCCCGGAACACGTCCCAGTTCGACCGGGCCTCGGCAAGCGGCGGGATGGCGGCCCGCACCCGCTGCACGGTGTAGTGGCCGTAGGCGCGGTACAGGTCCGGGTGCTCGAGCGAGGTGGTGGCGGGCAGGACCACGTCGGCATGGCGCGCCGTGTCGGTCAAGAATCGCTCGTGGACCACGAGGAACAGGTCCTCCCGGGAGAGCCCCCGCAGGACCGCGTTCTGGTCCGGGGCGACCGCGGCCGGGTTCGAACACCAGACGTACAGGGCGCGGATGGGCGGGTCCCTAAGTTCCGAAAGGGCCCGCCCCAGCTCGTTCATGTTGACGATCCGGGTGGGCCGGAGCTCGAGGTCCTCACCGAGCAGCGGCGACAGGTCGAAGGCCTGGGAGGACCCGGTCGAGTGGAGGCAGCCCCCACCCTCCCTGTCGAACGCGCCCAGCACCGCCGCCAGGGCGACGATCGATCGCACCGTCATGGCGCCGTTGCCGTACCGCGACGGCCCCCCGCCCACCCGGATGAAGGGAGCGCGGGCGCGGGCCAGGGTGCGCGCCAGCCCCTCGATCGCCTCCGGCGCGAGCCCCACCCGCCCGCTCACCGCCGCCGGGGCGTACTCGGAGAGGACCCTCCTCTTGAGCTCCGGCCAGCCTACGGCCTCGCGCGCGAGGAAGGCCTCGTCGGCACGCCCTTCCCGCGCCAAGACGTGCATGACCGCTAGGGCCAGCGCCCCGTCCGAGCCCGGCCGCACCAGGATGACCTCGTCCGCCAGTGCCGCGGTGTCGTTGCGGTAGGTCTCGATGAGCAGGATCCGGCCGCCCCGCCGTCGCGCCTCCTTCGCCCGCTGCACGAAGTGGATGTTGGTCGCGACCGCGTTGATGCCCCAGAGGACCACGAGGTCGCTCCGGCGCGCCACCTCGGGGCTAGGCCCCGGAGTGCGGCCCATCACCGCCTTCCAGCCCGCGTCCTGCGCGGGGGTGCAGATGGTCCGGTCGAGGCGGGAGGCGCCCATGCGGTGGAAGAAGGGCATGCCCGCGTTCCTCTGGACGATGCCCATCGAGCCCGCGTACGAGTACGGCAGGATCGCCTCCGCTCCCTCCGAGGCGACGATCTCCCGAAAGCGACCCGCCACGAGCGCGATCGCCTCCTCCCAGCTCGCCCTGCGGAACCGGCCGGACCCCTTCTGCCCCGCCCGCACGAGCGGGTGTTCGAGCCGGTCCGGCGAGTGAACCGTCTGGTCGTATCCGTTCATCTTCGGGCAGAGAGAGCCCTGCGAGTAGGGGTGCCCGGGATCGCCGCGGACCCGCAGGACCCGGCCTCCTTCGACCTCGGCCACAAGGCCGCAGGCGTCGGGGCAGTCGAAGGGACAGACCGATCTCGCGAGCGTCGCCATCTTGGGGAGGGAACTTACTCCTCGACCTCCTCCGGCGCGACCTGACCGAACGAGGTGCGCCGTTCTTCGGAAAGGGCGCCCTGCGACCCCAAGATCGCTTGCCGCTCTCAAAGACCGGGGCGGGCCCTCGCCCGGGGGCTCGTCGGCACGGGGCGACGGGTAGCGCTCGGCGTCATCCGGGACGGATGGCCGAGGCACGGGCCCGCCCTTCCCCCCGAACTCTCGTCCTCGTCCCTTGCCCCCGCGCCGGAGCCGAGCTCCCCGCGTCCTTCGTCCCCCGCGGCGAGCGGCCTCACGGGCAGAGCCAAGGCGGCTCCCTTGAGACAGCCGCTCCTCCTCTGACCGAACTTCCCCTGCCCCTCTCATCGACTCCTTGGGTGCGGGCGACGCCCCTTCCCTCCCCCGGCAGAGCCCCTGTGGCGCGCCCACGCTTCTTTCGGAGGAGAGTCCTTCAAAGAGAAAAGCGGGAGTGGGTCGGCCCGCCCCATTGACGCCCCCTCGCTACCGTGCTTCCCATTCGCGCGTGCGGATCCTCGTCACCGGTGGCGCAGGCTTCGTCGGCAGGGCGCTCGCCCGTGCCTTGCAGGAGCGCGGTCACCTCGTCCGGACCCTCGATCGCTCTCCCGGCGCTGAGCTCCGGGCCACCGGGGTCGAGGTCCTCGTGGGCGACGCCACCGACCCGGCCACCTTGCGCGCGGCGATCGCAGGCGAGGACGCGGTCGTCCATCTCGCCGGGGTGAGACGCTCGAGCGATCCCCACGAGTTCATGCGGGTGAACGCCCTCGGCACCCGGGCGGCGCTCGAGGCCTGCCTCGCGGCCGCCCCGGGCCTTTCGCGGTTCGTCCTCGCCGGCTCGCGGGCGGCGGTGGCGCCCTCGGCCGACGCGGTGGACGAGACCGCCCCCTTTGGCCCGGCGGAGCCGTACGGCGCCTCAAAGGCCGAGGCCGAGCGGATCGCCCTCTCCTTCGCGGACCGCCTCCCCGTGGCGGTGGCGCGCCCGCCGCGGATCATGGGACCGGGCGACCTCGAGAACCTCCTCTTCTTCCGGATCGCCCGGCGTGGGCTAGCGATCGGATTCTCGGGGGCTCACCGGCCCCTCTCGTGGATCGACGTGGACGACTGCGCCCGCGGCTTCGCCCTCCTCTGCGAGCGACCGGAGGCCGTGGGAGAAGCGTTCTTCCTCGCGTCCCCGGAGCCGACCAGCACAGAGGGCCTCATGATCGAGGCCGCCCGGGCGCTCGGGGTGCGCACCCGCCGCCTCACCATCCCCGCCCCGCTCCTTTGGGCGGCGGCGAGCACTACGGATGCCCTGTCCCGCCTCACCGGCCGGCGCCTCCCACTCAACCGGAAGCTCGCCGCCCAGGTGCTCGCACCGGGCTGGCTCTGCGACCCGGGCAAGGCCCGCACCCGGCTCGGGTTCGAGGCCTCGACGCCGCTCGCGGCCTCGATCGAGAGGGCCGCTCGCTGGTACGTCGATCATGGCTTTCTCTGACGGGGGCCCTTAGCTCCTGGGCAGAGCGCCCCAAGGCTTGCCGCGCTGCGGCGCAGAATCGTGCGGCGGACCCCCAGAGGGTCCGGATGGTCCTTGCCAACCACCATGGGGCCGACATAGAGGTTCACGAGCGATGCCGGATCGACCGAGGGCCGCGTTCTTCGACGTGGACGGTACGCTTGTGCGCACCAACATCGTACACGCGTTCGCCTTCTACGCCATGAACCAGGGGTCGATCCTCGGGACCGCGTGGCACACCGCCAAGACGATCCTGTCCGTGCCGCTGTTCTTGGCGACCGATCGGCTAAACCGCAAGACCTTCAACGAGATCTTCTACACCTATTACCGGGGGCAGTCGGAGGACCGGCTCGAGACCCTGGCCGACGAGCTCTTCGAGGAGGTCCTCCGTCCCGCGGTCTACCGCGGCACGCCCCAGCTCCTCGACGCGGCGCGGCGGACGGGCTGCCGGATCGTCCTCGTCACCGGGGCGCTCGATTTCACGGTCCGAAGGCTCTCCGAGCACCTCGGCGCCGACGATCTCATCGCCAACCGCATGCGGTTCGTGAACGGCGTGGCCACCGGCCAGGTGGTCCCTCCCATCATCGAGGGGGCGCACAAGGCGCTCGCCGTCCGCGACTACTGCGTCCGGCACGGGATGGCCCTGGAGAGGAGCTTCGCCTACTCGGACTCGTTCTCCGACTACCCCATGCTCGCGGTGGTGGGCCATCCCGCCGCGGTGAACCCGGATGCCCGCTTGGCCGGGGTCGCCCGGGCGTACGAGTGGCCCATCCTCAGGACGGAGGGGTAGCCCATGCGCTCCCCGAGCCTCGACCGGTTCTACGAGGCCACCGAGCAGATCGTGACCATCGATCGGGACTCGCCGCCGCGGGTGCTCTTCTCCGGCGAGGACCTCTTGCTCGAGGATCTGCCGGTGGGGACGAGGGTCATCTACCCCCGGCCGCCGGTCCGGGGCCTGCCCAACGTGAAGGCGGCCATCCGCAAGGCGATCCACGAGCCCCACGGCTCCGAGCCCCTCCACGCCATGCTCCGGCCGGGCATGAAGGTCACGATCGCCCTCGACGACATCTCCCTCCCCCTGCCGCCCATGCGGACCCCGGACGTGCGGCAGCAGGTGCTCGAGGTGATCCTGCCCCTCCTCGCCGACTCGGGGGTGGACGACGTCCACCTCGTCATCGCGGTGGCCTTGCACCGCCACATGACCGAGGCGGAGATGAAGCGGATGGTGGGCCCCGCCATCTTCGAGGCCTTCTACCCCGACCGCTACTACAACCACGACGCCGAGGACCCCCTGGGGCTCGTCGCCCTGGGCGAAACCGAGGCGGGCGAGAAGGTGATCCTGAACCGGCGGGCGGCCGAGTCCGACCTCCTCATCTACGTGAACTTGAACCTCGTCCCCATGGACGGCGGTCACAAGTCCGTCGGCACCGGGCTCACGAACTACGAGGGGGTGAAGGCGCACCACACTCCCCACCACATCCGCCACAGCCACTCGTACATGGACCCGGAACGGTCCGAGATGCACCGGTCGGTGGATCGCATCGGACGGATGATCGATTCCGAGCTGAACGTGTTCCACATCGAGACCACCATCAACAACCGGATGTTCGACGGGCCGCTCGAGTTCCTCATGAAGCGCGAGGAGAGCTACACCGAGGTCGACCGGATGAAGCTCGCCGGTCTGCGCGCCACGCTGAAGGGGCTCCCGCCCCCAGCCAAGCGGAGGCTGTTCCACTCCCTCCCCGCGGCCTACGAGGTGATCGCAGTCCACGCCGGGCGGACCGAGCCCACCCACGGGCGCATCCTCGAGGCGAGCTGGGCCCAGTACCTCGTGGACGTCGACTTCGAGGCCGACGTGCTCATCTACGGGATCCCGTACATCTCGCCCTACAACGTCAACTCGATCCTGAACCCGCTCCTCGTGCAGCTCATGGCCTGGGGGTACTTCTTCAACTTCTACCGGGGCAAGCCCCTCATCAAGAAGGGGGGCACGCTCATCGTCACCCACCCCTGCTCGGACAGCTTCGACCCGGTCCACCACCCGAGCTACATCGAGTTCTTCCACCGCCTGTTGCCCGAGACCCGCGACTCGCGCCTGCTCGAGGAGAAGTACGAGCGGGAGTTCGCCGAGAACCCCACCTACGTGCATCTCTACCGGACCGGCCACGCCTACCACGGCGCGCACCCGTTCTTCATGTGGTACTGGGGCGAGAACGGGCGCGAGCACGTGGGCCGGGTGATCGCGGTGGGCGCCGACAACGCCCACGTCCCGAAGATCTTGGGCTGGGAGGTGGCGGAGACGCTCTCCGAGGCGATCGACATGGCCCGATCCGCCCACGGCCGTTCCGCCCAGATCGCCCTCCTCCACCACCCACCCATCGTCTTGACCCAAAATCTGGGATGACCCGGGGGAAGAAGAACGGGGCCCAGGGGCCCTTCCTCCGGGCCGCCCGGGCGGCGGGGACCGGCCCGGATCTTCTCGACGTGACCCGCCTCTTCGAGGGGCGGACGATCCTCGTCACGGGAGCGACCGGGTTCGTGGGAAAGGTCGCCCTCTCCTTGCTCCTCCACCGCTACCCGGGGGTGGGCCGGGTGTTCGTCCTCGTCCGGCCGGGCACCGGGGGCACCGCCGCCGAGCGCTTCTTCGGGAAGGTGGCCCCGAGCCGGCCCTTCGACCCCCTCCGCGCCGCCTTTGGCGAGGGGTTCCTGGCCTTCTTGCGGGAGAAGGTCGTTCCCCTGGCCGGCGACGTCTCGAGCCCGCTGTTCGGCCTCTCCGGGGAGGACCTCGAGCGGGTGAGGGGCCTCGACCTCGTCCTCAACTCCGCCGGGCTGGTCGACTTTGACCCCTCGCTGGAACTCGGGCTCGGGGTGAACGTGCGGGGGCCGCAACACGCGGTCGACCTCTGCCGCCGCCTGGGGGCGGGC
>Ga0335069_10013633_pt1 | contig 11409 bp, 5 predicted proteins | sample Lox_Sample_11_FD_206714 | JGI IMG/M metagenome (GOLD analysis project Ga0335069, IMG submission 206714) | Soil microbial communities from Loxahatchee National Wildlife Refuge, Florida, United States - Lox_Sample_1.1 | ecosystem: Environmental > Terrestrial > Soil > Wetlands | place: USA: Florida... | reverse complement strand
CGACCACGGCGATCTCGACGATGCCGGCGAACACGCCCGGCGAGTTGGCGTAGCGTGACGCCGTCATCATGGCGCCGCCGAGGCCATAGCCGCCCATCGCCATCTCGGCGATGATCGCAACGATCAAGGCGATCGGCAGCGCCACTTGCAGTCCGGTCATGATCTGCGGCAGTGCCGCCGGCAGGATGATCTGCCACATCATCTCACGCTCGCTCGCGCCCATATTACGTCCCGACCAGATCAGTTCCTTGTCGACACTGGCGATGCCGGCCAGCGTCGCGGTCACCACCGGGAAAATGGCGTCGAACACCACCATCGAGATTTTGGAAACGTCGTAGAGACCGAGCCACAAAATGATGATCGGCAGGAACGCGATCTTCGGCATCGGAAAGCCGACGGAGATCAGCGGATCGCAGAACCAGCGCAGGATCTTGCTGCGCGACATCGCGGCGCCGAGCACGACACCGCCGATCCCGGCGATCGCGAAGCCGGTCAGCGCCCGGTACATCGTCAGCCCGAGATTGAGCCACAGATCACCGTGCACGGCGTCGGCATAGATGCGTTGCGCGACCACCGAGAACGCCGGCAGCATGAAAGGCGTCACCTTGCCGCTGCGCGCGAAATACTCCCAGGCGACCAGTACGACAAGGATCGAGAACAGGCCGGCGCCGCGACGGAAAATGTCGTCGAAGCGGCGCAGCGCATCCTGCGAAATATCGGCTTCGGCGTCGGCCAGCGTAGCCTGATGTTCTACTCCCGCCATCGCAGCAGCCTTTGCATGAGAAGCTGATAGACCCGGTCGGCGGCAAAGCCGAGGAAGGCGACGGTGAGCACGACCGCATACATGCCCTCGTAGGAGCCGGTCGAACCGAGATAGCCGATCAGGTAGCCAAAGCCTTTCTGCGAGACGATCAGCTCCGACGACACCAGGAGAATGAAGGCGAGCGCCAACGCCGTGCGGATGCCGTTGAGAATTTCCGGCAGCGCGCTCGGCAGCACGACGTCGAAAATCATCCGCATGCTGCCCGCGCCCATGCCGCGCGCCGACCAGATCAGCGCGTGGTCGCTGCCGCGGGCGCCGTTATAGGCGCCAATAGTGACCGGGATCATGCAGCCGAGAAAGATAAGGAGAATTTTTGAGCCATCACCGAAGCCGAGCCACAGCACGGTGACCGGGATCAGCGCCGATTTCGGCAACGGATAGAACAGCTCGACCAGCGGATTGATGAACATGTCGAGGATGCGAAAGCGCGCCATGGCGATGCCCAATCCGCCGCCGACGGCGATGGCGAGCAAAAGCCCGACGCCGCCGCGATACATCGATGACGCACCGTTATCGACAAGCTCGCCGTCACGCATCAGAGCGACCCACGCTTCAGCAACTTTGCTCAGCGGCGGCAACGCCAGCGAATCGACGAGGTTCATGCGCGCGATCACTTCCCAGGCGATCGCCATGATGACGATGGGCAAATAGCGGACCAGGGTCTTGGCGAGGACGTCAGGCGTCATGGGCCGACCGTCTCCTGCGCCTTGACCGCCTCGTCATGGACCAAGCCCCATAATTCGTCGACCTTCTCGAGGAATTCTTTGCTGCGCAGGATGCCCGCATTGCGGTCGGGAAATTTGGTCTCGACGATCGCCTTGATGCGGCCGGGCCGCGCCGACATCACCGCCACGCGCTCCGAGAGATAGACCGCCTCCTGCACGTCGTGGGTGACGAAGACCACGGTCTTGGGCGAGCGCTGCCAGATATTCAGGAGTTCGGTCTGCATGATCGAGCGCGTCTGCGCATCCAAGGCGCCGAACGGCTCGTCCATCAAAAGAATATTCGGATCGATGGCGAGCGTACGCGCAATCGCGGCGCGCTGTTTCATGCCGCCTGAAAGTTGCGACGGGTAACTGTCCTCGAAGCCGCGCAGCCCGACCATGTCGATGAAAGCCTGTGCGCGCTTCTCGCGCTCCGGCCGCGGCAGGCCCTTGCGCTCAAGACCGTAGAGAATATTGGCGCGCACTGTCTTCCACGGAAACAGCGCGAAGTGTTGAAACACGATGCCGCGGTCCGGTCCGGGCGCCGCCACCGGCTTATCCCCGACCAGGATGCGGCCGCCCTCGATGGGCAAAAATCCACCAATCAAATAGAGCAGCGTCGATTTCCCGCAGCCCGAAGGACCGAGCAAAGCCAGGAATTCGCGGGGCCGTATCTCCAGCGATATGTCCGACAGCGCCAGCACCGGCCGGCCGCGCGGCGGGCGATAGGTGTGATTGACCCGGTCAATAACAATCTGGCCTTGCCCGTCCATCCACGCCTGCCTTGTGTTCCCTAAAGCGTCGAACGTGTTGTTCGGCGCCTCCCCGAAAGGCACCCTAGCCGACCGCGCCGGAAGGACAAGGGCACTTCGAAAATTGGCGCACGGCGCGAATTTGTTAGCTGTGTGGTAAGGTGCCCCAACAGGTATACGAATTGTTGCCAACGCCATAACTATCACGAATACAAGAAGTCGAGATGGAACGCTCATTCAAGAAAGAAGTCGCCGCGCTTCGGCTTGGCGCAGGTGAGATTTTTCGAGGCGAGGGCATTCTCGCTGTCACCAAGGCGCTGCTGCAATCCGGCGTCAGCTATGTCGGCGGCTATCAGGGAGCGCCGGTGTCGCATCTCCTTGATGTCATGGTGGATGCCGACGAGCTTCTGGCCGATCTCGGCGTGCATGTCGAAACCTGCACCAACGAGGCCGCCGCGGCCGCCATGCTCGGCGCTTCGATCAATTATCCGCTGCGCGGAGCAGTGACCTGGAAATCGATCGTCGGCACCAATGTCGCAGCCGACGCGCTGTCGAACCTCGCTTCGCCCGGCGTCATCGGCGGCGCGCTGATCGTGCTCGGCGAGGATTATGGCGAAGGCGCGAGCGTCATTCAGGAGCGCTCCTATGCTTACGCGCTGAAATCTTCGATCTGGCTGCTCGATCCGCGGCCGGATCTGCCGACCATCGTCCACATGGTAGAGAAAGGCTTCGAGCTTTCCGAGGCGAGCCACGCGCCGGTGATGCTCGATCTGCGCGTGCGCGCCTGCCACGTGACCGGCGAATTTACCGCCAAGGACAACAAGCGCGGCGCCTATAGCGGGCAGCATCGGCTCTCGGGTCCGCCACGCTTCGACTATGGACGGCTCGCCCATCCGCCGGTGATCTTCACGCAGGAACGTCTCAAGGTCGAGCAGCGGCTGCCGGCGGCGCAGCAATTCATTCGCGAGCAGAAGTTCAACGAGGTGATCCCCGGAGAACTTGCCGATATCGGCATCATCACGCTCGGCGGCCTGACCAACGGGCTGCTGCGGGCGCTGGCGCGGCTTGATCTTGCCGATCTCTACGGCGTCTCGCGCATCCCGATCTATGTGCTCAATGTCGCCTATCCGCTGGTGCCGGACGAGGTGAAGGAGTTTTGCGCCGGCAAACGCGCCGTGCTTGTGGTCGAGGAAGGCTCGCCGGATTATGTCGAGCAGCAGATCAATGTGGTGCTGCGCGACGCCGGCAGCGCGACGCGCGTGCATGGCAAGGATTGCCTGCCGCGCACCGGCGATTACACCTCGGAAGTCTTCTTGCGCGGTCTTTCGGCTTTCCTGAATCAGACCGAGCCGCAAGGTTGCGACACCGCGGCGGTGGCCGCGCTTGCGCAGCAGTTTCTCGCGCATAAGCCTGCGGTCACCGCCGCTGTCGGCGACATTCCGCCACGGCCGCCGAATTTCTGCACCGGCTGTCCCGAGCGCCCGGTCTTTGCCGCGATCAAGCTGGCGCAGCGCGAGATCGGACCGACGCATATTAGTGCGGACATAGGCTGCCATTCATTCGCGACCTTCGCGCCGTTCTCGCTCGGCAATTCGATCCTGGGCTACGGCATGTCGCTGGCGAGCGCCGCCGCAGTCGGTCCGAATATGGAGAAGCGGCCGATCGCGGTGATGGGCGACGGCGGCTTCTGGCACAACGGATTGATCACCGGCGTCGCCTCTAACATATTCAACAAAGGCGACGGTGTTCTGATCGTGATGCAGAACGGCTACGCTTCGGCGACTGGTCAGCAATATCTGCCGTCGAGCAAAGCCAATCGCAGTGGCGCGCCGATCGGCATCAGCATCGAAAACGCGGTGCGCTCGCTCGGCGTCACCTGGCTGCGCACGGTGCGCACCTACGGCGTTGCGAAAATGGTTGCGACCCTGAAGGAGGCGATGCGCAGCGCCGAGCGCGGCCTCAAGGTCATCATTGCCGACGGCGAATGCATGTTGGCGCGGCAGCGCCGTATCCGCGCCGAGGACGCGGCAAAGCTTGAACGCGGCGAGCGTGTCGTGAAAACACGCTTCGGCGTCGACGACGAGATCTGCACCGGCGATCATTCCTGCATCCGGCTCTCCGGCTGTCCGTCGCTGACAGTGAAGCCGAGCCCCGATCCGCTGCGCACCGATCCGGTCGCAGCCGTGATCGAAAGCTGTGTCGGCTGCGGACTGTGCGGCGAGGTCGCGCATGCAGCCGTGCTCTGCCCGTCATTCTATCGCGCCGACATCGTCAGCAATCCAAACTGGTGGGACAAGGCGCTGCAAAAATTTCGGCGCGGTGTGATTTCGTGGCTCGGCGGCGCAGCAACGCCCGGTGAGTCTTTGCCGGGGCTTCAGCAGACTCCCGTCGCTGACACTGCCCTGCAGGGCAGACGCGAACAGACCGCCCAAGCCGCCGCGAAGCCGCAGCAAGCCGTTCGTCCGTTGACGATCTTGATTGCCGCGCTCGGCGGCGAGGGCGGCGGCGTGCTGACGGATTGGATCGTCGCCGCGGCGGAAAGCCAGGACTTTCCGGTGCAATCGACGTCGATTCCGGGCGTGGCGCAGCGCACGGGCGCGACCACCTATCACATCGAAATGGTGCCCGCCGCGGCCGGCAAAGCCGAACGCCGTCCGGTGCTCGGCCTGTCGCCGGGCGTCGGCGACGTCGATCTCGTTGTCGCCAGCGAATTGATGGAAGCCGGCCGCGCCATTGCCGGCGGCTTTGTCACGTCCGACCGCACCACGACGATCGCTTCGCTGAGCCGCTCCTATCTCGTGACCGAGCGGATGGCCATGGGAGACGGCCGCTACAATCATCCCAAGCTCGTCGCCGCGGTCGAGAAGAACTCGAAGCAATCATTGCTGCTCGATCTCGAAGCGATCTCGCGCGAGTCGGGCGCAATGATCAATGCGGTGATGCTGGGCGCCATCGCCGGCGCTGATGCCTTGCCGATTCCGGCCGAAGCATTCGAAGCGGCGATCCGCGCCGACGGCAAAGCCGTGAACGCCAATCTACGCGGCTTCCGCGCCGGCCTTGACGCCGCACGCGGCGGATCACGGCCGGCCGCCGCCCCGGCGAAACGTGCGCAGGCGGCTTCGCCCTCGCTTGCGGCATTGGAATCGGAAATCGTAACAATGCCCGAGGCGGCGCGTGCTTTCGCCACCGAAGGCGTGCGGCGGCTCGCGCGCTATCAGGACTTAGCCTATGCGCGGCTTTATCTTGATCGCCTTGCACAAGTCCGCGAGGCCGATGCGAACGCGAACGCTAATGGCAAGCTGCTTGCGGAGACGGCGCGGCATCTGGCCGTGCGCATGTCCTATGAAGACGTGATCCGCGTCGCACAGGTCAAGATTGATCCGGCGCGGTTCGCGCGCATCGAAAGCACAATGAATCTGAAACCCGAGCAAGCATTCGGCATCACCGAATTCCTCAAGCCCGGCGTCGAGGAGTTTTGCTCGGTACTGCCGCCATGGCTCGCCGATCCGATTCTGCGCCTTGCCGAGCGTTACCCGGCCATCGGTCGCGCGCATTGGGGCATGCAGGTCAACACCGCTTCGATCTCGGGTTATCTGCGCTTCTTCATCCTGGCTAAGCTGCGCGCCTTTCGGCCCTGGACGTTCCGTTATCGTGAGGAGCAGCGCGCCATCGAGGCGTGGCTGAAGATGATCGCGCAAGCCGCAATGCTGTCTGCCGATCTGGCGCTCGAAGTCGCCGAATGCGCCCGCCTCATCAAGGGCTATGGCGACACCCATAAGCGCGGCACCGCGAATTATCGCCTGATCGAGCGCGAAGTGATCGAGCCGGCGCTCGTCGGCGCGATGCCGCCGCGCCAGGCCGCTGAAGCGCTCGCCAATGCCCGCACCGCGGCGCTGCTCGATCCTGAAGGCGAGGCACTTGCGAAATCTCTCGCTGAGATCGCGGCCCAGGCGGATCGGAGGATCGCGGCGGAATAGCAACGCGCCGGAGCGGCCGCGCAAGCCAAAGTCGAATTGTACAGAGAATTCGCGTAAAAATAAGTCATCGCTAATTTTCCTTAAATTGATTGCGCGTAATTTGATCTACCGGAAATCCGGGCGCTCCGTTTTGAAATCGCGGCCCGGTTGAAATCAGTGCGCCGCGCCGGCTGTCGCGCCGCGGGCGCACCATTCGCAATGTCAGTCGTCAACACGAGCGGGAGTGCGGCCATGCTGCGCCTGAATGACATTCGAATTCCCGTACGGATCGCGATCGCTTGCTCGGTTCCGATGCTGGCCTTCGTTGTCTTCGCGTTGAAGACGATCGTCGAAAAGCACGCCGTCTACTCGACGGCGGACCGGATCGCAGCAATTGCGCAAACCGCGCCCGACATCTCCTCGCTGATCCACGAGCTGCAGAAAGAACGCGGTGCCACGGCGGGCTTCGTCAACTCGAAAGGCAGTCAATTCGCCGACGTTCTGACGGGTCAACGGCCGCAGACCGATAAGACGATCACGGAGTGGCGGCGCAGGATGAGCGAAATCAATGTATCGGCGTCGAGCGCGACGTTTCGCAGCGATATGGAGCAGGTGCAATCGAGGCTCGGCCGCCTGCAAAGCCTGCGTGAGGGCGCGAGCCGCTTCGAGCTGACGGCGCAGGAGACGTCGAGCTATTATACCGCGACCATCGGGCACTTAGTCGACATGGTCGATTCGATCGGCGCCATGAGCGATGACGCGCAGATCATGCGCAGCTCGGCCGCGCTTTCCGCCATCCTCAAGCGCAAGGAATTCGCCGGGCAAGAACGCGCAACCGGCGTCAGCGGTTTCACCAAAGGCGCTTTCGCGCCGGACTTGCAGCGCAACTTCGTCCGCTTGGCCGCATTGCAGGATGCGCAACGGGCGTCCTTTGAGCACGACGCGACGCCGGCGGAGATCGAGCTTGCCAACACAACATTGAAGACCGCCGGACTCGACGAACTCAATCAGATGCGTGTGGCCGGAAGCGAATCGCCGTTCAACGGCAATGTCGGCGGCGTAAGCGGGCCGCAATGGTTCGATGCGGCAACGAAATACATCAACGCCCTGCACGTCGTTGAAGTGCGGCTCGCGGACAATCTTGTCGCGACTGTCCAAGCCGTTGCCGACCAAGCTCGTCACGCGTTCTGGGGTATGCTCGGCCTGTTCATGGCGATGTTGGCGGCGGCGGCAGGCCTGAGCATGCTGGTGGCGTTCTCGATCACTCGCCCGGTCGGCAGACTCGTACGAACCATGGGGATTCTCGTCGGCGGCGAGACACGGTTCGAAGTCCCCGAGGCGGCGCGCGGCGACGAGATTGGCACCGTGGCGAAGGCGGTTCTGGTGTTCCGCGATTCCACCATCGAGAAGACTCGCCTCGAAGCGGAAGCGGCCGAGCGCGACCGCAGAGCCGTTGCCGAACGCGAAGCCGCGGCCGCCAAGGTGATGAACGAGTTCGATGCCGCCGTGGGTGGTATTGTCCAGGCGGCGATGGTCGGCGACTTCTCCCAGCGCGTCCCTCTCGAAGGCAAGGACGGCGTCATCCGCAACCTGGCCTCCTCCATGAACATGATGTGCTACAATGTCGGAGCGGCATTCGCGGATATTGTGCGCGTTCTCGGTGCGCTGGCGCAGGGCGATCTGACCGCGCGCATTACGGCGGAGTACAACGGCGCCTTTGGCAATCTCAAAGACAACGCCAATCTCACCGCGCAGCGCCTCTCGGAGACCATTGCTGGAATCAAACTGGCGGCGCGGGAAGTGGCTGGCGCGGCGGCGGAGATCTCGAGCGCCACCACCGATCTTTCGCAGCGTACCGAGGAGCAGGCCGCCGGCCTCGAGCAGACGTCGTCCTCGATGGAGCAAATCTCGGCGACCGTGAAGAAGAACGCCGACAATGCACGGCAGGCGAGCGATTCCGCTGCGGCAACGCAGGACGCCGGCAGTCGCGGTGTTGCCATTGTAGGACAGGCAGTCGAAGCTATGTCGCGGATCGACGAATCCTCGCACAAGATCGTCGATATCATCGCGGTCATCGACGAGATCGCACGCCAGACCAACCTTCTGGCGCTCAATGCCGCCGTGGAGGCGGCCCGCGCCGGCGACGCCGGCCGCGGCTTTGCCGTCGTGGCCGCCGAGGTGCGCAGCTTGGCGCTGCGGTCATCGCAAGCCGCGAAGGACATCAACGCGCTGATCACCAGTTCCAACACGCAGGTGAAGGAAGGCGTGGATCTGGTCAATCGTGCGGGCGTGGCGCTCAACGAGATCGTCGCATCGGTCAAGGCGGTCGCCGACATTGTCAGCGACATCGCCAATGCCAGCGCGGAACAGGCCACGGGCATCGAGCAGGTCAACAAGGCGCTGACCCAGATGGACGAGGTCACGCAGCAGAACTCGGCGCTCGTTGAGGAGAATGCCGCGAGCGCCAAGACGCTGGAACAGCAGTCGGCACAGATGGACGAGCGGGCAAGCTTCTTTCGCAGCGATGACGCCGGTGAAAGCAGGCCAAGCGGTTCCTCCGCGTCCGGCGCGCAGGCCGCATAGTCATCTTTCGGTCCAAACGCTTTGCGTGTACGACCGCTTACGCGCATATACATGCGTGTGCATATCGCGTATGAAATCTGCCGTTCCGCACGAATTTCGTGAAATTTTACGTGGAGTTAACCGCGGTCGTTAATCATGACGGTCTGCTGGTGGCGGGCCGAGAATGTTGAGCTTCGATTTCCCCATTCGCACGAAGCTCGCGATCTGGGCGGCGCTCGGCGTGTTGCTCGTCGCCGGCATGCTGGCCGAGCAACAGATCGGCGACCGTTGGGCGGCGCATCAGCGCGAGATCGCGCAGAACAAGCAATTGGCCGCCGTCGAAGCGCTCCGCGCCGCCAAAGATCTCGGCAATATGCAGATCGCGATGCGCGAGATGCGTCTTGCTATCGCGCCGGCCGACATCGAGCGCGCGTTGACGCAACTGCGCGCCGACGCGGCGTCGGCCGCCCAGCATGTTGCGACTGCGGTCAGCTTGAGCGACGAGGCGGCCGAGAAGCAGCAATTGCAGAAGATCGGTGCGCTCGCTACCGATTATGTCGGCATCAGCGCTGATCTCGCCGCGATCGCGAAGGACTACGGCGACACTGTTTCCAAAATCGATCAGGCCGTCAAACTCGGCCGGCAGATGAACGTGCTGATCGAAGACGCGACCGAAGATCTGATCGGCGCCGCCGAAGATCGCAACGCCCAGGCGAGCGCCGAGCGGCAGCGCGTCAGCCGGATCGATCTCGGCATTGGGCTCTTCGTCATCGCCGTGCTGGCGGGTCTTGCCGTGTTCGGCGCGGTGAATATCGCCAACCCGATCCGCCGCATCGGTGAAGTGCTGCGCGCGCTCGCCCATGGCAACAAGGAGGTCGAGGTCCCTTATCTCGGCCGCGGCGACGAAGTCGGCGACAATGCCCGCGCGGCGCAGGCCTTCAAGGAAAAGCTCATCCGCGTCGAGCAGCTGGAAATCGCCGAGAAGGAAACGGCGCGGCGCATGCAGGATCAGCGCCGCGCCGACATGAACGACGTCGCCAGCCGGTTCGAAAAGACCGTCGCGAGCGTGGCGCATACGGTGTCGTCGTCGTCGACGGAACTCGAGGCGGCCGCGGAGGCGCTCGGCGCCATGGCCGAGGCAACACGGGACATGTCGGGCAAGGTTCTGGCGGCCTCGACCCAGGCTGCCGACAGCGTGCAATCGGTGTCCATCGCCACCGAGCAGCTCATCGCCTCGGTCGACGAGATCAGCCGCCAGGTTCAGGAATCGAAACGGATCGCCCGTGAAGCCGTGGTGCAGGCGGAGCAGACCGACGGCCGCATCGCCGAATTGACGCGCGCCGCCGGCCGCATCGGCGACGTCGTCAAGCTGATCACCGAGATTGCCGACCAGACTAATTTGCTGGCGCTGAACGCGACCATCGAGGCGGCACGCGCCGGCACGGCCGGCAAGGGCTTCGCGGTGGTGGCGCAAGAGGTCAAGGCGCTGGCGGCGCAGACGTCCAGAGCAACAAGCGAAATCAGTGTGCAGATCATGGGCGTGCAGGCGGCGACGCAGGACTCGGTCGCGATCATCAAGGAGATCGGCAGCACCATCACCCGCATCGCCGAGATCGCCGGCGCCATCACCGCCGCGGTCGACCTGCAGACGCAAACCACGCGCGAGATCGCCGATAATGTCCGGGCGACGACCGGCAGCACCGCCCATGTCGCCGCCGATCTCGGCGAGGTCAACCAAAGTGCGAGCGGGATCACCTCGGCCTCGGCGCAGATCCTGGCCTCGGCCAAATCGCTGTCGCAGGAGGGCAACCGCCTGACCAGCGAGGTGGAGAGCCTGCTGACGGCGGTCCGTGCCGCCTGATCGCTTCGGCCGGGCCGGCGCTCTTCCGTGCCTGCGCCGGCTTGGCTATGCTGCGCGCCGCGCGGGCGTAGTTCAGTGGTAGAACGACAGCTTCCCAAGCTAAAATAAACCATATCCGCAAGTCGTCCATTGCGGAAAAGCCCGTGAAACCTACCTTTCTGCCGTAGAACAAGTGCCGAACCTGTGAGGGTTTGGCAAAATACCGGCAAACAAGTTTTGGCCTCAGCCGCGTAGGCTGACGGTCATCAGGGTAGGCCAATGGCAAAGCAATTCTACGATTTCTCGACCGACCACGATCTTGACGGCAAGATCGACTTCGCCCGTGATGGCGTACCCGAGAGCGGCGAATTCAAGCCGGTCATCTTGTGGGATATGCAAGAGCAAGGACTAAGGCTCTACATCGGCAAGCGCGCCGCGACGTGGCAATGGTTCTCTCAATCACGCGACCACGGCACGCGCGATCACACCTTCCGCACGCTCGGCAAGTTCGATCACGGTCACTATGTCGGTGGCCTCAATCCAAACAAGGCCGCGTGGGAGCCGCCGGTTCACCGCGCCAAGTGGCACATGGGTGTTGCCGACGCCCGCCGACAAGCTCGCATTCTCGGCGGCAAGATCGAGGAGGGCACGGCAGGCACCAATGCGAAGGAAGGTCCGACCTTTCGCGACGCCTTCGGTTTTAGGAACAAGGATGGCCACCTTGAAGGCGGCTTTAAGAACGCGGACGGCGATGAGATCACCAGCTATCTCG
>Ga0335069_10013632_pt1 | contig 11409 bp, 7 predicted proteins | sample Lox_Sample_11_FD_206714 | JGI IMG/M metagenome (GOLD analysis project Ga0335069, IMG submission 206714) | Soil microbial communities from Loxahatchee National Wildlife Refuge, Florida, United States - Lox_Sample_1.1 | ecosystem: Environmental > Terrestrial > Soil > Wetlands | place: USA: Florida... | reverse complement strand
ATCACCGGGGATTCGGAGCCGCCATGCGGTAGTGTCCGGAGCCGAGAATCAGCTCGATCTTTTCAGGTTTCATCTTGCTGCTGACGAAGCAGGGAGCATCGCCCGCAGCAGCCCCGTCGATCCTGAGAGCATCGGGTGAGGCAGTCCGCAACTCAACCGTTGCCTGCGCATTTGCCGGAATGGTGAACTCATATTCCGTCTGGGTCGCGCCGAGGCGCCAGTTGCTTTCAACGGGTCCCCATGCCGCCACGTAACTGGTTCGCACTTCATTGATGTTGCCCACGATTTGCGGCCGCAGCTTGCACAACTTGCGTGATTTTGCCGTGGGGAGTCACGCCCACGGTGATATATCAGGGGGGACGTGCATGGCAAACCGTCCCCCTTCCCGCCGCGCTTCTTCCCTTGCTTCTCCGTTCTCCTCCGGAATTATGACTTGCGCGTTTGTGAGAAAGTGCTATGATCATATGTTGCTATTTTGATCAAGGGATCGCACGGAAGATGCCGGTTAGCTCGCCAGACGGGATGTATTGCACGGATGGTGTCCAAATTTGCAGACCACCGTGCAGAATCGTGGCGACATGTCTGACAGTTCACTGAGTCTCCGTTCCGAGCGCATCGTCAAGTTTCTTCTCCGTACAGGCACCGCCACCATCGAGGAGATCCTGGCGGTGGCCGGTTCCTCAGCCCCCAGCATTCGTCGCGACCTGGCCCGGCTCGAGAATCGCGGACTGATCCGGCGCACCCATGGCGGCGCGACCCTGGTTGAGCCGCTCCTGTATGAGCCCTACCGCTACGACAGTTCCTTCCTGGCGCGCGAACAGCGGCATGCCGAAGAGAAGCGGCGCATCGGCCTGGCGGCCGCGGAACTGGTAAAGGAAAACGAAACCATCGGACTGACCGCGGGCACCACCACCACCCACGTCGGCCGCAGCCTGCGCCATCGCGAAAAGATCAAGGTCATTACCAACGCCATCAATATCGGCATGGAGTTGTGCAATCAGCCGGGCATCCGTACCTATATGACCGGCGGAGTCATTCCCTGGGCGTGGTCCTTCTCACTCACCGGCAATGCCGCGCTTGAGTTTCTCGATGACGTCTATATGGATAAAGTGTTCCTCAGCGTGACCGGCATCGAAGCGGAACGCGGCGTCACTTCGCTCGAGACTGACGAGGCCCTTGTCTACCGCAAGATGGTCAAGCAGGCCAAAGAAGTGATCGTGGTTGCCGATTCCAGCAAGCTGGGCAAGGTCGGTCCAGCCTTCATCTGCCCGCTCAACGAAGTGCACACCCTGATCACGAATACCGGCGCAAGCAACGAGGTCCTCGCCACTTTTGAGCGCCTGGGCATTCGGATCGTCCGTGCCTGAATCTCCTCTTGTGATCCAAAGCACCGTTCAATATCCCCGTATTCAATCAAGGCTATGTCCTGGCTCGATCAGCCTGCCCGTCCGGTTCGGGGTGTTGATGTTCTGATCATCATTAACAAAAAGAATGGTTTATATCTATATGTCAGCTTCTGCTTCAGGATCATGGTCCAGCGGAATGCGCACCCATTCCAATCGTTTATGATCATTTTGCCCTTAAATGTTCATTTTTTACTTGTAATCTTGTGCGAACCGTCCTATTGTTGCTGTCAACGAGTTTTTGACCTGTCTTTCATCTGCGATTCAGTCTTCCGCTTGCGTACGAAGCCGAACCGCAGCTTGAAGGGAAAACCGGGAAATACTACTCCCCAGAGTTTCCTTGCCGCACGACTTCCGGGCTTCATGCGAGTCCTGAAGGGGATCGTCCTTTTGAGTTCCGATTGCATGGCCAATCCGCTCGCTTCAATTCGCTGTCCTGATCGGACGTTCCAGAGAAGCGACGATCCAGGCAAGGTTTTTCCGGTTGAACACCCACGCTCCACACGAAGAATCGCAATCGGGGTCCCGCGAAAGGGTCCTCGTTCGCGGGGAAAAGAAACTCACATAGAAAGGTGCGATGGCCATGACTGACGCAAAGCGGGCTTCCAATCGCCGGCGTTTCCTTCGCGGATCAAACCGGATGGTCGAAGGCTCTGCCCCAAGGGGACCTCGACCCCTCTTTTGGCTCGTGACAATCTTGTTTCTGTTGTGCCCCCTGGCGGTGCGCGCACAGCAGCTCACTGCAACCCTCAGCGGCGAGGTGACGGACACCAGTGGCGCGGTCATTCCCAACGCCACCGTCACCGTCACGCAAACCACAACCAATGCAATGCGGACCGTGCAATCCGACCCGTCCGGCAATTACGTCGTCACCAGCTTGCCGGCCGGCACCTACACGGTGACCGTTTCCTCCAAGGGCTTTGAGACCCACGTTGCCAAGAACGTGGTCCTGAATGTCGCCGAAAAGCGCGGGCTTGCTATCCAGCTCAAAGCCGGCTCTACCACCACGACGGTTACGGTGGAAGCGGCGACCACCTCCGTAGAGACCGAGTCCAGCGCCCAGGCCGGCACCATCTCCGGCGTGCAGATTCGCGAGCTTGAGCTCGCCGGCCGCAACTTCCAGCAGCTCGTTACCCTGCAGCCCGGTGTCGTCAGCCAGATGGGCGACGAAACCGGCGCCGGCGCCACCCAAATGTCGGTGAACGGAGCCCGCGCCACCGCCAACAACTGGACCATCGACGGCTCCGACATCAACGACTCCGGCTCGAATGGCACCGTCATCAACGCGCCAAACGTCGATGCCATTCAGGAGTTCACCCTTGCGCGCGGTACTTACGATGCTGGATACGGACGGTCCGGCGGCGGCCAGGTGGTTGTCGCCACCAAGGCCGGCTCCAGCACGTTCCATGGCGACGCCTACGAATTCGTTCGGAACACCGCGTTCGATGCCAATGAGTGGTTTAACAAGCGTGCCCAGTACCTCAGCGGCGAGAAGAATAAGAATCCTGTCAACCACCACAACGTCTATGGTTTCACCATCGGTGGCCCCATCTTTATTCCCAATCACTACAACACCAACCGAAACAAGACCTTCTTCTTCTGGTCGGAGGAATGGCGCAAGATCAGCTCGCCCGGCGGCGACACCATGCCCGCAGCTTCCCAGGCCATGCTGAACGGCGTTGTTTCCGGCAAGTTCACCAACGCGCCCGCGGGCTGCACCACCTACGACCCATCTACCGACACGACCACCATCTCGCCGAGCTGCTACAGCTCTAACTCCAAGGTCTACCTGACCAACGTCTTCCAGAAATACCCGGCCAACAACGGTGATTTCTATACCTTCTCCACCTCCAGCAAGAACAACTTCCGCGATGACATCGTCCGCGTCGACCACTACTTCAGCGACAAGGTCCATTTTTACGCCCGTTACCTGAACGACGACATGCCGGTGGGCTACCCAGAGGGCCTCTGGGCCGGCTCCAACTATCCCGGCCTCGTTGATACCATGGTCAACTCACCTGGCAAGAATGCGGTGGGAAACCTGACCTGGACCATCAGCCCGAAGGTCGTCAATGAATTTGAGTTCGCCTATGCGCAGGGCACCTATTACTCGCAGATCAAGAGCGGCCAGTTCGCTACCTCCTCGGCGGTCAACGGCGCCCTCACCAACCAGTGGTCTCCTGATCCTTACGGCAAGGTGCCCGCGGTGACCATCACGGGCGTCACTGGTTTCAACGCCGGCTCGGCTCCATGGAATGAGCGCAACCTCGACCGCACCTACTTCGACAACCTCTCCTTCAATTTCGGCAGGCACACTCTCCGCACCGGTTTTCAGATCCAGCAGATGATCAAGACCGAAAACGCGGTCAATGGCAATCCGAACTTCAACTTCAACTCCTGGGGCGACTTCCTCGTCGGCAACGTCGTCAGCTTCTCGCAAACCCTGCCGGACATTATTCCTGACCTGCACTTCGTCAACATCGAAGCCTATGTCCAGGACGACTGGAAGATCACTCCCCGCCTCACCCTCAACCTCGGTGTGCGCTGGAGCCGGCTGCCCTCAGTCACCGACGTCAAGAACACGCTTTCCAACTTCGATCCCAAGTACTTCAACCCACAGTTTGCGCCGAAGATCGACCCCGGCACGGGCGAATTCGTTCCCGGCCAGTATGCCGACAACATGCTGCTGCAGCCGTCCACTTACACCAACGGGATCATCTTTCCCAAGGGCACCGCTTGCGCCAATGCTCAGCAGATCTCGCCCATGGTGACGTGCTCGCCCTACGGCGCCTATGTCACCCCCAACTACAACACCAACTTTGGTCCTCGCTTCGGCTTCGCCTACGACCTCTTCGGCAATGGAAAGACCGTGGTCCGTGGCGGCTTCGGCCTGTTCTATGACCGCCTGCTCAACGGCATCTTTGAGCAGAATGCATTTGTGAATCCGCCCCTGGCGCAGGGCACAACCATCAACAATGGGGCGTTCGATAACATCAAGAGCGGCTCCACGGCCATCTCCTACGGACCTAACCTCCTTGTTGCTACCGGCACTCCGGCCTTCAAGGTGCCCAAGTACTCCAACTACAACCTGAGCGTGCAGCGCGAGCTTGTGCCCAGCACGGTGCTGGAAGTAGCCTACGTCGGCGCGCAGGCCCGTCATCTGCTTGGCCAGTTCGACGCCAATCAGCCGACCATCGCCGCGGTGCAAGCCGCTCCCACCAGCCAGACCAACGCGCTCCGTCCTTACCCGGGATATGCCACGATCCGGGAGCGCAGCCCCCTCTTCACCAACAATTACAACTCTCTGCAGGCCAGCCTGAATCATCACTCCCACGGCTTGCAGCTGGGCGTCGCATACACGTATTCGAAAGACCTTACCACCCAATCCGTGGACCGCGATGTGTATTCCACCTACCAGTACGACTTCATGCTGGACTACGGTCCGTCCAGCTACAATCAACCGCATACTTTTATCGCCAACTACGTTTACGACCTGCCGTTCTACAGGAACCAGGCAGGCCTGGTCGGCAGAGTCCTGGGCGGATACGAGATCTCCGGCATCACCCAGTTCCTCTCCGGTCAGAGTTTCTCAATCCGCCAACCTCGTGATCCGTGGGATCCCAACGGATTGAACGTCGGCACCGGGACGAGCGGGACACGTCCTGACCAGATCGCCAACGTCCACATGACCAAAACCGTCGGCGCCTGGTTCACTACGTCCTCATTCGCTCCCGCTGTTAACCACTTCGGCAGCGAACGCGCGGGGAGTATCCTCGGCCCCGGCTTCAACAACTGGGATTTGGCAGCCATCAAAAACACCAAGCTGGCCGAGCGGTTTTCGCTCCAGCTCCGCGGCGAGTTCTTCAACGCCTGGAACCACGAGAGCTTCGGTTCGAGCGGGGGTAACGCTTCCTCCGCCGGCGGCGTGGACAACAATCTCGGTGACTCGCCCTTCTACGGCAGCTCGGGCTTCGGCCAGGTCACAAGCGGTCACTCGCCGCGCCGTATCCAGCTTGGCGCCAAGCTCATCTTCTAGGTGGTTCCAATTTCATTGCGGTACTTTACCGGGCCGAGAACACAATCTCGGCCCGCTTTGCTTCAGGCCACACGCTCGCAAAGCCGGTGCTCGCCGATTGCACGACTTACTGGTGCGGCCCCGCATCGCGCCTTGCTTTGCCCGCAGAGCCTGGATTCGCCGACATCACCTTCAGCAGCCTCTCATCTTCTGCCTTGTTCAGGCTGCTGGCTTTGTCAAACTCGGCCTTCGCCTCATCCGTCTTGCCCATGGAGCGATAGAGCCGCGCGAGCCGGTAGTGCGCATTCACGTCCCTGGGATTGATCTTGATGGCCGCCTGAAACTCGGCCAGCGCATCTTCCTTGCGCCCCTCGTCGGCGAAAATGATGCCCAGATCGCGATGCGCCATGCCGTTCGCGGCGTTCAGGGCAACGACGTTTTCGAGCAGCGGCCGCGCTTCCTCCGGCCGATTCATCTGCATCTTCGCATCGCCCAGGTAGAGCATGGCCTGCAGGTGCTGCGGGTCATTGTCGAGTTCCGCCTGAAACTCGGCGGCCGCTTCCGGATATTGACCCTTGGTCCAAAGCAGATATCCCAGGCCGAAATGAACGTTGGGCTCTTTGGGGTTGGCCTTCACCGCGGCGCGAAACTGGCGGACCGCGCCTTCGTGATCTTTCATCTCGTCCAGCGTTTCGCCCATCAGCATGTATGCCTCGGCCGAATCCGCATTCAGCGCCACAATCTGGTGAAACGCGTCCTGAACGCACGGGTACTGTCTCGACCACAGGCAGCTGTGCGCCAGGGTGAGCAGCAAAGTCAGATTCTGCGGATCGTTTTTAGCGGCCTCCTGCAGATAAGGAGTAGCGGCCGCATATTGTCCCAGCCCGTAGTGCGACATGCCGACCAGAATATTCAACTGCTGGTCATCCCGCTTCTGTTTGAGCGCCGGCTCGAACACTTCAATCGCCTGCTGGTAGTCGCCATTCTTGAAGTGCGCAAGGCCGAGGTTTAAGCGAAGTCCCGGCATGCCCGGCGCAAGCGCGAACGCCTTCCGATAGTAACGGATCGCTTCCGGATAGTGCTCCTGTCGCGCTTCCAGCAGCCCGAGATGCGCGTAGGGCTCCGGGTTGGAAGGCTCCTGCTTCGAAATGCTCAGCCACGCAGTCTCGGCCTCTGCGCTCCGCCCCTGCTGCTCGAGGGCAAACGCCTCTTGCCGCGGATTGCTTTGCGCTCGCGCACTCACCTGAAAGCCGGCAGACAGGACTGCCAGGAACAAAGCCATTCGACGCTGCCGAATATGCCGCATGTTGGTCTCTAAATTCTCGCTTGCAGTCGCACCGGCACGCAACCGCTCATCTATCCTGATAACTTGGTTTCTGCAATCGAGGAGCATGACTTGGGGCTGAACGCATCGGACTTCCTGGTAATTGCCGGCTACCTTGTCGCGGTGACGCTCTTCGGCCTCCGCTTTCGCCGCAGGGAAACAACCCTGCAGGGCTACTTCCTGGCTGACAAGAGAGTCTCTTGGTGGGCCATTTCGCTGTCCATCGTTGCGGCGGAAACGAGCACGCTGACGATCATCAGCGTGCCGGGCCTTGCCTACGAACAGGACTTCCGCTTCCTGCAGCTCATCTTCGGCTACATCGTCGGGCGCGTGATCGTAGCCTTTCTGCTCGTCCCACACTATTTTCGCGGAGAGCTGATCACCGCGTATCAACTCATGGACCGCCGGTTTGGCCACCGGCTGCGCACGTTCACGGCGGGCTTGTTCCTGGTGACGCGCGCAGCCGCGGAGGGTGTCCGCGTTTTTGCCGTGGCCATCGTGGTCCGAATTGCGCTCGGCAGCTTTCTCGCCGGAATGAGCGACCTGGGCCGCGATGTTGCGGCCATCGCCATGGTCACACTTCTCACCCTGGTCTACACCTTCGAGGGCGGGATGGCCGCGGTGATCTGGACGGACGTCGTACAACTCGCGATGTACCTGGCCGGCGCAATCACTGCGGTATTCGTTCTTTGCCATTTGACTCCCGGAGGATGGACGGCGCTTGCCTCCGCATCCGCACATGCCGGCAAATTCCGCGTGCTGGACTTCTCCTGGAATCTGCACTCGAACTACACGTTCTGGTCGGGCGTGATCGGTGGCGCCTTCCTGACCACGGCAAGCCACGGCACGGATCAACTGATCGTGCAGCGCTTGCTCGCGGCGCGTAATCAATGGCAGGCCAAACTGGCCATCGTGAGCAGCGGCATAGCCGTCTTCTTTCAGTTCGGCTTGTTCCTGCTCATCGGCGCCATGCTGTTTTCTTTTTACGTCCTGGTCCCGGATGCGCCGCGATTCTCACGGACTGACACAATCTTTCCGGCCTTCGTGGCCACGCGGATGCCGCACCTGGTAAGCGGATTCGTCATCGCCGCCATCCTGGCCGCGGCCATGTCGAACCTGAGCGCCGCGCTCAACTCGCTGTCCTCCACGGTGGTAGTCGACTTCTATGCGCGCTTGAGACCGCAATCGACGGAACAGCGCCGCGTTCGCATCTCGCGCATTTCGACCGCCGGCTGGGCCGTGCTTCTCTTCGCCCTCGCGCTCCTGGCCCGTCATGGAGGAAAGGTGCTGGAGATGGGCCTTTCCATCGCCTCGGTGGCGTATGGGTCCCTGCTTGGCGTGTTCCTCTTGGGCGTGTTATCGGCTAGGGCCTCGGAGCGGGGCGCCATGGCCGGCATGATTTTCGGATTTGCTCTCAATGTCTGGTTGTGGCAATTTACCCAGGTCGCATTCACTTGGTACGTTGTCTTCGGAAGCATCGCGACACTGCTGACGGGATATGGCGCAAGCCGGCTGATGCCCGGCCAGCGTGTGCTCGCGCGCAGCCGCGCCTGAACGGAGGATCATGGCACAAGTCCGGCCTGATTTTCGCCCTCGTCTGGAACGATGGATCTGGGGCCTTCTGCTCGCGCCCTGCCTCATGGCGGCCGCGTACGCACAGCACTCGGCCGATGCGGCCCCGGGCAACGCCGGTTCGCCCCGCCTGCGCGCCCTGCTCGATCCCATCATGGAAGAAGCCGTTGCCGATGGAAACATCCCCGGCGGCGTGCTCCTCGTTGGCCACAATCGCCGCGTCATCTATCGGCGCGCATTCGGCTCGAGATCGCTCGAACCCGCGCGCGAGCCCATGACGCCCGATACCATCTTCGACCTGGCCTCGCTGACCAAGTGTGTTGCCACCACCACGTCCATCATGAAGCTGGTGCAGGAGGGCCGCGTGCGCCTGAACGATCCTGCCGCAGCTTATCTGCCTGAATTTGCGCAAAACGGCAAGCAGGACATCACCATTCGCGAACTGCTGACCCATTATTCCGGCCTTGCCCCCGACCTCGATCTGCAGGCGCCCTGGACGGGCCGCGACACCGCATTCGCCTTGGCCATGGCGCAAAAACCGGTCAACCCGCCCGGCTCTCGCTTTGTCTACAGCGACATCAACTTTGAAGTGTTGGGCTTCATCGTCGAAAAGGTCTCCGGCGAATCGCTCGTAGAATTTGCATCCAGGAATGTCTTCACTCCGCTTGGCATGAAGCACACGCGCTTCCTGCCTCCGGAGGAGTGGCGCCCCCGTATCGCGCCCACCGAATACGACGAGCACAACACGATGCTGCGCGGCACGGTTCATGACCCCACCGCGCGGCGCATGGGCGGAGTCGCGGGACACGCCGGCCTGTTCTCCACCGCCGACGACCTTTCGATCTTCGCCCAGGATATTCTCAGTGGCTTCACCGTGCTGAGTCGCCAAACCATTGAAAAGATGATCACCCCGCAAACGCCCGCCAACGCGCCCATCGTGCGCGGGCTGGGGTGGGACATCGATTCTCCTTTCGCCAGCAATCGCGGAGAGCTGTTGCCCGTCGGCTCGTTTGGACATACCGGGTTCACCGGCACGTCGCTATGGATCGATCCAGTTACCGATACGTACATCGTTCTTCTCACCAATGCCGTGCATCCGCATGTCGGCAAGTCCGTGGTCTCGCTTCGCAGCCGCGTGGCCACGGCCGTAGTGGATGGCCTGGCGCTCACCGTGAAGGAAAAAGAGAAGCTGCGCATGGCACGCATCACGGGATACAACGAGTCGCTCATGGCTGCGCGCCGCATCACGTCGCGCAACGGCGCCGTGAAAAACGGAATCGACGTCCTCGAAGAACACGGCTTCCGCGAACTCCGCGTCAATGGCGCCCACCCAGTGAAGGTCGGACTGGTCACGAACCAGACCGGCGTCGACTCGGCCGGCCGGCGGACCATTGACGTGCTGGCTCACGCGCAAGGCATCCAACTTGCTGCTATCTTCAGCCCGGAGCACGGCATCTTCGGCAGCGCTGACTCGACAGACATCCAGAACTCCCAGGACAGCGCCACCGGCGTTCCGGTCATCAGCATTTACGGGGACACCGACGCGAAGCGGCGTCCATCGCTCGAATCCCTCTCCGCGCTGGACGCGATCGTCTTCGACATTCAGAACGTCGGCGTCCGCTTCTACACCTACGAAACCACGCTGGGATACTTTCTTGAAGCGGCTGCCAGGGCCGGCAAGCAGATCATCGTCCTTGACCGCCCCAACCCGATCGGAGGCGCCTCCATCTTTGGACCAGTAGCCGATCCGGGCCGCGAATCATTTGTCAGTTACTGGCAGACCCCCATCCAGCACGGCATGACGATGGGTGAACTGGCAAGGATGTTCAACGCCGAACGCGGCATCCGCGCAACACTGACCGTGATTCCGATGCAAGGCTGGATGCGCGGTGACTGGTTCGATTCCACCGGCCAGTTGTGGATCAATCCATCCCCGAACATGCGCAGCCTGACCGAAGCTATCCTTTATCCCGGCATCGGGATGCTCGAAGCGACGAATCTTTCCGTCGGAAGAGGAACCGGAACGCCTTTTGAACTAGTCGGCGCTCCCTGGATCGTTCCGCAAGACCTGGCGCGGTATCTTAATGCCCGTGAGATCGCTGGAGTGCGCTTCGTGCCGGTGAGTTTCACGCCGGACACTTCAATGTATGCCGGTGAAAAATGCGGCGGTGTCAACATCGTGCTGACCGACCGCAACGCACTCGACGCGCCCGAACTCGGCCTCGAGATAGCCTCCGCACTCGAAAAGCTCTACACCGGCCAATTCAAACTCACAGGCCTCGATGCCCTCATGGTGAACAATTCGAGCTTCGATGCGTTGGCTGCCGGCGAGGATCCCCGCCGCATCGCGGAATCCTGGCGTGATGGCCAGGAGCGGTTCAACGCGATTCGCGCCCGCTATCTTATTTATTGATCCCTCCTGTTAAAGCGCTGTCATCCTGAGCGACGTAGCGCAGCGGAGGGAGCGAAGGATCTGCGGTTGCTTCTCACTCTGCGGGTTAGAAAAACGTCTGAATAACTTCGATAACATCGAACTTGGCATCGACGATCGGTAACACACGCCACTTATCGAACGTCAGGCACGGATGGCAGATATCGAAGCCGATCATATCGCCGACTTTGATGTCGTCGACCGGCGCGATCTTCAGGAACGCATGCTGATCCATCAGCTTTGTTGTTTCCCAATGCGCGGCAGCCGCTTTAGGGGCGGCGTCGCCCGGCCGGTAGTGCAGGGCAGGTACCGGCAGTCCGGAGTCGAAAGCAGCGTCGCGCCGGCCCAGCCCGATGATGGCCTTCTCGCCTTCCGGAATCGACTGCACGTATGCCCACACGTGCAACGCCGGAATGAGCCCGGAACTCATGCGATGCGCGACCGGATTGTTCGCGCGGATTCTCAGCTGCGCGCGCTTGTATGAGCCCACATCGTGGGTAAGGTAGCATCCGGGGCGAAGTACGATTTCCGCCGACGCGCCGAACCCCGCTCCAGCGAATTTCTCCGCGACGACGTCATACCACGCCGAACCCGCGCCCGACAGCAGGAACGGCGTACGCTGGAACCGCTTTTCGTCGCGCAGCCTGCGAGTCACGGCAACGGC
>Ga0335069_10013631_pt1 | contig 11409 bp, 11 predicted proteins | sample Lox_Sample_11_FD_206714 | JGI IMG/M metagenome (GOLD analysis project Ga0335069, IMG submission 206714) | Soil microbial communities from Loxahatchee National Wildlife Refuge, Florida, United States - Lox_Sample_1.1 | ecosystem: Environmental > Terrestrial > Soil > Wetlands | place: USA... | reverse complement strand
ACGTTGAGGCAGGTCTTTTCGGACTTCCGGTTGAGCGACGCCGCGCAATGAATTACGGAATCGGTTGTGTGGACCAAGCGATCGTAGTCGTCCCGATTGAGGCCAAAACCGCTGGCGGTCAGATCGCCGCAAAAGACTCGAACCCTGGTCTGCAGCAGCTCGTAAAACGAAGGGAACGGCAAGTGAAGCTGCAAGGCACGCCACAGGCGGAGCTGCGCTTCTTGCTGATCCTTCGCGCGCACGAGCAGATTGAGGGATGCGCTGTGTCCAGCCAGCAGGTTTGCGGCGACATGAGCACCGATGTATCCGGTCGACCCGGTCAGGAATATCGCCACGTTGCTCCGTTGGTTCCGGTCTTCACGGGATCCGCTTCAGCCGGTGCGAGTTGTAGGCTGCGGGGAGGACGCGCCTCCAGCGGCCGTCCTTCAATGAGCGGATAGGTCCAGCGGCGAAGAGCCGGGATGTGAATATTGATCCAATAGTCCCACCAATCCAGCGCGCGGGTGTTGTAATCGAAAATTCCGCGCTCTTCCGGCACCAGTGCGCAGGAAAGTTTCTCGATGTTCTCGGCGGCAAAGTCGTGCTCATTGAGCAGGATGAAAGGTTCGAACAGTTCAATCAACTTTTCGACCCGTTCCAGGTTGCGCTCTGTTTTGACCAGCGGTGCCTTTTTCAGAGGCAACGGTGACATTACCCTCTGAATCGACTTCACAATCGCCTTTTGTGCCGGGGCCGACATGCGATTGTAGCGAGTTTTCGAAACCGGAATTGCATCGAAGCGCAGGCGCAGCCACGACTCCAATCCTTCCTGAGCCCGGTAATGCTTACGATGTGCCAAGGACGTGAGTTCGATGGAGCGGCCCATGTCGCACGGATTGGTGACGGAGGTAGCCAACTGATACATCTGGTCGTGCCGGCGCTCCATGACGGCCGCACCGATCAAGGTCATTCCGCTGCACACCGCGTCCACGGGGATGATATCCAGGCGTTTGCTCTCATTTGAGGGCAACTGCCGGAAATAGGTTCCCAGGAGGTAGGACAGCGAAGCGGAGGTGTTGATGCCCTCATTCCAGCCGCGGAATGGCTTCGTCACGGAAGTCTCAACAATCGCCGGCCGTACAACGGCGACGGGTAATCCAACTCCGTGTTTTGCAATAAGAGATTCTGCAAGGCTTTTGCTTAGCGTGTAAGTGTTAGGCCAGCCAAGTTCCTTTGCGCGACGTGTTCCAATCTCGGTCAGGTATGTCTTCAGCCACCGAACCCGGTTTTTCCGCACCTGATTCTCAAGCGCCGCGCCTTGCAGATCCTTCGCCGCATGCTCCTTGGAGCGAGCTTGTAGCCGCAATCCGGACGTCACCTCTTCACTCTCGGCGCGAACCTCGGCGTCCTTGATGAGATCGTGGAGGGACCGCCATTCTTGCTCTGCGTCGAACTCTGCCAGATTGCGCGGATTGTAGTTCGGAACGAGCTTTTCCCCGACCCTTCCGTCTTGCTCACCGGCCACATAGCACGTAGAGAGATGGACAAGACCGGCATGATCCGTCGAACGCACAAACTCAAGCACATTGAGCGCCGCGTCGGTGTTTGTAACGAGGGCATCCCGCAGATCAGGATTGAAGTCAGTCAATCCTGAACTGTTAATGATCAAGTCGAGGTCTTTCCGTAAACTAGTTGCAATCGAAGGACTAAGCCCAAGGCCGGGCTGGGTAACATCTCCCTCAACCACTTCCACCTTATCGTGGAGGAAAGACGCCAGCCGGTCGCCATATTTAGCGAAGAGGGGGTCGAAAACGGGCGAGTCTTCCACCATCTTCTCAAAGCGTCGGAGGGCGGGATTCGATTTCTGACGGCGGATCAAGAGGTAGATACGTCCCACAGAGGGCAGGTCCAGCAGGGTGTTTGCCAACCACACCTTGCCAATAAAGCCCGTGACGCCGATGAGCATGACATGTTTGCCCGCGAAAGCCCGACGCACGGACAAACCGGTCGTCTGTTTCACCCCGCTAAAGTACACAACCGGCCGGGGAGGCGAAATGGAATTCCGTTCTGCTGGAGTAGTCGCCGTTCGTAATTCTTCCAAGGATATGTCGAGATGACGGGCCAAGGTTTTGGGAGCGCGGCGTCCATCGGGCATATTCTCGCGCAATAGGGCGAAGGCTCCCCGAGGCCGGATGACGGGATCGAGCAATCGGCCCGTGGCTACTCCTCCGCGGAAGTCGAGCCGGTTCGCCACAATGCGTTTAACCCCCAAATGCTGGGCGAGCGGCCGCATGATGTGCTCGAGCGCCTGGCTTACCAGCACGACATCGGCGCCGGACTGCACCAGTTCGCGAACCTTTTTCACACCCTCATCTTTCAGGTTCGGTTTGAGCTTGTATTCGAAGTACTCTTCCCCGAGGAGGTCGAGGCGGTCGCGGGTGACCCCTCTGAGCACTGTGTGGACGGCCCGGGTGGCGAACTTCCGGTTGGTGGAATAGAGAAAAGGGCGCAGTAACGCCATGGCGAAGATCAAACCGCGCCGACGAAACCGCTCTGTGAATGTCTGCGCATTCCAGGTGAAGAATGCCACGGGCCTGACGACCGTCAGGTCCAAAAGGCTGCCTTCAACCCGCCAGTAGACGGTGGGGGCCGTACTGGAATTATTGTTCAACTGTTCCAATATCTTCAGTTAACCGCATCAGCGGACGAAGTTAGTATTGTAAACGGTTCCGCCGCTAGAGCGAAGTAAAAGCAGGGGTTCGGCGGATCATTGCCTGCGAACGTCGCCGTTTTTCCCGATCAAGGCAGCTATGGTCCCGCTGAGAGCGACAGTCGCTCCAATCGCCAGCAACCCGCCTCGGAAACCGCCGCCAATGGAACGGAAGAAACCCACAATGTCGGGCCCGAAGTACCCGCCGAGGTTAGCGAGCGAGTTGATCATGGCGATGCCAGCCGCTGCCGACAATCCCGTCATCTGGGATGTTGCCATCGCCCAAAAGGGCCCTACCATTCCCTCCGCGAAGGCGAGTCCCAAACCAATGCCGGTCAAAACAAGAACCGTTGATGTTCCGTACCCGGCAAAGATGAGCGAGGCCGCCGCAATGAATGCCGATACGGCGGTGTGCCATCGGCGCTCGCCGGTTTTATCAGATCGAATGCCAACCAGAACCATCACAATGGCAGCTACAAGGAACGGCAGAACCGCAACGACTCCTGTCCAGAGAAAACTCAGTCCAGACAGAGCCCGGATTACGCTGGGCAACCACAGCGTGACGCCGTACATGGTGGTGGACACGCCAAAGTAGATCATCGAGAGCAGCCACATTCGTGGCGTAAGCAGAACTCTCCAGAAGTTGGAACTCTCAGTTCCCGCTTGGACGGAGCGCTCGCTCGCGAGGGTACGTAGAAGCCATTCCCTTTCTTCTCCGTGAAGCCAGGTTGCGCTCTCGGGATTGTCGCTGAGTATCCAATAGACGGCGGCGCCCAGCAGAATTGCCGGAATGCCTTCAATCAAAAACATCCACTGCCATCCGGAAAGTCCCCGGCCATGCAAGCCCATTAGAGCGCCCGATAATGGACTGCCCACAATCCCTGCAATCGGGTTCGCGGTCATGAACCAAGCGACGGCGCGGGCTCTGGCGCGAGAAGGAAACCATTGCTTCATGTAGAGGATGATTCCGGGGAAGAACCCGGCCTCGGCGGCGCCCAGCAAGAAACGCATGAGGTAGAAACTTTGTGAGCCGCGGATGAAGATCATCAGGCAGGAAATTACTCCCCAACTCACCATGAGAACGGAAATCCATCGGCGGACGCCGACTTTCGCCAGCACAAGATTGCTGGGCAACTGAAACAGGAAGTACCCGATGAAAAACATGCCGCCCGCGCGTCCGATGACCCGCTCACTAAGGGAGAGTTGCTCCCGCATCTGAAGCACACCGAAACTGACATTGATCCGATCGAGGTAGGCGACGATGTACAGAAGAAACAGGAACGGCATCAGCCGCCACATGAGCCGGGAAAAGACGGCGGATTCGATTCGTTCCGATTGGGTCTGCAAATTCCTGGTCCGGACTCGCCGTAGTGGAGGATTCTACGCTAAACCGAGTCCCTCCCGAATGCTGGAGACAATTTGCTCTGGGGTAGCGGAAATGTCGACGGCCAAAGCAGAGTGCGGCGGCTCCAGATCCGCAAGTTGACTCGACAGGATTTGTGCATCCGCAAAGTGACCCTGCCGCGCCCGCAGCCGGCGCTCGATCACTTGCGGGTCGCTTTTAAGAAACACGAACCGGACTTCCGGCCCGGCATCAAGTCTTTCCCGATAGCTGCTCTTAAGAGCGGAGCAGGCCAAAACAGCATTCTGCCGGTTGAAGATCCACTGCTGTATGGCTGCTCGAAGGGCATCTAACCAGGGCCAGCGGTCCGTGTCGGTGAGCGGAATACCTCGGCGAATCTTCTCAATATTCGCCGCGGGATGAAAATCGTCGGCATCGGCAAAGCGCCATCCCATTTGTTGCGCCAGCAGTTGCCCTACAGTCGTTTTCCCGGCACCAACCACACCCATTACGATCACAATCATGATGTCGGGATCGCCGCTCACTTTTTGTAGGTCTTTTCAGCGCCGGTTCTGCCGTTGGTGACGGTAAAGGTGCCGTCGGCAAGAGCCACAACTTTAAGCAACTTGCCTTCGCAGTTCTCCTTCACGTTCACGATGCGTTCTTCGGCCACATTGTGATCGCGGTCGGATTCGGCGGCGTAGTGCAATTGCCAGAGATCCTCAAGGCCGGGAGAATCGTGCACAATCTGCCATGCGGCTGGACTCGATCCTTTGCGAGCCCCGTTGTCGAGGATGGCCACCCGGGGATGGAGGGCCCACACCATAGCCTTGGGATTGGACAGGTCCATGCCGTGATGGGTAACAAGAAAAAGATCAACCGTTCCCAATAATTGATTCGGGCAAGCGAGTTCCAGCTCTTTGGCTTTGGTCAAATCGCCTAAGTCGAGAAAACGGAACTTGCCGTACCGGATCATCACACCCACAGAACGCGCATTCTCGGTGTCGTCCGCATCGGCAGGTTTCTCAGCCTTGCAGTACGGGTTGGCCTCTCCAGCGCCCGGCAGGGGACTGGAAATGTGATCGCCTGCAGCGGCAACGACTTTCACTTCGATGCCCTTGATGGGCAACCCCCAACCCGGCTTGACGGTGACGCGAGCGTGGCCGCCGATTGCTTTCTCATAGGCGGCATAGTCGGTGCGCGTGACCTGAGAATCCTCCAGGTTGGGCCCGTGATCGACAAAGGTGCCGACCTTGATGCCGTCGAGGAGTTGAGGAACGCCTCCAACGTGGTCGCGATGATAGTGCGTGATCAGAACGTAGTCGATTTGCTTCAGGCCCGCCTGGTGCGCAGCTGCCACGATGCGATCGGAATCCCTCCCCTCGTACCCCGGCCAGCCGGTATCAATCAACAGCGATTGACCCGACGGACTCACGATCAGAGTCGCCTGGCCGCCCTCTACGTCAATGAAATACATCTGAAGTGATGCCTGGGGCGTTGCGGCGAACGCGTAAAGAGAGAGGGAAAGGATCCCGAATGCAAATCGAAGGAATGCTCGCATGACTCGGCACCTGTTGCGCAATGTTGCCGACGATTATGCCACGACGATACGCCGCAAAGGTTTGGTATTTTGCACAGGGACGCGAGCGACTACCAATCGTTTTCTGATTTGTCGGACTCGCGCAGGGCGTTAGTTCGGTTTCTCTTCTTGTAGGCGAGCATGGTTATCCCAACCGACATAAACATAGGAGGCACAATCAGGATGAGGATGCCGGTCCGCAGGCCTTGGATGAGCCGGTGGCCCGCTCCCGCCGCCTGTGTGTAGCACAGGGCGCAACTCTGGGCATGCGCGATTGCATTCCCTGACAGGATGAATGCGGCTGACAGAATCGCCTTCCATCGTCGGATTGAACTATCGCCCCACATCAGCAGAACTTGTCCTCTATTTCGCAAACGGCTTCATTGTAATCAACCGGTAGCTGTCGGCCCAGATCATGTTCAGCATCACGAGCACAAAGAGGGTGCCTGGAATCAATGCAAGCCGCAGCGCCGGCTTCTCTGACCCGAGGTGCATGAAGAACATCAGCGCCAGTACAGCTTGAATCAAGGCCACGCTCAGCATGGGCACCAGATGACCGCGCAAAAGGAATACCTGTACGCATGCGAGGACCAGGATTACCGCGTAAACAATCAGATCTGTAGTCAAGCTACCTTGTTTCGCAACCATAGGCAGGCTCCAATTACGCAATCTTTACGTTCATCAGGTACACCAATGGGACAACGAACATCCATACCAGATCGACGAAATGCCAATATAACGACCAGATTTCCAGGTCGTCGGAGTTGTACCGGCCCCTCTTGTATCCGAGGATAACTACCAACAATGCTATCGCCCCACTGACCACGTGCGCTAAATGGAGCCCCGTGATGGAGAAGAATGACGCTCCGAAGATGGGGGCACCCCACGGATTCTGAAACAGGCGGACGCCCTCTCCAATCAGACCGAACCACTCCTTTAAATGCAGCGCAGCGAATGCCAGGCCCAGAACGATAGTGATGAACGTCCATTGAATCGCTTTGGACTTATTTCCCTGCTGCGCCGAGCGCGTGGCAATCAGGATGGTGAGGCTGCTGGTGACAAGGATGAAGGTCATGAGCAGCGCGTTCATGATGCTGGCGGACTCAAAGGGACGCGGCCAGTCGGCGGCCGCATTCTTCAGGTAGCCATATGCAAACAACATTGCTCCGAACGTGCAAGCATCGGAGATGATGAAAAGCCACATCACCAGTTTCTTGGAAGGAACGGCAAACGGTCGTTCTTCCATTGTGCTTGCCGGCGCATGCCCTACGGCGAAATTGGCTTCGGTCACGCTCAAGGTGCCTCCGTTGTTATCGCTACAGCTTGACCCACAAAACGATCAGCAGATACAGCCATAACAGACCCATGAAGTGCCAGTAATAGGACGTGGCGTCCATAGTGCTTTTGCGCAGGGGATGTGCAAAGCTGCGGAATCGCAGCATGGCGCGACTTAGCCCACCCAATCCCCCAAGTACGTGAAGCACATGGACTCCCGTGAAGACATAAAAGAAGGAACTGTTCGGGTTGGTAGGAAGATACAGCCCCTGCGAGCGCAGCCTGAGCCAGGCAAAGTACTGTCCAACCACGAAGACAAGGCCCAGAAACATGGTTGCGTTGAGCCAAAACGCGGCGGCGGAACGACTGTGTTCCTGCCCTCTCATGAACGCAGCCACCCGCCGTCGGGCGATCTCGAGAGCAACGCTACTGGCAACCAGGGCCAAAGTGTTGAACCAGAGTATTGGGGGGAGGATGATGTGTTGCCAATCTGTCGCCGCACCTTCACGAACGAAAAGAGCGCTGGTCAGGGCTGCGAACATCATGGCGATGGCTGACAAGCCAACCCAGATGCCGGTTCGAGTCGGTTCGCCCGCCTGATCCAAGACCGCTCGCGTGCCGCCTTGCGGCGTCAAGCCCCGAAATCCGCCTCCCGAACCATTCCCATGACCCGGTAAGAGAATCTCGTCTGCCTGCGGCGGCTGCACTGTCGTTGCCATAATTCTCCGATGCTCAGTGATCGACTTTTTCCCAAGTCCCAGGGTTATGGGGTCTCACCGGCTCTTTCCGGCGAGGTCTGCATAAGGTAGTCCCCTGTGGAACTCTTCACCCCGTACTGATAAGGATCGTGGTACACGACCAAGTGTTGTCCGCCAAAGTTGTCGAAGGGAGGCGGGGACGAAGGAGTAGACCACTCCAGCGACGTGCACTCCCACGGATTGGGCGGCGCGACCGCCCCTTTGAACCGGCTGTAAAACAGGTTGAAGATAAAGATCAGCTGCACTGCGCCTGTGAACAGCGCGGCGAATGTGATGAACTTGTGCACGGGAATAAGAGGCACAAGAAAGTCATCCGTGAAAGCGGAATAACGACGCACATTTCCCGCCAGACCCAGGTAATGAAAGGGCATGAATATGGCATACGTGCCGATCAGGGTCAGATAGAAATGCCACTTGCCCAACGTTTCGCTCATCATGCGTCCGGTCATCTTCGGGTACCAGAAATACGTACCCGCGAAGACTCCCATGATCGCCGCCACGCCCATGACCATATGGAAGTGGCCCACCACGAAATAGGTCGCATGGAGGTAAATGTCGATAGAAGGCTGCGCCAGGAAGAATCCGCTGACGCCACCGCTGACAAACATGGAGATGAATCCCACGCAGAATAGCGAAGCGCTGTTAATGCGAAGATTCGATCCATACAAACTTCCCAGCCAGATCAAGGTCATGATGGTGGCCGGAATGGTAATCATCAGCGTGGGGAAGGAGAATACCAACGCGGAAAAAGGATTCATTCCGCTCAAAAACATGTGATGTCCCCACACCATGTAACTCAGGAATCCGATCCCCATCATGCAATAGATGATGACCTTGTGACTCAGCATCGGCTTGCGCATGTTGCAGATCAGAATGTGGCTCACGATGCCGATGGCAGGCAGAATCGCGATGTACACCTCAGGATGGCCAAAGAACCAGAACAGGTGCTGCCATAGCAATGGCGATCCACCTTGATGCGGTTGCAGGTGATCGCTGACATTAAGCCCTGCCGGGATAAAGAAACTCGTACCGGCGACGCGGTCCAGGATGAGCAGCAGGCAAGCCGGTAGCAGCACGGCAAACGCAAGCAGAGCGATGCAAGAGGTGATGAACCATGCCCAACTTACGATCGGCATGCGCGCCAGAGTCATGCCCTTGGTGCGCAGGTCAAGCGTGGTGGCGATGAAATTGAGTGATCCTAGCAGCGAAGCGATACAGAATACGAAGATGGAGAGTCCCCAAAGCGTTTGCCCCAAGGCCTGGCCGGGCCCGGAATCACCACCCACGGCGCTAAGAGGTGCATAGGCCGTCCATCCAGAAATGGGAGGACCGTCGCCCACAAAAAACGCCGCGATAAGGATGAGAAATGCCACAAACGTCGTCCAGAATGACATCATGTTGAAACGGGGGAACGCCATGTCCTCCGCGCCAATCTGGATCGGCAGGAAGTAATTGCCAAACGCCGCGAAGGGTGCGTTTGTCAGCACGAAAAACACCATCAGCGTTCCGTGCATCGTCATCAGGGATAGGTAGTACTCGGGCGTCATCACTCCGCCCGGCGCGCCAACCTTGGAGAGGAACTGCAAGCCGGGGATGGGAGCGTTCGGCCACACCAAGTGAATCCGCATCAGCCAGGAGAGAACCATTCCGGTAAATACGGCGACGAGAGCGAGACCGTAGTACTGCTTTCCGATTACCTTGTGATCGAGACTAAACACGTGCTTGCGGATAAACGACGTCGGCGGACCGTGATGCGCTACGTGTACTTGTGCTTCCGACATGCCTTAGCCCTCGTGTAGTTGGTATCTTCCCCGCATACTTGCGGAACGCACCAAAATTGCTACGTATTGGATTGCGACCTCAGCCACTTGTCGAAGTCTTCCTGCGACATCACGTTGAGATAGCCCTTCATGTTGTAGTGTCCCAAGCCACAGAGCTGAGTACACACGATCTCGTACTTGCCAACCTTGGTAGCGGTGAAGTGCATTGAGAGGTCGAGGCCTGGCACGAAGTCCTGCTGAATCCGCAACTCGCGAACGTAGAAGGAATGGCCCACGTCCTTCGCATGCATCATCAGGTGGATCTCTTTGTTAACTGGCACGACGAATTCTCCGGACTGAATGTCGTCACGCGCAGCGATGTCATTCTCCGGATCCAGCCCGAAAAAGTTGGAATTGCCTTCATCTATCTTGTCGGGATGAATCTGTCCGAATTTCCCGTCCGGACCGGCGTAGCGGAAGTAAAACGCGAATTGGCCCGCCTGTACCTGAACCGGCAAAGCGTCGGCGGAAGCGGGTTGGAAATAAACTTTGGCCCAGGCCTTGGAACCCAACGCGCCCAGAGCAATGGCCTCGGCTCCCACCAGGAGGACGGCCGCAACCACGAGATATTTCGCGCCTCCCGGGAAGTTCTTCACGGGACCATCTTTTCGGCCTCCGAACTGCCAGACGAAAAACCCAAGAGCGATCTGGGCGGCCAGGAACGACAGGCCGGCCTCGATCATGGTCTCGTCCATTTGCTTGTCGATCTCAGCGCCATGCGTGGAGATGTCTTCGGGAGGCGCAACCGTGGCGCCAAGGAAGGTGTGACTGATGATCGGGACTGCCGAGGCCAACGCAATCAGAATCACGAGAACTGCGAATACCTTGCCGCCCATATTTCCTCACCATGCACCCGATTTGAACGGGATGAGAGTCATGCGAGACCGTTCTGAAAACGATCCCGCGTCTGGATTAATAAGCCTTGGCTTTAAAGCTAAAATCAGCGGTCTTAGACTCGTTTCCCGTAATCGTGATTTCCTGCTGCTGGGTTCCGTAGTCTTCATGCCACGCTGTGATGGTGTACTTTCCGGGAGGAAGATTGGGCAGAGAAAAACTGCCGTCATCCTTGGTCACAGCGTAGTGACTGGTCTTCAGCACAGCAAACCAACCGTGCATCCAGGGATGGATGTTGCACTTTACCGAAATGAATTCCGGCTGATCGAACTTTGCTTCGATAGGCGGCGCCCCGGGTGGCTGCGACTTGTTCCACTCCCGATTCGTCTTAGCGAGCGGGTGGATGTTGTGGGAAGTCTGATCGTCATTCAGCACCTTGAGATCCTGGTTCACGTGCAACGCAACCACGTGAGGCAGGTATTGGCAGCCTTTCTGTTCAAAGGTGACTGCCTGGGAGGGGGCGTTTGCGTCGTCCGCGCCGGCCGAAATATAGACGACAACGTTTTCGAGTGTGTTATTTGCTCCCGTGACGACGGTCTCGGTGGTCACCGGCGTCGCATGCTGCTTGGCGCAGCTCGGCTCTTTCGACATATCAATCGGCTTTTGTTTTACCGGCGTTCCGGTGTAGGTAACCTTGCCGCTGATCGTACCCGCAAATGCCATGACGGGACACAGAGCGGCGGCCAGAATCGCAATGCAGGACTTGCTGACTCGCATTTCTTCCCTCCTAAGAGCTAAGAACCTGTTCTATTTGCCGCCGCCCGCTGCACCAGGTTTGGCTGGCGCGTCGGACGGCTTTTCCGTGTACGCGGGAATTTTCCCTCCCGCGGCTTTCAAAACTTCGTTCTCTTTGCTATGCCGATGGACTTGCAGCGTACGCAGAAAGTGAACCAGGTCCCACGCATCGTTCGGCTGGATGGTATCAACGAAAGACGGCATCGGCGTTCCGTCAACACCGGTCATAAAGATGCGATACACATCCTGGTTGGTGACTCCGCATTTAAATCGTGAATCGTCACCGCCGCCAGCGAAGTTATAAGGGCGGATGGGCT
>Ga0335069_10013630_pt1 | contig 11410 bp, 8 predicted proteins | sample Lox_Sample_11_FD_206714 | JGI IMG/M metagenome (GOLD analysis project Ga0335069, IMG submission 206714) | Soil microbial communities from Loxahatchee National Wildlife Refuge, Florida, United States - Lox_Sample_1.1 | ecosystem: Environmental > Terrestrial > Soil > Wetlands | place: USA: Florida... | reverse complement strand
GCTGGTTTCTGATTTGTTCTCTGACGCCTCTAACCGTTGGGTTTCGCGCGGCATTAACGCGCTCGCTGCCGGCGACTTGAATCGGGATGGCTACCCCGACATCGTCGCGGTGACCCCGGGACCTTACTGCACCGGCACTCCAAGTTTGTGGATTCTGTGGGGAGACGGAACTTCGACTTTCTCCAATCGCACGCGCATTCCTCTGGCCACCAGTCCGGGCCTGGTGGACGTCATCGACGTGAATGGCGATGGTCTGCTCGACATCATCACGAATGTGGGCGGGGTGAGCGTGCTGCTGAACCAGAGCAGCTGCGTTCCTCAGGGAGCCACAGACGGCGGCGCCAACGGCGGTGACGCCAGCGACGCCACGGCGGACACACGCATGGAATCCGTCCCCTATGTCCAAGATTGGGAGAGCGGGAGTGGTGGCTGGCTCGACCGCAGCGGTCAACCACCAACCTTGATCACGGACTCGACCTCGCCGGTAGGAAGCAGCGTCCAGGTACTGAGCCGAGCGACCAGTGGTGGCGACTACTTCTCTCCACACATCGATGTTGTGGGCGGGCAGACTTACTGTCTGCGCGCGAATATCAAATGGGTCAGCGGTGGAGCACCCTTCGTGGGCATTGAGCGCTTCTCTGGCAGCGCCGGGATCGGGGTGAACTGGCTGATCGGATCGCCGTACACGGACGAGCTCGGACAGACAACGGTGGTCAGTAGCGCGGATGCTAGTTGGCAGGACCTCGCGCGGACCTTCGTAATGCCGGCGGATACGACCCAGATTCGGCTGGTCGACGAGCTGTGGGATGGCGGTTCCAAGGGCGGCGACCCGCTTGCGTATTTCGACGATCTCGGGCTCGACGTGGGCCCGTGCCCAGTCATTGCCAATCACGGCGTCCCCTACGTCCAAGACTGGGAGAGCGGCGTCGGCTCGTGGACTGATCGCAGCGGACACCCGCCAACTTTGACCACAGACTCGACCGCGCCGGCGGGAAGCACCGTCCAGGTGCTGAGCCGGGCGACCAGCGGGGGCGACTACTTCTCGCCACTCATCGACGTTGTCGGCGGGCAGACGTACTGTCTGCGCGCGAATATCAAATGGGTCAGCGGTGGAGCACCTTTCGTAGGCATCGAGCGCTCCACCGCGGGAGGGCCGAACTGGCTGATCGGATCGCCGTACACGGACGAGCTCGGGACAACGACGGAAATCAGAAGCACGGACTCGGGTTGGCAGGACATCGCCCGCACCTTCGTGATGCCGGCCGATACGACACAGGTTCGCCTGGTCGACGAGCTGTGGGACGGTACTAGCAAAGGCGGCGACCCGCTGGCCTACTTCGACGGCCTGGCTCTAGATAATGGCTCGTGCCCTGCCTCCGACGGGACCTGATGCGGTTTCCGCTCCGATCCACTACCGAGTGAGTAGAGCCCAAGCGGACCCGTGCCTTGAGCCGTGACGTTGGTTTGAGGGCTCCCCATTCTCCCCATCAGACGAAAATGCCGAAACGCCTGGGGCAGCTGATCTCTGGCGTTCAACAGGTTGGAATGGCTCATGTTCTCGACAGAGATCACTGACCGCTTGGAAAACGCTGGCCCATTCTCCCCCTGCCCCATCTTCGTCGTTCTGGACCACCGACGAACGCGGTAGCCAAGAAGGACAGGTCGACGAACGCGCTCTACACGCTTGCTCTCCCGGGATTCTGAACCGTAGCTCACGGAACCGAGCCCCCCAAGACCCGGACATTTGCGATGCTTAGGCGCTGAGCTGCGAGCCGATTCACAAAGCGGCCCTGCAAAGCACTAGGCGCAAACGCGGCTCTTGGTCCAAAATCCTCGCCATGTGCAAGCGCCTGGCTCTTCCCCTCGGTAGCTCGCTGATCCGCGTTGGCGGCATAGTGGCTCTCCTCTTCACGAGCGCTCTTGGCTGTGATTCTTCGGGATCCGGGGGCCAGGGCGGCTCAGTAACCGCGGGCAGCGGCGGGCACGCTGGCGGCAGCAGCGCGGGCTCGGGCGGCGCACAAAACGGCGGAAACACGGCCGGAAGCGGTGGCACCGCAGGCACGGCCGGATCCGGTGGCACCACGGGCACGGCCGGATCCGGCGGCACCAGCACAACCGGTGGATCCGCGGGCAGCGGCGGGCACGCTGGCGGCAGCAGCGCGGGCTCGGGCGGCGCACAAAACGGCGGAAACACGGCCGGCAGCGGTGGCACCGCAGGCACGGCCGGCTCCGGCGGCACCACGGGCACGGCCGGCTCCGGCGGCACCAGCATAACCGGTGGATCCGCGGGCACGGCAGGTGGCGGCAAGGCGAGCGGCGGTGCGGGCGGTGGCGCCAGCGGATCCGGTGGCGCGGGCACAGGCGGAATCGCGATGGGCGGAGCAGGCGGAATCGCGACGGGCGGAACAGGCGGAACCGCGACGGGCGGAACAGGCGGAGCCGCGAGCGGCGGGAGGGGCGGTGCAGGCGGAAACGGCGCCAGCAGCGGGACGGCTGGCGCGGGTGGCACTGCGGGCACGGGCGGGACCGCCGGCACGGGCGGCAGCTCGGGCGCGGGAGGCCACGCCGGCGCGGGCGGGGTGTCCGGCGCGGGAGGCGCCGGCGGGCCCCCCACTACGTGCTCCGCCTCGCACTGCTGCAGCGACGGAGACTGTCCGGTCGCGCTGACCGGACAGTCCGGCGCGTGCGACACCAGCACGCACTCTTGCCAGTACACTTGCCCGACGAGCACGCAGCTCTGCGTGTTGAACGGAGGCGCGTCGTGCATCGCCTCCACGCTGTGCTGTGGGTGCAGCGGAACCTGTCAGAGCGACGCAGACTGCCTCCCCGGCCATTTTTGCAGTGGTCAGTCCTGTCGCGTGGCGGCCGTGGCGGTCGCGGCGGGGTTGGACAGCAGCTGCGCGCTGCTGGCGGACGCCACGGTGCACTGCTGGGGCGGCAATTCCTACGGCGATCTCGGTCAGGGGCCGAGCCTGGCCCTCCACGGCAGCACCACGCCCCTCGCGGTGACGCTCCCGAAACCGGCGACGGCGATCGCCGTCGGCGGGTACTCGACCTTCGTTCTCTTGAATGACGGCACCGTCTGGAGCTGGGGCTACAACGTCTACGGTGAGCTCGGGCAAGGCTCCGCGAGCGGCAGCGTCACCGACCTGACGGGTGTCCCCACACCCGGCCAGGTCACCCTTCCCGGGGCGGCGAGCGCCATAGCGGCTGGGACTCACCACGCTTGCGCCCTCGTTTCGGGGAACGCGTGGTGTTGGGGCTCGGACGGTGAGGGTGAGATCGGCGACGGCATGATGAGGAACAGCCCGCCGTTCGGTGCCGCCGCGCCGGTGAAAGCCCAGGGGCTCGGCAACGTGACCGAGCTGGCGGCGGGCTCCAACCACACCTGCGCGATCTCGGACGGCGCCCCCGTTTGCTGGGGCCTGAACGGAGCGGGCCAGTTGGGCAGCTCCTTCGGCGTCGGGGCGGTGACCACGCCCGAGCCGGTCAGCTTTCCGACCGGAACGCAAATCACCAGCATCGCGGCGGGCGGTAACCAATCGTGCGCCCTCCTCGCCGGGGGAACATTCGAGTGCTGGGGTGAAAACAACTACGGCCAGCTGGGGCAAGGCACGTTCAACGCGACGATGACCGCGTTTCCCGAAGATGGAATCGTCACGCCCGCTCCGATTGCCGCCTCGGCCGACGGGCCGATCACCGCGACGGTGGTGACGATGGGTGAGACCGAGGCCTGTGCCGTGGCTACCAGCGGAGCGCTGTATTGCTGGGGATACAACGATACCGGCGGCGTCGGCACCGGCAGCAACACCACGACGGCCCCCTACGGGATCTCCACGCCGACCCGGGTCACGACGCTGCCGTACGCGACCACCGCGGTCGCGGCCGGCGGCTGGCACGTTTGTGCCGTTCTCCGGAACGGATCGGTCTGGTGCTGGGGAGATGACCCCGGCGGCGCCGTTGGTGTTCCGCCGGCGCCGGTCGGTTGGTGAGTGACGACCAACCAAGCTCCCCCGCCGCGGTCGGGTCGCTGGTGCCGGAGACGAGACTTGAACTAAGCCCTTACGCAGCTGCTGCTCAGGACGTTCAAGACTCTTCTGGTTGCATCTGCAACATGCCGGAAACTGCAGAGAAGTCTGGGATGGCGAGTGGTAGTGCCAAGGTCGCCTTGCAGGACTGACAACTCAGCTCTCTGTTGCTCTTCAGTCGAGCATCACGGGCTCGCGCAGGCCCGGCTGCAAGGTTGGCGGGGACTTGCTCGCCGTTTCCGAAGTACATCTCGTCAGGCGTCTGGCCCGCGAAGGCTGCGTGCGGGAGGACGGTGTTGTGCTGTTCGACGTAGAAGGTGATCAGCCTTTCCATGGCCGCAAAAGGTCTCGAGCTGGTGCGAATAGAGCCAGCCGTAGACGACCAGTAGCCAGCACACGCAGATTTCATGGAGAACATCGCCGGCATTTCCGCTAGTCCGCGAGCCTCACTTCCCCTTGACCCGAGGCGGCAAAAGGGATCCACCCCAGGCGGGGGTCGCGCGTCGGGGGTTGCTCGGCGAACCGAGGCGAAAGAGGCGGGTCGTTTCGTCGTCGAGCGGCCGCAACGCCGCACCCGCATAGCAGGTGAGCTCTGCGTCGGGTGCGCGCGCGAAGCGCCGGCCACCGGGCGCGGCGAGCTGGTGACTCCAGCCGTCGCCCAGGAACACGAGGCGGCCGTCGTCAGCGACGAAGTCGTCGGGTGAAAGCCCGACCTCGTGGTGGAAGGCGTCGTCCGCGGTCGCCGCGATCGGTGTCCAGGCGCCGTCGGCACGACGTCGGCGGTATTCGACGCGCACGCCTTCCACGTCGCCCGGTCCGTAGATCGCGCGCTGCAGGCCGGGAAGCACGAAGAGAAAGTGCGTGTAGATCGCGTCGACGAGCAACGCGGGCAGGACGGTGTACGTGAGCCAGTTCGCCCCCCACGGCCGCTCGGTGCTCCAGTAGACGAAGTATCCGACGGTCAGCGCGTCGGCTCCCTCCCGGCGCACACGGTAAAGGACGCTCGCGCCGCGCTGGCCCGCCGACCCGCGCGTGGCCCCGATGCAGACGCTCGGCAGCGATCCGGTCGCGTCCATCGGACCGTGCGCCGCCGCGCCTTCGAGCACAACCGACGCCGGTCCACCGTGCGCGAAGGGGGATGCAGTCGCGGCCGTCACCACGGGGGCCGACGCTGGCCCCGGCCACGCGGGCGCGCACGCAGATCCGACGACCATGGCGGCCGCGGCGAGGGCCGCCGTCACCGTCGGAGAGGCGGAGCATAGTCCGTTCAGGCGCCACTTTGCTTTCAATGTCTGATAATCGTGCGAGCGGGCACGGTCGAGTGGGGTCCGCAGTCCACAGCCCGCCATCGCCGCAAGGCGCACGCGGTGGATGGGGCTATTGGCGGCCCATCCCCGCACGTGGGTGAGCACGAAGTGGGCGAGGGAGATGACGTGGAGCATAGCGGTCTTGGCGTGCCTGGGCCAGGACGGAGGCAAGGGGACGGAGAAGGGGGAGCTCGGCATGGTGGTATTGGCAGACTTGGATCTGCTTGAAGGGTAGCCGGGCGAGTGGGTGGATGCCGCGACCCGGTCGGCCACAACGGTGCCCGACAGTGCCGCCGGAGGGGAGCGGAGATGCAGCTGATGCAACGCCGTGATTTGATGGCAAAATCCCGGTGCCATGCTGGCCGGGTGACAGCGGGGCAGGACGTGGCGAAATTCGCTGGACCCCTTCAGCGGGAGGGTCAGACCTGCCTTTGGTGCAGCCATGGGAGTGCCAAAGCCCCGGTTCCCGCACATCACCTCGGCTTGCGAACCGGCTAGAAAATGCTCGATCTCACGACGATTTTGGCAGATCCAGTTTCGGCACAGGACGCGATTGCAACGCACCCGTCCCGGTGCGCCGTTCGCCGGCGGATTTCGCGGTACCCGGGCCGTAAAGATCCGCTAGGCTTCGGACATGGCGACGCCAGACTACGCTTCGTCGAATCAGGTCGCGCCCCAGCAGACCTTCAATCCCTGGTCAACGCAGCCTGTGCCCCAGCAACGCCCGGCTACCATGGCCTATTCGGCCGTGCCGCCGCCGGTGCCGACGCAGCCTGCGCCCCAGCCGCGCTTGAGCGCCTGGCCAACGCGGCCTCCACCGCTACCCTCGCAACGCCCCAGCGCTTGGCCGACGCAGCCGCTGCCCCAGCCGCCGGCCTTCAGCTCGCCGGCGGCGCCCGCCCAGACCTTCAACGCCTGCCCGACGCCGCCGGCGCCAAAGTGGCCGCCCAACCCGCCGGTAGCCATGGTGGATCCCGTGGTGCTTCCGACGCGCAAGCCCGGAAGCAAGGCGCGTGCGGTCGTCGCGTGGTCGCTCTGGGTCTTCGCCGGCGGGTTGCTGGCAGGGCCGTTACTCGCCGATTATGCCGACCAGGGTATGGAGGCTGGACTCGCCTGGGTGTCCGCGTGGGCACCCAACTTCCTGCGCCCGTATCTGCCCTTGCCTCTCGAACGACCGGCGTCCCCGCCTCCGCGCGCGAGCGTCGAACGCCCGGCCGCCGTTCCGCCGGCCGCCGAGCCGGCGCAAGCCCGGGAGCCGCCGGCGGCGCCAAAGCCGTCGGCCCCAATTGCCGCCCCGCCGTCAGGCGCGGAGGCCCCGGTGGCGAAAGCCAAGGCGGCCCAGGCTGAGCGTAAGGTCAGAGAAGCTCAGCACACAGCCAAGGCGTCCCAGCCGCGCCTTGTGCACGGCTCGCACGGCAAGGTCAAGGCTACCTTCGCTGCGGCGGAGCCGCACCCCGCGGTCAAGCGGGCGGCAGGCAAGCGGGGCGTAGGCAGCGATCCCTTCGAGAGCTACGAGGGCGGCGCGAGCGCCCCGGCGCCGCTCAAGCGTGCGGCGAAGCCCGCGCCTGAGCTCGCGCCGGCGGCCAGGAGCTCCGCGCGATCCAGCGACGGTCTCGATGAGCTGATGGCCGGCGCGGCCAGGGGCACGGGAAGCAAGCCCAGCGCCAAGCACTAGCAAGGGATGCTCAAGGACGTGGAGAAGAGCGACCCACCGCCGCCGCCAAAGCGCGCCGAGCCGGCTCTGTTGCCACCGCTGACGGCGGCCAACATCACGGCGGCCATGGCGGGCGTCAAGACCGAGGCGAACGCCTGCGGCTACAGAGGCTGCCGCGCGTACAGGCCCCAGCACCAGAGTTGCCCGCCCACCGACAGGCCACAAGTGTGCAGGTCGCCAGCGCTTATCTGGGTGAAGGTCTGGTCGGGAGGCGTGGTCTGGCCGACGGAATTGTCTCCCCAGCAGGTCACCTTGCCATCGGCTGACAAGGCACAGCCATGCGCCTTCGATGGAATCTCCATCGAGGTTCCCACCGCTAGGTCCACGAACACCCCGGCGGGTGGTGCCAGCTGGCCAGAGGAATTGTCACCCCAGCAAGCCAGTGTGCCGTCGGTGCGAATCGCGCACGAGAAGCCCATGGCCACCGAGACTGCAACGAAGCTGCCGCTCGGAGGGGTACTCTCCCCGTCGGTGTTTTCACCCCAGCAGGACAAACCGCCATCAGTGGCGATGGCACAGGCGTGGGTCCTGGCGACGGCGACAGCCCGATAGATTCCCGCTGGAGCGTTGGGCAAGCCTGTGGGCAGAACGCCCCAGCAGGCCAGTGCGCCCGCGGTTGAGATGGCGCAGGTGAAGTCAAAACCTGTGGCGGCGAGACGAGAGAAGGACCCACTAGGTGGCCCAGACGAGATGTATGTGTTGGTCCAGCACGCCAGGGAATCGTCGGCAAGAATGCCGCACGCGTGCCGAGGGCCGACCGCCACTTGCTTGAAGGTGGCCGCGGGTTGAGCCACCGAGAGACCCGAGATGAACGTCCCGACGTCACCCCAGCACTGCACGGTCTGGTCGGCCTTGATGGCGCACGCATGGGTCCCTTCGGTCGACCCGCCCGACCCGGCGCCGGAGGTGCTGATCTGGCGAAAGGTCCCTGCCAGGGCCGTGCTCTGGCCGTCCCTGTCGTCGCCCCAGCAGACGACCTGGTTATCCCGACGCACGCCACAGGCCAGGGTGAAGCCGAGGCTGACCTGGGCGAAGGCGTCCGAGGGGGGCTTGAGGCGTTCGGTGAAATTGTTGCCCCAGCACGCCAAGGTGTCGTCGCTGCGTCGGCCGCAGCCACCGGTGGACTCGCCGGACACTTCCACAAAGGTCCCGGTAGGCAAGGTGAACTGGTTATCCGTGCGCATGGCAACCAGAGTCCCGTCGGGCCGGATGCCGTACGGTGCTCCGATGCTGGTGTATACGTCGCTCGGGTAGAAGTAGTTGTCGCCCCAGCAGGAGGCGGTCCCATCGGTGCGTAGGGCGCAGCCTCCGTGGCCCTGCACGTTGAGCTGCACAAACCTGCCCTGGGGAACGTCGGTGGCCCGCCAGCGCGTATCTCCCCAGCACGACAGGGTGCCATCGCGGCGAATGCCACACGCAACCCCCGATCCAACGCCTATCCTGACAAAGGTTTCCGACGACCTGCCAAGATCCTGACTGCCCCAGCAGGCGACGGTTCCGTCGTCTCGCAGCGCGCACGAGGTCGCATCGCCGCAGCTGACCTGCCTCCAAACCCCTGCAGGCGGCGTGCTCTTCCCCGAGCTATTGTTGCCCCAGCATGCGATGTGACCGTCCGCTACGACCGCACAGGCATTGTCGTAGCCCGCGCTGACCCGCGGAAGGCTCAGGGGAGGCAAGGCGAAAGCGGCAGAGTCTCCGCCATCGCTGCCGGCTTGGGTCGTACCTCCGCTGCCCATTGGGAAGCCATCGCGGCTGCCGCCTGTGGAACTAGCAGGCTCGCCCGCGCCACCCGCGGCGGGGACAAACTCGTTGATCTTCAGCGGCGAGGAGCAGGCCGTGAGCAGCAGGAGCAAAAGGGTCTGACGGCGGAGAGAAGAAGGCATGTGCATAATGCGCAGGGCCATCGTCGCACCAGAGGAGCGCGGCTGCAAGCCTCTCAGTGCCGGCCAGCGCTCCTTCCGGCTGTGAACCACGCGGCCCGCACGGGCCGACCGCCGCCAACCAGGCCACCTCGAGGCGGCTCCACGGTTCTCCGACCGAGCCGTCGATCCCGGCGCTCATTGCCACCGAGGACCAAAGCAGCAGAATCGCAGAAAGACGCTCGACAAGACAACGGACTAGACTGGTTCGCCGTTCGCAGACTGGGAGCGCGACCACATCAGGGCGTCTCTGGCTCGGGACCAGGGTCCTCCCGAGCGGCATCGATCTGGCTTTGGATATACTCGTCTAGGCTTGCCGCAGCCCCGTCGATAACCCCTCGGAGCCTATTCGTGTCCTTCATGAATCCGCAGTAGATCCGCAAAGCCCTGTGTCGGTCCGTCTGCGCGCGAAGCCGACACAACTCATTTCGCCAACCAGGGATGGGATCGCCCTGAATAGTACACTGGTAGTTTTCCCGCATCCAATTGAAGTATTCGGGCCCAGTTGTCGGGCCGCCATGGTCGACAGCAAATTTATGACCGTCGTCTGAAAACATAGCGTCCGAGAGTTCCGCTTCTGCAATGACTTCCTCTCGGCTGCGGCCCGAAGGCGAGACATCGTTATCAACAAGAAATCGGATCTGGTCATCCACGGTTTCAATCGTCTGCTCGAGATCGGCACCGAGATCTGCGAGAAGCGAATCACCAAGCGCGGAGCCGACCTCTTGCAGCCGTCGCCAGACTGCCAAGAAGTCGGTGGCCAAGCTCACCCCGTCACCCGTCCCGATGTACTTTAAGGTTCGATGCGAGAGCTTGTCATCTGTGCTCCGGGACCACCCGCGCGGCCGATACGCCGCGAGAACGGTGCACGCGATTTCGAAGTAGAAGATGGCAAGGGCATGAAGGACCGCCTCGTGTCGATCCCCCGCATGGTAGGCTCGATTTCTGAATTCGTGGAGACTGCAGATGCTGTCTGCGACAGCGACGGAGAGCATGCGACTCTGTTTTGCCAGCTCCACTTTTGGGCGGAACTCCTGCCCGAGCGCTTTGCGGAGTAGGTGGAGATCATGCCTGGGCCTGTCAGTCCCCCTAATCATCATTGCAGCGGAATATGTGTCTCTGACGTGCCGATGGAGGGTCAACTCAACGACATTGTCGACCAGCACGATGGCAAAGCGGTCGAAGTTCCGCTCTCGCATTGCCAGCTGATCCAGGCACAGGTCCATCTGATCGATCTGGTCTGCAAAGAACTGCAAGATAGTCGCATCAGTCCAAGTATCGCGCACCAGCCGATCGTACACCCTGTCCCGCCCGTCCGTGAACCTAGAAAGCCAGGCGCCATTCTCAAGAGAGACAGATGCAGACACACGAACAGGTGAAGGTGGCTCGCTGAGGATTCGAACCTCAACCTCCCCCTTCGTGAACAGGCCTCCGGCGACGTCTGCTCATGGAGGGGGACGCTCTACCGTTAAGCTAGCAAGCCAGCGAGTATTCTATCGGCCTCCTGCCTGGAAATCGAGTAGGTCGTCTGGAGGAATCCTGATCGCGCGTTGGCGAGACGCTCAGGGGCCTTTCGGAACCTGCTTTCCAGGTTGACCGTCTTTGCCTCGACGATTTCAGCGAGCTCCTCATCGCTAGGCCGAGCTGCTTTGCAGAGATCCTCCGCGAGTGTCTTTGTGCTCCGAGTGAAGAGCACAAAGTCGTCAAAGCTCACGGCCTCGTAGCGGTTGGGGGCATGTAGGTTCCACAAGGCCGGGTTCTCGGCAACTCGGTCGCGAAGAGCTTCGAGCGCAGGGCCATCGCCGCCTATCCTGTTCCGGGCGGACCGGTGGACGGTGGCGTTGCGGATATCGCGATAGTACTGGCAGACATCGAAGGCCAAGGTGTGCTCGAATCCAATCGTCCGTGCGATCTTCGTCAAACGGTCGGCGTTGTCGTCTATGTCCCATTCCTTGCCTTTCGGATGCTCATCCCGGAGGCCGATCAGGAAATCCTCAAGGCACTGGTGCACGGTGAGAATGTACAAACGAGCAACATGCGGACGGAGTGATGGAACGTCGACCCTGTTCACATGGATCCCGAGGTGTTTTGCCAGATCGGCCACGTATGCGTGCCTATCGGGCGCTGCGCTGGCGCGGTTGACCAGGTCTCGCGTCGCGAGTTCAATGCATTCGCAGAGGGCATCAAGCTCGCCAAGTTGATGTTTCAGCTCGCGGTAGCACGGAAAGCGGAATCCCATGCTCTCCAGTATCGCCTGCTCGGCATCCACCTGTCTTCCCAATATGCCCGAGACCATCTGAGCAGTCGCTGGGTTTCGCAGCGCCGCTGTCTCGGTCCGGAGGAGGGATTCGCCCCCCCCGTCCCGGCGGTTAACAGCGGCCTGCTGCCCCTCAGAATTGCCTAAGAATTTCCGCCAGTTGACTCATGTGGACCAAGGCTACA
>Ga0335069_10013629_pt1 | contig 11410 bp, 13 predicted proteins | sample Lox_Sample_11_FD_206714 | JGI IMG/M metagenome (GOLD analysis project Ga0335069, IMG submission 206714) | Soil microbial communities from Loxahatchee National Wildlife Refuge, Florida, United States - Lox_Sample_1.1 | ecosystem: Environmental > Terrestrial > Soil > Wetlands | place: USA... | reverse complement strand
AGGAGATTCTCGACCTTGCCGGAGCGGTTATCGCAGACAAGGGATTTCAAGGGTCTGGCTACGTCACGCCGGCTAAGAAGCCGCTGGACCGTGAACTCTACATGCGTGAACATGAATACAATAACCAGGTCAGTTCTATCCGCGCTCCCATCGAGCGCGCGGTCGCGCATCTCAAAACCTGGAAGATCCTTTTCACCGATTACCGGCGGCCGCTCAACACGTTTCTTGATTCCTTCCGCGCAGCCATCGGCCTATATTTCTTCGAATTGAGTTTTCGATAACCCCCCATGGCTGTAGCGGCGGCTACGCGATAGGCCCGCTAATTAGCGAACCACAATCTTGAGATCGTCGTGGATACGGGAATTCCCGGCGCGTAACGGCCGAGTCCTCACTCAGTAGTGCCCAGTTGACTCGAATTGGATGACCCCAAGTACATCGGCCTTGTTAGGCTGTCAGAAATGCACTTATGGGGAACTTATGGGGCCACACGACCCCACCATAGCCAGCTAAGGGCACCTCGGAAACGCCCGGTTTTCGCGGAAATTGCCCGAATCGCGTCGGGTTCCCGCCTCGCGAACGACATCAGCATGCCCAGGGCGATCATCGTGATCAGTAGTGACGGCGGGCTATAGGAGATCAGCGGAAGCAAAATGTCGGTGACTGGAAAGAGTCCAAGCACGCTGCCGATGTTAAAGAATGCCTGGACGACGATCCATGCCGTTATGCCTGTCGCCGCCAAGCGGACGAAGATATCGTTCACGCTCCGGGCTATCCGTATGCCTGCGTAGGCGAGCCCGCCGTAAAGCACGGTCGTACCCAGCGCGACAAGCAGCCCGAGATCCTCCCCCAAGATGGCGAAGACAAAGTTGTTCGTGACGTTAGGCACTGAACTCCACTTCTGGTTGCTGGCGCCGAGACCTACGCCGAACCAGCCGCCGGACCCGAACGTCCGTCTGAGCTGGATTGTCTGCATATCCGGGCCGCCTCTTAGGTGTAGGAACACCATCAAATGGTTGGAACGGTAGCTTGCCGAGATGATCACCAGTCCTATGGCCAGCGCCATCAGGATCAGGATGCCGCTGAATACCCGCCCCGGGATGCCGACGACCCAGAGCAGGGCGAGGAAGATAACCAGCAGGATGAACGTGGTGCCCAGGTCGTCGCCCGACATCACGAGCAGGCATAGCAGGCTGGCGCCGGGCATGAGCGGCACCAGCATGTGCCGCCAGTCGGCCAGCTGGCCCAGCTGCTCCTTGCGGGCCAGAAGGTCGGCGCCCCACACTGCCAGGGCGGGCTTGGCGATCTCGGACGGCTCGAGCTGCTGGCCGCCGATCTCGATCCACCGGGCCGCGCCGTTCTGGGATACGCCGACGCCGCGTACGAGCGTGAGGCAGAGCCCGACCACGGCTAGCGCGAGCAGCGGGTAGGCGAAGGCCCGGAACAGCTGCGACGACGAGCGCGCCGCGAGCCACATGCACAGGAAGCCAATGGCAACGCCCATTAGCTGATGTTGAAGCAGCGAGTTCGGTGCAACACTACGGTCGAGTTGCTGTACTGAGTAGATGGACTTCGCCAATAGCACGCCAATGGCGATCAGCAGGGTGGTGATGCCGAGGACGAGATAATAAGAGGTTAGTGGCTTGTCGAGCAGCCTGCGTAGCCCTGGCCACCGGGCCGCCCCGTGACGACTGACATCCGCCTTGCCGAGCTTAGTGCCAGGTTTCGTATTCGGGCTCGCGTGCGCGAGAGAAGCCGCCGACTGTCCCGGTACTGGTGCGTGAGTCTTCTCTTGGGCTCGCTCCATGACCCGTCTCCCGCGATTAAGCCCGCCGTCGCGGGAACCTTTGAGGGTATACCATGGTGACTTGGCGACTATGGATACGCTGGTACTCCTCTGTCTCACAGCCGCCGGATACTGATCACCGTTGATGTTCCGCCCAGCCGAGCGGCTCGAAATGGTGCTGATGGGTTCCGCACTGAGCGCCGCCAGCCCATCCCGGGCAACCCGTCTGAAGATCACTAACAGGGCGATCACAAAGTACATGCGCCAACATACCTCGCCCGGTAGATGACGCGTTGCTTCTTTGACAAACTACTCTGGACCCGCCGCTACAGCGTGCGCATGCTGACCTGCGGTCAACCCTGGTACCGCCGGATCCGCGGCAGAGTCCACAGTCCCGGGCGGCCCAACAGCGCGGTGATCGGGCTGGTCGGCTGACCAGCTGGCGTCCGCCCAGCCGGGGCCGCCCGCACCGGGGCTGGTTGGCCAGCCCGGCCATCCCCCCGTCGTTGAACCGGCCGATGCAGCGGCGCACGGTGCCCGGGTGGCAGTCCAGCAGCGCCGCGATCTGCGCCGGTGGTAACCCGTGCAGCGACAGCAGCACCATCACCGCCCCGCGCCGCCTGCCGCCAGAACGAGTGTCTTATTTAGTCAAGACAGGCTTGTCGTGACCTGCGCAGCGCTACAATCAGATCGCTGTTTATCGCTGGATTCTTGTAGAAAGCTGCTTGCGCCCCGTGACCACTTCGACGAATTCTGCACCAAGTAGCTCCGATGAAGAGATTTATTCACACGTCCTCGATATGGCACAAGCAGTACTCGATAGCGGCAGCTTCGATATACAAGGCTTGACTGCCGAGGAGTACATAGCCTCCGTTAAGAGAGTCTTGCATGGCCAAATATACAATTTGCGCGCTCCCTATACGGAATGGCGGAAATCGGCCGCACCCTATGAAAGGAGGACACAGCAGCGTCTGCGTATGCTGGTTTGGCTCTTCGGAGCAATGGCCTTTACGGTAATCGTGAACATCGTAGAGGTCGGCATCACGCAAATTGATCTTCTGGGACGCTTCTCGAAGATAATATCGTCACATGTAGCCGGGATCAATTTGTTCTTTATCTTGGTGACAGCCTCAGTCTGGGCGATAAAGGGACCGCATCGTACATCTAGCCAAAGCAGTAAGACGTCCTACCTTCTTGACGATCAATTCTCCGATCTAGTAAGAGACCTGATTCTTCAGCCTGCAGTGTCTGCGGCTTTCGAGATTCAGTGGCTCGACTCATCAGTTGATGAGGTCCGAGTTCAGGACGGTACCAGCCTAAGTTCCAAAGCTGACCGACAGCACATAGTAGCCACGTCAGCCTACAATCGGGTTTCAGTTGCATTGACGCGGCGGAACGGATGCTCTATTGGCGTTGCTGGCCCACGGGGTTGCGGGAAGACCGAGCTCGCGAGGACTTTCACCGACTTCCATGGTTCGGATTCACGTAACCGCACTATTCCACTTTTTCTTTGGGCCCCATCGGAGGACGATGCAAATACCTTTATGCTGCGCATGTTGAAAGAACTATGTATCAACATAATTTCGATTGCATCTGGCGATTCGGATCGTAATGAACCTGCGGCCAGAATCGCGAAACGCCGCCGGTGGCTTGCGACTGCGCTTGTCGCGATTACTCTCGTCGGACTAGGGACGGCAGTTCTAGCTACCGATCTGACGGGCGGCAATTTGCGCACGATGACGCCTATTATAACCGGCAGCACCCTTATTTGGGCAGGACTAGGCTCTTGTCTATGGGTTCTTGTTTCACAACCGCGAAGGTCTGCCCTGATTGATATCAGGCAATCCACCCTGGAGCTTGCGGCCGCGCTTCGCTCCCGAGTAGATTTTACTGAAACGCTGAAGACCAATTCCCAGGTAGGAATATCTGCGTACGGGCTTAATCTGACGACGGGAAGCGGTGCCGAACTAGTTAGGGCGCCACTTAATACCATAGATGTCATTCGTGAAATTCGAGGGCTAGTTCAAGCAATATCTCGAGATGGATGGCAGGTTATTATCGCAATTGACGAGATGGATAAGATGCCGAGCCAGGAGGCGGCTGCGAGGTTTCTCAATCACATCAAAGTACTGTTTCCAATCGCGGGCTGCTCATTCATAATCTCCGTTTCCGAGATGGCTTGGTCACTATTCGAACGCCGTGGTATGCCATTGCGGGATGTCCTAGACAGTTCTTTCGATGAGATCATCAACCTCGACGTACTGAGCGCTGCTGAATCGCGTGACATCCTCAAGAGAAGAGATCGGACAATCAGTGATCCCCAAGCATTGCTTTGTCACTGTCTTTCGGGCGGACTTCCCAGGGATCTATTGCGATGGGCACGTATCCTTGCGCGTACTGCGGCTGAGAATAGCCCTCCCAGCGCCTTGGGCTTCCCGCGGTTGGATGAAGTTCTTGATCCGCTGCTAGAAAGCGAGCTTAATACCAAAATTCAGGCTATAGAGTCAGACATACCGAATAATCACTCCTCTGCATCACTCCGAACTGAGGAAGGGGATCGTTCATGGCTAGCGATCTGGCCGGACCATGATGAAATAGAACGCGATTTGATCAAGTCTTGGAGTGGACTCCAGCAGGGCAGCAAGACGGACAGTATGGGAAATGCTTCTGAAGTCCTGGTGTATATCGCAATACTCCACACGATTCGGCAAGCCTTTACTGCCGGGGGGCAACTGTCGAGACTTGATGACAATGAAGGCTTTGATTATCACCTTATAAGAAACGGATTTGAGGGCATAGCGCATGCCCGGAGTAAACTCTCACGAAATGCTGTAGAATCGTGGCTTTTGCTCAAGCGGGCACGAGCGGTCCTGGGGCTTAAGCCGTTGGAGTACGAACCCGCCCATCCGAATTGATTTGCATTTGAGATCGCGCGGAGTTTTCTGGAGACTGCCATAAATGAATGTGCTGTGACATGGCGTGCGATTTGCATGCTTTTTACTTTGTCTGCGGCTTACGGCCGATGCATCATGGTCTGCCTCGGAGCGCAATGCAAAATGCGCCGCAATGCATCAGCATGTGTCTCCAGGCCACACTCATTTCGGCATGAGGGTGGGCTGGCCTGCCTCCAATCTGCGCCCCGGACAGCCTGACCGGCGCTCGGCGGTGGTCAGCGGTCCGGTGGTGTATGGCCGCTGCAGATGCGAAGGTGATGCAGGTTGTCATGGGCACCGGCAACGTCCATGAGGGCGGAATGCGCTCATGGCTACGGCGGCGATGGCGGGTGGCAGGTGATTTGGGAAAGCCGTTGCGCTGACCGCTTACCGGATAGCGATACTGGCCCGTGCAAGAGGTTCCCCCCGGACCGCCGGACCAGGTCCGCAGGCTTGAGCGGTACCGGCATGAGCACCCGGACGTCGACATAGAGCCGCCTGGCGCCGGCAGTGCCGTATGGCGCGCGTTCAGGGACGGGAACCTTATCGGGTACGGCTTCACCCTCATGGTGTTCCTGGAGCGCCTGGAGGCCCTGCCGGAGCGGTAGGCGCGGCACGAGATTTCGTCTTCATCTTCTGGCCGGGCATTCCCTTGTCCTGCTGCAGGCAGTCCCCGGGGCCGCGGGGTGGCTAGGCCGGGCCTGGTGAGCCGCTGGGCTGCACGCGCTCCCGGCGCGCCGCGACACGAGCGGGCGGGCGGGCCGGGGTAGCGTCCGGCTCCGCCGCGGCCGCGCACCAGCGGCGGCATCGGATAGCCGGCACCTGGATGCGAGCGGTGCCCATGTCACCTTATCCGAATTCGAATATAAGTACTATGATGTCCGCATGTGCCGCGCCACCTGCCAGAACCAGATCACGACCAGACGCGCAGGCAGGTACCCCGGGCCGCCGCCCCCCGACGTCGCTCACCGGGCCCATGAAGGGCGGTGCTGATGAAGACCCTTCCTCCCAGGAATCACCATGCACCTGCGCCGGTGGTCAGGCGCCTGGCCATCTTGTGGATAGCGGCGGTCGCGCCGGCCGCGACGATGACCATCAGCGCGTCCTGCCACGCACGCCCGGTGACCGGCGCCTGCTGGCTGGCACCGGCCGCGCTGTCCCTCTATGCGCTTCAACTCCTCAAGCACCTGCAGCCATAGCGTCATCCGGCTGCCCTGGCCAGCGCCTCAACCAGCTCGCGCGACACTTCGGCGGCCTATGCGGACAGCGCCCGGATGATCGGTTTGCCGGCGCTGCCGGCTCCGGTGGTGCGCACCGGCTCATTCATAGCCGCCTGCGCCGTGAACCGAGCCGCGCACCTGCCCGGCCGTCGCTGCCAGCACGGCCACGTCTTCCTCCACGGTGAGGCTGCGTTCAAGCGGGGCCGCGAGCAATACTGATCCGATCGGCGGCATCGCGCGGGCGGCGGCCAGAAAGACCCGCGCGTGCTACCGCACCGACCGCGGGCCGGTACGGTAGCTGGAGACTCAGCGCCTCTGCCCGCCGCAGCAATCCTCCCGCCGGCTGGAATCGATGCCAGCAGGACACGTGGTGAAAGGGTGGTCGACGTGCTGGACCATTACGTGGCCTTGAAAGCCCGACCGGGTCAGGAGCAGGCGCTGGGCGCCATGCCCGACCGCTTCGTCGGGGCCATCTCGGGACGACTGGACTGCGTCCTGGATATCGCCGCCGGTGCCAACATCAACAAATCCGGCCTCGCTCAGGGCTACACCCATGGCTGCTATGTGCGTCTGACCGACCCGGACTCGCTGGCCGGCAGCTACTGGAACCATCCGGCGCACCAAGAGCTGCTGGCCCAGATCGACGCGGCCTGCGCCGAGCGGTTCGCCATCGACTTCACCCGCGAGGAGTGAGCTCCGGCCAGATCCAGCAGCCGCATCAGGCAACCAGCAGCGGCGCACCCACGGGTTGCCGCCCGGGTCCACGGCGCAGGCCGGGCAGCCAGGTGATGCAGCTCGCCGAGCCGTCTCTCGTCATAGCGTTGCGCGCGCTCGCCGAACGCCGCGACGTCACGATTACGGGCCATGCCTGATCCCTGACATCCACGCCACGGCAAGTGCCGGACCCTCCAGCGGGAAGCGCAGCCCTGCGCCCAGCGGCATGAGAGTAAGTAGTCTAAGTGTGTGCCTGGCCGTCCCTGTCATGTCCCGGGTGATCGGATCGACCTTGGTGAGAAAACCTTCAATCCGCCGCCCCATGCCCTGGCTACCGCCCAGCCCATTCCCGGCGCTTCTTCTTCCCTGGAGCCTGACGTGGATATCACAGTTCCCGACATCGGCCACTTCGTCGACGTGCTGGTCATCGAGGTGCATGTGAGCGCCGGCGACGTCGTAGCCGCCGAAGATCCGCTCATCACGCTGGAGTCCGACAAGGCCACGCTGGACGTTCCCGCGCCGGTCGCGGGAACAGCCGGCGAAGTCGCCACCCGGGTGGGTGACCGGGTATCCGAGGGGGACCTCATCCTGCGGCTCAACGCCGCGCCGGGGTCCGGCGGCCCAGCCGCCGCGCCAGTAAAAGAGCACGTCACCGAGGACGCGGCCGCGGTACCGGCCGAGCCACCGGGCAACGGCTCGGCCAGCGGGATGGACGGGGTCATCGAGGTCACAGTCCCCGATATCGGCCATTTCATCGACGTGCCAGTGATCGAGGTACATGTGGCCGCCGGTGACGAGGTTAGCGGCAAGGACCCGCTGATCACCCTGGAGTCTGACAAGGCCACGCTGGACATCCCGGCGCCCGTGGCCGGCACTATCACCGCCGTCCGGGTCGCCGTGGGCGACAACGTCTCCGCCGGCCATGCCATTGCCGACCTGCGCACAGGCCGGTAGCCAGTGCCCGGGCAGCTGGAGCAGCAAGCACTGTAGCCGCGCCCACCCTGAACGTGCTGGACTGGGAGAACACGCCTGCCGCCGCCGCGACCAGCGAGATCACCAGGGGCAGGATCGAGACCCGCACCATCCGCGTCCCGCCCGCCCCGGCAGGAACAGGGTTCTGCGACGCGGCCCGCGCGCTCCTGATCGAGCGGTACGTCACGTACAAGAAGAAAGGCCGCTGGCACACCCGGGCCGAGGCCGTCCTCTAGCTCACCAGCCTCGGCGCCGACGACGCCGCCCCGGAAGACCTGCTCGCCTTCGTCCGCGGCACTGGCGGGCTGAGCACAGAACCGGAAACGGACCCCAGGTATGGCCTGCTCTCACCAACCTCATCATCACCCTATTCCGCATACATGGAGTAACCAGCTACACCGCCGAAACCCGCCGTATCGCCCGCGACCCCCGCCGCGCACTCCAGATCCTCGACCTCACAGGCCTATCACCAGGCTAAACAGCCACGCGACTTTGACGAATCCCTGCCAGCCGGCGCGGCCCGAATGACCCTATGAATGATCTGTGCGACACCCGCTCATCGGCATGTGCGGTAAACCTGCCAGCAGGCCGACGAAAGCCGAGAGCGCACACCGGGCCAGAGGCGGGCGGCACGATGTTCGATCCGTACGGTGCAGAGCGGCACGGTCAGCGAGCGCGGCAGCAGCGTAGGGCGGCTCGCGCGGGCAGGCACTTCGGCGGGCACGCATGGACCGCGTTCCTCAGTGGGTCCGTTGCCTGCGGCCGGGCGGGATCTGGCCAGCGGGGGTACCCGGGTCACGCTGCGGCGGCGACCGTCTCGGCAGGCGGGCACGGTCCCGCGGTCATTTCTCTGTCATGATGATGCTTTGAAGTCTCTCGCCTGCGGAAACGGTGGGCTGCGGATGGTAGGCCACAGGAAGAGAGCCACGACCATGACCGCACCGCGACCGCGTTCCCCGCAGCAGCCCAAGCAGCTGGACGCCGGGATATTCCAGGCCGAGATCAGCTCGTTCGCCCTGCGCCTGGCCGCCGAGGGCAAGGCCGCCAAGACGATCCGGACCTACACTGAGGCGGTGCGGTGGTTCGCCGCCGCTCGCCCGACCGGCCGGGCCAGCTGGGAGCAGGTGGACAGGCAGGACATCCAGCAATGGATGGCGTGGCTGCTGGACCGGTACAGCAGCGTCTACGCCAGCAACCAGTACCGGGCCCTGCAGCAGTTCTTCAAATGGCTGGCCGCCGAAGACGAGCTGTCTGACCCGATGGCCGGGCTGCGGCCGCCGCGCGTCCCCGAGAAGCTGGTCCCGGTCTTCACCGGCGAGGAGCTGGCCAAGCTGGAACAGGCCTGTGCGGGCCGCAGCTTCGCGCAGCGCCGCGATACCGCGATCATCGCGGTGTTCACCGCGACCGGCATCCGGCTGTCCGAGCTAGCCGGCCTGCGGTACGACCCCGGTGACCTGCGGGGCGGTGACGTCGACCTGTGGCAGCGGGAGATCACGGTCCGCGGCAAGGGCGGCAAGGACCGGATCGTCAAGATCGGGCACAAGACAGCCCGGAGCCTGGACCGGTACCTGCGCGCCCGCTCCCGGCACGCGCAGGCCTGGCGGCCGCAGCTGTGGCTGGGCGCGGGCAACCGGGAGCCGCTGACCGCCGCCGGCATCTACCAGATGATCGCCCGCCGTGGCCGCCAGTGCGGCGTGGACGCCTTCCCGCACCGGTTCCGGCACCACTTCAGCCACACCTGGCTGGACCGCGGCGGCCCCGAGGGCGACCTGATGGAACTCAACGGCTGGGCCTCCCCGCAGATGCTCACCCGCTACGGCGCCAGCGCCCGAAGCGCCCGCGCCCGCCGCACCTGCGACCGCATCATGACCGACACATAAGACCGCCACCCTAGCGCCGCCCCGGCCGTCCCCCGGCTGTCCCGGGCTCCTCACCCAGATCACCAGGGCACACGCTCACCCGGCCAGCCCCGGCGCCAGCTTCTCCCCGCGCGGGCATGCCGGCCACCCCCGGGATGCGCCCGCACCCGCCAACGGCCCAGCAGGCACCTGGCCAGCAGGCAGGCCCCGGGGGATCAGCCGGGATACGGCAGCCCAGTCAACCCCGGCTGTCAGTTGCCAGCCCACGCCGGCCGAGCCGCGAACCTGTCCCCGGAAGCCGGAGCGCGAAGTCCATCAACGGCCGACTGCGTGAGCCGACGAAGGCCTCCGGCGTCCCCACAAAAATCCCACAAGTCGGCGTCCCGGACCCGCCCCACAAGTATCCCACGGACAAGACGGCATTCCGCGGCACACCCCGGCACTCCTGGTAAATTGAGCCGTATCTGTCCACTGAACAGCGGAAACCCCGCTCAGGTGCAGGGATTCCCGTGCTGGTGCTGGTGGTCAGGGGCAGGGTCGAACTGCCGACCTTCCGCTTTTCAGGGAGCAGCGTTCCCGCAGGTCTCAGCATGCACACACCCCCGGCGTGCGATCCGCGTGCGACATCAGTGCTTTGTCACGATCGACTTGGGAAGCTTCGCCGCATCACCGTGTGCGGCCAGATCAGACAGGGCAGCAGCGACCTCGGCGTCACGGCCATCTACTGCATGCAGATAGCGGTTGGCCGCTGCGGCGGATGCATGACCGAGGCGAAGCATCAAGTCCTTGGTAGTCGCGCCAGCGGAAGCGGCAAGAGTCTGGCCGGTGTGCCTCAGATCGTGAAACCGGAAGCCGGGCATTCCGGCCTTGAGGCGTGCACGGGTGAATGCCTGGCGCACAGCATCGCCTCGCATCGGTCGGCCATCGCGGCCGACGAACACCCGATCGGAACCGGCCCAGGCCGTCATGTGTGCTTCGAGCACGGGAAGTACATGCGGAGGAATGTTGACGGTGCGCTTCCCGGCATCGGTCTTGGGAGGCGCATCGAAGGCCTGCGGCTTCGACAGCAGCTCGATCCGGTTACGCCGGACCGTCACCGTCCTGGCCGCGAGGTCAACGTCATCGGGAAGCAGGCCGAGCACTTCCCCGCGGCGCAGGCCGCACCATGCGGCCAGCAGGACAGCCGCGCGATACCTAGGGGTAATGGCCTCGATGAGCTCGACGACTTGAGCCGGGTTGGCCCCGGGGCGTTCCTTTGCCCGGTCCGAGCCCGCGCCAAGTATCTGGCACGGATTCTTCGCAATAGCGCCATCACGGACAGCGGTGTTCATCACGGCCCGCAGGAACCGGTAGGACTGCTGGATCGATGTCCGGCCGCCCTTGCCGCGCAGCGCCGAGGCATGCCACTCCCGGACCACGGCCGGTGATATCGCCCGGAGCGGCACGTCTTGCAGGGACGCCAGGTGAAGCCGCAGGTTACGTTCGCAGGTCTCCCGGTAGCGCGGCCCCATCTTCGGATGATCATGTAGCCAGGCCCGCGCGTAGTTGCCGAAGGATTCCCGGCCAAGATCCTCGGCCAGCCACGTGCCGCGTGAGATATCTGCCTCCGCTGCCGCTAGCCACCGGTCTGCGTCCGTCTTGGTCTTGAAGGTCCCCGGCGCCGGCTGGCGCAGCCCGGACGGCCCGACGAACGATGCCTGAAAGCGGCCAGACGGCAGCTTGCGCACATAACCGAAACGACGGCGCTTCGCGGGCACTTACGCCACCACCTTCCCGGCCCGCCACCTGACCTGGACGGGCTCCACCGTGCTCGCAGCAACGAAGTCGCGGACCGCCGACTCAGGGATGCGGACATGACGACCGACACGAACGAACCTGATCCGCCGCTCGGCGATCAACCGCCGCGGGAACCGCTCCGTTGTCCCGAGC
>Ga0335069_10013628_pt1 | contig 11410 bp, 11 predicted proteins | sample Lox_Sample_11_FD_206714 | JGI IMG/M metagenome (GOLD analysis project Ga0335069, IMG submission 206714) | Soil microbial communities from Loxahatchee National Wildlife Refuge, Florida, United States - Lox_Sample_1.1 | ecosystem: Environmental > Terrestrial > Soil > Wetlands | place: USA... | reverse complement strand
AGCGCCGCCGGCACGGGGTAGGTCGCGGCCCCTTCGTTCGCGCTTCGGTTTGGCTGCCGCTTGGGCGGGTATCGCCAAAGAACCTATGACCGCGCAACCTCCCGACCCCGATCCCACGCAGACCCCAGGCCTCGACCCGGGCGGCGGCGTCCCACCGGGTACCACCCCGCCGGCGGCCCCGCAGACCTCCGGTGTGGCCGAGCGCCAACCCCCCAATACCCGGCGGATGACGCCCAGCGCGGTACTGACCGTCGTCGGGGTATGCGTCTTCGCGGTAGTGTTCATCGCGGTCGCGGTGCTGCTCGTCATGAAAATCGTTGGCGTGGGCTGAGGTCTCCGGGTGCCTGACAACGCCGCGCGCCCAGGCCGGCCGGGCGAGTTTGTGCGATGCCTGTCGCGGCCGGTCACTGCCAAGTAGTCTCTGCGCGCGGGGGGTCAGATAGCCCACGGGCGGAAGGCTCGGGATATGCGGTTGGTGATCGATCTCAACAAGTGCCAGGGCTACGCCCAGTGCGTCCCGCTGGCGCCCGAGGTGCTCAAGATGGTCGGCGAGGAGGCGCTGGCCTACGACCCCAACCCCGACGACTCCCAGCGCCAGCGCGTATTGCGCGCGGCGGCGTCCTGCCCGGTGCAGGCCATCATCCTGGAAGTCGATCCGCCCGCCGACCGGACCACCCGATGACGGCGGCTTCGCTCGTCAGCCGGCTCGTCGACACGTTCAAGGCCGAGGGCCGCATCGTCATCGTGGGGGCGTCGCTGGCCGGCCTTCGGGCCGCTGAAGCCTTGCGGGAGAAGGGCTTTCGCGGCCCACTCACGATCATCGGCGACGAGCCGCACGAGCCCTACGACCGGCCGCCGCTGTCCAAGCAGGTCCTCAAGGGCTGGGTGCCCGCCGATCACACGAAGCTGCCCCGGTTGCGTCCCGTCGACGCGAATTGGCGCCTGGGCGTGGCTGCGGCGGGCCTGGACCGATCCAATCGTCAGGTGCTCCTGGCCAGCGGCGAGCAGGTGGATTACGACCGCCTGTTGATCGCCACCGGCACCAGGGCGCGCCCGTGGTTCAACGCGGACGAGGCCGCGCTGCAGGGGCTGTTCACCGTGCGCACGTGTGACGACGCCGCCAAGCTGGCCGCCGCGCTCAGGCAGCGACCACGCCGCGTGCTCATCGTCGGTTCGGGGTTCGTCGGCTCCGAAATCGCCTCCGTGTGCCGCGAGCTCGGCCTTGAAGTGACCGTCGCCGAGCGCGGCAAGGCGCCCCTGTCCGGCGCGCTCGGCGGCGTGATCGGGGACATCGCCGCCCAGATGCAGATCGAGGCCGGGGTCGACCTGCGGACCGGGGTGGCGGTCGAGGGCCTCGAGGGCTCGGAAGGAAGAGCCGACGGCCACGTCCGCCGGGCGCGGCTGTCCGACGGCACCGTGCTCGACGTCGACGTGGTGGTGGCCTGCCTGGGCTCGATCCGCAACGTGGAATGGCTCGACGGCGCGCAGCTGGCGAGCGGGTTCTGGGGAGTGGCGTGCGATGCCGGGTGCCGCGCCTTCGACATCAACGGCGTGGTGACCGACAACATCTTCGTCGCCGGCGACGTGGCGCGCGCCCCACATGTCCTGTACGAGTACGAATTCATGTCTCAAGAGCATTGGGACAACGCGGTTTTCGGCGCGGAGGTGGCGGCCAACAACATGATCAGCCTGGAGATGGGAAGGCGGCCGCACCTGCCGCTGCCGTCGTTCTGGTCCGGCCAGTTCGGCGTCAACATCAAGAGCGTCGGGGTGTGCTCGTTCGGCGATGAGATCGTCTTCACCCAGGGCTCGCCCGCGCAGCGCCGATTCGCGGCCGCCTACGGCCGCCGGGGCCGCATCGTCGGGGCGGTGACGTTCAACCACGGCAAGTGGCTGCCCTACTACGCGTCGCTGATCGAGCGGTCCGCGCCCTTCCCGCCGCCCCCGCCGGGGTACGACCGCCCCGCCATCTTCGAGCCGATGCCGGCCCGATTCCCCGACCCGCGCGAACCGACCGCGCTTCCCGACGTGGTGCTGACCGGCCACGACCCCACCTCCCGCGGTGCCGAATTCCGGCCCAGAAGCCGCTGAGCCCAGGAGCCGACGATGGACGCCGAAACCGCCTGGGCCGAGGCGATGAAGTTCGAGAACCGCCCGAACCCCTACCCCTACTTCCGGGAGCTGCGCGAGACGCCGGTGGTCAAGGTCGCCGACGGCACGTATGTCGTCACCGGTTATCGCGAGTTGCTCGCGTTGGCCCACGACCCCCGGATCAGCTCCGACATCAGCCGAAGCCCGGCCGCCCTGGGCGGCGAAAAGCCCTCTCCCGGTAGCGAACACATGCAGGCCTACGGCCGCGCCCCGAGCATCATCGTCTCCGACCCGCCCGATCACGACCGGGCGCGCCGGCTGGTGATGCGTCATTTCGGTCCGCCGCACTCCCCCGACCTGATCCCGGGCATGGAACCGTTCGTCGTGCAGCTCGCCAACGAGATGCTCGACAGGGTCAAGGCCCGCGGCAAGACCCGCCTGGACGTGGTGGAGGAATTCGCCTACCCGATACCCGTCGCGGTCATCTGCAAAATTCTGGGCGTGCCCGTCGAAGACGAGCCGATGTTTCACGCGTGGATCTTCGACTTCATGATGGGCAGCGACCTCGGCCCGGAGGGCGCCACCGAAGAGGGCCGGGCCCTGGCCGAAAAGGGCCGTGCCAGCACCGCCGCATTGCAGGACTACCTGGGTGGCCTCGTGGGTAAGTACGCGCAGACACCCGGCGAGGGCCTGCTGTCCAGGCTGCTGCACGACGACGGGCCCGACGGCCCGATGTCAGTGCAAGAGACCACGTCCAACGCCATGCTGCTGTTGGTCGCGGGCCACGACTCCACGGTGAACACCATCACCAACTGCGTGATGACGCTGCTGCGCAACCCCGGCTCGTGGGATCTGATTCGGCAGCGTCCGGAGCTGATCCCGCGCGCCATCGAGGAGGTGCAGCGGCTGCAGTCGGCGGTGCAGTTCTTTCCCAGCCGCAGCGCCACCGCCGACATCGAAGTCGGCGGCACGCTCATTCCGGCCGGGTCGGCGGTGCACCTCATCTACGCGGCGGCGAATCGGGATCCGCGGCGGTTCGACAACCCGGACCGCTTCGATCCGCTGCGTGAGGACAACGAGCATTTCGGTTGGGGCAGCGGCATTCACACCTGCATGGGCGGCCCGCTGGCGCGCCTGGAGGTCAACCTCGCGCTGGAAATCTTGCTGCGCCGTCTCGCGTCTCCGAAGCTGGTCGTCGACCCGCCACCGTATCGGCACAACCAGGTGTTCCGTGGGCCGCGACACCTGTGGGTGGACTTCGCCGCGGTCGCCGACTGAAAGTGGCTATGCCCCAACGGAGACGGGGTCACCGACGCGGATGATGCCCTGCGCCAGCACCTCGAGGTACGCGCCCGCGCACGGCTGCGGTCCGTGACCGCCTGTGTCCCAACGATTCTCGGCCGCCGGCGTGCGAAGCGCCTGCGGGGCTCGCGGCAGCGGGCCGTGCTCGAGGGTGGGCACCACGCACCGTGACGTGGATGTCAGGGCCCGCAGCCGCGCCTCCCCCACCACGATTTCCCGGCCGATCCAGTCGTTTTCACCGTACGGCGGGTAGCCCGGTGGCGTCGCGATCACCAGGTTCGGCCGGTAGCGCAGCGCCTCGACGCCGATGTGGTCGAGGGTGGCCGTGGTGATCGCATGCAGCGGGGCCTCGTCGGTGAACGAGTCGCCCGGGGTCGCCTGGGCGATCTCGAGGATGCGGCCCCCGACCTCGGCTTCGGATGCGTCCAACCCGAGCTCCAGCAGCTTCTCCGGATCCGGACGTTCCAGTGTTGCGCCGGCCGGCCGCTGTCTGACCAGCCGGACCGTCCGTCCCAGCAGCCGTGACAACGCGTCGTCGACGCCGGGGTCGTCGGACGCGACGTTCGTGCCGTCGGGCAGCCGGATGCGCACCCGGCCGGCGCCCGCGTTGGCGGTGCATTTCAGCAGGTCACGCCACAGCCGTGCCTGCTTGGCGCTGGCCACGTGGCCGGTCTCGGTGTCGATGAGCGCCAGCCGCCGGTCATCCTCGGCGCCGCCCTCGTTCACGAACAGGCTGTCGACGCTCTCGCCGAGCATCGACTTCACCGGGTACCGGCGCAGACTTTCCACCCGCAGTCGTCCCGCGGCAACGCCGGTAAAGGCCGTCGGCTTCTCCACCACCCATCCCCACCGAGAGACGTTGCATCGATCGTCGGGGGAAAGAGTATGCGGTTACGACCGCCGGTTGTAAGGCCGGGAACGGTTAATCCGGGCAGTAGGTCGACTCCGCCGCGCTGACCCAGCCGGTCATGTCCGCGAACGAGAAGCCCTTCGAACTCATGCCGGAGTGCAAGTCGGCGGCGATCGCATCCGGCGTTTTGCCGGCCATCCGATCGGCGCAGACCGCGTGCCCCATTGCGATCATGTCGTTGTCGCTCGACGAGGGCCATGAGAATCCCAGGTTCTTCAGTTTGCCCAAGTAGGCGTCGTCCGTGGCGTCGGCCGATGCAATCGCGGTGCTTGCGGTCAGGGCGACGCCAACCATCACCGGGATAGTCAGTTTTGCCAGCCAGCGAGGTGCAAACATTTCGTGCCCCTTCTTGTTCGACGTCCAAGGTGTCGCCAGTATATGGGTGTTCACGCTGAACGAATATTAAAAATATCGAAACTCGTGACGGGCCGATTAGGAGGTCACGACGATCGATTCCTCGCCGGTGTGCCAGGCATTCGTGAAAGCGGCGATTGATCATGATCACTCGGGAAGATCGGTCGGAGATCCGATTGCGGACAAACGTAGCACCTCCGGCGCGCACTCTTAGCGGAAAAATCGCACAGCCGGCTCTCATATATCCGGGCGCCGCGGAGAAGTGGCAACAAGCGGTTAACCGGCGGGCGTAAATGCGACGGCGTCGAATACGCCGGGTTACCGGTCGGACACATCTCTATTTGCCGTCAAATGGTAACTATTGCCCTGATCGACAATTTGCTATGGGCTTAATGAGCCAGCAGGCGTTTTTTCTGCGCGGTGAATTCCTCGTCGGTGAGCACTCCCGCGTCGCGCAGGGAGGCCAGCTCGCGCAGCTCGGCGGCGATGCTGGTGACCGGGCCGCCGCACGGGGTCTCCGGTGGCGCCTCCTTGTCATCGGCCTTCCCACTCGTCGTGGGCATCCCGATCCGCTCCCGCCGGCCGGGACCACCGCGGGCGCCGCCGGTACCCGCCATCGCGCGCCCGGCCATGCCCGCCAGCGCCATCTGGCTGAACAGGCTCCCCGCGCTCCCGGCGGAGGCCTCCGCGGCGGCCGCGCCGGCTGCCGGTAACGCGACCGCCAGCGGCCGTATCATCGTGGTCTCGTAGGTCCAGGCCGGTGGAACCGACAGCGCCCCAACCGTTTTCGCTTCGGCCAGGCCCGCTTGCACCGCCGATCCGCCCGCCAGGTTCGTGATCACGGGGAATGGTGTCGGCGGCACCGGCGCCGTTCCGGGCCAGGCCTGGATGCCCGCCCAGCCGCTGACGATGTCATCGGTGTGGAAGCCGGTCAGGGCCCCGACCACGTCGAAGGGAAGAGCCACGAGCGTCCCCGGCGCGTCGATACCAAGTCCGGCCACGCTGGCCGGCGCGTCGAGGAAAATTGCGATCAGGTCGCTGATTAGGCCCAGCACGTCCAGCGGCGTCGCTTGGGCCGGCGTCGCCGCCACGCTGGTCAGCGCATTGGGTACCGCGGACATGGCCTGCGGGACGCCCGACACCGCGGCCTGCACGTTGCCCGCGGAGGTGCCGGTGGCCTGTCCCACGGCCGCGGCCTGGGCGGCCGGCCCACCGGCGTTGGCGTTGCGCGGCAGCGGCGAGAACGGCGTCAGCGCCGTCGCCAGCGCCGAGGCCCCGGCGTAGCCGTACATCGCGACCGCGTCCTGGGCCCACATCTCGGCGTACTGCGCCTCGGTGGTCGCGATCGCCGGGGTGTTCTGGCCGAAGATGTTCGTCGCGACCAGGGCCAGCAGCAGGCTGCGGTTGGCCGCGATCACCGGGGGCGGCACCGTTTCGGCGAACGCCGTCTCGTAGGCGGCGGCCGCGGCCTTGGCCTGGGTGGCGGTCTGCTCGGCCTGCACGGCAGAGACCCTCGTCCATGTCACGTACGGGGCGGCCGCGGCGGCCATCAATCCCGCCGACGGGCCGAGCCAGGGCCCGGCGGTCAAGGCCGCGAGCTCCGATTGGTAGGAACTAGCCGCCGAATGCAGCGCGGCGGCCAACCCGTCCCAGGCCGTCGCGGCAGCCAGCATCGGCCCCGATCCGGGACCGGCGTACATGCGCGCGGAGTTGACCTCCGGCGGCAGTGCTGCGTAGTCCATGTCGTTCCCTCCGATCGGTTCGAACCGCCAGGGCGTCGGCGGCTCCGGTGACGCATACTGGGCGGCGCAGCACTTCCCTCAGTAGTACATGTCCGGCACGTAAATGTTGCCGTTACCACGCTAAACAAACGTGTTAAGGCTCGGTGTCGGGGGCGGCCACCGTGCGGCCACGGACCGTGGTCGTGTAGAAGAGTCTGGTGGACGAGCCACCCCCCAAATCGTTCGATCGGTCGGCGCTGCGCGACGCGATGGTCCGGCGGTTGTATCGCCGATCGCTGGCCGAGGGCCAGATCACCGTGCCGGCGGTCCCGGGCATGATCGACGAGTACCTCCAGTTGTGCGCCAATCTGTGCGCCACGCTGGGCGTTCCGTACACACCGGAACAGTCGATGCAGCTCCGGAAGGTGCTGGAGGGCGAGCTGGCGAAGGCGTTCAAGGCCTCCCAGCGTTCCGATATCGCCATCTCGTTTCAGCTTCCCTTCGGAACCGGTCTGAATTACCAAGTCAAAGCCGAATGGCGGACGGTCGAGGCGGACTACGACAACTGGGTGGCCACCCGGCCGCCGCCATTGTTCGGCACCGAACCCGACGCGCGCGTGGTGGCGCTGGCCCGCGAAGCGGCCGACCCCACGACGTTTCGGGTGCTGGACGTCGGCGCGGGAACCGGCCGCAATGCGCTGGCCCTGGCCCGGCTCGGGCACCCCGTGGACGCGGTCGAGATGGCGCCGAAGTTCGCCGACGTCATGCGCTCGGAGGCCGAACGCGAATCGCTCGGCGTGCGCGTCATCCAAAGCGACGTCTTCACGGCCGTGGAGGGTGTCCACGGCGAGTATCAGCTGATGGTGCTCGCCGAGGTGGTGCCCGACTTCCGGACGACGCACGAGTTGCGCGGCCTGTTCGAACTCGCCGCCGACTGCCTGGCACCCGGCGGACGCCTGGTGTTCAACACCTTCCTGGCGCGACCGGGCTACACCCCCGACAACACCGCGCGCGAACTCGGGCAGCAGTGCAACACCATGATCTTCACGCGGGACGAGGTGACCGGCGCCGTAGCGGAGTTGCCCCTCGAGCTCATCGCCGACGACTCGGCCTACGAGTACGAGAAGGCCCACCTGCCCGAGGGCGCCTGGCCCCCGACGGGCTGGTTCGAGGGGTGGGCCAGCGGCCTCGACGTGTTCGATGTCGCGCGCGGCGAGTCGCCGATCGAGTTGCGCTGGCTCGTCTACCGGAAGTCGGGCTGAATCGCCTTGCGCCGAACGTGAATTCACGGCGAGAATTCGGCGATTTTTTCGCCCTGAGTGCACGTTCGGTGCAGAATTTTAGGCGGTGAGGTCGCGGGTCGCCGGTCCTTCCAGCAGGGCGCCGTCCGGCGCGAACCGCGAGCCGTGCAGCGGGCATTCCCACGCCTGGTCGGCGTCGTTCCAGTTCACGATCCCGCCCAGGTGCGGGCACACCGGCGACACGCGGTTCTCGGTGCCGTCCACGCGGCAGCGCGCTTCCAAGTGCCACGGGGGCCCGCTCACCACGCCGCCCTCGCCGTTGACGGGGCTGCGACGGCCGGTGCGTAATGCCGGCGTGATCCAGCCCTTGGCCAAGTCGAACCCCACCTCGGCGTTGAACTGCATGGCCGTCAGCAGACCCGACAGCTCGTGCGGGCTCCAGCTGGCGAACGCGCTGGACCAGTCCATCCGCCCGCCCAGGATGCGGCTGGACAGGGCCAACGCCGCGGCCGGGCCGTTCGTCATGCCCCACTTGTTGAAACCCGTTGCGACGAAGATGGTTTCGGTGTTCGGCAGGATGGGCCCGACGTACGGCAAGTGGTCGATGGGCGTGTAGTCCTGCGCCGACCAGAAGTGGGTCTGCACGGCGCCCGGATAGTGCTTGCGCGCCCAGTCCGAGAGTTCCGCCAGGGACTTCGACGGGCTCTTCTTGCGACCTACCGTGTGGCCGGCGCCGCCGACGATCAGCCGCTCCCCGTCGGCGACGGGCGCGTAGCGCACCGAACGCGTCGGCGAGTCGGCGGAGATCATCATCGGCCGGGTGATGTTGCCGGGGACCTTGAAGGCCAGGCAGTACGACCGGCTGGGCTTCACGCGCGCGAAATAGCCGCCGCGATCCAGGATGGGGATTCCGGTGGCAAGCACCAGCTGGCCGGCCTCGAGCTCGACATCGCGTTGCGCCGCGTCGTTGACGTGCACGCGCACGCCCTTGCCGCGCCAGGACACCCGCCGGACCCGGGCGTGCTCGACCAGCCGTCCCCCACGGCCGAGCAGCTCGGTGGCCAGTGAGTCGAGAAACGGCATGGGGTCGAACTGCGCCTGGTCGCCAAGACGCACGCCGCCGTGGTACGGAAACGGCACGTCCGCGTCGTCGTCCCACACCGCGGGCAGGCCGATCGCCTGGCAGGCCTTCAGCTCTGCGCGGGCGGACAGGACGCCCTTCGCGGACTGGGCATAGGTGTAGGCATCCTCGCGCTGCACCGCGATGCCGTGCTTCTCGCAGTGCTGCAGCACCCAGTCCTGGCCCTCTTTGTTGCCGTCCACATAGGCCCGCGCCACGTCCCTGCCGTGCCTGGGCAGGAGCTTCGACAGCTGGGTGCCCTGCAGCAGGCTGATCTTGGCGGTGGTGTTTCCGGTTGCGCAGGCCCCGACGGTGCGCGCCTCCAGCACCAGCGTGTCCATGCCGGCGCGGGCCAGCAGGACGGCGGTCATCAGCCCGGTGATCCCGGCACCGACGACGATGACGTCGGCGGCACGGGGACCATCATCAAGCTGGCTTGCAGCCCAAGGCTGTTCGGCACGGTCGGCCAACCATAAAGAAGTCACGGGTGGGCTGATACCCGCGGAGCGCCGGGGAAAACCCGGCCGGCGCCCGCGCGGTCGCGGTCACGCCCGGTTGAGCTGAGCTTTCGCCCCTTTGACCGATTCGGCGGCGGCACGGCCGGCCCGCTCTGCTTTGTCCAAGGCGACTTCGGCCTTGTCGAGTCGGCGTTCGGCTTCGCGCAGGGCCGCGCGCGCTTGGTCGCGTCGCTGCCGGGCCGTTTCGCGTTCGGATTTCCGCCGCGACAGGGTCTCGTCGGCTTCGGCCTTGGCCCGCTCGGCGTAGGTGACGGCCGCCTTCAGCTTGTCCAGGCGCCGCTGCGCGGCCGTGCCGGATCGCTTCGCGGGCGGCAACGCGGGCGCCGCGTCGCCGATGCCGAAACCCGACCATCGCTCGGGCTTGGCCAGCCGACCGAGCCGCTCGGTGACGTCGGGGTCGGCGATCGCGGCCTGCAGGGTGCCGGTCAGGTCCTCGCGCACCGACGCCGACGGCCGCTTCACGTCGGCCGCTTCTAACGCCGCCCGGGCGAGTTGCTCGATCAGTTTGCGTTGCTCGGCCGACAGGTCGCGGATGCGTTCGCCGTCCATCTCGGCGTGCGCGGCCCGCAGGCGGTCACCCAGGTCGGCCAGGCGCTTCTTGGTGTCCTTCCGGCCCAGCGCGAGCCGGTTGACGATCCAGGCCGCCGTCGTCGGTTTGCGCGCCGCCGCGATCCGCTTGGCGGCCGCCGCGTCGCCGCGCTTCTTCGCCTCAGCGACCAATTTGGTGCGCTGCGCGGTGAACGCGTCGGGTTCCACCCAGTACAGACTGTCGAGTTCGTCGTCGGCCATGGCGCCATGATCCCTCGCGAGCGAGCGTCACGTTTCAGGGCGAACGCGCTGGGCTATTTGATGCTCATGCCCGCAAGCGATGCAAACAGGGGTCTGGCAGCTTGGCCTCGCCGGTTCCTGTTGGCCGTGCTCGTCGTTTTCGCCGTGGTCGGCGCGATCCTGGTGGGATCGTGCTCACGCCACGGTGCCGCATCGAAAACCCCTGCCGCGGCGCAAATAACGATCACGCCCGGCGCAGGCGCACACGACGTCGACCCGGTCGCGCAGGTCACGGTGAAAGCCGATGCGGGGACGCTGACCGACGTGCGCATGGTCAACGAGAGCGGCAAAGCGGTCCAGGGCGTGATGACCCCGGATAACACCGTCTGGAAGCCCACCGTCCCGCTGGGATACGGGCGCACCTACACGCTGACCGTCACCGGGCGCGGGGCGAATGGCGTTGCGGCTACACAGGTCTCGTCGTTCTCGACGTTGAAGCCGTCCAACCAGACCAAGGTGTCGTTCACCACCACGTCGGAGGCGGCACTGCACGACGGCGGCAGCTACGGCGTCGGAACCGTGGTCGTGGCGCACTTCGACGAGCAGATCACCGACCGCGCCGCCGCGGAGCGGCAGCTCAGCGTGACGACCAACCCGCCGGTGCAGGGCTCGTGGTTCTGGGTCGACGGTCAAAACGCTCACTGGCGGCCCGAGCATTACTACGCCCCGGGAACGACCGTCACCGCCGAGGCCAAGATCTACGGGATCGCTTTGGGCGACGGCCTATTCGGGCAGGATGACACCCGGGTGTCGTTCCGGATCGGCGACGCGCACGTATCCATCGCCGACGACGCCACCCATCAGGTCAGCGTGTTCGACAACGGGGCGCTGGTCCGCACGATGCCCACGTCGATGGGGATGGGCGGCACCGAAGACATCGCCGGGCACACCATCTCGTTGTGGACCCCGCCGGGCATCTACACCGTGCTCGGCAAGGGCAACCCGGTCGTGATGGACTCCTCGACATTCGGACTGCCCAAGAATTCGCGCCTCGGGTATCGCGAGACCATCAACTGGGCCACCAAGATCAGCACCGACGGCATCTACCTGCACGAGCTCGACGCGACGGTGTGGGCCCAGGGCCACCGGGACACCTCGCACGGGTGCCTGAACCTCAATGCCGACAACGCGAAGTGGTTCTACGGCTTCTCGGTGCCGGGCGACGTGGTCGAGGTCCGCAACAGCGGCGGACCTCCGTTGACGCTGGCCCAAAACGGCGACTGGACGCTGAGCTGGGACCAGTGGCGCAAGGGCAGCGCCCTGCAGCCGGCCTCCTAAGCCGGGCTGTCGATTGCGCTCGGGTACAACGCCATTCGGCCCACTGC
>Ga0335069_10013627_pt1 | contig 11411 bp, 11 predicted proteins | sample Lox_Sample_11_FD_206714 | JGI IMG/M metagenome (GOLD analysis project Ga0335069, IMG submission 206714) | Soil microbial communities from Loxahatchee National Wildlife Refuge, Florida, United States - Lox_Sample_1.1 | ecosystem: Environmental > Terrestrial > Soil > Wetlands | place: USA... | reverse complement strand
CGCCAGGAATACGCGGAAGCGGAGCAGCTACAGGCCCAGTCAATGAAAATCCTTGTCGCCCAGTCCTTGCGTAGCGCGAAGTGACTCAGCTATGGCAGAGGAGGCACGCCGCCTGCAATTCCTCCGGAGATGCACAGGCCAGTGTATATCGCTGGCCGTGCATTACCCAGGATGACGCGGTACGGTCGCCATGCGGCTCGCTCGGGACGGTCCCGGATCGCGACACGCGGAGCAGAACGTCATGATTCCCTGTCCGGTATGCCACCTCCACCAGCGGATCTGCGCCGCGCACCAGATGCGCGCCGAGCAATTGGACCGACGTCCCGGGTTTGGCGGGCAGCCCAAGATCCAGACCGCTGTTCGACTTCACCCAGGCCTGGATCTCACTCGCCGAACCCGAGCGGAAATCCATCGGCGGACGGCTCGTGCGGATGCCTGTCACCGCCAGGACCAGCCCGGCCGCTGCGAGGGCCCAGGTCAGACGCCGGGAAGCGTGAGACGCGCGCCGTTCTACACGGGGCAACTGAACGCGGTCCCACAGCCCGGCAGGCGCCGTCACCCGCGCCAGCTCCTGTTCCAACATGGTGTCCACTGACCGCTTATCCATTTGCCCCTCCCCGCACCTCGCGGAGGTGCGACAACCGCCGCTCCAACACCTTGTGCGCACGATTCAGGCGCGACGCCACGGTACCGGGCGAACAGCCAAGAATCTCCGCGATTTCGTCGTACGAAAGACCCTCGGTGTAGCGCAGTACCACCACGATGCGCTGCTCGGGCGGCAACTTCCCCACGACATCCTGAACCCGCTGGTCCCGTTCAGCGCGCATCAGCGCGTGCAGGGCGCTCTCCGCTGACGTGCACACCGCGTCCAGCAGCCCATCCAGAAAAGGAGCCACCCGGCGGCCGCGGCGTTGGTGATCCAGGCAGCAATTCACCACAAGACGGTACAGCCAGGACTCGAAGCTCGCCTCGCCCCGGAATTCCCCGATCCGCGACAGTAGCTTTAAGAAGACCTCCTGCGCGATATCCATCGCCGTGGCATCGTTTCCCGAATAGCGCAGGGCGATCGAATACACACGGTCCTGATAGCCTTCAAACAGCACGCGGAACGCGTCCGCGTCGCCGCGCTGGCAGGCTTGGATGACTTCCCGGTCGTTTGCGTCCTGCACCATGCCGAAAACACTGTTTAGACGCAAGTGGGCCTCCGTTCCTTCCATCTTTCTTTCGCCCTTCCTGCGACGCCCTATTTCTTTTCTGCTGGGGTTATTTGCGCAGGCAGCACTGGCTCCGCATAGCAGGAAATGATGCTCTGATTCCCGTCGCGGTCAACGGCCTTGACGCCGATCACGATGTCGTCAATCGACACATCCGGCATTGTGTAGCTAGTCACATTACCCACCCAGATTTCGCGCTCCCAAACCGGTGATGTGGTGGAGCGGATCATCACTGCGTAGCCGGCCAGGTCCGGCTCCGTGTTCGGATACCAGTGCAGCACCGCATCGTAGCCGGACTTTCCCCGGGTCAAGAGAGGTTCATGTCCGCCTTTGTCGGGCCCCGACGACCAGGTCCAGTTCAGCTCGGGAGGCGCGGGCGCTAGAGCCAGGCTTGCCAGCACGGCGCCGTTCATTCGCGTCGCCCGCGTGGCATAAGCAACGGACGTGTTCGCGAAAGTGTCGGTGAGGCTGTGCTGGTTGTCAAAATGTTCGCTCGCACTGGTGAACCGGACTGCGGCAAATCCCTGCCGGACGAACGGCGTGTGATCGCCGCCGCGCAGGAACCGATCGCCACGAAACACCATTTGAACGTGCATCGCAGGCACGTAACGCTCAGCGATCAGCTTTGTGTAGCGGGCCAGCTCACGCGCAGTACCATCGTCGGGACTGGCTGAGAACACGCGCACCACGTCCGTTGCGGATCGTCCATTGCCCGACACATCGCTCCCGATGATGTCGTTGTTAAGAACTGCTTCAATCTTGAGACCATCCTGCTTGGCCTGCGATGCATACACCTGGCTGCCGCTCAGTCCGATTTCCTCCCCCGCGAATGCGACGAACACGATGGTCTTGTCGAACTGGTAGCCGCTCATCACGCGCGCCAGCTCCATCACGGCCGCCGTTCCGCTGCCGTCGTCGGTGACTCCGGGCGCGTTCGATTCCGCAGTTTTCTCAAAATCGAGCGGGCCACGTTCGCGCTCCGGCGGAAGGATCTTCAGATGCCGCCGGTATTCGCGCTCGTCAATGCCTTGGCGAACTCCTTCGGCTACAAGCTGCTCTTCACCGGTGTAGGGCTTCCGCACCTGCGTCAGCGAATCGTAGTGAGCCGTGACCAATACGTAGCGATCCTTCTCCGCCGTACCAGGAAGCACGGCCACGATATTCGACAAGTCGACATCGCGAATGATCTGGCCCCGGCGCGCGCCCTTTTTAATCGTGAAGTCCTGGTAACTGACCTGGAGCCGCGGGCTATAGCTCGCGAGTTCGTCGCGAATCCACCGCTTCGCCGCGCCGATCCCACGCGCGGGATCATCCTGCGGCGAGAGCACGTAGCGAGTCCCGAATCCCTCCAGTTTCTTGAGAATTGCCGCGATCCGGTCTTCCGAGATCGCGTCGACGATCTGTTTTACGGTCGGATTCAGCCGTGTCTCCGGTTGTTGCGGCCGCGCCGGGCATACCCAGAGCGCGGCCAGGCTGGAAGACACGGCAATACGCCGTACCAAGTTGAGGCGAATCCGAGTTATGGCCGGCGGCCTTTCTCCGCGCAATCCCAGTGCTCCGCGGCTTTTCCGTCGACGAAGCGCCAGGTGTCGAACCAGGTGGTGGTGTATTTCTCTTTCGTCTGCGGATCGTTCAGTTCGCGCACCGTCGCAACCGTCACGTAATCGCCTTCCGCGTTGACGAATGCCACTTTAACCTTCGTGAGGTGCGCCGGGACCGGCGTGGGTTTCGTCACCGACGAGAAGAACTTTACCACGCCGTCACGACCCGACTTCACGTTGGGATTGTGCTGCAGGTACTCGGGCGTCAGCCATTTGTCGGCTTCATCCCAGTGATTTGCTTCCAGCAGGTCTTTCTCAATGTGATACGCAGCCTGTTTGTTCCGGTCGAGCTTCGGATCTTTGCTATGGAACAACGCGTCGGGGTCCGACGCGCCGACGACGGGTTCCTGCGCCCGCGTGGGCACATAAGCGAGCATCGCGGCGAACAAGGCAGCAATTGTGAATTGGATTTTCATGCGTACCATGTTCGGCGAAGCAACCAAAGCTTGTCAACGGGACCGCTGGCCGGTCACGCGCTCCTCCAGAAAGCGGCCCACCCGCGTGCGCATCGCCTGCCCGTCCCAGTGGCGGCTGTCCACCATGTCCGCCCAAACAGTGAGCACCGGGACGCCGGCCTCCTCCAAGGCGCGCTCAATGAAGAAACTGCCCGTTGCCGAAGCGCGCGTTCCTGTCGGCACCAGCAAAAGGGCCGCGTCGATACGATGTTTCTTAGCCTGCTCCACCATCCATTCGTTCGCCCACGGTGGATTGTGTAGCTGCTCGTTCATGCTCACAATGCGGCTGGCCAGGGCTCGCAGGGGCTGCTCCAGCCCATACCGGATGTACCCGTCCGGTCCGAATGCCAGGTACATGGACCAAACGAAGACCGCGCCGTAATCCTCTTCAAAGGCCGTATAGAACGCCGTGTCGTGCCACAAGCCCGCGCCCACCCACATCAACCGCAGGCGCTCGCCGGGGAACGCCGCCACGCCTTGTTCGACACGTTCTTTCACCTCGTCCCGAAAACGCCGCGCGTGCTCCACCGCCCAGGCGCTGCCCCGGTGCCACTGCGCTGTCATCACATTTTGGACCTGCTCGTTCATGCGAACCGGTGTCTTCTTGGCTCGGCAAATCAGCTCGCGCACTTCATCGAAGTATTCTTCCTGCCGGTTGACGCCTTCCATCAGGGCCAGCAGGCGGTCCTGGTCGAATTTGCGGCCGGTGATCTTCTTGAGCGCTCGCACCAGATTTTCCAGATCGGCCACCATCAGGCCCAGTCGCTCCGGCTCAAACAAGTCGTTCCACCGGTGGCGGCTTAGCTCCCACCAGCGCGGCGGGAGCTCCCGCGCTCCGGGATTCTCCAAGACCACCAACGGCGACCCGAACGCCTCAGCCCAAATCGCAAAAACCCGTTGAATGCAATCGCACGTCAGCCGTGCCGCAAGTAGAGCGGGCTTCGGTAATCCGCCCCACGGCGCGCTCTCCGGACTTGCGTCCAGTGTGGAAGCCAGTCCGAGGCTGCAGTACCGGCACAGCCCTTCGTGATAACCGCGCGCGTTCAGGCCATCCAGATAGCGTTCGGAGAGCCTCTTGGCCGCGATCAGCGCCGACCACCACTGGTTGCTGACCACCGGCACATCCATCACCTCGAACAGTTCGAACGGCATGTCGGCCTGCACGATCGCGTATGGCCGATGCTCCGCGAAAACCGTCTTTCGCAACTCGGCAAACCAGGCCTTTTGGTGCTCCGCGGCGGCGCGCGTGCTCTCCAGTTGCTTTTCGTTCGCAGCCGCCATGTCCTAAATGACGCCCTGGGCTTTCAATTGTGCGAGGCGTTCCGCCGAATAGCCCAGCAACTCGCCATACACCACGGAATTGTGCTGTCCCAGTTCCGGCGCGGGCCGATCGTACCCGGCGCTGGCGTCCGAGAATCGCATCGGCAAACCCATTCCGTACAAGTCCTCTACGGCGCCGTATTTGGGATGCTCCAGCGGAACCGTTGCGTGTCGCGAGACCACTCGCGCATCGCGAACAGCGGCTTGCGGCTCGCGCACCTCAGCGGCAGGAACTCCCGCGGCCTCCAGCCGGGCGATGGCATCGGCTTTCGCCAGCGTCCCCATCCAGGCGCCGATCAACTGATCCAGCTCCCTGTCGTTCTTGACGCGAAGATCGCGCGTCTGAAACCGCGGATCACCTTGAAGTTCCGGCGCCCCCATCGCCTGAAACAAGCGCCGCGCGAAATTGTCGGTGGGCGCGCATACCGCAACGTAGCCATCGCTCGCACGATACATTCCAAAAGGCGCCAGCCGCGGCATGGTTTGTCCGCTGCGGACCGGCATCCCGCATTTGACCAGAGCTTCGTAGTTTTCGCACGCAACCAGCGAGGTCACGGAGCCCAACATTGAGATGTCCACATGCTGGCCCACGCCGGTTCGCTTTGCCTGATGCAGAGCCGCCAGCAATCCGATGACGCCGAACATCGCCGCTCCCAGGTCCGCCACCGGAACGCCCACGCGAATCGGCGGATCTTGCGGTCCGCCGGAAGTGAACATGATCCCGCTCAGTGCTTGGATGATCGTGTCGACTGCCTTCCCCGCCCCGGGTTCGCCTTCGCTTCCGTAGCCGTTGATTGAGCAATAGACGATGCGCGGGTTGACCGTTCGCCCGAAATCGTAGGCAATTCCGAGCCGCTCCAGCGTGCCGTAGCTGAAGTTCTCCACCACGACATCAGCCTTGCGCAACAAGTCGGCGAATATGTCGCGGGCTTCGGCTCTCTTCAGGTTGAGCGTGACTCCCAGCTTGTTGCGGAGCCGGTTCAGAACCGAGAGCGACACGTCGTCGGGGCGCTCCTTCACCATCTTCACGCCATCCGCGCCCAGGTAAGGGGCATTGCTGCGCGAGTGGTCGCCATGCACAGGGTTTTCGATCTTGATAACCGTTGCCCCCAACCCCGCCAGCAAAAAGGTAGCGTAAGGGCCGGCCAGCGCCAGCGTGAGGTCCAGGACCGTGACATCTTCCAGCGGCTTGTGCAGGCGGGGAGGCGTCATTGCTTGGCTCGTAACCGTTCGGAAAACTCGGCGATGCACTGCCGCGTTTCGCCGGATATATGACGTGCATCCTCGCGTATCAGAAGACTCGGGATGCCGCGTTCATCCAGCCAGCGTTTCTGCCGGGGATAATCCCAGCCCAGCACGTCGTCTTCCGGAGGCAAATAAAATACAACTCCTTCCATATCTCTCACCGCCGCTGACTGAAACCAGCGATCGGCGGTCTGCGACGGAAACGTCCTCGGACCCGGCGCATCTAAATAATACTTCTCGAAAATAGCGTGAAGCGGATCAGGGCCAACTCGAATGTCTCTGCCCGCCGCTCGGGTGCCCCGCCAGTCGTCTTCGGCGGTAACAACTGCTCCCAAGGACTCAATGGCTTCATGCAAACCAGGGTGGTCCAGCGTCGCCCCCTGGATTAAGATGCGCGGGCCATGGATGACTCGATTCCGCGAGAGATGAGAGACAAGAGCCAGTGCGGCTTCCCGGTATTCGCTGCGATCCATGAAGTGCCAGGCGCCAACCACCCGCAAGGCGTCGCTTCCACTTATCCTCGGGCTCTTCCCCCGTCGCAGCCGGAGTAAGCGCCGCATCGCGGCGCGCGCCGCATCCGACTCCTCGATCGCTGCGTTCAGGTTCTCGGCGCGAACTTTTCGTCCCGAGATCCCCGTGAGCCATTCGAGCAAACGCCTCGTTTCCTCCAGCCCGTAGGCGCGGCTCCGCGTGGAGCGTGTCTGCAGCAGATTGTACAGATACGGCTGAGGAATGCCTTCACACTTCCCCAGGCGGAGCACCTCACGCACGTAAAGATACAATTTGTGTTCTTGCTCCGAAGTCCGCGGGATCACCACGGCCCTGAAAAGAGACCACGCCCGACTCAGCATGCCCTCGAATAAGCTGCGGATGCGCGGGGAGAATACCGGCTCCATGTAAGAATCCGCGTGTGGCGTCTCCGCGCAGTGCGCCTGCATCAGGACCGGAAAGAACCCGGCCGCCCGCAGCAGCTCCCAGGGAACTGCATTGGAAGTGTAACCGGCAACCGGAATGCCCCTCTCACGCGCGTGTAGGGCCGCCTCGCCCGGGTTTTCGTAGGCATGCGTCAGCCGCCGGTAAGCTTCGTGCGAATCCAAACTGCTCATGCGGCGGTGGGTGCCAGCGCCGGCGTCCTGTTCTGCCTCCGCCGCGAGAGCGCCACAACGATCAGCGCCAGCGCCGCGGCAATCGTCAGAAAGAACCATCCCGCCTCAAACCCGCCCGTCCAGTCCCGCAGTACTCCCAGCGCCTGCGGCCCCGCATAGCCGAAAACACCCGAACCCAGGCTGACAATGCCCATCACCGGCCCGAGCTCGCGGCCGGGCAGCAGCTCGCCGGCTACTGCATAGATCTGATTGGTCGCCGCAAGCCCCAACGAGATGATGGAAATCGTCGCCAATTGAAATACGCGGAGATTGCCCGACGTCATCCCCAGCGTGGCGGGAATCATCGCGGCAATCACGATCGTGAGCACGTTCCAGCGATTGAATCGGTCGGCCAGATAGCCGACCAACAGGTTGAGAAAGATGGCGGTGACGTACGCCGCGCTGATCACGTAGGCGGCGCTCATCGTGTCCTGATGAAATACGGTCTTCAACGCCGACGGCACGAAAAATGTCGAACTGAAGCCGCCGACGTTCGCCAGCCCTAGTGCCGCCAGGCCCCAGACTACAGGATTGCCCCATACCGATCGCCGACGTTCGGGCGTGTGCCCCATCGAACTCGCTTGCGGACGCACAGCGGCGGCTGGCCGCGGGTACAGAATCGCGAACACCGTAGCACCCAGCAACGCCATTCCGGCGTACGCCAGCATTCCATGCCGCCATCCGAAGGCTCCACCGATGGCGCTTCCAAAGGGCGCTCCAATCACAGACGCCAGCGACGACATAGCCCCCAGCAGGCCCATCGTTACGCTTTTGAGCGATGCGGGCGACGTGATCGCCGCCGCCATCATCACGGTTACAAATGCGAGACGGTATCCGACCAGCCAGACCACGCGCGCTGTCAGGCCGGCCGGGAAGCCCGGCGCCTGGCTCAAAAGGCAAAGGCCGGCAACGGCCAACAACAGGCCACCGGTCAGGACGCGTTTTTCACCAAAACGCCTCGCCAGTACGCCCGCCGGCAAGCTAACCGCGATCGCTACCAGTCCGTATAGCCCCGTGAACAAACCAAGTTGCGAATAACTAATGCCGAAGTCCTTTTGAATCGCCGGCAGCAACGGCGCAAAGCCGAGACTCGACATCTGCAGCGTCATCATCCCGAATACGGTTGCTGCGAACGGAATCATCCACCTGCGCGATGTGACGCTGCTCACTTCCGGGGCGGACGCAGTTCTGATCTCCATACCGGCTCCATACATGATAAGCGGTCGCCGCTCTATCGCGCGCTATACTCAGGACGTGGTGTCAAGGTTCGTCCCGCTGGCTGTCGGGCTCGCCTCCGCGCTGGTCGCTCAAGACGCACCGCCCCGCTCCAAACTCGCCGACTACCCATCTCATGCGCAATTCGTCGCGTTCGACGTCGGCGCTGAGTATTTGGTCCACAATATTCCCCTGGAAAAGGGCGAATATTGGGCGCGCGACTACCTCGTGGTCGAGGTCGCCATCTTCCCCCACCCGGAAGAGCGCGTTAGGGTCTCCAGCAATCACTTCGCGTTGCGGATCAACGGCAAGAAACAGCTCTCGGCGCCCGATTCAGTGGGCAGCGTCGCTGCCTCGCTGAGATTTTCGGATTGGGAAACGCATCCCAGCCTCACGGCAGGCGCCGGCATCGGCGACGCTTCCGTGAGCGTTGGTGGGCCGCCCTCTGTCAGCCGCTTTCCCGGCGACCCCACCGGAATGCCGCCCCGGCCCATCCCGGAGAATCCGAACGGCCGCGACCCCTACGGCGTCACGCCCGATCAGGGACGGCCGCTCGATCAGGCCATCGCGATCGCCGCCTTGCCGGAAGGTCGTTTCGAGAAGCCGGTGAAGGGCTGCCTGTTCTTCCACTTCAGCGGAAAGTTGAAATCGATTCAGGTCTTAGACCTGGTATACGACTCCGGCGACGCCCCGCCGGCCAGCATTTCGCTGATAAAGCCCCAATAATCGCCCCTGGCCGCGAATTTTTTCCGATACTTTGCCGCGCCCCCGGTGTTTGAACAAGCAGGCCCGGAGGTCATTCGATGCGACCCTCATGCGTTCTGCTGTTCGTAGCCACGGCTTGGCCCGGCATGAGCCAATCGCCATCGGCGCTCATGAGCGCGCATGCCGCCGCGCGCTTCCTCGACCAAGCGACCTGGGGACCGACACCCGCTTCCATCGCCGAACTGCAACGAGAAGGCATCCCCACCTGGCTGAACGAGCAATTCGCTATATCGACTTCGAACCTGCCCGATCAGCCCATTCTTGATTCCAGCGGCAAACCGAACCACGACATGAAACCGGTTCAGGCGGCCTTCTTTCAAAACGCTGTCACTCAACCGGATCAATTGCGGCAGCGAGTGGCCTTCGCTCTGAGCCAGATGTGGGTCGTTTCCGCGGAAGGTGGTCCCTCCGCCTACGCTTTTCCGCCCTACTGGCGCATATTTCGAAACAACGCTTTCGGAAACTACCGCGACATTGTCAAGGCTGTTACTCTGAACCCCGCCATGGGCCGTTACCTGAACATGGCGAACAACAACAAGGCCAACCCCGCGAAAGGCACCTCCGCCAATGAAAACTATGCGCGCGAGCTGATGCAGCTTTTCACGTTGGGCCTCGCGGAGCTGAACCCGGACGGCACTGCGGTGCTGGATCAACACAAGAACCCGATCCCGACCTATGACCAGACGGTCGTCACCAACCTGGCGAAGGTTTTGACCGGCTGGACGTATCCCCCTGCTCCCGGCGCACAGCCTCGCAACAACAATCCCGAGTATTACTTCGGCCAGTTGATTCCCGTAGAAACCGAGCACGACACCAGCGCGAAGACGATTTTCAACTCCGTGACGATCCCCTCCGGTCAAACCGCTGAGCAGGACCTCGAATCGCTCCTGAACGCATTGATGGCACAGCCTACCATGGCGCCCTTCGTCAGTCTGCAGCTCATTCAGCATCTGGTAACCAGCAACCCCAGCCCGCAATATATTCAGCGTGTGTCCAGCGTGTTTTCAAACGATGGCACAGGCACTACCGGCAACCTGCGCGCCGTGATCACGGCCATCCTGGCAGATCCGGAGGCGCGCGCCGCGGACGACCCCAGTGCAGCCCTGAACCCGGCCTTCGGCCACCTCCGCGAGCCCGTTCTGTTCATGGCCAACATCCTGCGCGGCCTGAACGCCACGCTCACGCTTTCCAGCACCATCTACAACGACACCTCCATCCAAAGCGAAAATCTCTTCGTCCCACCCAGCGTGTTCAGTTATTTCTCGCCCCAATACCGGCTCCCGGGCGGGCTCCTGGGGCCCGAGTTTCAGATCTACACCACCGAGACCGCAGCCGAGCGCGCCGATGTTGTCGCCGCTATTCTCTACGGCAAGATCGACAAGAGCACCACGGTGAATCTCGCGCCTTTTGTGCAGCTCGCCGGAGACACGGGCCGCCTGCTGAACTACGTCAGCTCTACCTTCCTGCACGGCTCTATGTCCAACGCGTTGAATCAGGCGGCCACCGACGCCGTCAACGCGGCAGCCACACCAACGGCCAAGGCGCAGGCCGCCCTGTACATTGTCCTGACATCCGGCGAGTACCAGATCGTTCAATAGGAGATCGCTATGTATTCACGACGCGGGTTCATTCGCATTGGAGCAGCATCGGTTGGAACGCTGGCGCTTCGTCCGTTCGGCCTGCTGCCGGCTCTGGCAGAAAGCGGCTCGGATTATCGCGCTCTGGTTTGCATATTCCTGTATGGCGGCAACGATTCCAACAACACCATCATTCCAATGGACGACGCCAGCTACAAGGCGTATCAAACCATTCGCGGCAGTCTCGCCCTTTCCGGCAGCAACCTGACGCCAACCGTGTACAGCGTCGCCAACGCGCCCTTCGCCTTCCACGCAAAGCTCACGGAACTGGCGAGCCTGTTTTCGAGCCAGGAGCTGGCGGTGGTCGCCAATGTCGGCTCGCTGGTGCAGCCGCTCACACGCACGCAGTATCAAAGCCAGCAGGCGCCCATCCCGCTGAACCTGTTCTCACATTCCGATCAACAGTTGCAATGGCAGACCTCCGTTGCGCAGGGCCACACTCCCACCGGATGGGCCGGTCGCGTCGCCGATTACCTCGCGTCGCAGAAGATCAATTCGTCAAATTTCCCGGCCTTCCTATCGCTCGCGGGAAACTCGCTGGAAGGCGCGGGCGCAACAACTCAGCCGGTTGCCATCGCGCCCGGGCGCTCATTGACGCTGAAAGGCTTCACCAATTCCTTGCCTTCGCAGGCCCGTTGGAATGCCTTGAACAGCCTGCTCACCACCGACACCGGCGTCTCGCTGGTACAAGCTGCCAACAACACCATGAACAACAGCATCGCCGATGCGACTGCCTTGGAAACTGCGCTCTCCAAGACCGCGCCTCTCCAGACACAGTTCCCGCAGACCAAGCTCGGCGCTCAGCTGGAACAGG
>Ga0335069_10013626_pt1 | contig 11411 bp, 5 predicted proteins | sample Lox_Sample_11_FD_206714 | JGI IMG/M metagenome (GOLD analysis project Ga0335069, IMG submission 206714) | Soil microbial communities from Loxahatchee National Wildlife Refuge, Florida, United States - Lox_Sample_1.1 | ecosystem: Environmental > Terrestrial > Soil > Wetlands | place: USA: Florida... | reverse complement strand
TCGAAGGTGGACGAATACATGGGGGAGCAAGGCCCCACGGTACCGTCGGTGCGAATAATGACGTTGTTTTGTCCGGCGCGACAATTCCAGCCGGAAAAGTGCAAATCGCCATCCTCATCGTGCACGATTCCCGGCATGGAACTCAACAACGCGTCAATCTGGCCGTTCCCCTCGGTCCCATCGCCATACCAGCCAACCTTCTTGATATCGAGCCCCGAGGACATCCGAACAAACGCTTTCATCTCCTGTAAACGCGGTATCGAATTGACCATCTGGTAGCCCGATTTATTTTTTTCAATGATCCAGTCGATCAGGTCGTCTACCGCTCTCCAATCCCCCGGCTGGATATAGGTCGGATTCTCCTCCAGGTGCTTGAAATGGTCGTCCTGCTCGAGCATGGGGGTCTCGTTGATGTGATAATCAGTGGCCAGGCGGTGCTCGCGGGCGTACTCGGTGAGCAGACGGACATCCTCCAGATTGTTACGGCAGATGTTGATGTTGATGAAGACCATATATCCATAGGCGTACTGCTTGCGCATCAGGTACTCGAGGTTCTTCTGCGCCGGTACAAGCGCCTTCGGGAGGCCCGGCTTCTCATCCCAGGCGTCCAGAGCGAAGTTAAAGACTGCCACTCCTGCATCGGCCAGACGATCGCTCACTTCAGGCCGGAGCAGGCGGCCGTTCGTCCCGATGTAGATCCAGAAGCCCTTCTTAGCCGCGTAGTAAACCACTTTGTGTGCAAACTGTGGTCGCAACAAGGGCTCGCCCCCCATCAGAGCCAGCACGCGGCAGCCGTGCTCGTGAAGCCAGTCGATGGAGCGGCGCGCGATATCTTCGGTCATTCCTTTGATTTTGTTATTAAAGGACCAGCAATACCAGCAGTCGACATTGCACTTGTACTCCAGAAACAAATAGGCAGTAATGGGGTGAAACTGTCCCGGCAAAATACGCGACCTTAGGTAAGGGAAAAGCCAGCCGCGTGTCTTGCGGTATATTTGTTTAGGCCGCCATTGTCGCGTCGCGGGTGGTGTCTCGATCCCGGGATCGTTCAGCAATTCCGGGTACTGGGGGAACACAGGCTCGGGCAGGGTAGCGCCTTTGGGAGCCGGGGGAGTCGGACGATTGGGGTTCGAGTGCATCAGCGCGTCATGGATATCCGTTTCAATGCGGAACTTTGGGGTGGCACTTGTTACCATGAGAAAGTCTACTCTCCTTTCCGATCGTTATTTCAGCCCAATGGTTCAAGAAATTGTTGTTATATCATAACACTGCCGTTGAAGAATTGGGACCTTGAGAGAAGAATTGTCAGGACTTGCGTTCCTACACTAGACTCGAGGTCGGGTAAAGGCGGCCAATACCCCTTGGCGGCACCTTCCAGGCTGCTCCCCCGGATTCAAGCTGTTATCGGGAAGTTCTTGTCTCCTTGAATGTCGTTTATGCTCCCGGGTTGGAATAGGAGATATCCAGGCCCTCTGGTGTGAACTGCTGCATTGGCCGGGACGAGTTGCTGCTACGGCTTCTGCCGCAGACGCTTTCGGAAGCGCACGTCCAGGCCGAAATATCCATCTGCATCGCGGGAGGCAATGATTGAGGTAGAATCATTTACGTTGTAGACCAGGATAATAACCTGCTGTTCATTATTGGAGACGCTTGTGGAATAGGTGGCCGAGAAGTTCCGAGTAATCTGCTGCCCCACAGTCACTTGGGCCGAAGGATCGCGTCGACCGCTGTAAAGAAAGGAACGCGGCTCAATCAGGAATTGGTCCAGCCCGAAGATGCGCTTAACGCTCGACCCGACCTTCATCGACAGTCCTTCGGAAAGTAGAGAGCTTGCCCCAGCCGGAGTATCCATCTGCCTCCCTGTAGACGAGTAAGGCCGGAACATTGAACCAGGGGAAAGTTGTGGGCCAGCGCCTCCTGGAGAGATGAGACTGAAAAGGTCAACGGTGGCCAGAGGGGGATCTGAGCGCAAATCGGCATGAAGTTTGTCGGATCTGCCCTTCAGTGTCAAAATGACACGGTAATCGCGGACATCCGCTTCGGCCTCCACGTCAATGACCGGCTCCAAGCGGACCGGATTGAGGAAATCAACTCGACCACGCGTGATGCGGTACCGATTGCCCTGGAAGAAGAGGTCTCCCCCGCTGGCCTCCAGGCTTCCTGTTATGGAAGGATTGGCTAAGGTGCCCCTCACCCGTAGATTTGCACCCGTGTCAGCCTTCACGAAATTAGTGTCCAGACGAATATTCCGATCTGCAGAAATCGACAAATCCAGGTTCAAGTGCTCGCCCAGATCTTTAGCCGCGGGAAAACTTATGGAGGGATTTTTATTCCTAAAGAACTCAGCTATCGGGTCGTAGTCCCTTTGGAACGAGGCACTCTGGATTTGGATTGTCCCGGCTAGAGATTGTGATCGTTGAGACCCTCGAACAAACAGATCAGCATTCACAATATTACGCATACCCTCCGGATAACGGACCCTCACCTCCCAAGCCTCAATCTTTAGATTAATCGATTTCAGCTCTGACTGTCCGAATCCCAGGTTTCCACTCAACTTGACCTGCCCTCCTCCGCTAACACCTGTCAGGCTCTCGATGTTGACCTGGTGTTCATCGAAGAAGAATTTCCCTGAAACCTCGGAAAGAGAATTAGGCAACCCCTGGTAGGCAAATTGATCGGCTCGTATCTCAGCTAAACCTTTGACCTGAGGATCAGCCACCGTTCCCCGGACATCAGCATTAACTGTTCCTGTTCCTTTGGCCACAATGTTCCTTGAGAATTCACCTACCAAAGCCAAATCCAGGTTCCCAGTCAGGCTCATTTCAAGCCGCAGATTCCTGGCCAAGTCAACAGTCCCGTTCACTTTGAGAGCCGTTCCCTTGCCGTTGAAAGCGGCATTATTGATGGACAGCTTCTGGTCTCGATATGAGATCCCAAATGATTGGGAGGCCTGCAATTGTGTTTCCCGGAAGGAGAGATTCAGAGCGGATAATGAACCGGAAAGGACGAGCTTCTCAGGTGATCGTAGTGGCCCCGATACTGTGAAATCCCCACTTCCCTGGCTGGTCAGGGTTTCAGGGGCAGCGGGGATGAATTTCTTGAGGTAAGGTGTGAATCCAATGTTCTGGAACTTGACTTCCGCGCGCACTGGCCACTCACCATTCCAGTCAAGGTTCCCCTTTGCTTGAAGATTGATACTGGAGGTTATCGACACAACTGTGAATTCAAGTGTATTGTCACGGTTATGGAACATCGTCTGAAAGTCCCCCACAGACTCGCCTGCAATGGCGAAGCCAATTACCTTTGCGCGACCTTCAATACTGGGATTGTGGACGGAACCAGCTGTCTTGAGTTCCAGGTCGGTCAGCAGGCCGCTTACAGGGCGGGTCAATGATTGGAGTCTGTGGAGTTGGGCGAGAGGAATTCCTTTACCTGTGATATTCGCCTGGAAAGTCTGTTCTTCTATGTTGACGGATGCGGATCCATCCAGGTGGCCTTTGCCAATCCCGATTTGAAATCGTGGTACTTCGAATGCCAAGGGACTACCATTCAGCTCAAGGTCAAATTTGTCTAAGGACTGATCATAGACTTCACCATTCAGAACCTGGACGCTCCCTCGCAAAAGCAGGTCAGGATACATACCATCGGCGATGAACTCTCCCGACATCTTCCCCACAATCGGAAGGGGTTCGCCTGCTAATAAAAACAGATCCTGAAGCGGAGTATTCCGCATTTTGATCTGGAGATTTCCAGCCCCAATAGGACGAAGTCGTTTCGGATCCAGGAATATCTTCCCCGTGGCCTCAACTTTGGAGCCGTTTCTGGCTGTGGAGAGATGAAGCAGTTCCAACTCTCCGGGTTTAGCCCTTACTTGACCATCAACATGATCCAGAGACACCTTTTGGACTGAAAGCCTGTCGGCGATGATCCTTCCTTGAAACTCGGGTTGCTTTAGGGTTCCCATAACTAAACCGGAGAAATCGAATGAGCCTTGGAAATTTTCCAATTCAGGCAGGTAGAATGCCGGTTGCGTTAGATCGGGGCAATGAACGTCGACATGGAGATTGGATGTCCGATCTGGAGAGAGAACTCCTGAAACTGAAATCCGGGTAGCTCCCAATTGCAGATAGCTATCCTGAAACGATGATCTTCTTTGAGCCACGGCAAAATTCAACTCACCTTCTAATGGTAATCTTCTGCTTCCCGGGTGACCGGTTTGAATTGCACCTTCGTCTTTCGAAATCTTGAGTCGGCCATTTCCTGTGAAGTTCTTCCAATCCCATTCCCAAACCGCTGCCATGGTTCCGTCCAGAAAGGAGGCAAACCGGAGTTTCTCCAATCGGGCAACAAGGGCAAGGTCGTCGAATCCCACATGCTTAAAGGTGAACTCAGACCGAAACATAGGGTATCGGAACGGGGAGTCCACTCTCATGCTCCCCTCTGCATAACCGCGTAACCCGGCAATTCGCATCTCATCAAACCGGAGTTGATCCTTACTCAACAGAAATCGGCTGGTGGCTTGATCGATTTTGACTGTGTCAAAAGAGAGCTGCTTCCCTTCCAGTTGCCCCGAGGCGCTCCATCCACCATTTCCTGCCAAAAGTTTTCCAGAGAGGCCAATATTCCCCTGCAAATTACGTATCTCGGGATAGAATTGCCTAGCCAAATTAAGGGCAATTACCCCGCCGAATTCGAGTTGCCCTTCCGGTATCCTTGAATATCTAAACCCGCCCCGAGCCTCGAGAGACGATTGATTGACGGAAAAGACGAGTTTTTCGATTTGCAGCTCATCTTTCAACAAGACGGCAGAAAGGCCCAGTCGATGTTGTTCTTTCCAGCGACCATAACGCAGAGAGCCTTGATCGTAGGACAACATTACCTGGTACGCCTTGTGGAAGAACTCATGACGGAGCAGCAGCCGCAATGCGGAGAACTCAGCGTCCAGATTGAATTGCTTCTGTTCAAACGATAGAGTTCCACCAAAGATCCTCAGCCTGTCAATGCCCAAGTCGAACAGGTCGATTCCCTCTGGCACCAAGGCGAGTTTCGGAAGATTAGTTCGGCCATCCGATTCCACCCGAATACGGAAAATTGGCTGGTCGAGTTCCACTACTCTTAGTCGTTCACGCTTGAAAAGGGTCCTTAGACCAGGTCTGATTCTTGTCTCCTTGATCAGTACAAGGGGTGGCTCTGAGCTTGGTTCGGTCCCTCTCAACTGAAAGTCCCGAATGATGATTTGGAAAGGGATCAACTTCAACTGTATAGAGCCTATCGTGGTCTTTCCGCCAGTGGCTTGGTTGATGCGATCAATCAGGTAAGTTCTAGCCTTCTCTGCAAGCGCAGCCCGGTAGAGAAAAACGAGGGTCCCCCCGGTCAATGAAACTACCAGCAGTGCTAAAAGGGGGATAATTAATTTGCGTCTTCGAGTCATTATTTATTTCTATTATTTGAGAATCTCAATATCAGCCGATTCGGTCAACGAGTTCAACCACCCATCGATTTGTTTATTGACCTTATCTTCGATAAGGAGGTCACGAATTTGTCCTTGCACTTCCGCCAGCGCCGGAATCGTGGAATTTCCCCTTCTTGCCAGTTCGGGAAGGAGTGAATTACGGTAGTACTCTTCAATCTCGTTGGGGAGGATGACCACAAACTGCCTGAATCGGTTGTCGAGGAATTTCAACACGCGGATTTGCCATGCAAGCCGCCCTTCTAAAGCCTCTTTAGTAATATGCCGCTCCTGCAGGGTTTTCTCAAACAAATCTCTTCCGCCGAATTTCTGCTCAAGCAAATCAAACTGGTGCTTGACTTCTTCCGGGGTCGCCTCGTCACCCGCCAAGGTCTGAACCTGTTCCCTGACGAGAGCCTGTTGTATCAGATGTTGGACAATTTCAAAATTGTCCTCCCGCTGTCCAGTGTTTTCCTTCGGTTCGTTGAGATCTGGTTCGACGCCTAAATGACCATATCTCTTCTCCATTTCCACATCGCCGAGCGTAATGATTTGCCGGTTGACGACGGCAACAATACGGTCAATCACTTCCGCCCCTGCACAACGACCCGCCAGAGGAGAAAGAATGACCGCCACCAAGACCCCCAGTATCTGTTTTTTCATAACCTTCCACAATCTCAAAACGGGTTCCCTACTGTGAGAAAGATCTGGTGAGAGGGAATCCCAGCCGGCCTGTCCAAATTGAATCCAAAATCAAGCCGGATTGGCCCGAAAGGGGTCTTGTATCTTATCCCAAATCCAAGATTGTTGGTAAACCCGGAAAGCCGTATTGTGCTAATCCTGGCAAACACATTCCCCGTGTCATAGAAGGGGGCAAAGCTCACATTTCCGGAGACGGGTATCCGCGATTCGATGTTAAGAATGATCATTGCATTGCCTCCCAATGGAAGCGGTTCGCCCGTATTCGGGTCAACGGCTTTTGGATCAAGGGGTCCAGCCTTGTCTTGCGGAAACCCTCTTAAGGTAGTCGACCCTCCCGCAAAGAATCGCTCACTGATGGGAACTTCAGGCGTGCTCCCGAAAGGCTGATTCAGACCGACACGAAGAGAGGACACCAGGACCGAACCTGCAACACCGATCTTTCGGCTAGCTTGACTCTGACCGTAAAATGATACGAAGTTCGTTTCCGAACCGATCGGCTTGGCAGTCACCGTCAGATTGGCGGTATTGAAATATCCCGACGTCGGATCGAAAGGATCGTCCCGCGTGTCCCTGAGCCAAGCAGTCGATAGGGAAGAAAGTTGAAGAGTTCTCAAATTTTGCCCCGGAAAACCGACAGTTTGCGGATTGATCAGGACGTCAGAAAGGTCTACCGTCTCAAAATTGTATCGGAAGAAAATTTTATCTTGCTGGTGAGCTTTTTTCAGTATCTGGAATGAGACATTCTTCCAAAAGATACTAAAGCCGACTCGCTTGATATTGTCGAGGTAAAGAACCAGAAAGGAATCGAGATCCCGATTAAATAGCCGAGGCTCCTTGTAGGTAATTTCAGCGCGCTGTTCCTGGAAGCTGTCGCGGCTTTGAAAACTCAAAGCCCGCGCCAACCCGAACAGATTGTTGTGGGTTATGCCAAACGTCCCCCTGAACTTCTCCCAGCTCTGGTAGCCAACCCCGTAGTTCACCGAAAGTGGGCTGGCTTCTTCCACGTGGACAAGGACGGGCTTCGCTGAATTCAAGGGAGGCACGTCGAGGGGAAGGATATCCACCTTGTCAAAAATGCCCAGACCATAGAGCTTTTGCTGGCTGATCAGGAGGCTGTCTGGGCTTAGAGGGTATCCTTCATGGACGGTAATGTTTTGAGCGATCACCTTTCGGTTCGTTCGCTGGTTTCCCGCCACATAAAGATCAGAAACATTGACCTTATCATCTTCAACAACACGAAAGGTCAAATCCACTTGGTTCCGGGAAGGCCGTCGCAACTCGGTATCGACCTTGGCTTCGTTAAACCCCCGAGCTGAGTACCTGGAAAGGATCACCCGTTTGTCTTCGTCCATGAGAGCTTGAGAAAAGGGCCTTCCCGGGGCCAGATTGAGCCCTTTCAGGACTTCTATGGTGGCGACTTGCACGGTTCCTTCGGTCTTTACTTCCCTCACCGTCGTTTGGGGACCCTCTTGGATTCTGAAACTTACCGCAAGACTCCCGCTTTTCCCCACCCGACGTTGGTCCGGCGCTACCTCCACCTGCTCGTATCCTTTCCGAAGGTAGAGGTCTTTGATAGTGGCAGCGTCTTCCTGAAGCATGTCGAGGCTGAATTGTCCCCTCCTGATGAGATTGCCCGCTTTTGTTCTCAGTCTGGATGAGAGTTCCTTCGTCGAGAACTCCTCGGCTCCCGGGAAATCGACCGAGACAACTTTCTGCCTCTCCCCCCTTTTGATCGTGTAATTGACTTGATAAGCGTTCTGTTCTGGAACCTCGATAAATTCAGAATCTACAGCAACATCAAAGTGCCCACTCCGTTGAAAATAGTCTTCGATATTCTTCTTGCCTTCCTCGATTAAGTCGCTATCAATGGATCCCTCTTCATAAATAGGCACAAGTTGTCGCAGTCGCTTCTTGGGAATCTTGGCCCCCTTCAGTTGGATGTAAACGTAAGAACCTGCATCGACAGCGAGATTTAGGCTGACGGAATTCTGTTCAGCCGAGTAGTTCAAATCTCCAAGGCGGATGGACGCGTTTAGAAATCCCCGGTCGGAGTACACCCTGCGAATCCTTTCAAAGTCCCTTTTGAGAACTGTGTAGTCGTAAAGCTTCCCGGGTTTGCTCTTCATCTTCCCAGTTATCTCTTGCGACTCCAGCACCGGGTTGCCACTCACTTTAACGTCACCGACAATAGCGCGAACGCCGGGCTGGATGAGGAACTTCACGTAGGCCAGACGCATCTTGGACACAAATTGGATATTAGGGGTGACTTCAGCCCGGAAATACCCCATGTTCTTAAGACTCCCTTGGACTTTGAGCAGAATATCTGCCACTTTTTTTTGGGAGTAAATCTCCCCTAAGGGGAGTTGTGAGAGCCCCCTTAGCGGGGACCGTAACACGGGTTGGCCCCCGACTTGAAAGTCTGCAAAAAAGTAATTGGGGCGTACTTGAAAAGTAATGATCAGTCCGGCAGGCCCAGGTTCAGCCAGGACTTCTATGGAGTGAAACAAACGAGTGGCATATAGGACTTCCAGGCTTCTTCGTACCGCCTCCTCTGTCAGAGGCGCCCCAGGAGCCAGAGGGATCAGCGGCAAGAGTTTCGTTTCACTAATTGGGTCTTCAGAAAGAAAAAGAATTCTGCTCACGGTCTCGCCCACGTACTTATCGAGTGTCGCTGCAGATCCCCACTCACACCATACGGGCACGATCAACATCGCCCACAGGCAGGGCATGTACGAGAAGGAAAGAGATTTAGAGGCGTGGCTATTCTGAGTCAGGCGTTGATTCGTTGCGGACAAGTCCAAGAGTTCCTACATAAGAAACTTCTACAACTGAATTAGAGGTCAAGGTACCGTGGAACTTCGAGCAATATCGTTCAGTTCAACCCTGTTTAGAGTTGACTCCCATCCAAAAGTATTATTCCACAGTTCACCTATCTTCTCCGAATCCGAAGACTATCCCAAGTTGAGGGTCAGTGACAAGTAGAGGCCCGAGCGGTGATCGCCATCACCCTGCAAGGCTACGTACCCCCGTTCCCGGAGTTTGGGTGACGATGGCGGTCAAATCGCGCAGCCCAGAAATCTCCGTTTAAGTGACTCGGTCTTATCTTCACATCAATTCGGTTGATTTTGAAGTAGGATACCTATATAATCTTCTTTTAATAGTGGGCGAAAGCCCACTTTTTTATTGTTCTGATCGCAAGCTTCATTCCCCCATAAGGAACTTCGAGTTGTTGGATCTGAGCAGAACAAGAGAAATCATCGAAAGAGTTGTGTACTCGGAAGGAATGGAACTGGTTGATGTGGAGCTTAAAGGGGGGCCTAATCGGAGGATTCTGCGAATCTATATTGATAAGCCGACAGGCGTGACCCATCAAGATTGCGAGCTGATCAGCGATCAAGTGGGGAGTCTGCTCGATATTGAAAACCTCATTCTTGGAAGTTATGTCTTGGAAGTATCCTCTCCCGGTCTGACTCGCAAGCTAACCAAGGAGTCTGACTATCAGCGGTATGTGGGACGCCTAGTGAAAATTCAGACCCGAGACCAGATTCAAGGGAGAAGGAATTTTCGCGGAACACTCCGCGGGTTGGAGGATGATCAGGTTGTTGTCGAACTGGAAGGACCGCAATCTGTCCGGATTCCATTGCACAGTATCACGAAATCGAATCTTGATTTTGACTTTTAGTTGATCTTCAGGAGTTGCACCCATGACGAGCCTTCTTTATCAGCAAATCGATCAATTGAGTAAAGAAAAGGGGATTGACCCCCAAATCGTGGTCGGCGCTGTAGAAGACGCGGTATTGGTGGCAACCCGGAAATTTTACAAATCAAGTGAGGATCTTCGTTCCCATTTTAATCAAGATACAGGCCAAGTCGAAGTCTACGCAGTCAAAAAAGTGGTTGAGACCGTAACCAGTCCAGTCCGTGAGATCTCTCTCGAACAAGCTCTGAAGATTGATCCAGCAGCGGAACTGAACGGGGAGATCAAGATCCAGAAGCCTACGGACGTCTTGGGGAGGATTGCGGCCCAAACAGCCAAGCAGGTCATTCTGCAGAAGGTACGCGAGGCTGAAAGGGACAGTATCCATGCTGCCTATAGCCAGAGGATCGGAGAGGTGGTGACCTGCATCGTCAAACGCACTGAAGGGGGCGACGTGATTGTCGATCTCGGAACCACGGAAGGAAGGGTTCCTCGGCGGGAACAGTCGCGGCTGGAGAGTTTTGGCGCGGGAGACCGCATCCGGCTCGTGATCCTGCGAGTTGAGAAGACTGCCAAAGGTCCTCAAGTCATCCTTTCCAGGACGGACCCGGCTCTACTGATGAAACTGTTTGAGATGGAGGTCCCCGAAATTTACGATGGAACGGTGATTATTAGGGCGGCAGCACGGGATACGGGTGAGCGGTCTAAGATTGCCGTTTCCTCCAAGGACAAAGACGTCGATCCGGTCGGAGCTTGTGTGGGAATGAAGGGTTCAAGAGTCCAGGCCATCATCCGGGAATTGCATGGTGAGAAGATTGACATTATCCCTTACTCGGAAGATCCTCTGACCTTTGTGATGAATGCCCTCAGCCCTGCCAAGATTGGACGTGCCAACGTCATCGATCCGGTCGAGAGAATCGTGGAAGTGATTGTCGAAACAGATCAATTGTCTCTGGCCATTGGGAAGAAGGGGCAGAATGTCAGACTGGCCTGCAAACTGACAGGATGGAAAATTGACATCAAAAGTGATGAAGAAAAACGTGCTGAAGTTGAACATCAAATGGCGCAAATGGCTGCCAGAACTCCGTTGTCGGAATTGCCGGGCTTAACGCCGAGTATCACAACGAAACTCTCGGGCAGTGGTATCAGTTGCGTTGAGGAATTGGCGGATACCCCTATCGGAGATCTTACTCAGATTAAGGGAATTGGTCCAAAGATCGCCGAGAAGATTATTGCCTCCGTTAAAGACTACTACATGCAGTTTTCAGAGATTACTGAGTCTACGGCTGCGGAAGGCTCTACCCCTGAGGTTGCCAAAGAAACTGGTTCTAATGCGACTCAAAAATCAGAAGCTTCTGCGGACGAGAATGTCACCGTTTCAGGAGACCATGATTCAGACCCCCAAATGCAAACGGAGTCTCAAAATGATATAGAGAAATAGTTAAAGAATTAAATCGACTGATTTCAGCAAGAGCTGGGACTGGTTGGGCGGAGGGTTCGTGGCAGATAAGGCAGAAAAAAAGAGGCTATTTAAACTCGCAGAAGAGATCAAACGGGAAGCTC
>Ga0335069_10013625_pt1 | contig 11411 bp, 10 predicted proteins | sample Lox_Sample_11_FD_206714 | JGI IMG/M metagenome (GOLD analysis project Ga0335069, IMG submission 206714) | Soil microbial communities from Loxahatchee National Wildlife Refuge, Florida, United States - Lox_Sample_1.1 | ecosystem: Environmental > Terrestrial > Soil > Wetlands | place: USA... | reverse complement strand
AACGGCGGTCGAAGTGCCTGCCGTGACCTGAATCACATTCGGATATCTTTTGACTGAATACTTTTCTTGAAGGGGCAGGTACGGCGGTTTCATGCTCTCCAGCTTGACCTTCGAAGAGGATTCCGGTAGCTTGAAGATTGGTAGAGCTTTGAAAGATACGTTGGAGAGAGGGGCTCTGACCGACCGATGAGCTATTGATGTTCCAGATCGGGAGGACAACGATGAACCCTACAAAGTCTACACATCTTCTATTGATTGCAGTGATCGTCGGTGCTTCTGCGGCGGTCTGGTCTCCAGCATGTGCGCAAAGGAAGCTGATGAAGCGTGATGCATTGCAGGACAGCATTGCCTGGATTCCGCAGCAAATTTCCCTCCCGGGGGTCGTGGCGGGAAGTGCGCTCTGGTTTGACTTTAACGACGACGGCAGACTTGATATTCTCCTTGCCGGTGAAAGCGTCAACGGACCGGTATCAGGGATCTATGAGAATCTTGATTCGACATTCGTCAAGGCGGAATCCAACCTCATCCCGGTGATTTCCGAGAACGGTCTCGCCTGGGGCGATTTCAACAATGATGGCAATCTGGATATTGCGCTCGAAGGCCGGCTGGACTCCACCGGGACGGACCTCGTTTCGAAAGTCTATAACTACGATCACGGTCAGTTCATTGATGTCAACGCACAACTGATGCCCCTCACCGGCGGCTCGGTGCGATGGGTGGACTACGACAACGACGGCCATCTGGATCTGCTTCTCAGCGGGTCCCCCGATCAAGGTGGTTCGTTCGATACCAAACTCTACCGCAATATCAATGGGCAATTCTTCGAGGAACCGGTGGGATTTCCCGGCGTGTGGGGAAGCTCCATCGCATTCGCCGACTACGACAACGACGGCTTTGTGGATGTCATCATCAGCGGGTACGGCTACGGTGGCACACAAACTACGCTCTACCGCAACGCCATGTCGAGGGGTGTCATCGGCTTTGATCCTGTTTACTCTCCTCTGGAAGGGGGTGGAAGTTTCGCCCCCGTGAACTCGGGTGCGGTTGCATGGTTTGATGCAGACAACGACGGATACCAGGACCTGATTGTTACCGGCGCCGGGATCGGCGGCCCCGTTGCAAGGATATATCACAACAATGGCAACGGAACATTCACCGACATCAATGCGAACCTGGCGCCGGTGTCGGTGAGCGCTGTCGCCGTCGGTGACTACGACAATGACGGATTCCTGGACATTGCCATTTCAGGCGGAGATGACTTCTACACAGGGGCAAATCCCAAGACAAAAATCTACCACAACAATGGCAACCTGACATTCACGGATATCGGGGCCACTCTGACAGGCACGTGGTTCGGCTCCCTCGACTGGGGAGATTACGACCACGATGGCAGGCTCGATCTTCTTGTCACGGGCGCAACTCTCGTGAGGGATCATCCCACGTACGGAAATGATCTCGGACCTGTCACGATCCTATATAAAAACACTGTTATTGTCGACAGCAATGCATCCCCGACGACACCGACGGATCTCAACGCCCAGGGGGACTCGAATCAAATCACCTTCTCCTGGAAACCTTCGACCGATCAGGAGACAAGTCAGAAGGCCATCACCTACAACCTGAGGGTCGGCACGACGCCGGGAGGATTCGACGTCGTGTCGCCGCTGTCCAACACTGCATCAGGCTACCGGCGTATGCCGAAGCCGGGGGCTCAGGGAACGCAGACCAGCGCGAAACTCCGGAGTCTTCCCCCGGGCACCTATTATTGGAGCGTCCAGGCTGTCGACAATCAACTTGCGGGCTCAACATTTTCACCGGAGAAGTCGTTGGTGATCACGACGACCGGGGTTCATTCGCAGGGTGAGGTCCCGGCCACGTTCGGGCTGAAGCAGAACTATCCCAACCCCTTCAATCCGACGACCACGATCGAGTTTTCGCTTCCCCGTGCCGGCGTTGCCACGGTAAAGGTATTCGATGTGGTCGGCAGGGAGGTGTCCACGCTTGTCAACGAATGGAGGCAAGCAGGGACACACCGTATTCAATGGAATGCATCGAGTTGCGCGAGCGGGGTCTACTACTGTCGCCTCGAAGCCGGGTCATTCGCCACTTCGAAAGCCATGGTTCTGGTTCGCTAAGGACCATCTGAGAAGAGTCTGCTGTTACCGATCAGCCGGATCCGCGGGGATCCGGCTGATTTGTTTGGGGGAGGTACCTGAGATAGGGCGATTGTCTTGACTTTCCATGCTTTTCTGTGTATCATGGTAGTCCTTGCACGATTTCGTCAACCATCCCCAAATGAGGGTTCGAACGATGTATGCCGTAGTGGAAATTGCCGGCAAACAATTCAGGGTTTCGCCGAACCAAAGCCTTCTCGTGCCCACGCTCCAACACAAGTCGGGCGATGCGGTGAAATTCGATCGTGTCCTTCTTGTGGAAGGCGACAAGGGCATTGCGGTCGGCCATCCCACCATCCCCGGAGCCGCCGTCGAAGCCCGCGTGCTTGACAAGGTCCGTGACGAGAAGGTCGTGGTGTTCAAGAAGAAAAAGCGCAAAGGCTACCGGGTAAAGCGCGGACATCGTCAGTCGTACACGAAGGTGCAGATTACCAACATTGCCGTGTAGGGAGTTCGTCCATGGCTCACAAAAAAGGTGTAGGAAGTTCACGCAACGGGCGTGACAGCAACGCGCAGCGCCTCGGCGTCAAGCGCTTCGGTGGCGAGCTCGTCAGCGCGGGGAGCATCATCGTCCGGCAGCGGGGGACCCGGTTCGAACCCGGCGTCAACGTCGGCATCGGCGGCGACGATACGCTGTTCGCGAAGGCGGACGGCATCGTCCAGTTCAAAAAATACAGCAAGGCGAGAAAAGTCGTCAGCGTCGTGCCGAAGGCCTAGCGCCTTCCCAGGCCGGAACGGTCGGACGATTCCTCAAGGCTTCTCTGTGTAACCAGTCCCGTCGAGCATCCGGCGGGACTTTTTCTTTTGTTCCCGGTGTTCATATCTCCACACGTCATCCGGAGACCACAATGAAGATTACCGTTATCGGTGCAGGCAACGTGGGGGCAACCACGGCACAGCGTATCGTCGATAAACAACTTGCCAACGAAGTCGTCCTCGTCGACGTCCTCGAAGGGATCCCGCAGGGAAAAGCGCTCGATATGTATGAAGCCACCCCTGTTGAGAAAAGCGACGTCAAGGTGGTCGGCAGCAACGGGTATGAAGCCACGGCGGGATCCGATCTCGTCGTCATTACGGCCGGGATCGCGCGCAAGCCGGGGATGAGCCGCGATGATCTCATGAATACCAACAGCGGGATTGTCAAAAGCTGCACCGCCGCAAGCGTGGCCGCCTCGCCACAGGCCGTGCTGATCGTGGTCTCCAATCCTCTGGACGTGATGGCGTACGTCGCACTGAAGGTCAGTCGATTCGACCGGAAACGCGTCATCGGCATGGCAGGTGTGCTGGATTCCGCGCGGTTCCGCTCCTTCATTGCGGAAGAGCTCAAGGTATCGATCGAAGACGTAAATGCGTTTGTCCTCGGAGGCCACGGCGACTCCATGGTCCCCCTCCCGCGGTACTCAACCGTCGCCGGGATTCCCATCACCGAACTCATGAGCAAGGAAACGTTGGACCGGATCGTCAAGCGCACGCGCGATGGTGGAATCGAGATCGTCAACTACCTGAAAACTGGAAGCGCCTACTATGCGCCGTCGTCGGCAACGGTGGCGATGGTCGAGTCCATCGTGAAGAACAAACACCGCATTCTCCCCTGCGCCGTGTATCTCCAGGGTGAGTACGGCCTCCACGACACCGTCGCCGGCGTGCCCGTGAAGCTCGGGTCGCGCGGCATCGAAGAGATCGTCCAGATCAAATTGAACCCTGACGAGCAGGCGGCGCTGGAAAAATCTGCAAACGACGTGAAGCAATCGATCGGAAAGCTCTCGTTGTGACGCGTTGCAGAAGTCGATCGTCCACCATCATACGGCGGGCGTTCCTCCAGGGAATGTCCGCCGTCGTTGTGCTGTTCCTCTTTGCCCTCCCCGGTCCGACCGGTTGCCGGGAAAATCCTCCCGTCGCCCCCCCGAGCGCGCCGCCCTCTTTCGCGTTCCGATGGAGCGTCGGCGACCGCATGACCTTTGACACGTGGGCGCTCGACAGCAACGGCTACAGCATTACCAGCAGCAAATGTGTGAGCTCCCGGAGGGTCATCGCTACGGGCGTGCAATTCCAGGGGCGAGACAACGTCGACATCATGCTTGACAGCATAGCGATCCCGGGAAAACCGTTCCGCGGTGACACGGTGTATCTCTCGCAAACATCGACGGGCGATCTCTGGCAATACGGTCTGCTTTCCTCGCTCGGCAGGCGGTACGGAGAAGGCGCTGCAGCCCCGCAATGGGAGCTCATTGCCCCTCTCTCAGGGAGCACGACATCGTGGACGGTGGGTTACGCGGATACGACGGGACCGGTGCTGGGGAGTATAACCGCGGAGAGCTCGTACTTCTCGGTGGTGATCGGAGGAGTGAATTTTGTGTACCAGACGGATCGCGTCGACCTGTCAGGCCTGACCGTGGGAGAATCCTTCTGGATCGCAACCGTGCCGCCGGTGTTCGCGGCGTTCGTCGAATCGTCCACGCCGGCGTCGGAGGGCCTCTACCGCCTTCTGACGAGCGCGCAGCTTGCCGCCTATTGACCGGTCATCCCTTCCCGGTATCGAGCCACAGCCGTACCTGCATCCCCTTCTTGATCGGCTCGAACTCCACCTTGTCCATGAGCGTGCGCATGAGGAAAATCCCGCGCCCGCTCTCTTTCATCAGGTTGCGCTTCGAAAGAGGGTTCTTAATCTTCTCCGCATTGAATCCGCTCCCTTCGTCCGTCACGAGAAAGAGGAGCCAGCCCGGGAGGATCTCACACACAATGGCGACCTTTTTCTTCTCATCGGATTTGTTCCCGTGAACGATGGCATTGTTTACCGCCTCTGTCAGCGACACCATGAGCTTGTGCATCTGGATCTCGTCGAGGTGCACCGCATGGTTCACCTTCTTTAGGAAGTTCTCCACCTTGCCGATGTTCTTCGGAGAGCTGGCAATGGACATCCTGTACACGGGCTGTGAGGCGTTCACGGAAAGCATTCCTAGAAATTGTAGAGAAGAGTGAGCGTCAACGAGGGGAGCCCCCGCACCGAACCATCGGTCTGTCTGCGGTTCTCGTACCATCCCCGGAAGTCGACAACACTGTGCGGACCGGGATACCAGAGCACACTACATGTCGGCCCAAGGCTGCGCAGGTAGGAATCCACCGACTTGCCGTTTTCGTCGTACACATAACGCACCTGGGAGAAGAAACGCAAGCCCACCGCAAACATCAAGGTGGGCAAGGGGCTGAATCGGACCTGTCCGGAGACTGTCTTGTCAACATAAGAATTCTCCAGCCGTTCCGTGAATTGGTCCCAATTCAATTGACCGCGTTCATATAGCTTCAAATAGGCGAAAAAATCAAGGCCGATCCGGTTGGTCAGTTCCATACTCGTCGAATCGATCCAGCCAAACTGCCGGTAGGTATAGCTCTGCACCGAGGAATTGGACTGTTCGAAATCATAGACGGTGTAGCTTGCCAGAACCTCGAATCCGTTCGTTGTCCGGAAGAACCAGGCCGGCCGGTACTCCATGATCGGTGTCAACCGGAGAACCCGGTTGATATTGTTGTTGGCACTTCTGTCCGAAAGAAGATATACCAGATGGCTCACCGTGCCTTCAAGGGTCACGCCCAACGTAAAGATCGGTGAAATCCGATGGAGGGTTCCCACCGATGCCGTGACAAGCAGCTCGTCCCTGTCCTCATCGTTCAGATTGCTCGGTGTATCGTACCGGAGCAGACTGGCACGTCCGCTGACTGAGACCTCGTCTGACCAGGAAAGTGGCAGGAACGCGTGCCCGGAGATTTCATTCTGGCTGGCCAGGTTGTTCTTCGATTGCTCCTGCTGGGTCCGGTCCGTAAGCAGGGGCCCGATCGTCTGTTCAGGCGCAGATAGGACGTTGTGCAGTTCATCCCGCTCGTAATGTCCGAAGCGCACGGAGGCGGATGAACGGCCTTCCAAGGGTCGCCAGGACGTTTCCAGGTACGTATCGAGGTTGAACTCATCGACACGCGTGTCGAATGCGTCGTGCGGTCGCAGGCCCTCGCCGTACAGCAGCAGCTTGTCGAGCTGGTGCGAGATCACCGAGACGTATGCCGTTGCCTTGATCGTCGGCGAGAAATTGTACCCGAGGAGGTTCACGAACTGCACATAGGTTTCCTGCCTGCTCTCGATGCTGGAATCCGGCGCATAAAATTCCCGGCGTAACTGGTATACAGCCACTTCCATGCTGTCATTCGAGTACGAACCGAATGATCTCTCCACGCCGGCCTGCAGGTTGTTGTCCACCAATTGACGCGGTGAGAGCCGGTCAAAATGCAGTTGGCCGTTCCCCTTCACCAGATACCCGTCTTCGTCGATCGTGTGCAGCGTTGCGAGGAGCTGGTACGACGGTCCGCGATCACGAAACCCCGATTGATTGTCCCAGCGGTATCCCGCCGAGGGAGAAATCTCGAGCGCAGGGATCGGCGTGTAGAGGAGACCGGCGAGAGTGGAATGCATCGACGCCGCACTCAGACCGATGCCACGGCTGTCGGTAAAGATGAAGGAATTCCACCGGCCCGTCGCCGCGAGAGGACCGGCGATCGGGACCGTCAGCGACACTGACGCCTGCTGTTGATTGCTTTGCAGGCGCTGCGTGGGATCCGAAGCGAGCTGCACAACGGTGGCGCCGTATTGCTCTTTAATATTCGCCCGGATGCCGGCAAAGGATGTATCGAGGAAAAGCCTCCCGTTCCACGTGAAGATATCCAGGTTGCGGTCCATGAGGACGCTGCTGGCGTTGCGCGGTAGGAGAGAATCAGCGGTCGTGGGGAGGGGCGAATTCTCGGGACGGGAATATTCCTGGCTTTGCGCAACGGACCCGATCACGCCGAGGCAAGCAGCGAGGCTCAGCATGCGGATGAGCAGGCGCTCAGTGGATCGACGCCCGATCGCCGCGAGAGGGCACATGCACTTCTCCAAAGCCGAGGTTTTGGATTCCGCCTGCGAGCTTTTCCGATTGGTCGGGATCCCCGTGAACGATGTAGATCTGCTTTAGTTTCTTCTTGTCGAACTTGCCGATATAGCCGAGCAGTTCATTCCTGTCGGCGTGGCCGCTGAACGAGTTGAGGACCACAACCTCCGCCTTGAGTTCGTGCGGTTCCCCGAAGATGTTGACGACCGGCTGCCTCAGGACAAGCTTTTTGCCGAGAGTGTTTTCCGCCTGATACCCTGCGATGATGACCATGTTCCGCGGGTCTTCAATGCTGTTGGCCAGGTGATGGACAATGCGGCCGTTGTCGCACATCCCCGACGCGGCAATCACGATAAAGGGCCCGGGGCGATCGTTCAACTCCTTGGAATGCTCGACGTCGCGAATATACGTCAGGCGCTCGAACCCGAACGGATCGTTATTTGTTGGAGCATGGAGGATCGCGAGCGCCTCCTGGTCGTAGCACTCCGGATGTTTGCGGAACACATCGGTGACATTGACCGAGAGGGGGCTGTCGACAAAAACCGGGAGATACGGGATCTTCCCGTCGACGCTGAGATTGTGCAGCGTGTACACGATCTCCTGCGTGCGCCCGACGGAAAATCCCGGGATGATGATTTTGCCCCGCCGTTCCGCCGCACGGAGAATGGGTTCCAGAAGCTGGTTCTGCATCTCCTCAACCGGGGCATGGAACCTTCCGCCGTAGGTGCTTTCCGTAACGAGAACATCAGCGTCGTTGCCGATGAACACCGGATCGCGGAGTATGGGGAGGCCGAACCGTCCCAGATCCCCGGTGAAGGCAAGCTTGGTGGTCGACCCGTTTTCGCGAAGCGTGAGCATGAGCGAAGCCGATCCGAGAATGTGGCCGGCATCTTCGTAGCGGCACGAGATCCCTTCGGTCACGTCGAAAGGCGTACTGTAATTGATCCCCCGGAGCAGCGGGAGTGTCTCTTCGACATCCTCTTGCGTGTAGAGGGGCGTCACCGGCGGCAGCCATTTCTTCCGGTGTTTCTTGTTGATGAACTCCGCGTCCCGTTCCTGGATGAAGGCGCTGTCGCGCAGCATCACGCCGAGAAGGTCTTCGGTGGCTTTTGTGCAATACACCGGACCACGGTAACCTTTTCTGACAAGGCCGGGCAGATTTCCGGTATGGTCGATATGGGCGTGGGACAACACCACCGCATCGATCGCATCGGCCTCAAAAGGGAATTCACTGTTGATGCGTCGCGCTTCGTCCCGGTGACCCTGGAAGAGGCCGCATTCGAGGAGAATGGTCCGGTTGCCGGCGCGGAGGAGATGCATGGAGCCGGTCACTGTTCGCGCCGCGCCCTGGAATTCGATTTCCATCGCTTCACTCCTCGCGGGTTGCGCGTTTCCCCCGCATCCTGGCTTGAATGACAATTCCCAGGGCGGCGAGGAGCACGATAAGAGCGTAGGAGTGTTGGAGATGAATTCCCTGCGCGATCAAGGTGGCCCCGATACAGGAGGAAATAATGATGAGGGCCCAGTCGAACAGCAGGTGGACGAGCAGGGCGCCGAGGATGCCCGCGAGGACGAACACCAGCCAGAGCATGCTGCCGGCGACGTGAAAGATCGCCTCGGCATAGTTCATCGCGAGAAAGCCCGTTGCAGCGAACCCGGCAACACTGATGGCGATCTTCTGGGCGAAGATCGCCAGCACGCCGCCGGCGAGACCGAAGAGTGCGCCGATGATCAAGGCGGAGTTTTCCGATTCGACGCCGAGAAAGACGGGCGCGTAGGTGAAGCCTAGAACAAAGCCCGCCGCGGCGACGAAGAGCCAGAAGAGCTTTCGCCCGAGAATCAACAACAGTGCCCCGAGGACGAGAATTACGGTCGTGGTCATGGCAATGGGAGCAAGGGGGATTCGGACGGTCCCGGTCGTCGATCAACGGTCAGCAACGAAGGGAATGCCTTCCGATGTCGACCGGCCCGTCGCGCGCGTCGGCGACTGTCGACATTGCCGGGCGCGCGTATGAAGATGAGATGCTCTTCAACGCATTGCGCTGTCAACGGAGGTGATGTAGATATCACAATCCCTGCACCGTGTGCTCCGTTCGCGCGCGTCATGTGAAGGGTGCATCCAGCAAGGGACATCGGTCGCCCCGTCGTCAGGGATGCACGTTGGATGTGCGTTGTGTGTCGTCGTGGCCAGATGACCCCGGAGCGTCTCAAGGGTGAACTGGCGGGAATGAATGACTTCTCGTATGCGCCGTACTCGATCAAGCTCGTCCTGGGCATACCGCCGGTGCCCGGAAGCACGACGCAATGGGATGATCAAACCGTGATATTCGTACAGGCGAAGCGTCGGAATCGAGATCCCCAAAACGTCAGCCGCTTCCCCAATCGAATAGGTCGCGTGTTCTGTCATGGTTGCCATGGAAGTTCGCCTCAAGGGAAAAATGAATCCGTTGGAACGATGCTTGCCACGACCATCAAATCACTGATACGCGACCTTTGATCCGCCCTCACCTCACCGGTCAACTCCACGATATGCGTTGATCAGACCGTCAGTCGGGTAATTCAGCGAACCGCATTGAGGTATGGTATGGTTCTATAATGTTGCCGAGCTCGGAGACCTCTTCGTTACCTAATCACGAGTCGCTTTTCTATTTATCGCTTCACCGCCCATGCTTCGCGGAACACCTCCCGAATAGGAGACTTCCGTGAAACCGAGACTTGAAGAAAAATACTACATTCTTAAGGAACTGTCAATGGATTTCCCCGATCTCTCCGCATTTGGTCTTACATATGTTGATCTCTACGACTCTCAAGTGTTGGAAAAACTAACAATACAGTTCCATGAATACGTGCACACCCGAAATCCCTCTCTTCATGCGCGTTTCGGCCATTACCAGGCCCTACGCGGGGCTGAAATGTCACCCCCGGAGGTTTCTTCCCTCCTTGAGGAGATGGCAGAAGAGCTCAGCTCGTTCATCGGCAATCTGTTCGGCATAATGGAACAACTTCAGGTGGAGCGTGATCGGTCCGCCCGCGAGAAAGCCATTTTCGAATGCCGAAGAGAGTTCTTTGTCCGTCGCGTCCTCAAGAAATATTCGAAAGAAGTATCCCTACAATTTGATCGATCGGAGCTCTCCTCGGCGGTTCGTTCATTGTTCGAGCAAATTGCCACCCCACCCTACAACGATCCGGAACTTGAGGCTGCAACTGCAATCCTTCAGTTCCTCGACCATGAGCGCTACATAAAAGTCGGACTACCGGCCGAGTCGGTCGAGCACATTGGCGCGCTTGTGAGCCGGTTGAGGAGCGCAGATTGGAACTTTGTCGATCTTCCAAGCACTGAGGACGAGCCATCGATCCGGCAGTTCCTCACCGAGATCATGAGTCTCTTCGAACGGTGGCTTGCTGCGGCATTCCATCAGCGGGACCCGGAGTGCAGTTCCTGGACCATGCTTCACGTTCCATCGGCGCTCGACTTCAATCACCTCGTCCAGTTCGAACGCGAGGGCAACCATGACGGCACAACGATCGTCGGCAATCCCGAGCACTTTCGCCGGCGCAACGGCTTCGATCTTACCGATGCGCGCTTTGACGAACGCCATGCGGACGGCGAGGTCGACTATTGTATCCTTTGCCACAAGCGTGAGAAGGACAGTTGTTCCCATGGATTTATGGATGGGTCGTCTTTCAAGCACAATCCTCTCGGGTATGAGCTCAAGGGATGCCCCCTTGATCAGAAAATCTCCGAATCTCACGAGTTGAAATCGAAAGGTGATGTCCTTGGCGCTCTCGCTCTGATTATGATGGACAACCCGATGCTGCCGGGCACAGGGCATCGCATCTGCAACGACTGCATGAAGGGTTGCATTTATCAGAAGCAGGATCCGGTCAATATCCCGCAAGTGGAGACTCGCATTCTCACCGATGTCCTCTCTCTGCCGTGGGGCTTTGAAATTTACTCGCTTCTGACGCGGTGGAATCCCCTCAAGATTGATCGACCGTACGCTCTTCCATTCAATGGCATGAAGATCCTGATTGTCGGGATGGGTCCGGCCGGCTATACCCTCGCGCATTACTTCCTGAACGAAGGATTCGGGGTTGTCGGGATCGACGGACTGAAAATCGAGCCTTTGTCCGAAGCATTCTTTTTTCCCGACGGCTCGCCGCGGCCCATTCGGAATTTCGGGGAGATTCAAAAGAAACTCAGCGAGCGCTCGATGGCGGGCTTCGGCGGTGTCTCGGAGTACGGGATCACGCCACGGTGGGACAAGAATTTCCTGACGGTCATCCACCTGACCCTCCTCCGTCGTCGGCACTTCGCGCTGTT
>Ga0335069_10013624_pt1 | contig 11411 bp, 6 predicted proteins | sample Lox_Sample_11_FD_206714 | JGI IMG/M metagenome (GOLD analysis project Ga0335069, IMG submission 206714) | Soil microbial communities from Loxahatchee National Wildlife Refuge, Florida, United States - Lox_Sample_1.1 | ecosystem: Environmental > Terrestrial > Soil > Wetlands | place: USA: Florida... | reverse complement strand
TTTTCACCGGCTGGAATAGCTACCTGAAGCCGGTTTTCCTTGGGGGCAAGCGGACATGTGGCAAAGGGCGTCACCGAGCAGGGCGGATTGTAGGCCCGGTTGAAATCGATGACAATTTTGTCGTTCTTTACGGGATCGCTGTCCAGGAACCGGCCGCCAGGATAAGTATCCGACTTGGTCGTGAGATCGTTGAAGACGAAAAACAGGCCTCTCTCGGGAGTGCCACCTAGCGCCGTCAACTGCAGCTTCTGACCATTGACCATGAACTCCACCACTCCAGGAACCGGGGTCGGCGTCACATCGCCTAAAACGTTGGGGACAGCGACGGTTTTCTTGCCATCCGAGGGCACCCATGTTCCGGTGATTCGGTAGGATGTATTCGTCGGAAAGAATACCGGCCCTTTGTAATTCTTCACCGCGTCGCTGTCGAGATCTTTAAGGCGAACGCCCACGCGGTTTCCTCGCTGGATCACGTGAAAGCGCAAGCTTCCCATCTCGACCACGGTGGGTTTCCCCGAAACATCGGCCTGGAGAGCCGACTCCGTGACCGGCTTGCCTGCGATCACGGCATGATCGTCAACCGCGAGTTTCACCGTGACTGCATCGTCTCGTAAGGTAAATGTGCCGGCATGGGCGGGGCCCTTGGGGAAGACAACAGCATTATCGGAGGCGCTGCCGAAAGCATTGTCGCCGGGCTTCAACCAGAAAAGGCCCGCTAACGGCAGCCAGTTCTTCTTGAGATCGTCGATGAGTTCAGCTCTCCACTTCTCGAATGAAGGATCAGCCTGGCTGCGACTCTGAGAAGTCTTGGTCGGAGAGTTGGATACTCTTGTCCCGGCAAGCAGAGGGACTGAACACAGCAGCACGAGTGTGCAAATTGCGCCAAACCGCAATCGATTCGAGAAAGGACTCAAGGTTTCCCCACACCAACGCTTGATCTGAAAGGCTACCACTATCGCTGGTATTCGTGCACGTTGGGCAAGGGCTCGAGCCCGCGGCCTTCAAAGATCTGCTCAAACTCGTGCTGCATCGCTTCGTGCACCAGGCCGTTCGAAGCCAGGGTCTGGCGGCTGTCGAGCTGGAAAGGCTCGCCGTGGAACTTCGTCACTTTGCCGCCAGCTTCCTGCACGATCAGCACACCTGCCGCGGTGTCCCAAGGATTGAGGTTGAACTCCCAAAAGCCATCGAATCGGCCGCAGGCAACACAGCAGAGATCGAGGGCGGCCGATCCGGCACGGCGCACCCCATGTGTCCTGAGAGTGATCTGGTGATAGAAGAAAATATTGGGGTTTTTATGCCGCTTGTGACTGGGAAAGCCGGTTGCGACCAGACACTCTTTTAGATTGTCGATTTTGGAAACATGGATTGCCTTGTCATTCAACCGTGCGCCGCCTCCGACTGATGCTGCAAACATCTCGCCGCGGGTGGGGTCATAGATAGCACCGGCGATGATCTGTCCCTTGAATTGCAGAGCCATCGACACACAGAACACCGGGAACCCGTGGGCGAAATTCGTAGTGCCATCGAGCGGATCGACGTACCAGCGATAGTCGCTGCCCTGGTCTTGTAGGCCACCTTCCTCCCCCAGAATGTCGTGATTGGGCCAAAGCTGCCGTATGCGATCGCGAATCAATGCTTCGGACTTCCGATCAGCAATCGTGACCAGGTCGGCTTCGCCTTTGTATTCCACGGAAACATGCTGAGAAAAATACTCCATCAGCAACGCTCCCGCTTCGCGCGCGATCTGGGTCATGGGAGAAAGAAAGTCACCCGGGCTGGAGTGAGAAGAGGTCACACGCTTCCTTGTCGAGAGCTACAGGTCAGCAAGCTGCTTACTTCTGCCGGCCGCCGTCCTCGGAGATATACATGATTTCGTGCTTGAAGATAAAAAGATTGGGCTTGTCCTGACGCGTCAGGCGCACCATGTTCTTGTCGTAATATTCGATCCAGCCGTGCACTACTTCGCCGTCGACGAGCTTGAGGCTGACGGGTTTTTGCCGCTCGCCGAGCAATTTCAGATAAGCGGCTTCTTCCGAAGTTTCCTCCGGAGGAGTGCTCTTGGGCTTGCGTGAAGCGCCCGCGCCTTGTCCGTGAAGTGCCATGTCGGTATTTTACACGTGCGACCGGACTCAACTAGAACGACAGTTTCAAGGAAAACTCCATGGCGCGCGGCGCTCCCAGGGCAAATACACCTGTGCCAAGGCCCAGGCGATTGCCGCTAGGTTGGCTACCTGAGGTCCCGTTAACCGATCCCGGGATGCCGCTCAAGGTTCCGCTCAGCGGATTCACGGCGCCATCAAAGTTCGCGACGTTCAGGATATTGAAGAATGAGACTCCAGGCTGAATCTCAGCTCGATCTTTGATTCGGTAGTGCCAGCTGAGGCTCAGGTCGAATGCTCGTAACCAATCCATGTTTGCCTGGTCTGCCGGTGCCAGAGGAATCCTTTGTTGTACCGCTCCCATCGCCTGCAGCTGACCGAGGGTGAATAACCCGTTCTGGATCAGAACCTGTCCAGCAGGAGTTGGCTGTCCGGCAAAGACCTGGTTGTAGGCCTGAATCTTCGAATTCAGATTGTCTGCCTTCACACCGCGGGCAAACGATCCGATATTCGTGCCCGGCAGCACGTCGCCCGTGCCTCCGGAGGCGAAGCTGCCGTCACCGGTTCCGTCACCGGTAACGTCAGTTACGAAAATTCCGCCGGCATTTCCGGTTGGAGGCAGATACAGCGTAACCGGCAGCGGGCTGTAGAAGTGCCCGATGAATCCCAGGCGGAAGGAGTAGGGCAAGTCCATCACGCCGCCGAAGGAGATCTGATGCCGACGATCAAGACCATTCGGACCGACGTAGTGCAAAGGGTTGTTGAAGTCCGTGGCCAGATTGATGAAATCGCTGTCGCTGGCGGTCGCTACATATTTGGAATACGCGTAGGAAACTTGCAGATCGAGGCCCTGCACTTGTTTCACTGGCGCGCGGACATGCTGCTTCACCGAAAGTTGCAGGCCGTTGTAAACGGATCGCCCGCTGGGGAACAGCATTTGGTTTGCGCCTAGATTCGCGTTCACCCCGGGAAATGCCGCCGTCGGGCAGGGTCCGCCACTACAGAGCGAATACCCGGAATCTAGGCCATTGGTCGCATAGTCGGCAATTCGAGCACCAGAACTGATCGCGCAATTGATACCGGCGAGACCGGCCGGGCAGCCAAAACTTGTGTTTGTGGCGTCGATCGCACTCTCGGCATTCGCAATGTTGAAATACCGCGAGTCTCCTACGTGATTGGTATCAACCGCGAGCAGGGTATGAGTTTCGATGTTGCGAACGTAGTCGGCGGTGAAGATCAGCCCGTTGCGGAATGAATGTTGCATGCCGAAATTCATTTGCACGGAGCGCGGGCTGACATAGTCAGGCGCGATCAGGTCCGTGCCGGTCACGTTTAATCCGTCAGCGAGAGCATTGCCGATGAAAGACGGATTCACGGCTGATCCTGCGGCTACCGTCGCCGATTGATACTGCGCCTGGAAGGAAGCAATCTGATTCTCGACCGCTCCAATCGGCTGACCGCAGATGGTGCTCCAATCCTGCGTCGAACCATTGGGCAAAGTGAATAGTCCGCCTACACCGTTCGAGCACACCGATGGATTCGCAAGAAAAAGCCCGGATGCCAAGCGCGCCGGACGATCATAAAGCACGTTATTCCAGATCGCATTCTCGTAGAAGAGTCCAATGCCGGCTCGAAACACAGTCTTGCCGGATTTTCCCGGATCCCAGGCGATGCCGATTTGCGGAGCAAAATTCAGGTTGGGCTGATGTACTTTGGCCCCGAGCCCTGGGCCAAACTGCTCGAGGGCCGCGATCGATCCCAGATCGCTGTCGGTGCGACCGGTGTCGCGAACGTAGCGGAGGCCGTAAGTAAGGGTCAGGTTCCGCTTCAGCTTCCACGAGTCACCAAAATAAAGACCGATGCGATTGTCCGGACCGATCCCCCCGGCAGGCAATCCGAATGCTGCCTTCTCTGTGGCGAATCCCTGGCCATTGCCGAGTTGCACGTTGGTCGCGGGATAGTTCAGAGGATTGCTGGCACCTCCGGGAAGCGCAAGGCAGGTTGCATTGCAATCGCCAATGCCCGCGCCTACGGCGGGCGCAAGTCCCAGGAAGCTGGCAAAGCCTCCGCTCCAGATGTGGTTGTACGACGCGCCGTAACGCAAGATGTGCGTGCCCCAGACGCGGCTGCCGTCGTACTTAATCTGGTGGTTCGCTTGATACGTCTGTTGAGGCGCGAGGTAATTGGGGCCGGAACAGAAGAAATCCGCACCGGGTGTCAAGCAAGTCGGATCATCTCCAATTGCCAGTTCAAGTCCCGGAGCCGGATTGAAGATATTCGTACCGGCCACCGCATCCGTGATCTGGTTGCGCATCTTGGTGTAACCGAAACGAATGCTGTGCGTGTACTGCCCAGTGTTGAAATCGAGCCCTATAGCGTGGGAAGGCGTGTGATTATTATTGGCAAAGGGTTGGAAGGTGTTAGGAAGATTAGCAGCGACACTCCGGTTCTGATCGTAGGAAAAGCGGTAGAAGAGTTGATACTTGCTGTTAATCTGCCAATCCAGGCGGCCGCTCGCCTCCGTCTCGCGGAAGGGCGAATCAAAGCTTCCCACTAACGATTGAAATGGGCCGCTCGGCAACACCGGGTTCAGAAAATCCTGCTTGGTCCGCTCGGCGCTCAGAAAGAAGAAGACTTTGTCTTTGACAATCGGACCGCCGCCATTCCCGCCAAATTGATTCCGCTGGAATGGATTGTCGGTAGCACCTGGAAGATTGGCGTTCAAAGTCTGATCGCGAAAATAGTAATAGCCTTCGCCGTGATAAGCATTGGTACCGGATTTGGTGGTGACGTTAACCGAGCCCGACGACGTAAGTTCAGTAGACAAGTCCAGCGACGATTGTTGCAGCTGGAATTCCTGAATCGAGCCTTGCGGGATGTTCTGCATGGTGGTGCCGACGGTTTCGTCGCTGATGTCGACGCCGTCGACTTCGATTCGGGCGGTGCGGCCGAAACGGCCTCCGAACGAGATCGATGAAAAACCGTTCTTGGTGGGATCAAAATTTCCGCCATCCTGAATCTGTATGCCTGGTTCGAGTTGAGCCGCATCGAGGAAATTGCGCCCGTTGATCGGCAGACTCTCGATTTCCTGAGCGGTCAGCACGGCCTGGACGGTCGCCTGTTCAGTGTTGACCTGGGCGGCTTCCGCCTGCACTACGACCGTTTCTGTGGTGCGGCCAACCTGCAGCTTCACGTTGCCCGCGGTGGTGACGCCAACCTGTACGGCGACCGCAAATTCGGTAGTTTTAAAACCTGCTGCCTCGACGTGAATGGAATAAATCCCGGGCGTCAGGGCGCCCGAAATGTATGTGCCCGCAGAAGTCGTCTTGGTATTCACGATCCGGTCCCTGGACTTGTTGGTGATGCTCACCTTTGCGCCACTGACGACTGCGCCGCTGGGATCGCTGACAATGCCCTGAATACTTCCGGTAGAAATCGTGGTTTGCGCGCACAAAAGGGTCGGCAAGGCAAAGCAAACGAATGCTGCCAGCGAGACGGCGCGAAGCAGTTGGCTACGCCACATGGAAACCATCCCAAATCCTTTCAAGATTTCGCTGAAAATCGTGTCCAATACTTATAGCACGCAAGCATTTGGGGAGCGCTTCGGCTCCGGGCTTGCTGGTTAGAACGGTGATTTCGTCGTGTAGTATCCGGTACGATGCCGGACGTTCAACTGCTGGCTCCCGGGGGTTCCAGTCACCTGCACTTCGATGCGGCGGAAACTGGAGTCCGACAAACGTCGCGTCGGGTAGTACGCAAGCAAATATTGGGTGCGTAGCTCGTCGCTGATCTGACGGAAGGCATCATCCAATTCCGGAATTGACGTCGCGTAAAAATATTTGCCGCCGGTGTCCTCGGAAATCTGAATCAAGGCATGTTCGCCGCCGGTATCGCGTCCGGCGCTGGCCTCAATCGGCACGATGATGATGCTGTATACGATTGCCTCCGCTTCCTGCGCGGCGCGCACGGCTTCCTTGTAGTCGACCTGGCTGACCGTGTCGCCGCCGTCAGTTATCACCACCATAACCTTGCGACCCTGGCGTGAATTCAGGGAGCGCGATCCGAGATATAACGCGTCGTAGAGTGCCGTGGCCGAACCCGCATGAATGTGATCGATGGCCTTGTCAATCGTCTTGAGGTCTGACGTAAAGCGCACATCCTCGGTCACGGTTTCACTGAATTCGAAAAGCGAGAGCGCATCTACCGGACGCAGAATGGCATGCGCAAAGCGCCGCGCCGAATTCAATTCGAGCGGCAAGTCCTTGCGCGTGCTGAGACTGGTATCGATGCTCATGACGATCGACAAGGGAACAGCAGACTCTTTGTCGAAGTTTGCAATGGTTTGCGGCTGACTGTCCTCGAGCAACTGGAAGTTATCTTTTGTCAGGCCGGCAACAGGGCCACCATGGTCGTCGGTCACAGTGACGTACACGCTCACCAGCTTGACGTTGACCTTGATGCTGGTTTCAGGCTGCGGTGGCGGATTTTGACTTTTTGAATTCGAATTCGATGAGGAAGCGCCGCCCGCCCAAGGTGGTTTCGGTACTTGGCCGACACAAAACACACTCGTTGCCAGCAAGGTAAGCAGGAAGAGGAAATTTCGCATGGATTCGCGTCTTTGCTTAGCGTCCTTGGCCAGACTTCCCTCCCCAACGCCTGTTCCCGCGAAGCTCGTGCAAAACTCCAGCCGCCGACAAATGTCCGTAATATATAGGGAGAAGCTGTTCACTTAGATGCAGGCCTCGCGGTATGGCTGCTTCCGCCAGGGGCGATCGAATCGGGAAATGGCTCGCCATCGGCCCACACGGCCCCGTCCTCGAAATGCTCCTTTTTCCATATAGGTACGGTCTTTTTGAGGGTGTCGATCAGCCAGCGGCAGGCCTCGAAAGCAGGTCCACGATGTGCTGATGCCACAATGACCGCAACGCTGGTTTCTCCGATCTGCAGCCGTCCGAGCCTGTGGACTAGCCGAACATCACGAACCTTGAACTGCGACAGGGCCTGTTCGGCGAGCCCGTCCATCTGCTTTAAGGCCATTTCCTCGTAGGCTTCGTAGTCCAGGAACAGCGTTCTGCGACCCCGGGTATTGTTTCGAACCACGCCTTCAAATACCACGGCGGCACCGTCTTCGGGATGCTTAATCGCCTCCAGAAGCGACGCCGTATCGACCCGCTCACGCACGATGTCACTGTAACGCGCGCGCCGAGGCGGCGCGTCGACGGCACTTTGCGAACCGCCACTCACGGGGGGAAGCAAAGCAACTTCGTCTCCCGCTTTCAATTCGGATTCTGGCCGCGCATATTCCTGGTTGATCGACATGGCGATCGATCCTGACATCGCCTTCAGGCGAGGCATCTTTTCTTCGCAATAGCGGAGAACATCCGACAGACGAGCCGGCTCGGAAAGGGTCACGGTTTCGCTCGAATGTCCGGCGAAATCTTTCAACATGCCAAAGAAAAGGACGCGAACCTGCATGGCCCTCTAGTGTATCGTTCTCGGCTTTCCAGAGCATCGCAAAACAAAAACGCCAACCCTGAGGCTGGCGTTTTCTTGTGGTTAAAGGTTTATTTCTTTGGCGACCTGTCATCGTGGGGAGGCGCCTGCGTGTGCCCGCTGGGAGCCGACGGACGGCTGGCGGGGCGCGACTCGGTTCTCGCAGGCGGCGCAGAACGATCCGGTTGCGGATAGTGCTGCTGCCAGGTGTCGAACTTCCGCTGCTCGCTCTGCTGCCGTTCCGGGCGGTCCTGCACCGGAGGAGCTGAACGGACCATTGGGCGTTCGTTGTCGTAACCGCGGTTCACCGCGCCGGGTTGAGGCTCTGCCGGACGTCCACCCTGCGTGCGCGCGCTTTCCCCGGCCGCATTCGGCGGACGTGGAACTCCACGACTCGCGGGTGGTGGCTCCTGAGCTCGCGGCACACTTCCCTGTTGTTCGAACCGGGGATTTGTTGCCGGACGACCAGCATCCGGCGCGGGACGTCCAGGGGAAGAGTCTGCACGACCGTTTTCTGGCACGGTTCGCCCGGGTGCGGGCGCTGCTCGTCCCGGTGCCTGAGCGGCTCCAGGTTTTTCCGTGCGAACGATGGCGCCCTCTCTCTGTTCAAGTCCAGGTCTGGCCACGGTCGGCATCCGCGTGGCAACAACCTGCCGGTTGACGACGGTTGCGGGCGGGCGGAAGGTTGCCGGACGCCCCGTTCCCATCACACTCTGATGAGTTGGCTGAACCGCAAGCGTCCGAGTGACGCGCGCGTCCTCAATCTGCCGAGCGTCCACCCTCACGATGTTGTGCGCAACCGGACGACCACCGGTAAATGTGTCGTGCGAGACCACCGTGACCGCGCCCGGATTACGCTGGTTGACGTAAGTGATGCGATTCACAGTCGTATGGTTCACGTTGTAGGTGTTGTACACGTTCGTGATGTTGGTAACATTCACGCGCGTGTTCGTGATGTTCACATTGTTCACGTACACCCGGCTCGTGTGATACCAGGGTACAAACACTTCATGAGGAGCCAGCGGGAACCATCCGACTCCCGGCCCCACTCCGACGCCGATGCTCACACCGCCGACGAAAGCGACAAGCGCGGGGGCGAATACCGGTCGCACGACCACTGGCCCGGGTACCCAGCACCATCCACCGCCGGCGTATGCCCAGCGACCATAGTGAAATGGAGCGAAGCCCCAAGGCTCGTCTTCAACCCAGGTCCAGCCCCAAGGCGAGACCCAAACCCAATGTCCGTAGCGGTAAGGAGCCCAGTCGCCAGCCACGCCTGCAGGTGTCCACACCGGGCCGTAGTCCGCTACGTAATGCCAATGCCCGTATTCGTCGAGGTCCTCGTATCCGGTTACTTCCGTAGAGATGTAGTTCGAGGAATCGGCACGGTCTTCGCGCTGATCCCGCTGGAACGCGAACGCGTCGAAGTCATCCTGGGCCGGAATCTGCCCGATTTCATGGTCCAGATCGTTGCTGCCGGTGAATTGCGCTCTCTGACCCGCGACGACTACATAAGAGTCGCCCCCGCCCGTAACTTCGCCGCGCCCACGCCATACTGTGACATCCGTCTCATTGCCGTTGTTTACGACGTCGAGACGGTATTCGCCGGTGCGCTGTACTTCAAACGCAGAGTTGGGCGTATCGATTTCAAAATGGTCATCATCATCCAGGTGACGAATACGGAAGATGAGCGAGCCTTGCGACAGGCGCAGCTGAGTGGTGCGATCGTCAAGCTGCAGCAGGGTCACGCTGGTCTCGGAATCAATCCTGAAAGACGTCGAGCCGACCTGGAATTCTGCCCGCGAATCTTTATCTGCCCACAGGTTGTCGCCGCTGGTCAGGGGGCGATTCTGTACTGCTTGCACCCAGTCGCCTTGACCACCAGGCTGGAAAGAAACGGACCCAATGGAGTAGCTCAAACGTCCCGCTCGGCCTGGAGGATCCTGGGCAGGTGCCTGCTGATCATCGGGCTGCGGTACGTCTTGTGGCGGAGTGCTCATGTCCCCTTGTTGAGGCTGATCTTGCGGCGGCTGGTCCTGGGCCACCAGGTTCGTAACTTGCATAAACGTCATGCCCGCCAAAAGCAGCGCTATTGCGAACATTCGTTTCGATTTCATCTGATTTTTCCCTCGCGTCGGCGCTCCGGCGCCGCATTGTCATTCAATGAGATTAAACACTTCTCGGGTGAATAAGTTCTATCCGGCAGATAGGGTAGCTTTCACTGTAACGCAAACAAAAAAAAGCCAGTGCCGATTTTCTCGACACTGGCCACTCTCTAGTAACTGCGAATTTATACCACCGGTTGGGCGCTTAAAACCTGTTCCCGCTCTTCCGCGTCCTGTTTTTCCTCGCGCGGCGAAGATGGAAGCGCAAGTTCCAGGACTTCCGCAATCGTCTTCACGTAGTGAATCTTGAGGTTGTCCACTTGCTCTCCAGTCAGGTCCTCGTCAACATTCATCTTGTTCTCCGCAGGCAGAATCACATCGTGAACTCCTGCCCGTTTCGCGGCCAGGACTTTTTCTTTCACTCCGCCGATCGGAAGAACGTTTCCGCTTAGTGTGATTTCGCCTGTCATGGCGGTTAAGGGCCGTACCGACCGTCCCGTTAGCAACGAGACCAGGGCGGTCGTCATGGTGACGCCGGCCGACGGACCATCTTTCGGGATGGCGCCAGCCGGAACGTGGATGTGAATGTCGTGCTCGGCAAAGAAGTTTTCTTCAATTCCGAGATTCGACGCGTTCGACCTCACCCAGGTTAGAGCAGCCTGCATCGATTCCTGCATCACCTGGCCGATTTGCCCAGTCATGGTGAAGCCGCCCTTCCCCTTCATGACATTGGCTTCGACGAAGAGAATGTCGCCACCCGACGGCGTCCAGGCAAGGCCGACAACCACGCCCGCCCGCTGAGTGCGTTCGGCAATTTCACCTTCGCTGCGGATCTTGATTCCGCCCAGAAACTCCTGCACGATCTCCGGCGTAACGATCAGCTTCTCCGACTTTCCTTCTGCCAAGCGGCGCGCCTGCTTGCGGCAAATCGTGCCGATGTTCCGCTCCAGGTTTCGCACACCGGCTTCGCGGGTGTAATGACGAATGATGTTGCTGATTGCCGCTTCCGGAAACTCAATCTGATCCGCGGTGATTCCGTTTTCTTCCACTTGCCGCGGGACCAGGTATTGAAACGCTATGTGGATCTTCTCTTCTTCGGTGTAACCCTGAAGTTCGATGATCTCCATGCGGTCCCGCAACGGTTCGGCTATCGGGTCGAGCATGTTTGCCGTGGTGATGAACAATACCTTCGATAGATCAAACGGAACGTCCAGGTAATTGTCACGGAAAGTTGCATTCTGCTCCGGATCGAGAGCTTCCAAAAGAGCCGATCCCGGATCGCCGCGGAAATCGCGTCCGACTTTATCGATTTCATCGAGCATGAAAACCGGATCTTTGGTTTCCGCCCTGCGGATTCCCTGGATGATCTGGCCCGGCAATGCGCCGATATAGGTCCGGCGATGGCCGCGAATCTCGGCCTCGTCGTGCACGCCGCCTAGCGAAATGCGCACGAACTTGCGTCCCAACGCCCGGGCAATCGACTTGCCCAGCGAAGTCTTGCCGACGCCCGGAGGTCCGACGAAGCAAAGGATAGGCCCTTTCATCGTGGGCTTCAGACGCCGCACCGACAAGTAGTCGAGAATGCGGTCCTTCACCTTCTTCAGGTCATAATGGTCCGCATCCAGAACTTCTTTTGCCTTCACGATGTCGACGTCGCCGCCTGACGACTTCGCCCACGGCAGTACGGCCAACCACTCGATGTAGTTGCGCGTGA
>Ga0335069_10013623_pt1 | contig 11411 bp, 12 predicted proteins | sample Lox_Sample_11_FD_206714 | JGI IMG/M metagenome (GOLD analysis project Ga0335069, IMG submission 206714) | Soil microbial communities from Loxahatchee National Wildlife Refuge, Florida, United States - Lox_Sample_1.1 | ecosystem: Environmental > Terrestrial > Soil > Wetlands | place: USA... | reverse complement strand
AGTCATGTAGATGCCCTGCATGACGTCGAGCGGCTCGAACCCGGTCACCACGATCGGCACACGGAATTGTCCCGCCAGCGGGAAGTATTCCTCGTAGCCCATGACCGTGCAGACGTGCCCCGCGGCGAGGAACCCCTGCACGCGGTTGGACGGGGAGGAGAGGATCGCCTCTATCGCCGGGGGGACGAGGACGTGCGAGCAGAGGAGCGAGAAATTCCGCAACCCCTCCTTCTTTGCCTGGAAGACCGCCATGGCATTTGGCGGTGCGGTGGTCTCGAACCCGACCCCGAAGAACACCACGCTCCGGTCCGGGTTCTCACGGGCGATCTTCAGCGCGTCGAGCGGGGAATAGACCATCCGGACGTCTCCCCCCTCCGCCTTCACAGCAAGGAGGTCCTTCGTCGAGCCAGGGACGCGCAGCATGTCGCCAAACGAAGTGAATATGACGCCGCTGCGCGAGGCGATCGCGATCGCCCGGTCGATGATTTCCAGCGGTGTCACGCACACGGGACACCCGGGGCCGTGTACGAGCGTCAGCCCCGGGGGAAGAAGCGATTCGATCCCGTATTTGACGATCGTGTGCGTCTGCCCCCCGCAGATCTCCATCAGCGTCCACGGGCGCGTGGTCACCCCCCCGATCATCCGGGCGAACTGCTTCGCGCCTTCGCTGTCACGGTACTCGTCGACGTATTTCATCGCCTCACTCCTCTCCCAGCTCCCCCATCTCCCTGAGCATCTTCAGGGTCTCCAGTGCCTCCGATTCGTCCACCGTGCTCAGCGCGAAACCGACATGCACGATCACGTACTGGCCGACCTGGACGTCCGGAAGCCACTCCAGGCACACGTTCTTCTGGACCCCGGCGAAGCTGACGTTCCCCATGACGGGTGAAACCGTCCGGTCGATGGCGAGCACTTTCCCCGGAATTGCCAGGCACATGGTTCCCTCCTTCTATGACTTCGTGACACCACCCGCAACGGCGATCTGGCCGAGCGCAATCCCCCCGTCGTTGGGGGGAACCCGCTGGTGCCAGTACGCCCGGAATCCTTCTTCCCCGAGGCGCCGGACCATCCGTTCCAGGAGATACCTGTTCTGAAAACACCCGCCGCTCAGCACCACGCGCTCGCGTTTCACCCGGCGCGCCACCTCGACGGCGCACTCCACGAGCCCGTTGTGAAACCGGGCGGAGACGAGCGGGGTCCCGGTGCCGGCGTCGATATCCTCCAGCAGCGCGCCGAGCATCGCCGACCAGTCCACGATCCACCGGGGTTCCACCGCCGTCTCCCTCTCCCTGCCGGGTGCCGCGACGGTCAACGCGTATGCCTCGTCGACCCCGGCCGCGACCGCGAATTCGAGCGCCATCGCCGCCTCTCCCTCGTACGTGCTCACCTGGCGGAGCCCGGCCAGCGAGGCGACGGCGTCGAAAAGGCGGCCGGCGCTCGACGTGAGCGGGGAGTTGATCCCCCCCTTGAGCATCGTGCGGAGATTGGCGATCTCACCGGCGCCGAATGTCCGGAGAGGAGGGAGCGTGCCGAGCGCAAACGCCTCGTCTCCCAAATGCGCATACAGGAGACCGATGGCCTGCCGCCGCGGCTCCCTGATCGCCCGGTCTCCCCCCGGGAGCCGGAACTGCCTGAACGTCGCGGCGCGCTCGTATGACGGGCCGTCGGTCAGGAGAAATTCCCCTCCCCAGACCGACCCGTCGGGACCGTACCCGGTGCCGTCCCACGAAATCCCGAGCACGTCCCCCCGCAGATCGTTGTCGGCCATGCAGGCGGCGATGTGCGCGTGGTGGTGCTGGACGCTGACGGCAGGGAGGCCGGAGGCGCGGGCGAACCCGGAGGAAAGATAGTCCGGATGCATGTCAGACACAACACGCACGGGCTTAACGTCGAACATCGACGTGAGATCGGCGATGCTCCTGCGGAACGCCGCGAGCGACTGTTCCGTCTCGAGGTCCCCCAGGTGCTGGCTGAGAAAGGCGTTCGTGCCGCGCGAGACCGCGACCGTGTTTTTCAGGTGCGCGCCGACCGCGAGCATTCCCTCCGTGCTCGCGTGGAGCGGTACGGGCAGGGGGGCGAATCCCCGCGCCCTGCGCATGATCAGCTCGCGCCCCAGCACCACGCGGAGGATCGAGTCGTCGGCGTGGCGGACGACGGGCCTGTCGTGGACGAGAAACGCGTCCGCGATGCGCCCGAGCCGGGCGAGCGCATCGTCGTTGTCGATGCAGATCGGTTCGTCAGAGAGGTTTCCCGACGTGGCGACGACAGGTGCCCCGAGCGCCTCCATCAGGAGGTGGTGCATGGGGCTCGCAGGGAGCATGATGCCGAGCGACGGGTTGCCCGGCGCCACGGGGGAGGAATCGCGGGCCGCCCCCGCCTGCTGGCCTTCCCTGCGCTTTGCCAGGAGGACGATGGGCGCCTCCGGCGAGAGGAGCGCCCGCTCCTCAAGCGGCGAGACTTCGCACAGCCGTCGCACCGCCTCCACGTCCGCCGCCATGAGCGCGAACGGTTTGCCCTCCCGCATCTTCCGGGCCCTGAGGCGCATGACCGCGTCGTCATTTGCCGCGTCGACCATGAGCTGGAACCCGCCGATCCCCTTGACGGCCACGATCCGCCCGTCCCTGAGCAGTGCCGCGGCGGCCAGGAGCGCATCGTCTCCCTCCGCCGATACCGCCCCCCGGGGGTCCCCCAGCGCGAGTCGCGGCCCGCACACCGGACAGGCGATCGGCTGTGCATGGAACCTCCGGTTGCCGGGGTCGGCGTACTCCGCGGCGCACGCGGGGCACATCGTGAACGCCTTCATGGACGTGTTCGGCCGGTCGTACGGCAGGCTCTCGATGATCGTGAACCGGGGGCCGCAGTGGGTGCAGTTGGTAAACGGGTACCGGTAGCGGCGGTCCGAGGGATCGTGCATCTCCGCGAGACAATCGCCGCAGGGAGCGATGTCCGGCAGTACCAGCGTCCCGGTCTCCCCTGACGAATCGCTGGGGAGTATCGCGAACGTCGTGGCGCCGACAGGGTCCAGAAGCGTGGACTCCATGCTCTGGATCGAGGAGAGGGGAGGGCGCTCGCTGCCGATCCGGAGCAGCAGCTCGTCGACCGCCTCGCGCGGTCCCTCCGCCTCGATGAAGACGCCGGCGGGCGAATTCATGACCCACCCTCCGAGGCCGAGCCCGGTCGCGAGGCGGTAGACGAAGGGGCGAAACCCCACCCCCTGCACGACGCCGCGGAGGGCGATATGGACGCGTGTCGTCACAGCACGAACATATGCAGAATCGGGGAAAAGAGCTTCCCTAGTCGTGAACCGGGGCGGGGGCCATGCAGAGGAGGATGCCGGGGGTGGTTTCCCCCCGGAGGAGTTCCGCGACGAGCTGAACGCAGGAGTCGACCATCCGGAGCGTTCTTTCGCTCATCCTCTCGCCAAACCCGCACTCGAACGCCGGGATTTCCAGAAGGAGCGCCTCCCGGGGGGCGCTCCCGTACAGCTGCTGCGCAATCGTCATCATGCCTTCCGGGGTGACGGCGTGGACGTCGCTCCCCGTGGCGCCGCTCCCGGCGCTGACACGCGTGACGCTCAGAGCGGATGTCCGGATGCTCGCGTCGATGAAGAGCACCGTGTCACAGTGGGCGATCGCCTCGGACATCTCGGGCTGCAGGCCGTGCGCGGCGATCACGTGCGCGTCCGGGAATGCGCGGGCAATCCGCCGCGCGGCGGCCACGCCCGCGCCGTCGTCCCGGCGGAGCGTGTTGCCGATCCCGATGACGGCCGTGGCGCTCAACGCGCGACCTCGCTGATCACGCGACCGCCGGCGTCGCAGAGCTGGACATGGAGCGGCATCTGCCCCGCGGCGTGCGTCGAGCAGGAGAGGCACGGGTCGAAGCAGCGGATGCCGGATTCGATCCGGTTCAGGATTCCCTCCGTGATCGTGTTCCCGTCGATATATTGCGCCGCAAGCTGCTGCACCGTCCGGTTCATCGCCAGGTTGTTCTGGGCCGTGGCGATGACGAGGTTCACGGACGTGAGCACGCCGTTCTCGTCCACCTCGTACTGGTGGAAAAGGGTCCCGCGCGGCGCCTCGCTCGCCCCGATCCCGGCGCGGCGGTTGATCATCGCCCGCGCCCGGATGCTCGTCCCGAGCATCGCCGGGTCGTGCAGGAGCGCCTCGGCCTTCTCGACCGCGAAGAGCAGCTCGATCAGGCGCGCGTAGTGGTAGTAAAACGAGTTGTTCACGGTCCCGGCGCTTCCCGCGATCGCCTTGAACGCCACGCGCTCCTTTTCCGCCAGGGGCGTGTCGATATAGTCGCAGATGTTCAGCCGCGCCAGGGGTCCCACCCGGTACATCCCTTTCGGGTACCCGAGTGGCCTGTAGTAGGGGAACTTGAGGTACGACCAGGGCTCGGCGGCTTCGCCGAAGTACTCGCCGTAGCGGTGGATGTCGATCTTGTCCGCGATGATGTTCCCGCTCCCGTCCATCACGCGGAGCGCGCCGTCGTAGTACTCGAGCGCGCCGTCCGGCGCCACGAGCCCGACGAAGAGCGAGCGGAAGTTCCCGAAGTTCGGGATATCCCGGGCGAACTTCTCGTGTATCCCCGCGAGCGTGTCCAGCGCGATCTGCGCCGTCTCCTTCGCCTCCGGGATCCACGCAAGCAGGCGGTCCCGCTGCGCGGTGCCGAACGGCTCCCGCACACCCCCGGCCACGGCCCACGGCGTGTGTATGCGGCGGCTCCCGAGGACTTCGATGATCTCCTGCCCGAACTTCCGGAGCCGGATGCCGCGGCGGGCGAACTCCTTGTCGCGTGCGATGAGCCCGAATATGTTCCGCGTCGCCGGGTCAGAATCGAACCCCAGGAGGAAATCGGGCGAGGAGAGATGGAAGAAGCTGAGCGCGTGCGACTGGATCCACTGGGCGAGCGTGATCAGCCGGCGAAGCTTCTCGGCCGTCTCCGGGATGGCGACGGCGAGTATGTCGTCCCCGGCCTTGGCGGATGTGATCAGGTGGCTCGTGGGGCAGATGCCGCAGATCCGGGATGTGATGCCCCCCATTTCCCACATGAGGCGCCCCTCGCAGAACTTCTCGAAGCCCCGGAACTCGTTGACGTGGAACCGCGCGTCGGCGACGTTGCCGCCGGCGTCGAGGTGGATGGTGATCTTCGCGTGCCCCTCGATGCGGGTGACGGGCGATATCGTGATTGTCCTGGACATGGTGGTCATCCGTACCTCAGGAAGACGTGCGAGAGGGCGGGGAGCTTTCCTTCCAGGAGCTGGCTCACCGCGAACCAGATCTGGTCCGCGGTGGGGGGGCACCCGTGGATAAAGGCGTCCACCGTGATCAGCTCGTGGAGCGGCCGGGCCTGCGGCATCAGCTCTGCGATCGTCTGGTAGTCGCGCGGCACCTGCGGCGTCACGTCGGCGAGCTGCACGTACGAGCGCTCGAGGACCGCCTCGCGGCCCACGGGGTTGCGCATGGCGGTGACGTTTCCCGTCACCGCGCAGTCCCCGAACCCGACCACAAACCGCGAGTTCCGCCGGATAAGGAGCGCCAGCTCCTCGTTGTCCGTGTTCGCGATCGCCCCTTCCACGAGCGTCACGTCCACATCGGGAGGAAAATGCTTCACGTCGGCGATCGGCGAGTACACCAGGTCCATCTTGTCCGCAAGCTCGATGAGCCGTTCGTCCATGTCGAGGAACGACATGTGGCACCCCGAACACCCGCCGAGCCACGCTGTTGCCACTTTAGGTTTCATGATTCCGTCTTCGTTCGTAGTTACTCTTCGTCCGAATCAACGTTGATCCACTCGCGCTTCTGCCGCGCGGTGACGATGTACCGGAGGAAATCGGTCTTCTTCTCCATCTCCGCGACCGCTTCCCCCTTCTCGATGAGGGCCCCCGTCGGGCAGACGAGCACGCACTTCCCGCAGGATGTGCAGCTCTCGGAGGTGCCCCAGGGTTGATGGAGATCCGAGATAATCTCGCAGCCGATCCCCCTGCCGGAGATGTCCCACGTGTGGGCCCCCTCGACCTCGTGGCACACCCGGACGCAGCGTGTGCAGAGCACGCACCGGTTCCTGTCGATGATGAAGCTCTCGTGGGAGGCGTCCAGTTCCTTCTTCGGGTAAAGGTACGGCACGCGCACATGCGTCAGGCCCGTTTCGTACGCCAGGTTCTGCAGCTCGCAGTGGTTGTTCACCACGCAGACCGCGCACTGGTGGTTCCCCTCGGATGCGAGGAACTCCACGATCGTGCGGCGGTAGCGGCGCAAACGCTCCGTGTCGGTGTGCACCACCATCCCCTCGCGGGGGCGCGTGGTGCAGGCCGGGAAGAGCTTTGGCGAGCCTTCGATTTCGACGAGACAGAGCCGGCAGGCGCCGACGTCGGAGAGCCCCTCGAGGTGACAGAGCGTGGGGATGTTGATGCCGTGCTGCCGGGCGAGCGAGAGAAGCGTCTCGTCGTCTTTCCCGCTGATCTGCTCGCCGTTAATTGTCAGTGTGAGTATGGCCATGTGTGTTGTCCGCTACTTCGTCTGCTGTGCGAACGCCGCGCCCGTGGGCACGTAGCCCGCCACCGGCTGGAGCAGCGACGTGTACTCGTGCCGGAAGAACCGGAGCGTCGAGAGGACGGGGTTGGGGGCCGACTGCCCGAGCCCGCAGAGGCTGGTGTCTTTCACCATCTCGCACAGCTCTTCGAGCAGCGCCAGGTCGTCGGTGGTCGCCTTTCCCTGCGAGATCTTCCCCAGGAGCCCGTGGATGTGGACTGTGCCGACGCGGCATGGGACGCACTTGCCGCACGACTCGTCCATGCAGAACTCCATGAAGTACTTCGCGACGTCCACCATGTTGGACGTCGAATCCATGACGATCATCCCGCCGCTTCCCATGATCGAGCCGACCGTGGCGAGCGACTCGTAGTCGACGGGCAGGTCGAGCGAATCCGCAGGGATGCACCCTCCCGACGGCCCACCCGTCTGCGCGGCCTTGAACGTCGTTCCCTCGGGCGTCCCCCCGCCGATATCGAATATGATCCGCCGGAGAGGAATCCCCATCGGGACTTCGATCAGCCCGGTGTTCCTGATTTTGCCTGCCAGCGCGAACACCTTCGTTCCCGTGCTCTTCGGGGTCCCGATCGCGGCAAACCATGCGCTCCCCTTCCTTATGATCGGGGCGATGTTCGCGTACGTCTCGACGTTGTTGATGAGCGTGGGCGCACCCCAGAGTCCCTTTTCCGCCGGGTAGGGAGGACGCGGGCGCGGGCGGCCCCGCTTCCCCTCGATAGACCGGACGAGCGCGGTCTCCTCGCCGCACACGAATGCTCCCGCGCCGATGCGAAGGTCGATGCGGAAATTGAACTGCGACTCGAATATCCTGTTCCCGAGGAGGCCGGCCCGCTCCGCCTGCTTGATGGCGAGCCTGAGCCGTTCGATGGCCAGCGGGTATTCCGCCCTGACGTAGATGTACCCTTGCGAAGCTCCCACGGCATACCCGGCGATCGCCATCCCTTCGAGAATCCTGTGCGGGTCTCCTTCCAGCACGCTCCTGTCCATGAACGCGCCCGGGTCCCCTTCGTCGGCGTTGCACACCACGTACTTGACCTCGCCCGCTGCCTTCCTGACGATCCCCCACTTGAGCCCCGTCGGGTACCCTGCACCTCCGCGGCCGCGGAGGCCGCTCTTGCGGATCTCCTCGATCACCTCCGTGGGCTGCATTTCCGTCACGGCCTTGGCGAGCGCTTCGTAGCCCGACGCCGCGATGTAATCGTCGATCTTCTCCGAGTCCGTGGCCCCGCAGTTCTCGAGCACGATCTTCATCTGCGAGGCGAAGAAGGGAGCGGTCGTATCGACCAGGTTCTCCTTCACCTTCTTCCCGTGCACGATGTGGTCCTCGATGATCCGCTCGGCGACCGCCGCGTCCACGTGCTGGTAGAGCGTGCCGTCGTTCGTGATCCGCACGAGCGGTCCCTCGCCGCACAGGCCCATGCACCCCGTGCCGGCGATCTCGACCTCCGCTTCCAGCTTCCGTTCCCTGATCGCCTTCGTGAGCGCTTCGCGGACCACGACCGCCCCGCACGAGGCGCACCCGGCCGCGGAGCAGTACGCGATGCGGTGTTTGAACTTTTTCTGCCGTTCGACTTCCTTTTCCGCCTGCTCGCGGAGTTCTTCGACAGTCATGCCGCCGCCTCCCGGGGCGCGGCGGACCACTCCCCGATTTTCTTAACGGCGGTTTCCGGGGTGAGCTTGCCCGCCACCGCGTTGTCCATTACGGCGACCGGCGCGAGGCCGCACGACCCGACGCACCGGGCTGAGACAAGTGAGATTTCTCCGTCCGGGGTCGTCTCGCCGAACTTGCACCCGCAGTGATGCTCGACCGCCTTCTGGATGCCCGCGGCGCCCTTGACGTAGCACGCCGTCCCCGTGCAGAGGACGAACGTGTGCTTCCCCTTCGGCTTGAGCGTGAAGAAGTGATAGAATGTCGCGACGCCGTAGACGCGGCTTAAGGGGAGCCTCAGCGCGCGTGAGACGTAGATCAGCAGGTCATTGTCCAGGAATCCGAATATTCCCTGTGCGGCATGGAGAACCTCGATGAGGGCGTCCCCCCGTGACTGGTGCTTCGTGATTGCCCTGTCGAGGAGCTTGAACCTGTTGTCGCCGCTGGGATGATTTTTCTGTGGGGTGGTGGGAGCCATGTTCGTGTGTTGAGAAAATTTACAAGCTCAAGGAAAATGTAATATTCCCCGGCACGCATATAATCGCAATGCCCGTGCCACAGGGGAAAAGGCGTGAATGGGCCCCGTTTGGGGGAGGCTGGAGTGACGCGAATTTTCAGAATTGCGAAGGAATTGAGTCTGATTCCCGATGCCGAAAAAATAGGAAGCCGGGGGGAACTAACTCGGGGAGGTGTGGAACTACCTTTTGGAAGGTGCGGAGCCGCTCTTGTTCGATTGCTGTTCGAGCCACGCGCACCATGCGGGAATCCCGGCCCCTGTGGTGCATGAAGTCTCAAACACAGTTAGAGCGGGATTTATCCGGAGGGCGTTGTTCCTGAGCGTCTCGAGTTTGCAGTTGACGTAGGGAACGAGGTCGATCTTGTTGATGATGAGGACGGACGAGTTCCGGAACATCGCGGGATACTTCAGCGGCTTGTCGTCACCTTCGGTGGTACTCGCCACGACCACTTTCAGTGCTTCTCCGAGATCATAGTTGGAAGGGCAGACGAGATTCCCCACGTTCTCGATGACAAGGAGACGGATCCCGCTGAGCTCGATGTTCCTGAGCGCGTCCCTGACAAGGTTCGCCTCGAGGTGACAACCTCCGGCGGTGACGATCTGCACGGCGGGGACATTGTACTTCGCTACCCTCCGGGCGTCGATATCGGTTTGCACGTCCCCCTCGATCACCGCAACGGGAAGCCGGCCTTTCAGGTGCTCCAGCGTCCGCTCCAGTATGCTCGTCTTCCCGGCGCCCGGCGAGCTCACCACGTTGATCGTGAATATCCCGTGCTTCCTGAGCAGCTCCCTGTTTTCCGCGGCGACCTGGTCGTTCTTCTCGAGTACCTTCCGTTCGATCGTAATGACGCTCATGTGACTCCCTTCGGCTCATCCACCTCGATATCGCGCACCTGCATCTCTCTTCCGGTAAGTATCGTCAGCCGGTTGCCTCCGCACGACGGGCACGCAAAGAGCGTCGGCTCGATTTCGCCTTCATGTCCGCAGTCGGCGCACCGGGCCGTGAGAGGGAGATGTTCGATCTCCAGTACCGCCCCCTCGAGCTGCGTCCCCTGCGTGATCGCGCCGAAGCAGAACTCGAGTGAGTCGGGCACCACTCCCGCCATCGCCCCGAGCGTCAGCCGCACCTTTGAGACATGCAATCCGTCTGAAGGGGGGAGATGCTGCAGGACGATATCGACGATGCTCTGTGCTATGGAGAGTTCGTGCATGACTTAAATGTACGCCTTCGCTCCCCGATGCGCAAGCAACCAGCAATCTCACGATTTTTCTTTCTTCCTTCTTTTCCTCGTCAACGCGATGCTCCCGAACCCGCCCACCACCGCGATGTAGAACCCGAAATCATACCACCATCCCGTGTTCAACGGCTCGTATATCCTGATGTCGGGCCTGAAAATGTGCACGATCAGCGAGATGGGCGCGATCCAGCCGTGCCAGAGACCGGAAAAGAAACCTGCCCGGTCGTCGGGAGAGTAGGTGCTCGTGCCGGGGAAGCACCCGGCGATCGCGAATGCAATCAGTGCGGCAAGAATGACAATGATCGTGGTTTTCATGGTTGATCCGGTCAGATGTTATGGTCGGTGCGCTATCAGGAATGGCTCCCCGGGCCCGGCAAAGAGGGGGAGATGCTCCTGGGGAATGCCCGACTCACGGGCGAACTGTTCTACCGGCCGGCGGACGGCGCGGGCGTCTGTGAACCCCGCCTGCCGTCCCAGGAGCTCAAATTCGGCGTCGCTGTAGAAATGTATGCGAGACGCCATCGGCTCCGGCGCGGCGGGCGTGTTCTTCATTGACGGATCGGTACCCATGATCATGATTCTCCCCCCCGGGCGCAGCACACGACGGATCTCGCGGAGCGCGGCGACGGGGTCGGCGATAAACCCGAATACACCCGACATTGTCGCGCACGTGAACGTGCCGTCCGGAAACGGGAGCTTCTCGGCGTTTCCTTCGACGATGTTGAGTCTTCCTGCGTCGATGGCCGCCGTGTTCATTTCCGTGGCAAGACGCACCATCTCGGGGCTGTGATCAATCGCCGCGGCCCGGCAGCCGCTCTCGAGTGCCAGCCGAAGGAGAACACCTCCACCGCAGCCGACTTCGAGGAGATAATCCTCCCGCGTGAGCTTGAGTTCAGCCAGTATCGCCCGGAATCCAGGGTAGTGGTAGAGCGGATCCCGGTAGACGGCGACGGATGCGGCCCCGGAGGGTTTTCGGGCGCGCCTGTCCGTGAACCAGTCGCCGAGTGACTGACCCATCATGGCGCGCATAAGCGGCGCGAGCGCAGCACCCGCGAACCACCCTGCGGCTTCCGCGTCCCCGCCGAAGAGGCGTCCCCACCCGCGGTGCTCCAGCTCGACACGCGTCCCGCCAGGCGTGCTTTCGAAGCGAATCTCGAGCTCGGTAACTTCACCCGGCTCCCACGGTGCCTGGTGCCAGATGAAGAGCATCCGTTTCCCCGGCTCCCACGACGCAATACTCCCGATGGTAGCTCCTTGTTCCACCAGTTGCCCACCGGTCCCGGGTGTAAACGAGATGCCGGCGCGGCCGAGCGCGTCACGGAGCTCTCCGGCGATCGTGTCGAAGAGCGCCCCGTGCTCCATGGCGAGATCAATCCCGGCACGGAGCGTGTGTCCCTTCTCTTCTGGCTGCGCGGTCATGTGTCGGTCCTTTATATCCGCGGAATCAACACCCGTAT
>Ga0335069_10013622_pt1 | contig 11411 bp, 9 predicted proteins | sample Lox_Sample_11_FD_206714 | JGI IMG/M metagenome (GOLD analysis project Ga0335069, IMG submission 206714) | Soil microbial communities from Loxahatchee National Wildlife Refuge, Florida, United States - Lox_Sample_1.1 | ecosystem: Environmental > Terrestrial > Soil > Wetlands | place: USA: Florida... | reverse complement strand
CCGGCGTGTTGGCGCCAAAGCGCAACTTTCGGTGATCTGATCTTCCACGCGCGAGTGAATGCCGCTACGCACGCCTTGATGGGCGACCTCGTGCCCGAGTGTCTGACTGCGTTTCTGCAAGACGTCGCAAACTGGGCCCGTAAACCGGACATCCTCACCGACGAAGACCGCCAACACCTCGACAGGCTTCGGCTGCCGATACTGTTTACTTCGGGTGCTGAGAACCGCATGTTCGTGCCCCTGGCCACAGAGTTGACGTTCAATATGTTGTGCGAGGCCAATGGAGCGGATACTTATCAGCGCAAGGTCTACAAGGACTTTGGCCATTTGGACTCGTACATCGGCGAAGGCGCTGACACCGCCATCTGGCCCGATTTGGCCGCTGCGCTGGCCTGAGGAGAGCCAGTTTAGAAGGCATCCCGGGTTAGATGCTCGTGAGCCGGTGTGACTCTCACTTACCCTCAGCCACAATCTGGGCGGTCGCTGCCTTGGCAATCGCAGAAAGGAATCGAACAAGTGACGACAACGAGCGGCAACAAACTGGGCATCATGTTCAGCGAAGTCATGTCGGGAGGATTCGCTCTCAATCAGACCGACCCGGCCGCCGGGGCAGCGGCCGGCAAATCTCAGCCTCTAACCATGCACGGGTCAATCACGATCGATGATCTCGACGCGTTCATTGCCGATCCGGCGCACCTCGGTCGTCTCGATGTTCGCATGGACTGGGCTCCGTTCGGTACCGATATTTCTTCTTTCGGGGGTGCATTCAATCTTTTCTCGCCTACCGATGATCCCCGCCTGAAGCTGATGGTTTACGAGTGGGGCATCACTCATCAAAACCAGTCGTACTATTTCGCCGGCCAGAAGAATGTGAAAACCGACCCGATCTACGACGTCTGGAAAGAGACGACGACTCTCTACACAACCTTGCACGAGGGCGTTGATAAGACAGGTAAGATCGTCGGCGCAGGAATTCTGGAACTAACTCCTGGCCAGCTTCTGAGGATGATCGGCACCTTCACGGCCCTCAATTCCAACAGCATTGCCGACAATGCGAAAGCCACCACCGAGTTCGGAAAATTCTTCCTGGGAGAGCTCTGGCACATCTACATCAAGAAATAACGGTGACTCGTTAGGTCTCCCGGATTCACTCTTATCGCCGGTGTGACGTTACCGTTGGGAATTGGCGCGAACACGCTGGTCTCTTGCGTGTTGAACACCTTCATTCCGCGCCCGCTGAATGTGCCTCAAGCCGAGAGCCTGTATGGAATTGCGCGCGGGGCCGATCATGCGCCGCCGCAATCTTCGGCAGCAACGCGAACTCAATCAGAGCTTCTTGAGAACCATATCGATAGTCTCGATATCGACAAGTCCTCTGCAGCCGTAGAGAACCGGGAGCACGACTTCAGCCGGGTAATTTCTGCGAAGTTCCGCAACCTTATCGGTTCCGCAACGATAGGCGGGGAGGTACATTCGACCGAGCAGCGGATGGCGACCCCAGGCGCCGGACAGCTTATCCGCACGTTCCTCCGTCACCAGAAAATCACGGCGAAGTATCGATGCGACTTCCTGCTGTGCTCTTCCTTCGCCCCAGGTCAGATAGGAAGCCTGATTCTTGGCGTCGTCCTGCAGAAGCGCGAGAAGCACCCCAATCTGGGCATCTTCCTCCGGCAGTTGCTCCACCTCAGTCACTCCATGCGCAATGAGGATGGCGTTATTGGCCAGGCCTTCAAAGAGCGTTGCGGCCCTCGTGTTCATGGTAAGAACAGTCGCTTCGAAACCGGCCTTTCCGCTGTTGTACAGGTGCTGAAGGTAGGCGAACGTTGTGACATGCCCGGGAACCACCTCATGGCTCACCAGTTGTTCGAATTCCGGATAGGAAATCTTGAGCGATGCATTGATTTCATAGCTGGCTTCGAACTGCGGGGAACCGTCGGCATTGCGCGCGCGGCCAATGTAATTCATCGAACCGGAGAACCACGCGTCCTTGATGGGCAGAAACGTGATGTTTGCACGCGGAACCGGGGCCAGATGCGCGGGAAGGAACGGAACAAGATTTTTCGCGCTGAGACCGTCAAAATGCGCGATCACGGCACGGCCAAGCGCGCGTACCGATGCCATCGGGCTCATTCTGTCGCTGCGCCACGCATCCACGGCCTTCAGCAGTCCGTCTCCATAGCCGGCCCGGCCAAGCAACTCGGCCACGCGCTCGCGTTTTGCTTCAGGACGGGAAGGCTCGGGCGGTTTGCCGGTGGAGGCTTCGACGGCCCGGCGGTAGGGCACGGGATCCCCCTCGCCCAGGACTTCTTTTGCCAGGTCCAACATCGTTTCCATGCAGATCGCGAGCCCCTCGAGATGCGCGCCGCGCAAGCCGCCGATGGCAGCCGCCTCTTTGCGAACACCCGCGGTCGCGTCCGGCAGGTTCACGGCGCGCAGATAACCGTCGACCGCTTCACGATCGATGGTTTTGCCCGACACCCCGCCGGACTCCCGCAGACGGCGGGCAAGAGGATGCGTGTAAGCGCGAGGCAGGGGTTCATCGGAAAACCAGGAATCCGCAATGAACCGCCCTGTGCCGGACGGGCACATCACATCGCCGCCCCACAACGTATCGATGCCGAGGATCGCGTCGGCCACGTACATTCCCGCTTGATCCATCACTTCTCCTCCCTGCTCTTCAGCGAGCCGGTCCAGACATACACGCACAGACCAACGAAAAGCAATGCGGATACCGATTGCGATACCGGATCATTGGCATAAAACGGCGTCTTGATCCAGTCCTCGCTGAAGCCGGGGAAGAGCCGCATGGCCGCACCCAGAACGCCTCCCAGCGCGCCACCCGCCATCAATCCAGAGGCAAGAATTACGCCCCGCTCCCGAATCCCTTTGCCGCGCTCACCGCCCAGTTTCTCAGAACGCCTGTTCACCAGGTGGGAGAGAAAGCCGCCCGTAAGGATCGGGGTGGTGAGCCCCAGCGGCAAATAGATGCCGAGCGCAAAAACAAGAGAAGACTTGCCGAGCATCTCCAGAACCAGGGTGATCAGCGCGCCGATACCGAAGAGCAGATACACGACAGGCTGGCGGCTCATGAATCCGACCACCAGGGCTTTCATGATCGACGCCTGGGGCGCGGCGAGAACCTGGCGCGAGTCTCCCGGCACAGCTTCTCCAAACTGAAACGTGTGCGCCAGCAGGATGATGGTCAACCCCGCCGTGACCGCGGCCAGGACCACTCCCAGGAATTTCACCTTCTCCTGGGCTGCCGGAGTGGAGCCCAGCCAATAGCCGGTCTTCAGATCGGTGATGAACTGCCCCGAGGCGCAGAGGGCGGTGCACACCATGCCTGCGATAGCCATGACAAAAAACATGCCCGTCGCGCCTGACAGGCCGAACCTGAGCAGCACAACCGAAGAGATGATGATGGTCAGCATGGTCATGCCGGATGCCGGGTTATTGGCGGTTGTCGCAATGGCGTTGGCTGCCACCGACGTGAAGAAGAAGGCGAAGACGAGGGTCAGGACCAGGCCCATTGCGAGGACGGTCCAGGAGACCGGTAAGCCCCCGAAGAATACGGCAACCGCGAGCGCGCCAATTACGACGCCGAGCAGGATCGAAAGGATCGGCACGTCGCGATCGGTGCGCTCCGTGGCGGGAGTTTCGCCATGGCGGAACGTGCGCAGCGCGATTCCAAACGATCCCGCGATCACGCGCAGGGATTTCAGCACGCCGACGATGCCGGCGGTCGCAATGGCGCCCACGCCGATAAACCGCACATAATTTCTATAGATCTCCACCGCCGCCATATGCGAGATGGGAATGGTCCCCGGATAGACGGCGGCGTCCATGTGACTTCCGGTAAACCAGATGAGCGGAACCAGGACGAAATTGGCGAGCACGCCACCGGCGCAGAATACGATGGCGCTGCGCAGTCCCATCACGTAACCCAGACCGAGAATGAAACCGATGGCGTCGAAGCTGAAGACCATGCGGCCACGATCGGCAAGGGCTTTTACGGCGGGTACGAACTGAAAGTTCAAATACTCCTTCCAGACGTGGAAGGTGCTGACGAAGAAGTCATAGATTCCGGCAATCGCAGTCGCCTGCAACAGGAGTTTCGCCTGCGAACCTCCCTTCTCTCCCGTGACCAGCACTTCCGTGATCGCAGTGGCTTCAGGAAATGGAAACAGCCCGTGCATCTCGCGAACGAAGTACCGGCGCAGCGGAATGAGGAACAGGACCCCGAGGCATCCGCCGGCCAGGCAGATGAAGATGGTCTGCACCGGCCGCGGATCGAGATGGAGAGAATAGAGAGCCGGAACGGTGAAGACGGCGCCCGACACCACGCTGGCCGAAGCGGCGCCGATTCCGGTAATAATGACGTTTTCAAGCAGGCTGGAGCGGCGCCTGAACATGCGAGCGAGCCCGATGGCAAGAATGGAGATCGGGATCGCTGCTTCCATTCCCTGGCCCACCTTCAGCGCGGAGTAAGCCGAGGCGACGGAAAAGATCACGCAAAAGACGGACCCCCAGAAGAGCGCGCGCAGCGACAATTCCGGCTGGCGTGCTTCTCCGGAGAGGATGGGCGTATACGACTCCCCTGGCTTGAGCGGCTTATATGCATTCTCTGGAAGGGATTCGGTTGCGGTTACGTTCATCAGTCGGTCCTTCCCTTGTGACCGCACACCTGAGAAAATCTGCCGCCGGCAGTATCTGCCTTGCTTGCCTGCGCTCGTTTATCGGCGCTGCCAAACAAGTCAAGAGGCCCAGGCGCGGATTGAATTGCCACATTGTACGCCCCGCCCGAACGGAGTGACTGTGACGAAAATCCGCCTTGGCGGGGTCGACAACAAGCGGGGGAGTCGGGGCCGTTTCGGACAGTAATTCGTGAGTCTGCCGAAATGGCCAATTACGCACTTCGCATATGCTTGGCCTGTCCGGGATGAGCGAGTATCTTCTTGATCAGCCCGTGCTGGCCAACTACGCTCTGCAGGCACGAACCAGCGAGGAGTTTGTCCACCTGCTCGCAGAGAACCTTCCGCCGGCGCCTGAATACTTCGCGCGGGAAGTGGACCTCAACAGAAGGGCGTTGCTTGCCTGTCCGAACTCCCCACACTGGCTGCGCTTTCCGCTGGCGACATGCTTCACTGCGATATCTCCAAACATTCGCTCCAGTCTACTGTCACTTTTGCCAGTGTGATGATGAGCCAGATTCTTTTAGCCTTCGTGCGTTCCTCTGCATGCGCCAGTGATCGTATGATCGCCACGCCGGTTCCGGCGACCAATTACACGCCGCGACTTGGCTTTGGACAGAATTGAATGCCCGCCAAAGCAACGTGATCGCCGGAGTGAAAATGTATCTACGCAAGCTATCTTTGCCAACAGTCATCTGCGGCGCGTTTTTGTTCGCGGCTATCGGCCGACCGCAGGAGCAGCCTGAACACGTCTGGGATTACGGTTCCGCGCACGGGCCGAGCCATTGGGGCGATCTCAAACCGGAATTTGCTCCCTGCAAGAATGGGCACCACCAATCTCCTGTTGACATCCGAAATCCGCGAAAGGCGGACCTTCCCCCGATCCAGTTCGATTACAAGCCTTCCCCGCTGGACATCATCGATAACGGCCACACGATCATGATCAATTACGGCCCCGGGAGTTCCATATCCGTGGGCGGAAAGAAATACGTGCTCAAGCAATTTCACTTTCACAGGCCGAGCGAGGAGAAGGTCAACGGCAAGGGCTTCGAGATGTCGCTTCACCTGGTACACGCAGATGACCAGGGAAAGCTGGCCGTCGTAGCCATTCTTCTCGAGAAAGGGCAGGATAACGCCCTGATTCACGAATTGTGGAACAACCTGCCAAAGGAGAAAGAGAAGGAGGAAATCCTGAATAGCGTCCGGATCGACGTAGCCGGGTTGCTGCCCAGTGATCGGGGCTATTACACGTTCACCGGTTCTCTTACCACACCTCCTTGCAGCGAGGACGTTACCTGGTACGTGCTAAAGCATCCCGTTACCCTTACCGCCGGGGAGATCGAACAGTTTTCGAAACTGTATCGGGATGACGCCAGGCCGACTCAGCCGCTTTACGACCGAGTCGTGATGGAGAGCAAGTGATACTGAAGCAAGACGCGTTCGGCAACGATGAATGAGGAAATAATGCAGGGTGCCTTATCCTTGCGGACTGAACCAATCAAATCAACAAGTGAATTGCTCGGAGGAGAAGAGGCGGGGCGAATGAAGCAACTGCTCAAAGAAATCGTCCATAACCCGCTGCTATGGATGTTGGCCTTTGTCCCGATCGTCTATGTGTTTCATCACCTTAAACCGGAATCGCACACGCTGCTGTTCATTCTTTCGGTATTGGCCATCATTCCTCTGGCCGCACTGCTGAGTCTCGCCACCGAATCTGTTGCGGCCCGAACAGGCGATGCGGTCGGCGGTTTGCTGAATGCCACGCTGGGAAACCTCACGGAATTGGTGATCGCGCTCGCTGCACTGAATGCAGGCCAATACATGCTGGTGAAGGCTTCCGTCGCCGGAACAATTGTCGCCAATACACTCTTTGTGCTCGGGGCGTCATTTCTGCTCGGTGGACTTAAGCATCATCTGCAGGAGTACAACCGGGTAAATGCACGGTTTCAAGCAGCCATGCTCTTTTTGGCGACAGTGGCTCTTCTGTTTCATCGGCAGTGGGAGAAGCAGATTTAACGGGGGGACCGGCCTTCACCCAGAAACTCAGCCTGGCTCTGGCCTTGCTGCTCTTAATGGCATACGGGCTAGGAATGCTGTATTCGCTCAAGACTCACCGCGAGTTGTTTGCCGCTGCAGAGCGTGGTGAAGCTGGCGAAGTGCTGCTGCCAATTGGCATCGCCGTAGTCACCCTTATTTTAGTCACTGTGGTTGTGGCCCTTGTAAGCGAGGTGTTTGTCGAATCCGTGCAGCAGGCCGCGTTGGCATTCGGTATGACACCAGCCTTCGTCGGCTTCATCGTGGTCGCCCTGGTGGGCGGCGCGGCGGAGATGGGGTCGGCGCTTTCTGCCGCCCGGAAGAACCGTCTTGATATGAGTGTAGGTATCGCATTGGGAAGCGCCTCCCAGATCGCCCTGTTTGTAGCGCCGTTCCTGGTGCTGATGAGCTATGCGCTTGGCCCGCACCCAATGGATCTTCAGTTCTGGCCGGGAGCTGTGGTGATGATGCTGATCGCGACGATGGCGGCAGCACTGGTCACGAGCAGTGGGCGATCTACATGGTTTGTCGGTGTGTTCGTGTTAATGGTTTATCTGGTTTTCGCAATGACACCCTACCTTCTACCACCACGAGCACAGTGAGAGGGTTGCAGCCGCCGCCGAGGCTCAGCACCCAAAGAATTCTCGCCGGGAAGGTCGCGGAGTTGGACGTTTAGAACCGCACTTTTTCGACCCTGCACGTGCGGAAAGTGCTACAAGATAGGGTATGAGTGCGCAACGGCAGCTCCTCACGCCACGTGAAGCATCACGCATGCTCGGGATCAGCTATCCAACTATCAAGAACTGGATTTTGGCCGGAAAACTGAAGACCATTCGCACTCCCGGAGGACACCACCGGCTCACTGCGGCCAGTCTTCGACCGTTTCTGGAAGCGGATGGGACCCGGCCTGAAGTTGAGTCGCGCGAGCGGTATCGACGCGTGAGCGGACGCAATCAGCTTGCTGGAAAGGTCGTCAGCATCAGAATTGAAGGACTTCTGGCAGAGGTCATCCTCTCTATCGGGGAGGCCAACATCACGGCGATCGTGACTGCGGAGGCCGTCCGGGAACTGGGCTTGAAAAAAGGCGACACGGCGGCCGCTCTTATCAAGTCGACCGACGTCATGATTGAACGCCTGGATGACGAACCGAGCTAGCCCGCTGCAGATGTGTTGACGATACGATTCGAAATATATAGATTCGATAATACCGGCGGGTCCATTGCCCCCTCCCTACCCATCGGTTCGATCTCGGTCGCGCACGGACTCGCCGGTTTCTGCGCCAAATCCAGCTGTCCCCTGGAGATTGAATGCTCAGCTACCGCCCTCTTCGACATACCTTTGTGCTTCTTGCAGTTTGTTTAGCGTGCCTGACTTCTATTTCCGCATCTGGGCAAGTCTCGGCGAGTTTGTCGGGCCGCATCTCCGACCAAACTGGCGCTGCGGTTCCGGAAGCAACCGTGACTGCCATCAACATGGAAACAGGAGTTTCCCGGACAGTTGTCAGCAACCCGTCGGGTTGGTATCAACTTTTGGAGCTACCGATTGGACGGTATGAGGTTCATGCCAGCAGAGTTGGCTTCGCCGAAGAGATGCGTAAGGGGATAATCCTGGTCGTCGGGCAGGATGCAAATGCCGACCTCACCCTCCAGGTCGGACATGTCAAAGAGCAGATCACGGTAACCGAGAATGTTCCGGTCGTTAACGCATCCACGCAGGATATTTCGGGGCTGGTGGGAGAGCAGCAGGTAAGAGACCTTCCCCTCAATGGGCGCAGCTTTGACCTTTTGCTTACGCTAAATCCAGGTATTGTTAACTTCACATCGCAAAAGACCGGCGGTACAGGGGTGTCGAATTCAAGCACCGGAAACAACTTTGCAGTCTCTGGAAACCGGCCCCAGCAGAATATATTTCTGCTCAATGGCATCGAGTTCACCGGCGCCGCGGAGAACAACATGCAACCGGGAGGTCCCAGTCAGCAATTATTGGGCGTGGAAGCAGTGCGGGAGTTTAACGTGCTTCGCGATTCCTATGGAACCGAATACGGCAAGCGGCCCGGCGCGCAGGTCATCATCGTAACGCAGTCGGGCACGAACCAATGGCACGGGTCGGTTTATGAGTATCTGCGCAACAATGCGCTCGACGCTCCGAACTACTTTGATCAGGGATCGGCGCCGCCGTTCCAACGGAATCAGTTCGGAGCCGCAATGGGTGGGCCCTTAAGGAAAGACAAAGCATTCCTGTTCGCAAACTACGAAGGTTTCCGCCAAAACCTGCACCAGACCTCAGTGGCATTCGTGCCCGATCTGGCTTCGCGCGCGGCAGCCGTACCCAGCGTACAACCCCTGCTGAACCTGTGGGTCACGCCTCCAGCGGACGCTCCCGACTTTAACGGAATCGCACAAGTTTTCGGCAGCCCTCTTCAGACCATCCGCGAAGACTTCGGGACAGCTCGATTCGACTTGACCTTCTCACCAACAGACACGCTCTCCTCGGTGTATACGATTGACGATGGTGGCGACGTCACAGCAACCATTGCCAATCCATACAGCACCGATATTCTGAATCTTCGCGAACAAGTGGTGAGCCTGGATGAAACGCATGTCTTTTCTTCCTTCCTGAACAACGTCGCCCGTGTGGGCTATTCACGCGCCGCCTACTTCTTCACTGGAGAGCCCACCCCAGGCACTCCTGCCGCATCAGTTCCCGGCTTCATCAGCGGAAGGCAGGTGGGAGCTGTGGTTGTGGGCGGAAGCGCAGCATCCAATCCGCAAGCCCAGATCGGACTCGCGGGGAGCAATAACGGCAGCAATCTGCCAATCGTGCGAAACCTGTACACCTCTGAAGATTTCGTCACGCTTTCTCATGGCCGGCATCAATGGAGTTTCGGCGCGTGGTTTCAGAATTTTCAATCGAACGAAGTCATTAATCTGAGCCAATATGGACAAGCGACCTTCACTGGCTTGAAGACATTCCTGGCCGGGACGACCGGCAGCTTCCTATATAGCCCGGCGCCGACAGAAATGAACTGGCGATCTCTGTTTGGAGCGGTTCACGTGCAGGATGTGATTCGCCTGAATCCGAAACTAGCGCTTAGCCTGGGCTTTCGCGGCGAGTTTTCCACGGGCTGGAACGAGGCTCACGACCGGGCCGCCAATTACACGTTCACGGACGGCGTTATCTCCAGCCAGCCACACATCGGTCACAGTGCTTTCACCGAAAACAACGCGAAGTTCCTGCCTCAGCCGCGAATCGGTGTCGCATGGAGTCCGCATCAGGGCAAGACTGTTGTTCGCGCAGCGTTCGGTATGTACAACGAGTTGCTCGACGACCTGGGCTACCGCATGGATCAGAATGCGCCCTTCAATCCGACTTACAGCATCGCTTCGCTTCCGGTATCGAGCCTGCCGATCGATCCCACGGCTCCGCCGCCAGCGAAAGCACTCCTCGTACCGGGTGGAGTTCAGCCCGACGTGAAAATGCCCACGCTGATTTCGTATTCGTTGAGGGTTGAGCAGGAACTGACTCCGAACACCTCGTTTACCCTGGGATACGTCGGGGCACACGGCTACCATCAACTCATCGGTATCGACGGCAATACGCCCATCCCGACGATCTGCCCCGCGTCGCCCTGTCCGGCTTCCTATCCGTCAAGTTTTCCCGCTCCGCTTGCGGGCTCGGCAGTTCCGGCTGGATCCTTCTATATCCCTGCGGGGACACCGAAGGCGAACCCAACCCTCGCCAACACTTGGACCTGGTTTTCCAAAGGAGACAGCAACTACAACGCGCTCCAGGCCGATATCAATCATCGCTTTAGCGAGGACCTGGCGCTTCGCGTCGTGTACACGTGGTCCAAGGCGCTCGACAATGGCGATTCTCTGAATGCGACGACGGCGGGGAATGCGCCGGGCCTGGCGTCAAATCCCTTTGACCTGCACGCCGACTGGGGACCGGCTACCTACGATGTGAGAAATATCGGCGTGGCCAGCGCCGTTTACTTGTTGCCCTTTGGACGGGGTAAAGCCTTCGCGAATAATCTTCAAGGCTTCGCAAACGGCGCAGTGAGCGGATGGTCTGTGAATAGCATTGTCACGATCCAGTCCGGTTTCCCGATCACCCCGCAACTCAGTTACAACCCGTCCAACAATGGCGACACTCGCAATCCGGTAAGGCCGTTTGTGAATCCCGACTTCCACGGACATGTGATCCTCGGCAAACCCGAACAGTGGTTCGATCCAGGCGCCCTCCTGGCGCCTCCCGCCAACAGCGGATTCTGGGGCAATCTGGGCAGAGATGCGCTGACCGGGCCAGGGTTGGGAACGTGGGATTTTTCCACGTTCAAAGACACCAGAATCCGCGAGCGTCTGGAAGTCCAGTTTCGGGCCGAGCTCTTCAATCTGCTCAACCGTGCTAATTTCAATACTCCGAACCTGATCGTCTTTACGCCGACCGGGGTTTCGGGTACTGCCTGCGCCATCACCAGTACATCAACCACTTCTAGGCAAGTGCAATTTGCTCTGAAACTTCTCTGGTAAAGTCCGCGATTTTATGCTCAACGGAGATTCTCCGCAGTATTTAGCATGTCGGCGGTGTCATTGAGTCATTGATTGAGTGCATCGAGGCACTGATTACCAGCCACTTAAATGGTCCGTTTAGTTCAGTTCAGGGCTCATCGCTGACGGCCTGCCC
>Ga0335069_10013621_pt1 | contig 11411 bp, 10 predicted proteins | sample Lox_Sample_11_FD_206714 | JGI IMG/M metagenome (GOLD analysis project Ga0335069, IMG submission 206714) | Soil microbial communities from Loxahatchee National Wildlife Refuge, Florida, United States - Lox_Sample_1.1 | ecosystem: Environmental > Terrestrial > Soil > Wetlands | place: USA... | reverse complement strand
GCTGCCTGGTGCTTGACATCAAGCTCGGCGGCATGACGGGCATAGAACTCGCTCAGCGGCTCGCGGCCGTAGGCGGACATATTCCCGTCATCTTTATTACAGCTCATGACGATCCTGAAGCCCGAAGCGCGGCCGAAGGGTTGGGCTGCGCGGCTTACTTCCGAAAAACGGATGCCGGCAAAGATGTGCTTGAGACCATTCGGAAGGTAGCGGTCTAGCGCAGCGAAGTTCTGGGAGCGATCTTAACTACGGCGTGAAAGTGAGGAGCTGATTCCTGTGAGTAATAACGAAGCTAGCAGATACATACGTTCGATGTCGGTTCGAGTCGCACCTTGGCTGATAGTCTTCGGATCGGCAGGAGTATTCCTTGTATTTTCGCTCGTAATAAGCACGGATTTGGGAGCAATCGGGATTGGAGTGGTTTGCGTCGAACTGATCATTTGCGCCTGGCTCTTCATTGAAGGATTGCGGTACTTACACTCGTGCCGAAATTCTGCTGATACCCCTGCGGGATTAGCGGTTTTCGGTGCAACATCTCCGGTTCACAATCCTCGAAGAAGCAACCGGAACAGTGGAACCGTTGGCCTCTCCCGTTTGGAACCCATTTCCAAGTTCTAATAGTTTTGCCAGTTTTTCCGGGAAATTTCTACTCATATCATTGCATGCAAGACACTAACTCCAGTTTCTTTACCCGCTCAAGCACGTAGCCGCTTGATCAAGAGGGATTTTGTCTCTGTACCGTCAACAACACGAACGCTTGCTCGACCGGCCGGCTAGTAAGCTCGCGTCTATTGTCAGATCTGCCAGTATCAGACGGTGGGCTTTTTGGCTTCTGATCGGGATCAGCCTTGGCCAAATCGCAGGCGCGACTGAAGCGCCTGTCCCGAAGAACATTTTGGTTCTGTATAGTTTCGCGGAGCGTAGCCTCTACGATCCATTAGATAACCTCAAGAACGCGATCCGTGAACGTGTACCGGGACAGATAAACTTTTACGCCGAATATCTTGAATCCCAGCGTTTCGAAGATCCTGCCTACGAGAAGAGCGTTAGTGAAACGTTGATTGAAGTCTATCGAAAGGAACGGATAGATTTAGTCATAGCGGTATCGTATCCGGCTCTCGCGTTTGCCCTCCGGCATCGTGACGAAATCTGTCACGGGGCGCCGATCGTCTTTTCATACGTCCACGCTTCTCGTTTCGAACAACAACAACCTCCGCCCGGCGTAACGGGTGTCACTGTTTCCATCGACATCCAGGGCACTGTGGATCTTGCGCTTCGCATTCATCCGGATACCGCAAATATAGCCGTCGTAACGGGATCTTCTGAATTTCAGCGGTTCTGGATGGACGCGACTCGTAAAGCGATCTCGTGGCATCCGGCAGTTAAGCTCATCAAGGTCGATGGCTCTACTTTGGCGGACCTGGCGTCTCGCCTGGCGTCTCTTCCGCCTCACACCGTCGTATTTTTCGAGGTGATCCCTCTAAGTTCAGCACAGCCGGTACAGGGAGTCTTCGAATCACTCGCTATCAGCGGCAAGCTATTTCCAACCTACTGTCTTTTCCGGAACTATTGCGTGGGGCGTGGAGGAACCATTGGCTCATACCCCGACTATAGTGAGCAGGTCAAGCACACAAGCGAAATTGTCGCGCGAATTTTCGCCGGAACGAGTCCTGAAGAGATCCCGGTCGAGCATGATTCTGGAACGCGGGTTTACGCGGATTGGCGGGAACTGCAGCGCTGGAAGATTGCGGAATCGGCGTTACCACCAGGCAGTATCATCCTCGATCGCGATCCCACTCTGTGGGAGCGTTACGAAAAATACGTTGTACTCGGGATAGCGCTGTTGGTTCTTCAGGCATTGTTAATCATTAGTCTGCTCCTGGAACGCGCCCAAAAGAGAAAGGCCGAGGCGGTGCTGAGGGAAAGTGAAAAACGATTCCGCCTCATGGCAGACAATGCTCCATCACTGATCTGGATGTGCGACGATGAAGGAAAGATTACATATCTAAATGAACACCGTCGGGCATTCACTGGCGAGGATCCCGAAGGTGGGTTCGGAGACTCCTGGAAGCAATACGTGCATCCCGATGACCTGCGAAACCTTGAGCGCGCAAATGCGCAAGCGCTTGAGACTCATCAGTCTTATTCGAAAGAATACCGACTTCGCCGGCAAGACGGCAGTTATCGCTGGATGCTGGACATAGCTTCTCCCCGGTTTACCGGCAATCATGTATTCACTGGATTCATCGGCTCGGCAGTCGACGTCACCGACCAGAAGTTAGCCGAAGATGCGCTGAAGCGGGTCGGTGGACAGCTGATCGAAGTTCAGGAACAGGAACGAAGCCGGATAGCGCGTGAACTTCACGACGATATTTGTCAACGGCTCATTCTGCTTTCGATTGAAATCGAGCAGGCCAACCGAGGGTCGGACAACAGCAGCACAAAGCAGAGCTTCATTGAAGTCCAGCGGCACTGCTCAAAGCTTGCCGGTGACGTGCAGTTGTTATCACACCAGCTTCATTCCTCCAAGCTGGAGTATCTAGGTCTCGCAACCGCTCTGCGCAGTTTCATCAGGGATTTCTGCAGTCAACACCAAGTGACGGTGGCATTCACGGCTGAAAATGTTCCCAAGGCACTGCCGGCAGATATTTCTCTTTGCTTCTTCCGCATCGGGCAGGAAGCACTCCAAAATGCGCGCAAGTACAGTGGAGTATCGGAGTTTGTGGTGCGATTGAAAGGCAACGAACACGAACTGCGTATGGAGGTACTTGACGAAGGAGCCGGGTTCGAGATGAACGAGGCGAAGAAACGAGGTGGCCTTGGGCTAGTAAGCATGAGGGAACGTGTGGAGCTGGTAAGCGGAGCCATTACGATCGAAGCAGGGTTAAACAAGGGAACAAGGATAGTAGTCTGTGTTCCACTACCTGAATCTCCATCAAACGACTTGCTGGAGTTCCTAACCGCGGATCAAGACAAGGAAGGCCACGATGAAAAGACTGCGCATTTTACTGGCCGATGATCACTCGATGGTCACGGCGGGCTTTCAGAAACTGCTGGAACCCGAGTTTGAAGTCGTGGCCATTGTCGAGGACGGTCGGGCGATGCTCAAGGCCGCGGCGGCACTTAAGCCCGACCTGGCAATACTCGACGTCTGTATGCCCTTGCTGAACGGACTGGATGCCGGACGAAGATTAAAGGCCTCAATGCCCGAGGTGAAACTGGTTTATCTGACGATGAACTCAGATCCGGACTTCGCCAAAGAAGCTCTCGAGATCGGAGCCACCGCGTATCTGTTGAAGAATTCGCTGCCGTCGGAACTCCTGCAGGCGGTGCGCGACGTGGTGAAGGGCAACTCCTATATTACTCCGAGCATCACGAAGGCATTGGAGGAAGCATTCATTCGCGACCCGCGCGAGATGAGTCGTCCTACGCATCTCACCAACCGCCAGCGCGAGGTCCTGCAAATGCTCGCAGAAGGTCGGTCCATGAAAGAGATAGCGAACATCCTGTCGATTGCACACAGGACTGTTCGTTTTCATAAGGAACAAATCATGAGAGAGCTGGGAGTCCACACCCACATGGAGATCCTTCAGTACGCAGTCAAGCATGGCATGGTTTCTTCTGTCTAGACTCTGCGCAAGGCATCTCTTACCTGTCTGACCGGCCAGTAGGCAACGGACTCCTCGATCACCACAATCCTCTTATCGGGCAAATGCTCGTGAGAGGAGTATTGTGCCGAAACTTCGGATGGTTATCGCCGAGAATCATCCAGTTATGCTTACTGAATTATGTCAAATGATGGGCAGTGATTACGAGATTGTAGGCGCGGTCGAGAATGGCGTTGAGGCATGCGAAGCTGTGCTTGAGCTGCAGCCGGACATTGTGCTGTTGGATCTTTCTATGCCTGTTATGGATGGCCTGCAAACCGCCCGACGTCTGAGACAAACCAACTCCTGCGTCAAGATTATTTTGCTGAGTGTCTACGACGATTCGGACTTCATCGCGGCGGCCTTTTCGGCGGGTGCTGATTGTTACGTTGCAAAGACACGGGTATCGACGGACCTAGATCCGGCGATTCGGATAGCGCTACAAGGTAGCCACTTCATTTCTAAATCGGATGGCATTGCGGAATTGTCGAGCGGGAATCATTGATCTGCGGTTTCACCGCGTTCCCAAGGACGGCCTTATGAACTGGTTCGGGGCCAAAGAAAATCGACGACCACTGAGAAGCCGGTTTGCGACAGATGAAGAGATCAAGTTGATTTTCGCCGAAAATGAAGAGACCTTGTATCGGATGGCATTAACCATCACCGCGGATCCGGTGCTCGCGAAACAGTCCGTCGTCAATGCCACCGCGCTCGCCGCAACTGCTGGCTGCGTCTTTCGCGATTGGCTTACCCAGTGGGCACATACGGCAACAGCTCTCGCAGCGGTGCAAACGGTGAACAAGCCTATCCTCGCCGCGGCGTTAGGCTATTCGGATTGGATCTGCAACCATCCCACTCACGATATGCTTGAGGAGCACCAGATCAACGCGTTGCGTAAACTTGATCCTCGAGCAATCGCCAGAGATCTTGATCCTCTCGCTCGAGCTGTTTTGGTGCTTCATGGCTGTCATCAAGCTTCGATCTCCGATTGCGCCGTTCTGCTGCGCGTGCCGCGCAAGTATGCACTCCGGGCGTACTGCCGCGCCGTGCAGTGGTACTCAATTGAAGCCCATCCAGCCAATTCTGAAAGCGTACCTGCCGACACTCCGTTTGAGTCTGGAGCGGAGGTGAAATGACTTATTCCTGCCGGCTCTTCGAAACGGTCCAGTCTTCATGACTCGTCAATTCGGCCGACCGAACCACGAATACTGCCAGGCGACCGAGACATTCTTGTAATTGCCACCATACCGGATATAAGCGCCGTCGCTGTAGCTTACTTTCAGGGACTGGTGCCTACTGACAGGGAAAGCAGCGGTGCCTCCAATGCGGGAGTTCTCTTGCTTTGTGAGCGGGTTCTCCACTCCATCCACAATCAGTTTGCCGCCAAGCCAGAAATTGCTATCAAGCGAAATCCATAGCCGCGGCTTAAAGTCATAGCTTACGTGCCCTTCCAGGGCGAACATTGGATTTTGAGATTGGGAGTGAGTCCCTAAAGAGTAGCCGTTGTTCGACAGGAAGGCTGAGTTCGTGGTGAAAAACCAAGCGCCAACGTATCCATCAACCACCCAATTCCGCCAGCGTTGGGAGTAGCCCAGTTCTGGCTTAAAAGCCCACCGGTTAGATCCCCAGTTGATGAGTCTAGTCGGATCGTACTGGCCGGTCGGTGCCATCACCTTCAGGCTCGCTCCCAGCAGAATCTTCTGTTTCCACTTGATGAATTTCTGCGGCGGCATCGCAGGGCCACCTCTGAGGTTCACGGAAAAACGAAATACCGAATCCAGCAGGCCCGAACGATAAAGGTTCGACTCTCCGCTGATCGCCGTGCCCTGAAACGTTCCTATTCCATAAGGCACGCTGGCGACCACGTTGGCGGAGCGCCCAAACAAGGCGAATGAATGGTAGTAACTGAAGACTGGAACACCGTACTTCCCCGTCGCGTCAGCAACGGGCAGTGCGCCATTGTAGTCAATGCTGCCGTCGTAAAAGGACCAAGTCAGCGTGATCGCATTGGAATGCAGAGGAGTGATGAGATAGGCACGCGGTGCAAGATCCTGCGCCAAGCAGCAATGCGTGAAAATCCCGACCAGAATCGCCACCAACCAAACTCGCGCGCCACATTTTCGGAACCTTTGGGAATCCGTAAAGCTCTCCGACTGAGAAGTACCTTTCCCACCAATACCAAATGCATTGCAAAAGAACAACACATTCCCACGCCTTCGGCGAGCACGAATTCACCTCGCGGTGAAACGAGAAAACACGCCTCACCCTGTCGTATAAGCCAGTAGGAAACTAACCCCGGCACAATTAGAAATTCCTCATCGTCGAGGGCATCAGGATAGCCACGGCGGGCGGATGTCTGACAATCAGCACCGCCAGATCGGAAAGGATCTATGACCACTTTGCAAGACGGATTAAAGAAAGCATCTGGAATTTCGCTCGTCTTATCAATTGCGCTAATTATCTTCGGCGTTCTCGCGATCGCCTTGCCAATGGTTTCCTCCATCGGAGTTGTCACGGTTATCGGGTGGCTGGTGGTCTTCGCCGGCGCGGCACAACTCGTTTACGCCTTTCAGTCAACGGGTATTGGTCCCTTTCTTTGGAAAGTACTGGTGGCGTTGATTTACATCGTAGCTGGCGGCAGCTTGATCGCCCACCCTATCGTCGGTGTCGCCGGTTTGGCACTTTTGCTGGGGATATTTCTGTGCGCTGAGGGCGTAGCTGACGTTGTTGCCTATTTCGTTACGCGTAAAAGCGGCAACTCATTATGGATGCTGGTGGACGGAATCATCACCCTGATCCTGGGCTTCATGATCTGGAATCAATGGCCCTCTAGTTCTGTGTGGGTGATTGGACCCCTTGTCGGCATCAGCATGGTGATGACGGGCATGACTCGCCTCATGATGACGTTGGCATTCCGCAAACTCGGCCACGCATTGCAGAACTAATGCAACGTCTGGCGAGCAAGGTTCTCGGTGGTGATCTCTTTCGATCGCTCCTCCCAACCTCCGCGTAGCCAGCTTCGCATCCAGCAGCCTTCGTGATGGCCATCCATGATGGCGGAGATTTAGGGCCGGGCAGCATGAACTATCGAACGAAAAGGAGCCAAAGATTATGGACAGGATGTTGGTAGTGGTTTTTGACAACGAACTTAAGGCATACGAAGGAAAGAAAACCCTTTTATTGCTTGACGACAATGGCAGCATCAATCTCTACGCGTATGCCGTGCTCGTAAAGAACGCAGATGGTACGGCAACCGTAAAACAGGGAGATGATTCCGGTCCGGTCGGTACCCTGGTTGGAACATCGTTGGGAAGTCTCATCGGACTATTGGGTGGACCGGTCGGTTTGGCGATCGGGGCAACCGCGGGTGCTCTGACTGGAGCGGTAGCCGACCTGAGCAACGCCCGCATCGGCGCGGATTTCATCGACGATGTCACCAAGGTGTTGACCCCGAACAAAGTGGCACTTGTCGCTGAAATAGAAGAAGACCTGATCGCCCCCGTCGACCTGCGCATGGAAGCAATTGGCGGAACTGTGTTCCGTCGTGCTCTCGCTGACGTCGAAGATACGATTCACGACGAGAAAGTTGCCGCGATGAAGGCAGACCTCGCGCAGATGAAGGCGGAGCTGGCCAAGGCTCACGCGGACTTCAAAGCGAAGCTCCAGGAGAAGATCAACCATCTCGAAACCAAGATCCATGCAAAGTTGCAAAAGGGCAAGGAGCGCCGCGAAGCTGCGGAGCACCAGGCCAAAGCGAAAGTTGAAGCGCTCAAGGCCAAAGCAGCAGCCCTGAAGGCGCACGCCTAAGAACGACCGTTGAGAGGGAGGTCGGAGAACCTCCCTCTCGTAATTTCGCAGTTTCTCGCTACCGCTGATGAAAACACCTCGAACCTGTCGCATAAGCCAGATGTCCAGCGACTCAGCAATCGCCAAAATCATATATCTGGCCATGCCATGCGAAGAACACTACGGGCGGCCGCTAACGCGCAATATCGGCACATAGAGAAATTGCCGAAATGCGATCGAATCAGATTTCAATTGCATTGTTTGGCCGCTAAGGAGACTTTGGATAATGGGCTTGGTTCAAATAGCGGATCTTTCACCATACACGGCACCGCAGGGCGCATTGCGTGCTTATCACGCGATGATCAAGCCGGTCGGTGCAATCTGTAATCTCGACTGTACTTATTGTTATTACCTGCACAAGGAAGACCTTCTCGGCAGTCCCAGCAAGTTTCAGATCTCTGATGCAATCCTCGAGACCCATATCCGCCAATACATCGAAGGGCAGGATCGCGATCAAGTGGTCTTTTCCTGGCAGGGCGGCGAACCTACTTTGCTTGGATTAGAGTTCTTCCAGAAAGTCGTCGATCTTGAGCGGAAGTACAAGAAGCCGAACCAGCGCATCGAGAACGATCTGCAGACGAACGGCACACTGCTGAATGACGAATGGGGTGCTTTCCTCAAGAAGCACAATTTCCTGGTCGGCTTGAGTATCGACGGCCCCAAAGAGCTCCACGATCACTATCGAGTCGCCAAAGACGGCAAGCCCACTTTCGATAAAGTCTTCGCCGCCGCCCAGATGTTGCACCGGCATGGGGTTCCGTTCAATGCCCTGTGTGTGATCAATCGCGTGAATGCGAAGCGTCCGCTGGATGTTTATCGCTTCCTGAAGAATGAAATTCGTTCACGCCAGATGCAGTTCATTCCGTGTGTCGAGCCCAAAGTCTTCAAGAACGTAGCTCCTCAGTATTGGAACCCAGAGACATTGCCGCTGCAGGATTCCCCTGCCGCTCATCCAGGCCATCCGGACTCGGTCGTCACCGACTGGTCGGTTGACCCGGACGATTGGGGCTACTTCCTCTGCAAAGTCTGGGATGACTGGTATCGACGGGACATTGGGAAAGTCTTCGTCAACCAATTCGAAAACGCGGTTGCGATGTGGATGGGCAAAGATTCGCAGATGTGCGTGTACCACCAGTTCTGCGGTAAAGGCGTGGCGCTCGAACATGACGGCAACCTCTATTCCTGCGATCACTACGTCTATCCGGAATACAAACTCGGCAACATCCAGGAAACATCGAGTTCGCGAATGGTCTTTTCCGAACAACAGAAGAAGTTCGGATTCGATAAGTTCCACTCCTTGCCGCAGCAGTGCCGCGATTGCTCATTCCTGTTTGCCTGTAACGGCGAGTGTCCGAAGAACCGCGTGATTCGCACGCATGCAGGCGACCCGGGATTGAATTACCTGTGCAGTGGACTGCAGAAGTTCTGGCACCACATCGATCCTGACGTGAAGACAATCTGCCGGAACATCGCGCGTGGCGAATCGCCAAAGCGGAAGTAACTCGAGATTTTCTTAAGAACTAAGAGCCTGCAAGCTGCAGGCAGAAAAGAAGAAGACCTTTATGACCTTGCACTTTTGTAGACAGTTCACGACGAAGATAGTTATGTGTGTGCTCCTCTCCGCCGTCGCTCTGGCACAAACGCCCGGCGAGCAAGCCTGGGAGATCCTGAAGACCGGAGCTTCCAGCACGAAGTCTGACACTCGCGCGAATACGGCCCGTGCACTTGCTCTCGTAACGAACGACGCCAAGGTGGTGGAGGTTCTCGATCAGGCGTTGCAGGACAAGGACGGCGACGTCAGGGCAGCTGCCGCCACTTCCCTGGGAACGCTCAAGGCCAAAAGCTCGGCTCCCAAGATGATTGAAATCGCGAAGCAGGAAACCAACGGCGACGTGGTGATGGCCATAGCCAAGGCATTGACCGAGATGGGCGAAGAGAAGGGCTATGAAGTTTTCTACGCCGTTGTCACCGGAGAAAGGAAATCAGGACAGGGTCTGGTGGCTTCGCAGGAAAAGATGATGGCAGACACGCTGAAGAATCCCAAGGCCATGGCAAACGTGGCGTTCCAGCAAGGCATGGGATTTGTTCCGTTCGGTGGTGTGGCGTTGGGCGCGTTCCAGGCGGTCCGCGCTAACGGCAAGAACCAGGCGCTGGTGAAAGCTGCCGCGGTGAAAACGCTGGGACATGATCCCGATCCGAGGTCGATCAAAGCGATCGTAGGCGCCACCACCGACAAGGAGTGGATCGTCCGAGCGGCAGCCTTCGACGCTTTAGCGCGCCGTGGTGACAGCGCGGTTGTTCCCCAAATCATGAACGGGCTAAGCGACAAGGAAGATGTCGTGCAGTTGACTGCTGCCGCGGCCATCATGCACCTGGCGAACATACCGAGCAAAGGGCGGAAGTAGTGACCGCGATGTCTCTGTGCCCTGCGCATCCTGTCGTATCGGCCAGTTCCAACCAACCCTGTTTGGCTGTCCACTAACGACGCAACCTCGACACATCGAGAGATTTCTGCATTGGCGTCCCACCGTGTGACATGGCTGGAAGCTGGTGCGTCCGGTTCATACATCAGGCAACTGATCAAGTCAGTTTAAGTTATAGGAGATGAGCAAATGAAAAAGAGACCAATGCCTTGGCTGGTTTCGCTGTGGCTATTAGCTACCGCGAGTCCTCTCATGGCGCAGCAACCAGCGCAGTCCTCCAAGCCCAATATCGTCGTGATTATGGGCGACGACATCGGCATGTGGAACATCGGCGCTTACCATCGCGGATTGATGGCGGGGACTACGCCAAATCTCGACAAGATGGCCGCCGAAGGCATGCTCTTCACCGACTATTACGCGGAAGCGAGCTGCACGGCTGGCCGCGCACAATTCATTACCGGTGAGCTTCCCATTCGCACCGGCATGACCACGGTTGGCCAGGCCGGCGCCAAAATCGGTCTTCCCGATCAGGCAGTAACGCTTGCGACAGTACTCAAGTCGATGGGCTATGCCACTGGACAGTTCGGCAAGAACCATCTGGGCGACCTCAACGAATTTCTGCCCACCGTTCATGGCTTCGACGAATTCTTTGGCTACCTTTATCACCTCGACGCGATGGAAGACCCTTGCCACGCCAACTATCCTCCCGCGTTGAAGAACACTGTGGGTCCACGCAACATCGTCCACAGTTGGGCCACCAATGTTGACGATCCCACGGTGCAGCCACGCTGGGGCAAAATCGGCAAACAAAAGATCGAGGATGCCGGAGAAATGTGCCCGAAACGGATGGAGACCGTGGACGACGAGTTCCAAGCTGCAGCCTTCACGTGGCTTGATAAGGCCAAGGCTGACGGCAAGCCATTCTTCCTGTGGCTGAATCCCACGCGTATGCACGCGATCACCCACTTGTCGCCGAAGTACGAGGCGATGCGCACGCCAGAGAATGACTGGACCATCGAAGAGGCCGGCATGGCGCAGCTTGACGACATTGTCGGAGCAACGATGCAAAAGCTGAAGGACATGGGCGTTGACGACAACACCATCGTCGTCTTCACCACCGACAACGGAACCGAGAACTTCACTTGGCCGGACGGCGGACAGACTCCTTTCGCCGGCGGCAAGGGCACGGCGCTGGAAGGCGGGTTCCGCGTGCCCGCAATCGTCCGCTGGCCGGGCAAGATACCTGCCGGAAAGGTTGAGAACGGGATCTTCTCTGGACTCGACTGGTTCCCGACATTTGTTGCTGCTGCCGGCGATCCCGACATCGCCACCGAATTGCAAAAAGGAAAGCAAATCGGCGGCTCCAATTACAAGGTGTACCTCGACGGATACAACCAGATGGACCTGCTAACCGGGAAAGGCCCGTCAGCCCGGCACGAGATTTACTACTTCACCGAGAGCACGCTCTCGGCGGTGCGCGTAGACAACTATAAGT
>Ga0335069_10013620_pt1 | contig 11412 bp, 12 predicted proteins | sample Lox_Sample_11_FD_206714 | JGI IMG/M metagenome (GOLD analysis project Ga0335069, IMG submission 206714) | Soil microbial communities from Loxahatchee National Wildlife Refuge, Florida, United States - Lox_Sample_1.1 | ecosystem: Environmental > Terrestrial > Soil > Wetlands | place: USA... | reverse complement strand
GCCCGAGCTGCTCGAGCGAATCCCCGCGCGCGCGCCGCTCGGGTTCGTCTCCAACGCCAACGGCGGGCTCGGCTTCGGCGTATCCGGGGCGACCGGGCTGAAGCTGGGGCTGCCGGATCGGCCGGTGGTGGCAGTCCTCGGCGACGGCTCGACGATGTACAACATCCAGACGCTCTGGAGCGCGGCGCGCTATGACGTCGGCGTGCTGCTGATCGTGCTTCGCAACGGCGGCTACGCGATCATGGACGAGCTCGCGCGTGCGCGCGGCGGTCGTGGCGCCTGGCCCGGATTCAGCGAGATCGACATTGCCGGCATCGCAGGCAACCTCGGCTGTCCGGCCGTCCGGGTGGCGACCCAGGACGAGCTCGTGCGCACGCTCGACGAGGTGGTTCCCGGGCTCGCGGCGCGGCGCGAGCCGCTGCTCCTCGAGGTCACCGTCGCGCCGTAGCTGTTCGCTAGGCCGCCGCCCCGACCGGCGCCGGCGCCTCGAAGTACCCGTGGTCGCCGCTCTGTAGGTACGACGCCAGCCTGCTCGCGAGCGCCATGATCGTCAGCGATGGGTTGACGGACATCGTCTGCGGCACGACCGAGCTGTCGCCGATGAACAGGCGCTTGATGTCGTGCGATTGGGCGTTGGCGTCCACGACCGAGCGCTGGGGGTCGCTGCCCATCCGGCAGCTGCCCTGGACGTGGGTGCTGAGCACGCCGGTGTGGTAGACGCGCCTGGCGCCGGCCTCCTTGAGGACGTCGGTCGCAAACCGAAGCGAATCGTCGATGCGCTTCTGCTCGCGCTCGTTGAAGGCGTAGGAGTAGCGGTCATTGCCGTGCTCGTCGACCCAGACGGCGCCGTTGTTCTCGTCAGACACCATCGTCAGGAGCCCGGTGAAGTAGCGGTACTTGCGCATCGCGTCGACGAGCTCCTGGCCCCAAACGGGTGCGCCGTGCTCGTCGGACAGCGCGGTGGCGAAGCCGATCGGGTCTTGAATCGTCGACGCCTCGACGACGTAGCCGCCGGCCTCGTCGCTGGCGAACGCCATGCAGTGGGCGGTGATCGGGTAGACCATGTGGGCGTCCTGGACCTCATCGAAGAGCCCCTCGACGAGGCGCGCCGGGTGGAACCCGAGCGTGCGTCCGATCAGCTCGCTGCTCGGCGTGTGTCCGGCCGTCTCGCGGATCCCCGAGCGGATCAGTAGACCGGGCGTGCCGAGCGCCCCGGCGGCGACGACGACGACGTCCGCCGCGGCGCTGTGAAGCTCGCCGTCCGGTGCGAGGTACTCGATCCCGGTCGCCTCCGGGCCGGCGCCGCGGTCCGCGATGACGACCCGCTGGACGGCGCAGTCGGCCTTGAGCTCGAGCCCGTTCTCGACGAGCGCGGGCTGGATGTAGACGTTGAGCGTGTTCTTGCCGGCGTTCGTCGGGCACCCCTGCAGGCACGAGCCGCAGCGCATGCAGTTGACATCCGTGTAGGACATCACCGACTCGAGCGGGGCCCCGAGCTTGTCGAACGCCGGCGCGACCGTGTGGACGCACTTCTGCCAGTCATTGCGCTCGCGGACGCCGAGGCGCTGCTCGACGCGGTCAAAGAACGGGTCCAGGTCGGCGGCGCCGAACGGCTCGCCCGTCTCGCCCGTGAGGCCGGAGGCCGCGTGCCACTTGTCATAGTCGAAGTCGTGCGGGCGCAGCGCAACCTTGGTGTTGATCGCGGTCGTTCCGCCGACGACGCGCCCGCGGAACATCAGCAGCGGCGGCATGTCGTGCCGCGGCGGCTCGGCGAACGCGATCGGCCACCACATCTCGTGGGTGGCGCGGGCCTCCCAGCGCATGTAGTCGGCGGCGGTCTTGTACGGGCCGGCTTCGAACAGCAGCACGCTGCGGCCGGCCTCCGCGAGCTCGCCTGCGACGATCCCGCCGCCGGCGCCCGAACCGACGACGATCACGTCATAGCGCTCGCTCATACCTCCACTCCCATGTATGACCAGTCCTTGTCGAGCCGCGCAGCGAGCGGCGGGTTGAAGTCGATTTCCTCCCAGGCCCCGGGGCCGGGTGCGCCCGGGGCGACGAAGTCGCTGTAGAACGCCTCGCACGCGAGCGCCCGGACGGTCATGAACTCCGGCGTGTACGCGCGCTTGGAGAGGCTCTCGAGCCCGCCGGCGGCCGGCTCCTCGAGCGCGTCGAACGCCGCGATCGTCGCCTCGCGCTGATCGGCCGGCATCCCTGCGAGCAGCGCGTCGATGTACACCTCTGGGCCCACGCGGCCCGAACCCGGCACAACCAGATCGCACAGGGTGCGCACCACTTCGGACCTGTGCTCATCCAAGACCAGCATCGCTCTTCCTCCAAGCTGGGGTACCTGCGTGCGGCAAACGTACGCCACCTCGGCGTCCCGGGCAACCGCCGCTGCGCGTCCGGGCAAGCCGCGCTGCACTCGCAACGCAAAGTTCTCTTCGGATAGCGCAGGGAACTTTGCATGCGCCGGCGTCAACGTTAGGATTCGCCTGCGGAAAAATGGTCGACAAAATTGTCAACAATCTCCCGCCGTGGCCGTCGGCGCCCGATCCGCATCCGGAGAACGCGATCCGGGAGCGGATCATCAACGGCTCCTTCCAGCCGAACGAGCACCTGGTCGAGGCCGACCTTGCGCGGGTCCTCGGCGTCGGCCGCTCGGCGATCCGCACGGCGCTCGCGCGCCTCGAGCAGGAGGGGCTCGTCCACCACGAGCGTCACCGCGGCTCCCGCGTACGGCTGATCGAGAAGCGTGAGGCGGTCGAGATCCTCGAGGCACGGGCGGCGCTCGAAGCGATGGCCGCCCGGCACGCCGCGGCCAGGGCCGACGAGCACGACATCGGCGTGCTCCGGGAGATCCTCGACGTGATGCGCCGGGAGCTCGACCGCGGTGATCTGATCGGCGCCTCGGATGAGAACGCGCAGCTGCACCGCCGGATCCTGCTGATCTCGCAGCACGACACCGCGCGCCGGCTGATCCAGACGCTGAAATCGCAGCTCGTGCGCTTCCAGTACCGGACGATTCTGATCCCGGGGCGGGCCGAGGAGTCGTTCGCCGAGCACACGGCGATCGTCGACGCGATCGCCGCCCGCGACGCCGACCGCGCGGAGCAGGCGATGCGGACGCACCTGACACATGTCGCGGATGCGCTGAGAAACGACGCGAGCGGATGAGCGACGCCGTGTCGGACCGCGCGCGCCGGCTGCTGAAGGGCGCCTACGACACGCACTTGCACGTCGCGCCCGACGTCGTCGAGCGCAAGATCGACGACATCTCGCTCGCGCGCCGCTTCGAGGCGCTCGGGATGGACGGCTTCGTCCTGAAGTCCCACTACGGCTCGACCGCCGAACGGGCCGCGACCGTCCGCGCCGCCGTGCCGGGCGTCAACGTTCTCGGCGCGATCAGCCTCAACCGTGCCGTCGGCGGGATGAACCCGCTCGCCGTCGAGATCGCCGCGCGCGAGGGTGCACGCACGGTCTGGCTGCCGACCGTCGACTCGGTCAACGAGTCCCATGAGCGTGAGGCTCCGCCCGGCGCAAAGGTCCCTGTGTGGGTCAAGCTGCAGCTCGAGCTCAGGGCGCAGGGAATCGAGATCGACCCGGTGCCGGTGATCGACGCCGACACCGCCGAACTGCTGCCCGAGACGCGCGAGGTGCTCGAGATGATCGCCCGTCACGGCATGGTGCTCGCGACCGGCCACCTGAGCCGCGACGAGATCTTCAGCGTCGTCGATGCGGCGATCGCGGCCGGCGTGCAGACAATCGTCGTCACCCATCCCGAGTTCCCCTCGCAGAACCTGGACGTCGCCGACCAGCAGGGACTCGCGGCACGCGGTGCGCTGCTCGAGCGGTGCTTCACGACGCCGCACACGGGCAAGGTGCAGTGGGAGCGCTGGCTCGAGAACATCCGCGCGGCAGGCGCGCAGAACTCCGTCCTCTCGACCGATCTCGGCCAGGTCTTCAACCCGCCCGTCGAGGACGGGATGGCGCTGATGGTCGACCGCCTGCTCGACGCCGGATTCACCGACGAGGAGGTGCACGTCATGGGTGTCGTCAACACGCGCAGAGTTGCCGGAGCGCCGCCGCTGTGAGCATCGAGCGACTGATGGTGATCGGCGCGCACGCGGGCGACTTCGTGTGGCGGGCCGGCGGCGCGATCGCCGTCACGACCGCGAACGGCGGAACCGCGAGCGTGATCGCTCTCTCCTACGGCGAGCGCGGCGAGTCGGGCGAGCTGTGGAAGGAGGAGGGGCAGACGACCGAGCGCGTGAAGGAGATCCGCCATGGCGAGGCGGAACGGGCCGCGAACGCCCTCGACGCGCAGTTCGACTGTCTCGACCTCGGCGACTACCCGCTGCAGATCGACTACGACGCGCTGATGCGGATCACCGACCGGATCAGGGAGTTCGCGCCCGAGGTCCTGATCACGCATACCGACACCGATCCGTTCAACCCCGATCACCCGGTCGCGTACGAGGCGACGGCCAAGGCGCGCGCACTCGCGGCCGGCGCCGGCGTGCCGAGCGCGTTTGCGACCGTGAGACCGCCGGTGCTGTACCTGTTCGAGCCCCACCAGCCCGAGCTGTGCAACTTCACGCCGAACACGTTCCTCGACATCACCGCCGTGTTCGACAAGAAGCTCGCGGCGATGGAGGAGATGCAGGCGCAGAGGTATCTCCAGACGTACTACGCGCAGCGCGCTGACCAGCGCGGCAACCACGCGCGCCGGTCCTCCGGTAACCAGGCGATCCGGCAGGCTGAGGCGTTCCAGCGCGTCACCCCGAACGTCGTGAGCGCCCTGTGACCCCCTACGAGGAGCTCGCGGCGCTCGGCTCGGCGACCGTGTACGAGGCCGGCGGCCGAGGCGGCTACGTCGACTGGGACCTGATCCAGGTCGTCAAGGGGGCCCGCGCGGCGGGGCCCGCGCGCACCGTTCGCTGCGGGCAGGACGACAACCTGATGGTGCACGCGGTGATGGCGCAGACCGAGCCCGGCGAGGTGCTCGTGCTGACGATGCCCGAGCCACGGCCCGTCGCGCTCGTCGGCGAGCTGCTCGCGACTCAGGCCCAGGCCCGCAAGGCGGCGGCGATCCTCGTCGACGCATCGGTCCGCGACGTCGAGGAGCTCGCGCAGATGGGTCTCCCGATCTGGGCGCGATGGGTGCGCGTCCGGGGCGCGACGAAGGACAAGGCCGGCACGATCGGTCAGCCGGTGGTCGTCGGCGGCGCGACGATCCGCCAGGGCGACATCGTCGTGCTCGACGCCGACGGGGCCGCCGTCGTCAAGCGCGAGCGCGTCGCCGAGGTGCTCAGCGCGTCCCGGCAACGAGCCGACAACGAGCGCATCAAGCGCGCCCGCCTGCAGGCCGGCGCGCTGTCGTTTGACACAGATGGACTGCGAGAGCGTCTGGAGGCATTGCACGCACGATGACTGAGCCGATCCACGATCTCGCCCACATCGGCCACGCGGAGCTGCTGACCCCGTTTGCGCAGGAGAGCCTCGACTTCTTCACCGAGCTGTTCGGGATGGAGATCGAGCACCGGGAGGGGCAGTCGGTGTATCTGCGCGGCTGGGGCGACTACCAGCGATACAGCCTCAAACTGACCGAGTCGAAGCTGCCCGGGCTCGGACACACAGCGATCCGCGCGTGGAGTCCCGAGGCGCTGCAGCGCCGCGTCGAGGCGATCGAACGGACCGGGAGAGGCATCGGCTGGTCGGCCGGCGACCACGGCCATGGTCCCGCGTACCAGTTCACCGATCCCGACGGCCACGCGCTCGAGCTCTACTACGAGACCGACCGCTACGAGCCGCCCGAGCATCTCAGGCCGGCGCTCAAGAACGTGCCGCAGCGGTACGTCGGCCGCGGCGCGGCGGTCAAGCGCCTCGACCACGTCAACCTGCTCGCCAAGGACGTGCCGGCCAACCGCGAGTTCGCCCAGCAGCAGCTCGGCTTCCGCCTGTACGAGCAGATCATCAACGACGACGGCTCAGAGCAGGGCGCCTGGATGAGCCTCTCGATCGCCGCCCACGAGCTGATCTACGTCTCCGACCACGCTGGCGCGAGCGGCCGCCTGCACCACCTCGCGTTCTTTGTCGATACGCGCGAGGAGATCCTGCGAGCCGCGGACCTGTTCCTCGACGCGAACGTGCCGATCGAGGCGGCGCCCTCCAAGCACGCAGTCGCGCAAGGGATGTTCCTGTATGTCTACGAGCCGGGCGGCAACCGTGTCGAGGTGACGACCGGCACGCACTTCATCTTCGACCCGGCGCATCCGCCCGTCGTGTGGACGCAGGCCGAGCGCGCGCGCGGCCAGGCGTGGGGCGTCAAGACGGTCGACACGTTCCACACGTACGGGACGCCCGACATCAGCGGCGTCGCCGGCGGGCCGCCGATCCCGCCGACGAGCGAGATTCCGGTGATCACCGGGGTCCACGCATGAGCACCGACGATCGCCGCCGGATTCGCGACCTCGTCGAGAACTGGGCGGTGTGGCGCGACGCCGGCGATTGGGAGCGCTTCGCGACGTGCTGGCACGAGGACGGGTTCATGATGGCGACGTGGTTCCAGGGTCCCGCGACGGACTTCATCCGCGTCAGCCGCGAGGGCTTCGAGCGCGGCGTCAGCATCCTGCACTTCCTCGGCGGGACCTCGATCGACCTCGCGGACGACTGCACCCGGGCGATCGCGCAGACGAAGATGACGATCTCGCAGCGCGCGGCGGTCCACGGCGTCGACTGCGACGTCGTCTGCACCGGGCGCTTCTATGACTTCCTCGAGCGGCGCCGCGATCGCTGGGGGATCGTGCTGCGCCAGCCGATCTACGAGAAGGACCGTCTCGACCCGGTCGACCCGGCCGCCCAGCTGACGCTCGACTCAGACCAGCTCGCCCGCTTCCCGCTCGGTTACCGCCACCTCGCCTACATCCAGACCGAGATCGGCTACACCGTCAAGCCCGACATGCCGGGCCTCACCGGGCCGGGGGTGCAGCGGCTCTACCGGCGCGGAGCCGACTGGCTCGCGGGCGAGCCGCTGACAGACCCGACGCGGACCTGAGCGCTCACCCCGCGACGCCCGCCGAGGCGGCGACCCCGGCGCCCGAGCGGATCAGGTCCGCGGCTTTCTCGGCGACCATGATCACCGGCGCGTTCGTGTTACCGCGCGGGATGTCGGGCATCACCGAGGCGTCGACGACCCGCAGTCCCTCGACGCCGTAGACGCGCAGTTCGGGATCGACCACGGAGCCCATCGCGCACGTCGAGGTGGGGTGGTAGACGGTCTGCGCGACGCGGCGGATGAACGCCATCACCTCCTCGTCGGAGTCGCCGGCCGGCACGCTGAACGGCGCGCGCTCGATCGCCTTGACCGCCGCCTGCTCGCCGATCTCGAGTGCCATCCGCATCCCGATCAGCATCGACTCGCGATCCTCGGGCGTCGTCAGGAAGTTGCACAGCACGCGCGGCTTGGAATCGGGCAGCGGCGCCCGCAGCATCACGCGACCGCGGCTCGTCGGCTTGATCACGACCGGTCCGAAGCAGTAACCGTGATCCGTCGGCGCGCTCAGTCCCTCGTCGAAGAACATCGACGGTGCGAGGTGGAACTCGATGTCCGGCGCCTCGACGCCCGGCCGGCAGCGGAAGAACCCGGCGGCCTCGGGGATGTTCGAGGTCAGCGGTCCGCGCCCCTCGCTCTCGAGCAGCGCGATGTTCGCCGGATCCACATGCGCCAAGAACAGCGACGTCTCATCCGTGTAGTAGTTGAGCTGCGCCATGCAGTGGTCCTGCAGCCCGAGCCCGACGGGCAGCGCCTCGCGCACCGGGATCCCGAACGGGGTCAACTGGTCCTCCGGACCGATCCCCGACAGCATCAGCAGCACCGGCGACTGGTACGCACCCGCCGAGACGATGACCTCCTGCGACGCACGGATCGTCTCCATGCGGCCGTCGCGCGAGATCTCGACGCCGACCGCCCGCGACCCCTCGAACACGATCCGGTGCGCCATCGCGCGCGAGATCACCTCGAGGTTCGGTCGCGACGCCGCGGGGTGCAGGAACGCATCGGCCGTGCTGCATCGCAGTCCGTCGCGCTGCGTGAGCTGGAAGCGCCCGACGCCCTCCTGACGCGCGCCGTTGAAATCCGGATTGTGTTCGTGGCCGGCCTGGCGCGCTGCCTCGAGCAGGGTGTCGACGATCGGGTGCATCGAGCGGCTCTCGGCCACGGACATCGGGCCGCCGGCGCCGTGGTAGGCGTCCTCGCCGCGCTCGTTGTCCTCCGAGCGCTTGAAGTACGGCAGCACGTCGTCGAAGCCCCAGCCGGTGCACCCGGCGGCTGCCCAGCCGTCGTAGTCGGCGCGGTTGCCGCGGATGTAGATCATCGCGTTGATCGAACTGCAGCCGCCGAGCATCTTGCCGCGCGGCAGGTACAGGCGGCGATTGTCGAGTCCGGGCTCGGGTTCGCCCTCGAGGTCCCAATCCCAGCTCGACTTGAACAGCGCCGGGAACGCGACCGGGATGTGGATCTCCGGCTGGGTGTCCTGCGCACCCGCCTCGAGCACGGCCACGCGGGCCGACGGGTCCTCGCTCAGCCGTGCGGCCAGCACGCACCCGGCCGATCCTGCGCCGACGATGACGTAATCGAACTCACTCACCCCGGATCACCACCTTCATCACCTTGGTCGGATTGCTCATTGCAAAGCGGATCGCCTCGGGCGCCTGCTCGAGCGCGAACTCGTGGCTGATCATGCGCCCGACGATGCCGGCGTGGCGCTCGACCAGCGCGACCGCCTCCGCGTACTCACCGGTCCCGCAGCAGCAGACGCCGAGCAGGTCGAGCTCCTTCTCGGTCAGGCTGCCGAGCCGCAGCGTGATCGTGTCCCCGGACATCCCGACCTGCACCGCCCGGCCGGCGTGGGACACCATCTCGATCATCGCGCTGACGGCCGCGGATGCGCCTGTCGCGTCAATCACGACCGGCGGCCCCGACGGTCCGGCCCACCGGCGGGCAAACGCGACGCTGTCGGCCGCGTCGGTCCACACGAGCGTCTGGGCGCCCATCTCCTGGCTGAGTCCAAGGCGGCTCTCCTGCAGGTCGATCACGAGCACCTCGGCACCGCGCTCGCGGGCCGCGAGGCAGATGCACTGCCCGATCGGGCCGGCACCGAGCACGACGACGTGCTCGCCCGGCGAGATCCGCGCGCGGTTGGCCGCGCGGACGGCGATCGAGACCGGTTCGGCCATCGCTGCGACCGCCGCCGGACCGTCGATCGGAAACAGCTGGTCCTGGCCGATCGAGAGCAGCTCCTGCATCCCGCCGTCGGTGTGGATCCCGACGAGCCGGAAGTTCTCGCAGTTGTTGGCGCGACCGACGCTGCACGGGTAGCAGTGGCCGCACACCTGCAGCGGCCACACCGCGACCCGCTGGCCCGGTACGAGCTCCGGGCGGCAGTCGGATCCGGCCGCAACGATCGTCGCGCCGACCTCGTGGCCGAGCACGCGCGGGAACTGCGATCCGCCCGCCTCCTCGGACAGCTCGCCCGCGAAGAAGTGATAGTCCGACCCGCAGATCCCGATCGCCTCGGGATGGATCACGACCTCGCCGGCGCCGGGCGCGCCGGGCTCCGGTCGGTCGCGGACGACCATCGAGCCGACGCTCTCGGTGACCGCCGCGCGCATCAGCCCCAGACGTCGGCGGCCGTCTCGACAATCAGCTCGAGCTTCGCGACCTCCTGCTCGTAGGTCAGCGCGTTGCCCTCGACCGTCGAGGAGAAGCCGCACTGGGGCGAGAGGCACAGCTGCTCGATCGGGACGTACTGCGCGGCCTGCTCGATCCGGCGCTTGAGCGCGTCCTTGGACTCGAGCTCGCCCTTCTTCGTCGTGACCAGCCCGAGCACGACGAGCTTGCCCTTCGGCACGAACCGCAGCGGCTCGAACCCGCCCGAGCGGGCGTCGTCGTACTCGAGGAAGAACCCGTTCACGTCGAGCTCGCCGAACAGCGCCTCGGCCACGAAGTCGTAGCTGCCCTCGGCCGCCCACGAGGAGCGGAAATTGCCGCGGCACATGTGGGTCGTGATCGTCATGTCCTGCGGCTTGTCGGCGAGCGCCGCGTTGATGTAGCGGATGTACGCCTCGTGCAGGTGCTCCGAGTCCTCGCCCCGGCTGGCGATCATCTCGCGCTGCTTGGGGTCGTTGAGGTACGCCAGGCTGGTGTCGTCGAACTGCAGGTAGCGGCCGCCCATCGCGTAGATCGCCTTGACCTGGTCGGCATACGCGCCGCTCAGATCGGTCCAGAACGCGGCGACGTCGGGGTAGACGCTCGGGTCGATCGCGGCGCGACCGCCGCGGTAGTGGACCATGCTCGGCGACGGGATCGTCAACTTCGGCGTCACGCCGTCCTGCACGCACGACTGCAGGAACTCGAAGTCCCGGCCGAAGATCGTGTGGTCGAGGTGGACCTTCTCGCCGACGTGGATCGCGGCGGGCGTGAACTCGACGTCGCCCTGCTCGTTGTGGAACTGGACCTTGATGTCGCCCGGGGCCTTTTCGATCCCGCCGAGTTGGTAGATGAAGTCCATGTGCCACGAGGCGCGGCGGAACTCCCCGTCGGTCGCCGACTGCAGGCCGACCTCGTGCTGCATCCTGACGACGGCGCGAATCGCGTCGTCCTCGATCTCGCGCAGCTGCTCGGCGCTCAGCCGCGCGGCGGCGAACTCGTCGCGCGCCTTCAGCAGCGGCTCCGGGCGCAGCAGGCTGCCGACGTGATCCGCGCGAAACGGCGGCGTCGTGCGCCGGCCCGCGGCGGTGCTCTCGTTCGCGGTCTGCGCTTCTGCCATCTCTACCTCGCTTGAGTCTGATTTCTCACGTTGATCTCGACCCGGACGCCGCTCGGGTCGTCAAAGAACAGCTGGCGCATGGCGCCACCCGCGACGGTGTTGCGGATCGCCGCAACACCGTTCTGTTCGAGCCGCGCGACCACGGCGTCGTAATCGCTCGCGTTGAACGCGATGTGGTCGACCGGCCCGCGGCCGAACGCGTCCGCTGCGACGCTCAGGCCGAGGCGCTGCGCGTGGTCGAGGTAGGATCGGCGCTCGGCGATGTGCAGGCACGGGGTCGCGCCGGCGTACAGCCAGAAGCCCGGGAACTCGAGCACGGGGCGAGCACCGAGCTGCAGCCCCACGATCGAGGTGTAGAACTCGCGGCTGGCGTCGATGTCGTCAGTGAGCACGAGCACGTGCTCCATCTCGGTAACGCTCACGTGACCGGGGGCGCTCCCGCCGGCGCGCCGTTCGAGGCGCCGGCGCCTCGATACAGATACGCGGAGTGCAGCAACTCGGGCTTCTCGCGCAGCTCGTGCGCGTCGCCGGAGAAGCGCAGCCGCCCGCCCTCCATCACGTACGCGCGCTTCGCCAGCCCGAG
>Ga0335069_10013619_pt1 | contig 11413 bp, 9 predicted proteins | sample Lox_Sample_11_FD_206714 | JGI IMG/M metagenome (GOLD analysis project Ga0335069, IMG submission 206714) | Soil microbial communities from Loxahatchee National Wildlife Refuge, Florida, United States - Lox_Sample_1.1 | ecosystem: Environmental > Terrestrial > Soil > Wetlands | place: USA: Florida... | reverse complement strand
CGTGGTGGTCGGCGTCGGAGTCGGGCTTGGCGTCGCCGATGGACAGCTTGATTTATCGACGGCGAACGTCTTCGTGGTCGTGCCACTTGTCCCGTCAGGATAAGTGCACGTGATACTGAAGGTGCCCGAAGAAGTCAGACAGGCGTTGACAGGAGCGGAGGTGGCCGTTCCCTGGTTTGCGCCGCCGGTACTGATCCACGAAGAGGCGTTGCAGGTAGTAGCTCCGGTCGCGCTCCAAGAGACGCTCAGGGTCTGCCCGTACTTGATGGGCAGAGAACTGTTGATGACGACGGTCGGACCGGGGGAGGCGGCGAAGAATTGGGAGATCTGGAACGAAAAACCAGCCCGGTACCAGTAGAAGCCGCCGACCGCGACCAGAAGAAGGATTCCGAGTAACACGAACAAGCGTCGGTTATGACGCTTCGGCATCACTACAGCAGCAGGAGGTTGATCCATGAGAAGACTGCTCTCATTCTACACTGGGTGCCGCACAAACATATGTCACATATCCACACTATGACCGAAAGTCGAGCGGGTCGTGACTATGACCGAGTTGTTCCAGTTCCCGTCGGCGGAATCCATTGGACCGCGTGTATCCGGCGTAGAGAAATGCGACCAGCGCCGAAACGATGAGCGCGATGAGCATTGCATCACCGGGGCCGGTCGAAACACCGCCCACACCGCTTACTGTAGGAACGGGGGTCGCGGCGGCGGTCGTTCCGGTACCGATGACCACGACATTCATCGTTGCGTTCGCTGTCGCTCCCTCCGCGGTCGTCGCTGATGCATTCGGCAGTGAGGTTTGTGGGCCCGGCGGCAGTAATCCGGTGCGATCCGCGATGGCCGACCATTGAAGCGTGACGGAATCACCGGCGTTCAGCTGTCCGAGCTGCAATCCCGTCGTAGTGATCGTGTCATTGTTGATGACCTGGTTTTGGACGTTCAGTGAGCCTGGATAGTAGGTCATCCCGCCCGGCACCTGATCGGTGAGCGTCAGATCGGTCACCGCGGCACCCGTGTTGTTGGTGATGACGAGCGTGAATTGGACCGAATCATTCGCATTCGCGGTCACCGTCATGCCCGGAGTCCCGCCGGTCGTCAGATTCTGACCGGTTTTTGTCAGCGTGAGACCGGTGACCGTCGAAGCCGGCGTCGCCGTAACTCCGGTGACCGTCACGGTACAACGCGCAGCAGATGTTCCGCTGGTCAGATTGATCGTTTTCGTGCCTGCGGTCGTATATGAGAAACCAACGGTTTCATTGCCACCCGACTGCACCACGCCCCCGCCTGAAGAATCCCAATGGAACACTCCGTTGCCGCCCGATGCGGTAAGCGTCGCAATCTGCCCGACAAGGATCGACTGAGCCGCAGGCGCGCATGTCACTGGGGCCGTGGGAACCGGTGTCGCCGAGGCGGTCGGTGTTGCGGAGCAGTCATGACCGTAGTTGATGACTTTGTAATAACCGGTGTAGCCGGCGTTCTTTGCCTTCGATTCCGTACCCGACGCCCAAAAGGCGCCCCAGAGCCGGACGCTGCCGCAGTCGAAAGTCTTCGGGTCATAGGTCATCTGTGCGGTCCCGCCCTGACCATCGGGTAGATCCATGTTCGAGAAGTTTGTCACCGACGTTGTGATGCCGGATCCCTCAGCGATTGACGAGCCGGCAAGAGCGATATCGCAGCTCGCCGCATCGCGGTGTTCCGCACGCCACACCAAGTGGAGACCATCAGGGTGACACGTGCCTACACTCACCTTCGTCCAGTAGGTCGCGGCAGTACCATCGCCACACCCGCCCCAACCGGGACTGCTCCCGAAACTCCAGTTGAAGTCACCGCCGGCCGGTACCGACGGACCACAGTTACCGGGAATCGCCGTCGGCAGGGGTTCCTGACCGGCGAAGAACCTGCTGATCTGGAACGAGAAACCTCCATACACGCCCCAGACGACGATGATCGCGATGAGGACTGCGACCGAAACGACCGCCCACATACGCGGATTATCACGGAAGAACGCTCGGATGCGCTCGAACATGGCTCAATTATATATCAATCTGCTGCGCACGCACGGCGATACGAAGATAGTTCGTTCCGACCGGATAGCAACTGACCAGGATGAGATTGTTTCCGGGCGCATTTTCCAGCTCGGTCAGCCGCGCACTCGCGTTGAACGGGTTGAATACCAGCGATTCCTTCACTTCATAGACGAATGTGCGTCCATCGCTGTATTGGACATAGAACTGATCTCCGGCATTTAATTTCGTCAGCAGTGCGAACACGGCGCCATATTTTCCCTTGTACCAGGGATATGCTGAGCTATGCCCCAGGATGATACCCGTACCGGGTGTGCCGGGTTTTGCCGTAATGGAGTAGTGCACGACACCGTTCTCCAGCTGGTTGTATATGAGGTCGGTGTTGTCGGGCACATTGAAAACGATAGGGGCATCGACGCCGATCTTATCGATGACGAGCTTGGCATTGTCGGGGAGTGGCTTGTCCGCGACCGCTTTCGCCTGCGGTAGCAGCCTGATGGCATCACCGAGCGAATTTTTGGTCTGGATGGTCCCCGGCGCAATCGAGTATTGGACTTCCGCGGCGACGAACCGGTAATTCAAGAGCAAGAATGCCACGACGAACGTCGAACAGAAGATGACGGCAAGACGGATGAGGATGACCCGGCGCCGGTTGTGTAATCGCATGGAAACAGTATAGCAAACTGAAACCGCCCCGTGAGGGGCGGTTTCAGTTATGAAGCGCTTACCGGGAGAAATTCAGTCCGGACCGCTTCGAGAGACGATTGATTTCCGCGAGTGATGCACGCTTCTGGAAGAGCGTGGAGCGCGTGTAGACCGCGTACATACCGGTCAACAGCACCGCAGCCGCGAGCGCGTAGAGCAGGGAATCGGTCGGACCGGTCTTTACCGCAGAAGAGATCTGGGCAACATTGATCTGCTGACCGAGGACCATGGACATCGCGGCGGCGACAGTGCCTGCGTTATCAGCGCGGGACTGTGCGTTGTCGGTGACCGTCACGGCTCCCCAGGTCGGAACCGCACCGCTCTGCACCATCACCGAGAACTTGACCGTGGCCTGTTGGCCGGCGCCCAAGTACCCGATATAGAGGCCTGTGCTTGTGACCCCTTCCGCGGCGACCGAACCGTTCAGGACGGTCGTGTTCGGAAGATATGTGACACCTGCGGGAAGGTAGTCGGTCACCCAGACATTACTGAGAGGACCGTTCTGCGCAGTGACGTGCAGGATCAGGTCGAGCGTATCACCGGGCCTGCCGGAGACACTGGTGTATTCGGACGACTGACCCTGGGTCAGGTTGCGGCCTCCGATTGAGAGCGCCAAAGTGCCGTTGGTGTACGGGTAGTACGGAGTTGGGTACGGGTAGTACGGCGTCGGAGTCGGCGTGTAGCCGGTGTAGGTCGGAACCATCACCGAGCAGTTCGCGGTGCGCGTGCCGTAGTAACTGTCATAGCTGGAGACCGTCACCGTGTAGGTACGGGTCGAGCCTGAAGTGTTGTAATAACGGGTCGTGAACGAGGAGCCGGTGCCTGACGACGGGTTGCCTTCCGGAGCGCTCCACGAGTACGTACCGTTCGAGCCCCAGGCGTTGAGCGTGACATCCTGGCCGTACATAGCCCAGGTCTGCGACGGGTTGCACTGGAGGTATCCGACGTACGGAGGCGTCGGAGTCGGTGTCGTGTACGTCGGCGTCACCGTGGAGGTACACGTCGCAGTCTGCATACCATCCGTCACCGTCACCGTGAACGTCTGCGTGCCGCTGTACGACCAGAAGGTCGTGCTGAAGCTGGTGCCGGTACCCGATGACGGGTAGCCGCCGACTGCCGACCAAGTCAGCTGCTGGTACTGGTATGGGTACCCGTTCTGATAGAACGCGTTGAAGGTCACGAGCTGTCCGGACGTCGCCGATACGGACGACGGCCAGCAGGACAACGTGCCCTGGTAGGGGACGTAATCCGCAAGAGCAGGAGCGGCAAAGGCGCCACCGACCAGAGACGCCAGGATCACCGCAGCCAGCCCGACTGACAAAAGGTGTTTACTCATAATTGTTATTATACCACGCCAAACAATGCTAAGTCAATAGCACATTCTGGGACGACTTACAAGGGTGCTCCCGGTAGGAATCGAACCTACATCACAAGCTCCGCAAGCTTGTGTCCTATCCATTGAACGACGGGAGCATGTACGGAGACAGATTGTACCACATTAATCCTTCCGAAGCCAGCGCTCGTAGAACGGCAGCGGGTGGTCTCCCTCCGGAAGATGCTGTGACAGCACACGGTGCACGAGGTGCGGATCCACCGCAGAGAGGGGGATGCGAAGACGCGGCATACGCCACGAGTCCGTGTGAACGCTCAGCTGATGCGAACCGTCCGGCAATCGGTGGATGTCGAATGATGTAAGGCCGGTGTGCGGATAGTGGTGACCATCCATACTGATACCCCGCGAAGTGATGGAGACCGACATCGGCCGCGAGAATCGCTCGACGAGTTCCCAAGTTCCGAGACACACCGCCAGCGTCGCGAATACCAGCCAGCTGGACTGCCATACGGCGACGCCGGTGCCGACGATGCCGGCCGTTCCGAGCGCGATGTAGTGCCTTCGCCACGCCCGTGGTGACAGCGGCGCATGCGCGTCCCACGACAATTCATCGGGCGCAGACGACAGCAGGGCCACTTCTTCCGGCGCCGGTTCCACGCCAGGGACTTCTTCTTCGGGCAGATTGCGCAGGTCAAGAACGTCACTCATGCTCTCATCATATACCACCAGTGCGGTGAGGGAAGGATTCGAACCTTCGATACGGTTTCCCGTATAGCGGTTTTCAAGACCGCCGCCATAGACCACTCGGCCACCTCACCAACGGGCGGAAGCGGGAGGATTCGAACCTCCGATGGGGTTACCCCCATGCCACATTTCGAGTGTGGTGCCTTCAACCGCTCAGCCACGCTTCCTCGGCGTCATATTGTACCATTCTTCCGATGACTTCGCAAACAGGACGCCGCTAGTAGTAGATCTCCTTGCGCGACGGCGACTTGATGATGATATCGAACGCTTCCTGCGCGGTGTCGACGACGTGGTAGAGCTGCATGTCGGTCTCATCGATGGTGCGGTACTTGTCGTAGACCGTGCTCTTGATGTACCCCATCAGCGGGTCCCAGAAGTCGTGCCCGACAGCGATCATCGGCACCGACTCGCGGTCGATCTTGTGCGTCTGCACCAAGGTGATGAGCTCGAAGAATTCATCCAGCGTCCCGAATCCGCCGGGGAAGAACACGTACGCCTGCGCGGTATAGAACAGCATCACCTTGCGCACGAAGAAGTAGTAGAACGGCTGTGCGTGGGTAAGGTACGGGTTCATGCGCTGTTCGAACGGCAGTTTGATGTTGATGCCGATGGACTCGCCGCCTGATTCGTAGGCACCGCGATTGCCCCCCTCCATGATGCCCGGCCCGCCGCCGGTGACGACGCCGACCTTCGCCTCAGCCAATAGAGCACCGAGTTTCCGTGCTTCCTGGTACCATTTATTGTCTTCGGAGAACCTCGCGGAGCCGAGAATGGAAACGGTGTTCTTGTAGTCGGTGATGAACTGCCAACCGTCAACGAACTCCGACATGATGCGGAACACGCGCCAGTGGAAGCTGGAACGGAAGTCCAGCGGCATCTCCGACTCTTCCTCGCCCCAGGGGAGTTTGGACGCCGGGAGATTGAGTTTGCCCTTCAGTTCATCGGGAGGCATCACTCCCGATTGTACCATATGTGGACCGTACCGGACTCGAACCGGTCACCTCATCCATGCCATGGATGCGCTCTACCAGATGAGCTAACGGCCCGTAGAACGTTGAATACTATAACAAAAAATGCTAAAATCGCAAGGTACCAACGCCCCCGTAGCTCAACGGATAGAGCAATCCCGTCCTAAGGGAAAGATGGAGGTTCAATTCCTTTCGGGGGTACAATACAAGTTATGGACATACACCCGGAAGTCCGGGCAATCCTGAAGACCCTGGAAGATGCCGGCCACCGTGCCTACGTGGTCGGCGGGTGCGTGCGCGATATCATGATGGGACGACACCCGACGGACTGGGACGTCACCACCGGTGCGTCGCCTGATGAGCTTCAGAAATTGTTCCCGGACAGTTTCTACGACAATGCGTTCGGTACCGTGACCGTGAAGACCCGTTCAGAGGATCCCATCGTCTGGACCGTGCAGGTGACGCCGTTCCGCACGGAAGGGAAGTACACCGACAAGCGCCATCCTGATTCTGTCGCGTTCGCGAAAACAATCGAAGAGGATCTGTCACGCCGCGATTTCACCGTGAATGCGATGGCGATGTCGCTCGACGGCACACTCGTCGACCCGTACGGCGGACAGGCGGATATCAAGGCGAGGATCGTGCGCGCGGTCGGAAATCCGCTGGAACGCTTCGCCGAGGATGCGTTGCGTATGATGCGTGCAATCCGATTCGCCACGACGCTCGGCTTCGCCATCGAAGACGCGACGCTCAAGGCGATCACCGAGCATGCACCGGAGATAGCAACGATATCGGTGGAACGCGTACGCGATGAACTCATCAAAATCATCGACTCCAACCGCGCCGCGCAGGGCGTCCAGTTATTGGAAGACGTCGGCCTGCTGAAATTCATCATCCCAGAACTGCGCGAAGGTATCGGCGTCGGACAGAATCTCCACCACATCTACACCGTGTGGGAGCATAACCTGCGCGCGCTGGAGTATGTAGCGAGCAAGGGCTACTCGTTCCAGGTCCGCATGGGCGCACTGCTGCATGACGTCGCTAAGCCGCGCACCAAGCGCGGAGAGGGGACGCACTGTACGTTCTATGCACACGACGCCGTGGGGGCGAAGATGACCCGCGTCATCATGGACCGGCTCCGGTTCCCGCATGACATCAGTGATCGCGTCGTAAACCTGGTACGGTACCACATGTTCTACTACAGCGTCGATGAGGTGACGGCATCATCGGTCCGACGCTTGTTGGCAAACATCGGACCGGAAAATATCGACGATCTGCTCAAGCTCCGGGAAGGCGACCGCATCGGGTCGGGAACACCGAAGGCCGTCCCGTACAAGCTACGGCACCTCAAGTATATGATCGATAAGGTCTCCAACGACCCAATTTCGGTGAAAATGCTGTGCGTCAACGGAACCGACATCATGACCGAGCTCAAGGTCGAGCCGGGGCCGAAGATCGGCCTCATCCTGAACACACTGCTGGCAGAGGCGCTCGACGACCCCGCATTGAACGTGCGCGAAACACTGTTGAAGCGAGCCCGTGAACTCAATGAGTCATCGGCGACTGACCTGAAAAAGGCGCTCGACCGAATCGAGAAAGCCCGCGATGAGGAAGATAAAGAGCGGATGAAGAAGTTCTACGTGTAGCGAAAGGGTTTGCGAAAAGCCGATTTCGTGGTAGAGTCTACCAGTTTCGGGGCGTAGTATACCGGTAGTACGTATGATTCGGGTTCATAAAGACCGGGTTCGATTCCCGGCGCCCCGACCGACAACGAAGGGCCCGTAGCTCATCTGGTAGAGCGCGTCATTCGCATTGACGAGGTAAGGAGTTCGAGTCTCCTCGGGTCCACATCGTGCAGCACATCCTCGCCGGCCTCAACGACAAGCAGGTGGAGGCCGTCAAGGTCACCGACGGTCCTGTTCTGGTCATCTCCGGGCCCGGATCCGGCAAGACGCGCGCGCTGACGCATCGCATCGCGTGGCTCATCGCCAACGGCGCCGAGCCGGAGTCCATCCTGGCGGTCACGTTCACCAACAAGGCGGCCGGCGAGATACGCGAACGCGTCCATAAGCTCTTGGGCGGCAAGGAGCGCAAGCCGACCGTCGGCACGTTCCACGCCATCGGTCTGCGCATCATGCGCCGCGAAGCCGCACGGCTGGGCTACGGCAACAACTTCACCATCCTGGATTCCGCCGACCAGCTGGCACTGATGAAACGCGTCCTGACGTCGCTGGAAGTGCGCAAAGACATGTCGCCGGGCGCCGTGCTGGCGAAAGTCCAGGAATTGAAGACGAGCCTGACGCGACCGCATGAGTTCGTCCCGACAAGCTTCATCGAGAACATCGTCGCCCGTGCATATGCGGCGTACCAGACCGAACTGCAACGTTCCAACGTCGTCGATTTCGGCGATCTCATCATGCTGCCGGTGCGGCTGTTCCAGGAACATCCCGGGGTACTGGAGAAATACCAGAACGCGTGGCGGCACATCCTGGTGGACGAGTACCAGGACACGAGCCACGACCAGTACACGCTTATTCGGCTTCTTGCATCCAAGCACCGCAACCTGTTCGTCATCGGTGACGATGCGCAGTCCATCTACCGGTTCCGCCAGGCCGACATCCGCAACATCCTGAACTTCCAGAAAGATTATCCGGACGCCACTATCGTCCTATTGGAACAGAACTACCGTTCCACGAAGAACATCCTCGCCGCCGCACAGGCCATCATCTCGCACAACAAAGCGCAGATTCCCAAGGAGCTGTGGACCGACAACGCTCGCGGTACCAAGATCGACGTCGTCGAATGCGCCAGCGAGCGTCACGAGGCATCCTGGCTCGTGGATACCATCCGTTCGTTGTCGCGCTCCCGGTATGCGCTGTCTGATTGCGCGGTGTTGTACCGGACGCACGCGCAGTCCCGCGCGCTGGAAGAAGGTCTTGTGCGAGCCGGCATCCCGTACCGCATCGTGGGCGGTATCCGGTTCTACGAGCGCCGCGAAATCAAAGACGTCATCGCGTATCTGCGCGTGCTCAACAATCCCGCGGACTCCGTGAGTTTCGGACGCATCGTGAACACGCCTCCCCGCGGCATCGGACCGAAGACGTTGGAGAAGAACGGCCCGGCGATACAGCAATTCCGGGAGCTCCTTGCGGATCTTGGGATCATCGCGAAGAAGAAACCGGTGTCGGGGCTCATCCGCGCGGTCCTGAGCGAGACCGGATATGAACGGTACCTCGCATCATCAGGCATCCGTGACGAAGAGAACGCCGAGGAACGCATCGAGAACGTCCGTGAACTGCTCACGGTCGCGAAAAAATACGATGCTGACGGGCCTGCGGGCCTCGGGAAATTTTTGGAGGAAGTCGCGCTTCTGCAGGACACCGACCGGCTCAAAGAAGGGGAGCGCGCCGTCACCCTCATGACCATGCATGCCGCGAAGGGACTCGAATTCCCGGTCGTCATCATCGCCGGGATGGAAGAGGGGCTGTTCCCGCATAACCGGACCATCGGCGACCCGCATGAGATGGAAGAGGAGCGTCGGCTCTGTTACGTGGCCATTACCCGCGCCCGCGAGCGCCTGTACATCACAACTGCGCGGTGGCGGTCCATCTTCGGGCAACGGATGGCGAACATCCCATCACGGTTCATCGGCGAGATCCCTGAAGCCTTGCTATCATGGAAGCGGCTCGATATCGGTGATGAGGAAGAAGATATCGACTATGACGCCTAAGGTCACCGCAAAGAAATCGCTCGGACAGAACTTCCTGGTCAATCAGGGGGTGCTTGCGCGCATCATCGAAGCAGGGGAAGTATCCCCGGGAGACACCGTACTCGAGATCGGCCCGGGCACCGGCGCGCTCACGCGAGCGCTTGCAGCGACCGGCGCAACCGTCATCGCGCTGGAAAAAGACGCACGGCTCATCGGTCCGCTGACCGAGGAATTCAAGGACATGCCGAACGTGCGCATCATCGAAGGGGATGCACTGATGCTGGACACCGGCGAACTGGGGCTCCAGCCCGGTCTTTGGAAACTCGTCGCGAACATTCCGTACTATCTGACATCGCATCTCATCCGCCTCGCGCTTGAGCGATGGCGACCGGCCAATGCCGTCCTGATGGTCCAGCGCGAGGTCGCGGGGCGCATCACCGCGAAACCACCGGAAATGAATCTCCTGGCGCTCTCGGTTCAGCTCTATGCGCAGCCATCGCGGGTCATGAACGTCTCGCGCGGATCGTTCCGGCCGGTGCCGGACGTTGATTCGGCCGTCATCCGGTTCGATGTATTTCCCGATGCTGATCGTGACCTCAATGAACGAGTTATGAAAGTCGCGAAAATCGCCTTCGCCCGGAAACGGAAACAATTGAAGATGGGTCCACGCCCCTCGGCGCGTCCACAGGAGCTGTCTGTTGAAGACTGGAAAAAACTAGCGTGATAGAATGAGAGCAGAAAATGAGCGGAAAACTCAAAGGCCTGCTCGTTATTTTGGCGCTGGGTGCGCTTGGTGTTTCGGTTTACCTCGGCCTACTGTTCCGCGGCGGTGATTCTCTGTCAGCCGGCCATGGTGTTCTCTCCGCAGACTCATCGAGTGCTCTGACGGCAAACCCAGCGTCGGGAATGCCCGGCGTGGCAGGATGTAAGGATTCCGATCACGACGGTCTCTGCGATTCAGAAGAGACGTACTGGGGAACAGACCCGCTCAAGGCCGACACCGATGGCGACGGCTTCATCGACGGGGAAGAGGTGCTCTCCGGCCACGATCCGACCAAGCCCGGCCCGAACGATCTGTTGAATTCCAAGACTAATCTGACTCAGCAGGCGGGCACGCTGATGTTGGGTGGCCTTATCACGGGCGACATCAATCCGGATAATACGAACTATCAGGACACGCTCCAACAACTCGCAGACAACGTCATCCAGCAGTTCAAAGACAATACCGCGGTCGCGCAGGATTCCATCAAGACCGGTGGCAGTGATCGGAATTCCGTCATTGCATATGGATTCAAGATGTCACGACTGATGCAATCCGTGTTCAATGACACTACGAACGGATTCAGTACCGTAGTGAACACCATCCAGGACATACCGCTCGACCAGCTCTCGACGCTCGCGAAAACGGACCCTGCGACATTCGCGAAGTTAACTACCGCGGTCAGTGCGGAGAACTCCGCCCTTGAAGACCGAGTCAATCAGGTCAAGGCGGTTGCGGTGCCACCGGTCATGGCGGACAGCCAGCGCAATATCCTTATGTTGCTCCGTGGGGCACAGACGGAATATCGCGCACTTCTGAACATCCAGTCGGATCCGCTGCAAGGCATCATCGCATTTCAGGTACTCGGAACGCTCGTGAGCCAGTCAGAGCTCGACATCGCGCATGATTTCACCGGCCGTCTCGGCGCCGCACTGCAATGAAAACGAAACTCACATTGATATCGATTGTCGTGTGCGTAGTCTGTCTATTGCCTGGGGTTGCGCATGCAGATTACCAGGTCAATCAAATCACGCAGCTGCCCGGGCAGATATTGAATGTGTCAAACCAAGCCCAAAATACGCTCACACAGTACACCGGGCTACGCCTCTCCGACATCCTGAAGGCCACCGGGAACGATTCCGCGAACCAGAAGTTGTGCCAGGCACA
>Ga0335069_10013618_pt1 | contig 11413 bp, 8 predicted proteins | sample Lox_Sample_11_FD_206714 | JGI IMG/M metagenome (GOLD analysis project Ga0335069, IMG submission 206714) | Soil microbial communities from Loxahatchee National Wildlife Refuge, Florida, United States - Lox_Sample_1.1 | ecosystem: Environmental > Terrestrial > Soil > Wetlands | place: USA: Florida... | reverse complement strand
CGCGCAGGCGGATCGCACACTGAACGCCGGCGAGCTGGGCACGAAAGTGTTTTGGCGCGGCTTCCAGGTCGGCTGCTACACCTGCCACCGCGGCCCCTCGAACGATGGCCGCAATCCGAACCGGCCGCCGAGCGTGAGCGACACGACGGCGTCCACCGCCGTCAATACGTCGGTGGTCATCCCGCTGAGTGCCGGCGACGCCGACGGCAACCCGCTCGAGCTGCACATCGTGTCGCAGCCGAGTCATGGCACGGTCGGTCTCGACGGCACCGCGGCGCAGTACTTTCCGGAGACCGGGTTCGCCGGCAGCGATGCGTTCACCTTCGCGGCGTGGGACGGCTCGACGAACTCCAACCTCGGACAAGTCACCGTGCAGGTCGACGCCGCCGCCTGCCTGGGCGACTGCGACGGCTCGCACACCGTGACGGCCGACGAGCTACTGATCATGCTCAATATCGCGTTGGGTCGGGCACCGGCGACGGCGTGCGAATTTGGCCATGCCGACAGCAGCGGAGCGCTCAAGGTGGACGCGATCCTCACGGCGCTCAACAACGCCGCGACCAGCTGTTTGAGTCAGTGAGCGCGGCCACCCCGTCTAGCGCCGCGCGCGCCCCTTCCGGTATGGTAGGGCGCATGATGTGCACACATGTGTTGAGGCCGGGCGTCGTCAGCCTGTTGGCAGTGACACTTGCGCTCCTCGAATGTGCTGCGGCGTCGGCGGCCGACATCGGCTGGGTGGCGCGCATCAACGGCGCGCCAACCGTGAAGCGGGGCAAGCAGTCTGCAGCCCTCCACCAGGGCGACGCCGTCGCGCTCGGTGACGTGATCGAGACCGACGCAGCCTCGAAGATCAAGATCCTCTTTGCCGACGACACGATCCTCGACATCGGGCCGCGCAGCCATGTGGCGTTGGATGAGTTTCAGCTGGCGCCGCAGAGCCGGCTGGTTCGCCTGCACGCCCTCGGTGGTCGCTTCAAGATCGCCATTTCCAAGTTCTTCGGCGGCAGCACCGAGTACGAGGTACGCACGCCGACGGCGGTTGCCGGAGTGCGTGGGACGATCCTGTGGGGCGACACCGATCTGGACGCCATCTGTGCGCTCGACGGCACCATTCAGGTACGCTCACTGAAGGGTGCCGAGGCGGCGAAGCTCGCGGCGGGGGAGTGCGTGCACGAGATGGGAGACGGGAAGACCACGCCGCTCAAGCCGAGTGCGGCCGATTTGGCCGCGTACCTGAAGGAAGTAACGCTCGAGTAGGACAGCGTTCGCATGCGACGGCGCCTGCTCATTGCGCTTCTCTGCTTGGCGGCTCGGACGTACGCCGGAGACATGTTGCGGGCCGGGCAACCGTTCCCCTCGTGGCAGCTCATCGATCACACCGGTGCGACGGTGACCTCGGCGAGCCTCGCCGGCAAGAAGTATCTCCTCTGGTTCTTTCCCAAGGCCATGACCCCCGGCTGCACCGTGGAGGGCGACGGGTTGCGGGACAACTTCTCCGCTTTCGAGAAGGAAGGTGTGGAGGTGCTCGGGATATCCTTCGACGACCCGAAGGCCAACGCGCAATTCGTGCGCGAGCAGCAGTTTCCCTTCCGCTTGCTCTCCGACACCGACCACCAGCTCGCCGTGGCCGTCGGTGCGTCGTCAGGCGGGCAGGCGGTGGCGCGGCGGATCTCGTATCTCGTCGGCGCCGACGGCAAGGTGCTGCGCGCGTACGATGCGGTGGTCCCCGGCTCGCATGCGACGCAAGTGTTGAACGATCTGCAGTTGCACTAGCTCGCGACGCGGGCGGTCAGTGGGCGGCGTGCGGCGAATGCGGCACGTGCGGCCGACGGGCCGGTCGCACGCACGCCCCGGGAGCGGTCGTGAACCCCGCGCCATTGTGCGACGAGCACACACAGGTCGGACAGAACGTCGGCTCTCCGTCGAAATCGTTCAGGCAGCTGCTCTGCTGAATGTCGTTGCCGCAAATGGACTGACCGAGGCCGCTCGCGTTGTCCAGCTGACAGCAGCCGTGCGTGATCGGCGTCGCGCTCGGGGGCGGCGTAATCGTCGGCGTCAGCGTCGGGGTGCGAGTCGGTGTCGGCGTCCGGGGGATGCAGAGACCGACGCCGAACTCAAAGCCTGGCCCCGGGTGTGACGAGCACAGGCAGTCGAGGCAAAACGACGCATCGCCTTCGAAGTCGTTGAGGCAACTCGCTTCGGTGACCTCGTTGCCGCACACCGGATGACCGACGCGGCGGAGGTGCTCGAGCTGGCAGCAGCCGATCGGTCCGTGCGGGGTGAACGTGGGGGTCGGCGTCTTGGTCGGGGTCCGCGTCGGCGTCGCCGTGCGCTTGACGCACACGCCGCTGGTGAAATCGATTCCCGGCCCACCGTGTGACGAGCAGTCGCAGTCGAGGCAGAACGTCGCCTGGCCTTCGAAATCGTTGCGGCAGCTGGCTTCGGTCAGCTGGTTGCCGCAAATCGGATGGCCCAGGCGCGTGATGTTGTCGAGTTGGCAGCACCCCGTCTGAATCGGAATCGTCGGCGTGTTGGTCGGGGTGATCGTCGGCGTCCGTGTCGGCGTCGCCGTCTGCGTCGGTGTCGACGTCGTCGTCGGCACGAAGGTGAAGGTGGCGGTCCGCGGCGGGGCGTGCTGGACGCAGCGGCCGTTGCCGAAGTCGCACTCCAGGCCGCTGAAGAAGGTGCTTACCGGCTTGGTCAGCAGACAGTCGCTCTTCGTCAGGTTGTCGCAGGCGCGGGTACGCAGCGTGCTGCCGGGGCGAGTCGTGGTGACGAACTGGCAGCAGCCCATGTCCTGGGCGACCGCCGAGACAACCAACGTGCAGGTCAGGGTGAACGCCATCGACAGCGAGAGCAGCAGCGTACGCATATGACCGTTCCTTCGACGAGCGACTGGAAAAACCGGCAGCAATGTACGGTGCGGGCACGAGCTAAGTCAATCTGAATCTGTACAGATCGGTCGTACTGGGATGTCGTACTGGGGTTGACAGCTCGTTCGGGGCGGCGCTAGCAGCCTACATCCGCATGAGCCACCCGCACGACATCGCGATCATCGGCGGCGGCATCGTCGGCCTGGCGACGGCGCTGGCGTTGGCGGAGCGGTTCCCCGGCTGCGCGACCACCATCCTCGAAAAGGAGGCGCGCCTCGCGAGTCATCAAACCGGACACAACAGCGGCGTCATTCACGCCGGGATCTACTACAAGCCGGGGTCGTACAAGGCGACCCTGTGCGTCGAAGGCGTGCGTTTGATGAAGGCCTTCTGCGACACCCACGGGGTGCCGTATGAAACCTGCGGGAAGGTCATCATCGCCACGACCGAGGACGAGCTGCCGCGCTTACAGGCATTGTACGAGCGCGGGACCGCCAACGGCGTCGTCGGCCTGACGATGCTCGAGCCCGCGGCGTTGCGGGACATCGAGCCGCACGCCCGGGCGGTGCAGGCGCTGCACTCGCCGCAGACGGCGATCGTCGACTACACCGCGGTCACCCGGGCGATGGCGGCGGTGCTGGAGCGACACGGCGTCGCGTTGCGCACCGCAACGCGGGTGCACGCGATCAAGCGTCGCGACGGGCTGCTGCAGATCGAGACGACACAGGGAGTGGTAGCGGCGCGCAATCTGATCAACTGCGGCGGCCTCTACGCCGACCGGGTCGCCGCGCTCATGGGGCTGCGGCCCGAGGTGCGCATCATCCCGTTCCGCGGCGAGTACTACGTCTTGCGCCCGCAGCAGCGGGTCGTCCGCGGCCTCATCTATCCGGTGCCCGATCCGGAGTTCCCGTTCCTCGGTGTCCATTTCACCAAGCGCATCCAAGGGGACATCGAGGCCGGCCCCAATGCCGTGCTGGCGTTCGCGCGCGAGGGCTACCGCTTGCGCACGGTCAACCCGGCCGAGTTCCTGGCGACGCTGGCCTACCGCGGTTTCTGGGCGATGGCGGCGCGCTACTGGCGCACCGGCGCGTACGAGTTCTATCGCTCGCTGAGCCAGCCGGCTTTCTTGCGCGCGCTGCAGCGGCTGGTGCCCGACCTCGAGGCCGGCGACATGGTGCCCGGCGGGTCGGGGGTGCGGGCCCAGGCGGTGAGCCCAGACGGGTCGCTGGTCGATGACTTCAAGATCACCGAAGCACCCAACGCCATCCACGTGCTCAATGCGCCGTCACCGGCGGCGACGGCGTCGCTGGCGATCGGTCGGCACATCGCGGCACTGGCGGGGAAGTCCTTCGGGCTCGCGGCGGCGTGAGCCCGTCGTCAGAGCGCGACCGCGATCCGGCCCGACGCGTCAGCGGTGATTTCGCCGATCTCGGCGACGACCGGGACGCCGTGCGCGTGCAAGGCTGCCGCCAGCGCGCCGGCGCGCTCCGCAGCAACCGCGAGGAGCAAGCCGCCGGAGGTCTGAGCGTCGGCGAGGACCAGGCGCTGCACGTCGTCGAGTCCGCGGTCGAAGTCGACGAACTCCTCGGCAAAAGAAAGGTTGCGTTTGGTGCCGCCGGGCACGACGCCTTGCAGCGCCAGCTCGTGCACGCCTGGCAACACCGGGACGCGGGCAAACGAGAGGCGGGCGCCCACACCGCTGCCGGCGGTCATCTCGTGCAAATGCCCAAGAAGGCCAAAGCCGGTGACGTCGGTGCTGGCGTGGACGCCGACTTCGATGGCGGCCAACGCCGCCTGCTTGTTGAGCGTCGTCATGACGCGCACGGCGCGCTCGATGAGGTCGGCACCGGCAGCGTCGCGCTTGATCGCGGTGGAGACGATGCCCATGCCGAGGGGTTTGGTGAGCAACAACCGATCACCGGGGCGGGCGGTCGAGTTGCGCAGGATTCTGTCGGGATGAACGATGCCGCTGACCGCAAGGCCGTACTTGGGCTCCTGGTCGTCGATGCTGTGGCCGCCGATGATGCGCACGTCGGCTTCCTGCGCCGTGTCCGCGCCGCCGCGCAGGATCTCGGCCAGCACGTCCATCGGCAGCGTACCGGTCGGGAAGGCAACGATGTTCAGCGCCAGGAGTGGGCGGCCGCCCATGGCGTAGACATCGCTGATGGCGTTGGTCGCCGCGATCTGGCCGTATTGATACGGGTCGTCGACCAGCGGCGTGATGAAATCTACCGTCTGCACCAGCGCCAGGTCGGGGGTGAGACGATACACCGCGGCGTCGTCGGCCGTGTTCATGCCGACCAGCAGGTTGGGGTCGCGGGCGACCGGCAGTTTACTGAGGATCTCGCCGAGATCCTTCGGACCGATCTTGCAGGCTCAACCGGCGCCGTGGCTGAAGGACGTCAGGCGAATGCGGTCGCGTTCGCTCACGCCTCGCGCTCCTCTCGTGGTTAGACGAATCCCTTGGGCAGCAGATTCTGACCGCGCGCGGCGCGTTCGAGCTCGTCGCGGAAGGCAGGGTGGGCGATCGAGATGAGCGCGCGCGTCCGTTCGGCAACCGACTTGCCCTTCAGGTTGACGAGGCCGTACTCGGTGACGACGTACATCACGTCGGTGCGCGGCGTGGTGACGATGTTGCCCGGCGTGAGCGTCGAGACGATGCGGCTGCGCCGCTCGCCATCCTTGTCGAAGGTCGACGCCAGGCACATGAACGACTTGCCGCCGCGTGATGCATAGGCGCCGCGCACGAACTGCAGCTGTCCGCCGGTGCCGCTGATGTGGCGATGACCGGACGACTCGGAGGCCGCTTGCCCCTGCAGGTCGATCTGCGTGGTGTTGTTGATCGAGACCACGCGGTCGTTCTGCATGATGTTGTGCGGCAAGTTGGTGTAGTCGACCGGGTAGCTGTGCGCCCGCGGGTTGCGGTTGATGAAGTCGTACTGACGGCGTGAGCCGGCGGCGAAGGTGAAGATCATCTGGTGGCGGTTCAGGGTCTTGCGGGCGCCGGTGATCTTGCCGGCGTCCCACAGATCGATCATCCCGTCCACCAGCATCTCGGAGTGGATGCCGAGGTCGGTCACACTGCTCTCACAGAGCAGCGTGCACACGGCGTTGGGCATGCCGCCGATGCCGATCTGCAGGCAGGCCCCGTCTTCCACTTCCGGGGCGATGAACGCCGCAACCTTGCGGTCCACGTCGGACGGTGCCGGGTTGCCGAGCTCGGGAATCGGCCCCGCGCCTTCGATGATGTGGTCGACCTCGCTGATGTGCACACCCTCTTCGCTGCCGAACACGTACGGCATGTCCGGGCAGGTCTCCACAATCAGCGTCGAGGCCCGCTCGGTCAGGGCCTTGAGGTAGGTGACGGCGCCGCCGAAGTTGAAGTAACCGTGCGCGTCCATTGGACAGGTCTTCAGGCAGGCGACATCGACGCGGTCGATGAAGCGCCGGTAGTAGTCAGGCGCCTCGCCAAAGTTCATTGGAATGTAGTTGCTGCGTCCGGCGTCGTGCCACTTCCGATCGAGACCGGAGAAATGCCAGTTGAACCACAGGAAATGCTCGCCGTGCGGATCGGTTTCCAGCACGGCGCGTGGCCGCAGGGTCAGGGCGGCGCGGATCTTCACGTCACGCAACTCGTCCTTGCGGGCGGCCAGGGCCTGGTCGAAGAGGTCGGGCTGGCCGACTCCGAAGCCGTAGTCGACCCAGTCACCGGGGCGCACCAGCGCTGCGGCAGCGTCCGCGGGGATGACCTTACCGGCGTGCTCGGATTGGTAGCCCATCGGCCGACCTTCAGTGCACCGTGGGTAGCGAGGGTGCGGGCCTCGCTTCGATCTCGGCAATCAGACGCTGGGCGATGCTGCGAAAGGCTTGGCTTTGCGGATGCTCGGGCTGCGCCACCACGATGGGGACACCGGTGTCACCGGCGGCGCGGATCTCGCGCACCAGGGGAATCTCACCCAGGAAGGGGATGTCGAACTGCCGGGCCATCGCCTCGCCACCGCCGTGGCCGAAGAGCTCGGCGCGATGACCACATCCGGTGCAGATGTGGTAGCTCATGTTCTCGATGACGCCCAGGACCGGCGCATTGACCTGCCGGAACATGGTGACGCCACGTTTCACGTCGAGCAGCGCGACGTCCTGCGGCGTGGTAACGATGACACCGCCGGTCAGCGGCACCTGCTGCGTGATGGTGAGCTGGGCGTCGCCTGTGCCGGGTGGCAGGTCGAGAACGAGATAGTCGAGGTCGCCCCAATCGACCTCGCGCAGGAACTGGGTCAGCAGCTTGTTGATCATCGGTCCGCGCCAGATCACCGGGGTGCCGTCGTCGATGAACAGCCCCAACGAGATGATCTTGATGCCGAACTTCTCGAGCGGGACGATCCGTTTGTCCTCGGTGGACTGCGGCCGTTCGCGTAGGCCCATCATCAAGCCGATGCTGGGACCGTACACATCGGCGTCCAGCAGTCCGACGCGACTGCCGAGTCCCGCCAGGGCCAAAGCCAGGTTGGCAGCAACCGTGGACTTCCCGACACCGCCCTTGCCGCTGGCGACGGCGATCACGTGGCGGACGCCCGGCACAGCCGCGGGGCCCTGTGGTTGAGGCCGGCGTTGCGGCTGCTCCGGGGGCAGGATGGTGACTTCGACCGCGGTGACGCCAGACATTTGCGTAACCACCTGGGCCACCCCGTCGCGGATCTGCTGCAGCACGTCGTCGCGGGCGGTGGTCGGCGCCAGGATGACGTTGACCCCCGTTGACCCGACCTCGATGTCTTTGACCAGTCCGAAGGACACGATGTCGCGGGCAAAACCTGGGTATTTCACCTTCTTGAGCTCGTCGAGCACCTGTTGCGGCGTAACCATCGTTCCTCCGCCCTCAAGACTGCCGGGTGTGAGAGGATACCTAGCCGGAAACCGAGCCGGAAGCGAGTGTCGCGCCGGCGCCGGTCGGGCCATACTTTGGGGGGAGACGTCCGAGCAAGTGAGCCAGGCTTTTCGCTTGACTGCATCCCCTGCGCGGGGTACAAGGTTTGCCACTAAAACGCCCGGGTTCTTGCGTAGGGGGCCGGCAGCTAGCGATGGAAGGGCGAACGCTGTGAAGCGACGTTCTCGGAGGGAGAGTGGAATGAAGCGATATGTCACCCCGTGTTGGAAGGCATCGAGCACGGTAGGCTTGCGGATTCTTCTCCTTACTTTCGTAGCGCTGCTGCTGGTGGCGCCGCGTCTGGCGGGTGCGCAGACCGTGGGCAGCAATGAGTGCTGTCAGTGCAACACCAACCCAACGACGTGTTCGGGGCCGGGTAGCCAATGCGTCTCACCGTGCCAAATCGTGCCGGATTCGAGCTGCGATATGTTCACCAGCTGCGTCGCGAACACACCCACCCCGACGGACACTCCAACGGAAACCCCGACGGAAACGTCGACCGAAACCCAAACTCCGACCGAAACGCCAACGGAAACCCCGACGATCACCCCAACGGAAACCCCGACATCCACCAACACACCGACGCAAACGCCGACGATCACGCCCGGTGCAAATGATTGTTGTCAGTGCGATGGGTCCGGTTTCCAATGTCAACGGACCACCGGCAACGTCTGTGAAGGAATGGCGTGTGCTGGCGGCGCCACGCCGTTCGTCGTGTTCAATGCCTCGTGCGACGGAACAACCGGCGAGTGCGTCCCGTTTACACCGACACCAACTCAGACACCCACCGAGACCCCGACCGATACATCGACGCCGACTGAGACGCCGACTCAGACTCCGACTGAGACACCCACCGAAACGCCGACGATCACCGACACTCCGACGGTGACCGAAACGCCGACCGAGACGCCGACACCGACTGTGACGCCGACGCCGGTACCAGTAGGGCCGACCGTCACGATGGGCGACCCCGACTCGACCACGGTCATGGGTATGGGCAGGCCGAATCTCGGACCTTGCATCGAGATTCATGACTGCGGTTCCGACGGCATCTGCGGTGAAGGCACCGACCCGGTGATCGGCGGCCCGGTCAGCACGAACGGCTCAGGCAAATTCACGGCGACGGTATCACCCGCGCTGGTTTGCAAGGAAAAGATCTACGCGGTCGATACCTGCGCCGATCCGGCGGTGATGGGCACGGTCTTCATCGTCGCGTGCCCGAGTGCCGCACCGCTGATGTCACCCAACATGATCATCGTCATGGTGGGCGTCCTTGGCCTCGTCGGCTTGCTCGGTCTGAGTCGACTGCGGCTGAACAACTAGAAGCAGTTCCGAGCCAACGAACGCAGCGAGCGAGGGCTCGTGGGGGTGACCCCACGAGCCCTCGTCGTTTCTGCGCCGCGGCGTTCGAGACGGCCAGTCAGCTGGCAGCCAAATCGGCGATGGTCACGCCAGCGCCTCCCGCACGAGCCTCGGCGCTGTGAAATGCGGTGCAATATGGTGAGGTGGCAAGGTAGTCCGCAACGGCCCGCCGCAACGCGCCGCTACCGATGCCGTGAATGATACGCACCGAAGCGTGGTGCGCCCGCGCCGCATGATCGAGAAAGGTATCAAGCCGGGCGATGGCTTCCCTCGCACGCAAGCCCAGCAGGTTGATTTCCTGCGCGGCGTCCTCCTCAACCGCAGCGAGTCGTACCGTAACCGGGCGCGATGGCTGACTCTCGACGCGACGCAACTGCGCCGTGGGCACCTCGAACCGCATGCTGCCGCGTTGGATCCACGCCCGCTCTCCCTCCACCGTCAGCAACTCGCCCCGCAAACCTCCGTCGACGACCTCGACCTGATCGCCGACTCGCGGTCCCCAGCCGTTTCCAGCTCGCGAGCGCTGATGGCGCTCTCCTGCTGCTGGACGAATCGAGTCAGCGCCTGCCGATCGGCATTGCCGCGCTCCAGCGCGGCGAGTATCTCCCGACCCTGCTCGCGCACGTTGCGGACAAACTGCCGCGCGGCGTGGAGCTCATCGGCCCACTGTCGGCGGCGCTTGTCACGCAGCTCGTCGCGGAGACGCGTCGCTTCGCGTTCGGCGTCGGCGGCGCCGCGGCTGCGAGCCTCGGCTTCGGCAAGACGCTCCTCGTAGCCGCGGCGCGCCGCTTCGAGACGCGCCAGTGCCTCGCCGAGGGCCTTCTGCTGCTCGGTACGCGCCGCCGCGGCGACCGTGAGCACTTCCTCGGGCAACCCAAGACGTTGCGCGATCGGCAAGGCCAGGCTCTCGCCGACCGAGTGATAGACCAGCCGGTAGCGCGGCGCGAGTTGGTCGAGATCGAAATCGACCGCCGCGGCGACGCACGTGTCGTGTGTGAGGGCGAAGACTTTGACCGGCGTGTAGTGCGTGCTGAGTACGACGCGCGCCCCCGTTGCCTCGAGCCGCTGGATCATCCCAATGCCGAGCGCCGCACCGTCGTCCGGATCCGTGCCGACGCCCGGCTCGTCGAGGAGCACGAGCGCCGGCGACACAGCATGAGCGAGAATCTCGGTGAGGTTGGCGACGTGCGCGGAAAAGGTCGAGAGGTTGCGCTCGATGCTCTGTTCGTCACCCACGTCGGCGTAGATGCTCCGGAAACACGGGATACCACTGCCTTCCGCCACCGGAATGGGGAGGCCGCTCTGCGTCATCAACGCCAGCAGGCCGAGCGTCTTCAACGCCACCGTCTTGCCGCCCGTGTTCGGGCCGCTGATCACCAGCACGCGCTTACCCTCCGGGAGGTGGAGGTCGATCGGCGTCACGGCACGCCCGGCAAACAGGAGGATCGGGTGGCGCGCCGCGCTGAGCAGGACGGCGTCATCGTCGAGCCGCGGCTGCGTACAGCGATAGCGTTGCGTGAAGCGCGCCCGGGCGACCAGAACGTCGATCTCGACCAACGCCCCGAAGGTCGAGCCGATCTCGTCGCGCACCGCGCGTACCAGCCCGGTGAGGTCGCCCAGGATGCGGCGGACGATCGCCTCCTCCTCCTTGGCAGCCATCAGCATCCGATTGTTGAGCTCGACGGCAAACAGCGGCTCGATGAACATGGTCTCACCCGACACCGAGCGGTCTTGCACCACGCCGTCGAACTGGGAGGCAGCCGCCGTCTTGATCGGGACGACGAAGCGATTGTTGCGCACGGTGACGTAGCGATCGGCAATGAGGTCAGCCATGGCCGGGCGCGCCAGCAGGTCGTCGAGACGGCGGGTGAGCTTGTCACGCAGCTGGCGGATCGTGCGGCGCACCTCGGCGAGCTCGTCGCTGGCGTCGTCGGTTACCGCGCCCTGTTCGTCGAGCGCCCGGGTGAGCGCCGCGAGGAGCGCCGCCTGCGGCACGAGGCGATCAGGCAGATCAGCCAACGCCGGGGACGCCGGCGCGTGCTTCTTCAAGAAGGCCCGCGTCGCCTGCGCGACCGTCAGCACGCTGCGCACGCCGACCAGCGACGGGCCATCGAGGACGGCACCGTCCGGGGCCGCCGTGCGCAGCTCCGGCCGGATGTCGGGAAACTCGTCGAGCGGCAGATTCCCGTGCTCTTCGATCAATCGGAAGCACTGCCACGCCGCCTCCAGAGAACGGGCGACGGTGTCACGGTCGATC